>JACCEC011148629.1_pt1 | contig 10009 bp, 10 predicted proteins | sample 7450121 | NCBI WGS metagenome assembly JACCEC01 (sample SAMN15323455, study PRJNA562643) | freshwater metagenome | isolation source: river surface water | place: USA:Blue River Watershed | collected 2017-08-18 | reverse complement strand
CGGCACTCCTAGAGTCGGAGCCACGTTGACGGCAAGTACGAGTTCGTGGGTAAAAGGTGCCGTCATCAGCTACCAGTGGCTGCTCGACGGCAAGGCGATCAGGGGTGCTACGGCAAGAACCTATAAGTTGCTCAGCACTCAAAAGGGCAAACGCATCTCGCTGACAATCACCCAAACTGCGCCAGGTTACGTAACTGCAACCAAAACCAGCGCTGCAATCAAAGTTGGTTAGTCAAAGCACCTCTAGGCTTTAGCCAACGAAGTCACGAAAGGTGATCGATGTCCAAAATTTCTAACACTCTAGAAAAGGGCCTGTTCGCAGCTCGCTGGTTGCTTGCACCTTTATATGTGGGTCTCGCCGCCGCTCTGATTTTGGTGCTCGTCCGATTCTTCGACGCCTTTGTGACCCTGCTGAACTCGGTCCTCGCCCACGAGGCTCACTCGTTCACCCTCGACCTTTTGGCGATGCTCGACCTGGTGCTACTGGCCAACCTGATTCTGATTGTGATCTTCGCCGGTTACGAAAACTTCGTCTCGAAGATCGATGCGGCTAAGGAAAACGAAGACCGCCCACATTGGATGGGAACCATCGACTTCTCGGGCCTAAAGCTCAAGCTGATCGGCTCGCTGGTAGCGATTTCGGTCATCGAACTGCTCAAGGACTTCATCCACCTCGGCGAAGACCCATCGGCCAAGATCGGCGATGGAGTCATCTGGCGAATTGTGATTCACCTGGTCTTCGTGATCTCGGGTGTGATGTTCGCAGCGATGGACTACATCGCAGAGAAGATCAAGCCGGGGCACGGCCTCAACTAGTCGAATAAACCTTCGACTGCTTCGCTGAAAATCTCGTAGTCCGAGTCCGAGAAAGTCACGATGGTGATTTTCTCGATGCTCAGGTAATCGGCGAGCGCTTCAAGCAACGCTGCAATCGCGATGTCCACGGCATCCTCAATTGGGTAGCCGTAGATGCCGGTCGAAATCGACGGAAACGCAATTGTTCTCGCCCCCGCCTCAGCGCCGGCCTTGGCCGCCTTGTAGTAAGCGCTGAAAAGGGCAGTCGGTTCGCCGTTGGTGCCACCTTGCCAAATCGGCCCGACAGCGTGGATTACAAACCTTGCAGGCAGCTTGAACCCTGGCGTAACAACCGCTTCGCCGGTTGGGCAGTGTCCGATTTCGTAGGAAGCCTGCTGAAGCTCCGGGCCGGCTGCCCGTGCAATAGCCGCGGCGACTCCCCCGCCGTGCTGAAGATTTTCGTTGGCGGCGTTCACAATTGCGTCGGCGGCGAAGGTCGTGATGTCGCCCTGAACAACCTCTAGCCTCGCCATCAGCTTGCCGCCTTCAGAGACTCTGGCCCAAATGCCATACGGATCGGGTATTCGAGGTACTCGGCCATGTGCTCGAGTTGTGGCGAGCGCCAGGCGTAGTCGCGAGCGATCTGAGCGAGCGTTGCCCAGAAAAAGACGTTGATGATGTCGATCGCTAGGTGGGTTAGGTGATCGCCAGGGAAGGCCTTGCCGATGGTGCGTCGAAGAATCGTCGGCGCATCGCTCAAGCCGAAACGGTGCAGTGCCGCGCGAATGTTGAACTCGTACTGCCTCGCCTTGTTCGGGTTCCAGAGAGCGTTGCCACCTGGCAGGTGAAGCAGTTTGTGAATGGTTTGCGCCTCGCTCACGAGTGCACCGTCTAGGAGGTCGAAGAGATTCTCGAACTTCTCTAGCGGGTAGCCGATCTTCTTGAGGTCGAGGACGTCCGGCAGATAGAACATGCGATAAAACGGGATGTAGCCGGTGGGTGCGGGTTTAGCCCACATCACCACAACTTCGTCCAGCTCGTCTTCTTGCTCGTTCACGGGTTAATTGTCCCCCGAGGCGCTGATAATGAGAAAACAGTTGTCCAAAATTTACGGGGGTTTCATGTTCCGCACCGGTTGCCTGCTCTTTGTGGGGTTGGTCTTCATTTTTGCCGCTTTTGAGGCGCAACCAGCGGCAGCCTGGACTTCGGGGGCGATCGGCGCAGGTGTGATTGGGCTGACCATCTGGGGCTACTTCGCTTCAAAGCGCCGCGAACAACGCGACCTAACCAACTCCTTGACCTCGCAAGCCATCGGGCTCGAGCGTTTAGCTAACGAAGGGTTTAGCCCGGAGGCAAGCTTCGCACTAGAGCCTGGCGAAAAACTGATCTACAAAGACAACCACGTCGAACTTGCCGCCATAGCCGGCGAGCTCAAACCACTCGATCAAGGAAGCGTCTTCTACACGACTCAGCGCGTCATGTTCACCGGGGCGGCCCAGACCATGATTTGGCCGCTAGCTTCAGTCTTGAACTTCGAGCCCGGCCCTAACGGGCAGTTCGTGGCCATCGCCACACTCGAGGGCGGTCAAAACTTTGCCTTGAAACAGATCAACCCGCTCGCGCCTGCCCCCGGCGTGCTCTTCGACATCGCTATGACGGCTCAAAAAGAAGGCGAATCGGCCGCGCTCGACAAAACACGTAACTACGTTGAGTCGATCAGGGCTGCGGTTGCCGCAGCGCCGAAAAGGTAACCTATAAGGGTTACTGAAAGGGCTCCATGTTTAAGAAACCTTGGTTCTTGGCCGCTATCTCGCTTTCGGCCATCGCCGCAATCATCGGAGCCGTCGTCTATGCCGGTTTGGTTCTTCAGCCGCAGTGGGCCAAAGAAGACCTCGCCCGCAAAAACAAGGAAGCCTGCGAAGTTTTCCAGACCGCCCTTCAGAACGCGTCTGCCGAAACCGAACTGGCCCAGGCTTTCGACAAACTCTTCCGAGGCGCTAACAAGGCACTGGAAGTCTTCGACCCGTCGGGAACCTCAAAGGTAGATTCTTGGGGCCCGGAGTATGACGAGTTCATGAAACTCGGCCAAATGGAATACGCGGTCGAGCAGATGGGTGACGTTGCCTACGAAACCATCGCGAACCAGGTTCTTGTAATTCAGGCCGGTTGCGCGAAGGTCCTAGAGGTCAAGATTTCGACCCCTGCGCCAACCCCAACTAACTAGCGCTTAGCCGTTCAGCATGTCGTGACGCACGATAATCGCGTCACGAGCTGGGCCCACGCCGATCGCGCTGATGCGGCAACCACTCAACTCTTCGAGCTTGAGGATGTAACTCTGCGCGGTTGCCGGTAGTTCTTCGAATGTGCGGCAGGTGCTGATGTCCTCGCTCCAGCCAGGGAAGTTTTCGTAGATCGGCTTCGCGTGGTGGAAGTCGCTCTGGCTGACCGGAACTTCTTCGAAGCGCTTGCCGTCAACCTCGTAGGCGACGCAAACGGGAATCTCTTTGAGGCCCGTCAACACATCGAGCTTGGTCAACACGAAGTCGGTTAGGCCGTTGATGCGAGCCGAGTAACGAGCGATCGGGGCGTCATACCAACCGCAACGACGTGGGCGACCGGTGGTGGTGCCGAACTCGTGACCGGTTTTGCGAAGGAACTCGCCGGACTCGTCAAATAGCTCGGTCGGGAACGGGCCGGAGCCGACGCGAGTTGTATAGGCCTTGACGATTCCGATGATGGTCTTGAAAGCTCCTGGGCCAACACCCGAACCGGTCGAAGCGCCACCTGCGGTTGCGTTAGAAGAAGTAACGAAAGGGTAGGTGCCGTGGTCAACGTCGAGCATGGTTGCCTGGCCACCCTCGAATAGCACGGTTTTGCCAGACTCGATTGCCTGGTGAAGTTCTAGTGCGGTGTCGGCGACCATGGGGCGCAGGCGGTCGGCGTAGCTCAGAAGTTCGGCAACGACTGCGTCGGTCTTGATTGCAGCGCGGTTGTAAACCTTGGTTAGCAGGTTGTTCTTGTTGACGAGTGCTGCCTCGACCTTTTGGCGCAGGATGCTCTCGTCGAAAATGTCTTGAATGCGAACGCCAACGCGGTTGATCTTGTCTGCGTAGGTTGGGCCGATGCCGCGACCGGTCGTGCCAATCGCACGCTTACCCAGGAAGCGCTCGGCAGTCTTGTCGAGCGTCACGTTGTAAGAGGTGATCACGTGAGCGTTGGCCGAAACGCGAAGCTTTGAGGTGTCGATGCCACGGGCGTTCAGAGCGTCAATCTCGTGGAACAAAACCTCGAGGTCGATGACTACACCGTTAGAAATAACTGGGACGACTCCCGGAGTCAGAATGCCCGAAGGAAGCAGGTGAAGCGCGTACTTCTCGTTGCCGATAACTACGGTGTGGCCGGCGTTGTTACCACCGTTGAACTTGACCACATAGTCGATGTGTTCTGCGAGTAGGTCGGTCGCCTTACCCTTACCTTCATCGCCCCACTGAGCGCCGACAATAACAACTGCGGGCATGGCTAACTCGTTTCTGAAGTTCGCTTGATTCGTGCCGACGGGCACATAGATAAGTTTAGTCGCAGGGCGAGTTTAGAAAAGGTGCTGCTGCACCCAGGCGTGCATGGTGATCGCCGCGGCCGCGCTCGCGTTGATTGAACGGGTCGAGCCGTACTGCGTGATCTCGAGCACAACGTCGGCCGCTTCGATTGCTGGCTCACTGAGACCAGGTCCTTCTTGACCAAACAGGAACACGCAAGACTCGGGGATTTTGTAGGTTTCGATTTGCTTGCAGCCGGGCACGTTGTCGATGGCGATGATCGGCAGGTTTTCAGTTTTGGCCCAGGCGAGGAAGTCCTCTACTGTCGGGTGGTGGCGAACGTGCTGGTAGCGATCGGTGACCATGGCTCCGCGGCGGTTCCAGCGACGGTGTCCGATGATGTGGACTTCGGCGGCGAGGAACGCGTTCGCGGTTCTTACGATCGAGCCGATGTTGAGGTCGTGCTGCCAGTTCTCGATTGCTACATGGAACTTGTGTCGGCGCGAGTCGAGCTCGGCGACAATCGCCTCCATCTTCCAGTAGCGGTATTTGTCGAGGACGTTTCGGGTGTCGCCGTTTTCTAGAAGCTCTGGGTCAAAGTGGTCGCCAGTAGGCCAAGGCCCCTCCCAAGGGCCGACGCCCCAGGTGGTCTGCTCGTGGCTTTCGGTCATTCATCTAGAGTAATCGGCGCTTTGGTAGCCTTTACGCATGACAGATCGCAGTGCAATCACCTCTTGGCTAACCGACATGGACGGCGTGCTCGTTCACGAAGGCCACGCGCTTCCTGGCGCGGCCGAAGTTATCGCTAAGTGGCAGGCGGACGGCACACCATTCTTGGTTTTGACCAACAACTCGATCTACACCCCGCGCGATCTGTCGGCTCGCCTGCGCCTGGGTGGACTCGACGTTCCCGAGGATCGCATTTGGACCTCGGCACTTGCCACGGCAGCGTTCTTGAACAAGCAAAAGCCGCACGGCACCGCATTCGTTATTGGCGAAAGCGGCATGACCCACGCTCTGCACGAGGTCGGCTACACCCAGACAGAGGTGAACCCGGACTACGTCGTGCTCGGTGAGACCCGCAACTTCAGCTTCGAGACGCTGACCAAGGCGATTCGCCTGATCAACGCCGGAGCTCGATTCATCGCAACCAACCCGGACGCCACCGGACCTTCGGCCGAGGGCGTTCTGCCTGCCACCGGCTCGGTAGCTGCACTAATCACCAAGGCGACCGGCAAGGAGCCTTACATCGTTGGCAAGCCGAACCCGATGATGTTCCGCAGCGCGATGCGCAAAATCGGCGCGCACTCGGAGTCCACCGGCATGATTGGTGACCGCATGGACACAGACGTTGTCGCGGGCATCGAGGCCGGGCTGCACACCGTCCTCGTTTTGACCGGCATCGCCGACGACGCCGAGATTGCCAAGTACCCGTTCAGGCCGACCGAGATTCTGCCTTCGATCGCAGATCTTCTGAACTAGGTCTTTGCCACTTAATAAAGATTCGGTAACGCTTGTCTGTTAAACCGTGAAATCGGTTTCACAAAGTTCCTTTTTTGCCTAGTATTCGAGTTAGACGTGTGTGCGCGCGTTTTGAGTGACTTAAGTGTTCACCCGTGCATGACTAGGCACGAGAGATCGCAAAGCCACTTTTCATAAAAAACTATGAAAGGCAAAAATGTTCTTCAAAACGAAATCGCTCCGCAAGGGTGTTTCACGCGCTGCTGTAGCGCTTGCAACCACCGCTTTGCTAGCAACTGGCATCACGCCAGCTCACGCTGCCGAAGCCACTCCGCTCTACTTGAGCTTCGAGGACAACGACAATGGCAAGGGTGTTGCAGTAGGTGGCCAGGGTACCTTCAGCGGTGCTACTGCAGCTATCGACGCAACCACGAACCTAACCGGCAAGGCCCTGAAGTTCACCAAGGCTGGTGACCCATGGTCGGGTGTAAACCTATTCCTAGCCGACAGTGGCTACCGCTTCACCGCCGCCGACAAGTCGGTAATCACCCTGGACTACTGGTCGAACGACACCGTTTCGTCATGTGTGATGATGAAGCTAACCGCTGGCGACCAGTCCTTCGCAGCCAAGGCTCTACAGACCGAGCCAGGCATGAACACCCTATCGTTCGACATGTCGACCGGTCGCGGTTGGGACTCAGCCAAGGAATACGTCATCGTTACCTTGTTCCCTAACTTCTGTGCAGACGACAACACCTACACTGGCGTTCCTAAGATTGACAACACCGGCCAGGTTTACGAGATCGACAACATCTCGTTCAACGGCGGAACCATCGACAACGTAATCGCTGTTCCACCAACACCTCGTGTTGCCACCAGCACCTTGCTAACCTTCGAAGACTCGGACGCCCTTGGTGCCCTAGCCGTAGGTAACGCAGATGCAAACAAGCCACAGGGTTCATTCGAAGGCCTAACCACCACCATTGAGGCAGCTCCGGCTGGCGGCAACGGTGGCAAGGCACTGAAGATGGTCAAGGGCCAGGGCGCTGCAACTTACGCGGGTGTAAACCTCGTCAAGTTCGCTGCTGACACCAAGATCACCGACGGCACCAACAAGGTAATCACCATGAACTACTACTCGGCCAAGGCTGACTCGAAGGTTCGCCTTGAGGTTCGCCCATGGCCAGCACCTGTCGGTGTAACCGTGACCGCAACCAAGGTTGGCTGGCAGACTCTAACGTTCGACTTCACCGGGGCAACCGACTGGAGCGCGAGCACTGAGTTCGTTGACCTCACCCTGTTCCCTGACTTCGATGTAGCTGGCGCAAACACCACCTACTACGTAGACAACATTGCATTCAACGGTGCAACCACCCCAGCAATCCCAGTTGTTACCCCTAAGGTAAAGCCAGCTGTTCGTAGCCACGCTGTTGTAAGTGGTTCGGCGAAGGTTGGCAAGTACCTAATTGGTGGCCGCGGATCGTGGACCGGTACCGCACCTGTTACCTACACCTACAAGTGGTACCGCTGCACCAACAAGGCAACCACCACTTCGTCGGCAGCACCTGCTGCATCGGCTAAGTGCTCGGTAATCTCGGGTGCAACCGGAATCAACTACAAGGTTGTATCAGCTGACGCAGGTAAGTACCTACGCGTTCTAGTTACCGCTAAGAACTCGGCAGGAACCACCTTGTCACTAAGCAAGACAACCGCCGCAAAGGCAACCAAGTAACAAACCAAAAACTAATCGGCCCCAGGCGAAAGCTTGGGGCCGATTAGTTTAAGCGAAAGGTTTTTTAGGCTGACTCGCGAATGACGAGTTCGGTTGGGAGGATGCGAGGCTCGACCGTCTCGTTGCGCAGTTGCGCGATCATGAGTTCGGCTGCGGCTTCACCGAGTGCAACAATGTCTTGGCGGACAGAGGTTAGACCTGGGCGAGAAGTCTGGGCTACGAGGCTGTCGTCGAAGCCGATAACGGCTACGTCGTCGGGAACACGGAGTCCACGCTCTTCAATCGTCGCGATAGCGCCGAGAGCCATTAGGTCGTTGCAGGCAAAGACGCCGTCGATGTCTGGCTGGGAGTCGAGAAGTTTAGCCATCGACGCCTTGCCGCTCTCGTAGGAGTAGTCTCCCGGAGCTTGCAGGGCTTTCGAAGGCACGCGTCCGAATTCTCGGTAGGCCTGATTGTAGCCGTCGAGACGCTGGTGGCCTGCAACGGTTTCGATGTCTCCGGTGATGATGGCAACCTTTTTGCAACCGCGGTTAATTAGGTGTTTAGTTGCTGCGTGGCCGCCGCCGAAGTTGTCGGTGTCCACGAAGACGAAGTCGCTTGCCGCGTGTGGGCTTCCCGTAATCACAATTGGGAGCCCCTGCTTGGCCAGGCGGCGAACCAGGGCATCTTTGTGAAGCTGGAAGAAGATTGCGCCATCGACCTCACCGGTTTGCAGGTAGTGCGCCACAGGGCCGTCCACCGACGAAACCGAAGTAACCATAAGGAGGGTTTGCAGCTCGTTCTCCATGAGGACTCGGCTGATGCCGGAGGTAACAGTGCCCCAGAATGGGTCGGCGAAGATCGAGAGGTCATCGTCGATAACGACGGCAATTAGGTTTGTGCGGCCCGATGCGAGTGCGGTGGCGGCGCGGTGTTTTTTGTAGCCGAGTTCCTCAACAACTTTGAGGACTTTCTTGGCGCGGGACTTATCTACGCGATCGTCACCGTTTAGCACACGAGAAACGGTCGCTTCGGAAACTCCGGCCTTCTCGGCAATCACCGAGTAAGTGGGACGAGGCTTGGGCGTCACCTAAGCCTCCTTCACTTACGACTTGACTAATACGGAGAAATCTCCCTGATTGGAAATTATAGACGCATAAGCCTTTGCGGAGTCCTTCGGGGTACGCACTTGCGTAACAAAGTCAACGTGGACGATTCCGAAGCGCTTTGCGTAACCCTCGGCCCACTCGTAGTTGTCTAGGAACGACCAGGCGTAGTAAGACTTCACCGGAGCGCCTTCGGCGATTGCGCGGCCGAGAGCTTCGATGTGTGTGGTTAGGTATTCCACGCGGCGGTTGTCGACTACGTCGCCGTTTTCGTCCGGACCCTCAGGGTAGGCGGCACCGTTTTCGGTGATCGAGATCTCTTTGATCTCAGGCCAGTCACGCTGGATGCGCAAAGGAAGATCGTGCAGACCCTCTGGGGTAATTGGCCAACCCATGTCGGTGTGAGGCGCGGGGGTCGTGCCATTCGAGCGCTGTGGGAACGGGAACAGTCCACCCTCGCTCATCGGCTTATCTTCTGGGCGAGGTAAACCAACGAAGGAGTCGGAGTAGTAGTTGACGCCGAGGATGTCGGTCTGGACTTTGACGATGTCCATGTCACCTGGCTGAATCAGGCGCTGGAGTTTGTCTCCGTATAGGTCAACGAGGTTCTGTGGGTACTGACCGTGGGTCAGACCATCTAGCCACCAACGGTTGATGTGGGAGTCGAGCAGACCGCCGAGTTCGGCAAGGTCTTTGTCGTTCGGGTCTTCCAAACGGTAGTTGGTCATGTTCAACGCGATGCCGGTGCGGATCTCTGGGTTCACAGCCTTCATCGCGCGTGAGCCGAGACCGTGGGCAAGGGCGGTGTGGTGGGCCGCAGCGATGGCGTGGTCGAGGTTCTTTACGCCTGGCGCGTGAACGCCGTTCGCGTAGCCGAGCCACGAGAAGCACCAAGGCTCGTTGAGGGTGAGCCAAGTCTTGACGCGGTCGCCGTAAGCTTCGACGAGCGCAGCTGCGTAATCGGCGAAACGGTACGCCGTCTCGCGGTTGGCCCAGCCGTCAACGTCCTGCAGAGTCTGAGGAAGATCCCAGTGGTAAGCGGTGGCCATCGGTTCGATGCCGTGCTCGAGCATCGAGTCGATTAGGCGATCGTAGAAGGCAAAGCCGCGCTCTTCGCGCACCGAGTCACCCTTAGGGAAGAGACGTGGCCATGCGAAGGAGAATCTGTAGTTGTTGATGCCGAGGTCGCGCATCAGGGCGAAGTCTTCGGCGTAGCGGTGGTAGTGGTCGCAGGCGACGCTACCGTTTTCTTGGTTTACAACGTTTCCGGGGATGGCTGCGAAGGTGTCCCAGATCGAGACGCCACGGCCATCAAGTTCGGTGCCGCCTTCAATCTGGTAGCTGGCAGTGGCCGCGCCCCACTTGAAGTCTTCGGGAAAATTACTCACCGGTTCTTCTCT
>JACCEC012993990.1_pt1 | contig 10012 bp, 10 predicted proteins | sample 7450121 | NCBI WGS metagenome assembly JACCEC01 (sample SAMN15323455, study PRJNA562643) | freshwater metagenome | isolation source: river surface water | place: USA:Blue River Watershed | collected 2017-08-18 | reverse complement strand
TGGGAACGGCCCATATTGGATTATTAGGGTCAGAACAGGCCATTGCTGAAGCGAAATGCGAACTGTTAGCCGAAATGCCGAAAACCAGTATCGCCATTTTAAATCAAGATCAACCCCGGTTGATGAAGACGGCTGCAACGGTTTGGTCGGGAACCACGATTACCTATGGGTTAGAAGGAGGTGATTTACGGGGAGAATGGATAGATAATCAAACCCTACGAGTTGAGGGGGTGAATCTACCTTTACCTTTACCCGGAGCTCATAATGCCTCTAATTTGTTAGCTGCATTAGCCGTATTACGGGGAATTTACGGCTGGGAAATCGCCCCAGAAACCCTTTATGCACCCCTGGTTAATGGCATTTCTGTACAGCTACCCGATGGACGGGCAAAACGCTACTCCTTAGCGGAAGATGTGGTGATTTTAGATGAAACCTATAATGCAGGTTTGGAATCGATGTTAGCCGCTTTACGGTTACTGGCGGAAACCCCCGGAAAACGTCGTATTGCCGTGTTGGGAACCATGAAAGAGTTAGGAGAGCGATCGCTAGAATTCCATGAACAGGTGGGGCGTCAGGTACGGGAACTACATTTAGATGGGTTATTAATTTTAGCCGATTTTGAAGAAGCCAATGCTTTAGCAACAGGAGCCGCAGGTTTACCCTTTGTGGAAATTGTCGATATTCAGACCTCAGACGCTCATCAGCAAATGGCAGAACGGTTAAAAGCCTTAATACAACCCGGTGATCGGCTGTTATTCAAAGCGTCCCATTCAGTACAACTCAATCGAGTTGTAGAAATTTTAGTGAATGAAACCTGATATCTTAGTTGGGAGATTATTTTAAGCTAGGGGGAACGAGGAAACTCGTTCTCTTGTGCTGTGTTAACCTTCAACTGCAACTGTAAAGATCCTGATATGATCACCCCAATGTGTAGGCCGATAGAACGATCAAACCGAATTCGTCAATCTCCATTGGCGATGTTGATTCAGATAGAGGCGATGGGGGTATAAATGGGAACAGCGTACAAACGCATTTTACTGAAATTAAGTGGCGAAGCTTTAATGGGAGATTTGGGCTATGGAATTGATCCGGCTGTGGTTCAAGACATTGCCCAGGAAGTCGCCGAAGTGGTGAATATGGGGGTACAAGTCGCCATTGTCGTCGGTGGCGGGAACATTTTTAGGGGTGTTAAAGCTGCTGCTGGGGGAATGGATCGAGCGACGGCGGATTATGTCGGGATGATTGCCACGGTGATGAATTCTATTACCTTGCAAGATGCCCTAGAACAAATTGGAGTTCCCACGCGAGTTCAAACGGCGATCGCCATGCAGGAAATTGCAGAACCCTATATTAGACGCAAAGCCATTCGCCACCTAGAACTGAATCGGGTGGTTATTTTTGGGGCGGGTTCAGGAAATCCTTTTTTCACAACGGATACAACCGCAGCATTACGGGCAGCCGAAATCGATGCCGAAGTGATTTTTAAAGCCACTAAGGTCGATGGCATCTACGATAGCGATCCGAAAAACAACCCAGACGCCAAACGCTATCAAACCTTGACCTATGGCTATGTTCTCACCCATGATTTACGGGTAATGGACAGTACGGCAATTGCGCTGTGCAAAGAAAATAATATCCCTATTATTGTATTTGACCTTACTGTTCGGGGAAATATTAGCCGTGCGGTGAGTGGTGACTCTGTTGGAACCTTAGTAGGAGGTTTGTGTGAAGTTAGCTGATGTTGAAGATCACATGAATAAGGCGCTGGAAGCAACTCAGCGATCCTTTAATACAATTCGGACTGGACGCGCGAATGCCAGTTTGTTAGATCGAATTGTCGTCGAATATTATGGCAGTCCCACGCCGTTAAAAGCGTTGGCGAATATTAGCACCCCTGATGCTACAACCCTTGCGATTCAGCCGTTTGATCGGACGAGTCTCAATATCATTGAGAAAGCAATTTTAATGTCTGATATTGGCTTAACACCCAATAACGATGGTTCTGTCATTCGTCTGAATATTCCACCCTTAACGACGGAACGACGGAAGGAATTAGTCAAACAAGTGGCTAAATTAGCGGAAGAAGGGAAAGTCGCCGTCAGAAATATTCGTCGAGATGCAATTGATTCTGTGCGGAAACAGGAAAAAAGTAGTGAACTCTCGAAAGACGAAGCTGCTGATTTACAAGATTCTGTTCAGAAACTGACAGACAAATACATTGCTAAAATCGATGACGCCCTGGCTGCTAAAGAAAAGGACATTACCACTGTTTAACAGAGGTTGAGGGTTGACAGTTGACGGTGAACTGTCAACTGTCAACAAACCATATATTCCCTAAAACACCCATGACAACGATGTTTGACTGTATTATTGTTGGTGCTGGCCCAGCAGGGGGAGCAGCGGCGTATCATTTGGCAAAACGTGGACGTTCGGTTTTAATTTTGGAACGATTGGCTTTTCCTCGCTTAAAGCCTTGTGGTGGAGGGGTTTCTCCGGCAATTGCTCAATGGTTTGATTTTGATTTTAGTCCGGCAATTTCCACAACCGTTGAACGCATTCGCTATACCTGGCAATTGGATGATGCGGTTGAGTCGGTAATTCCCACGCCGATGTGGATGGTACGGCGAGATGTTTTTGATCAGTTTTTAGTCGAGCAAGCAAAAGGTCAAGGGGCGCAGCTACAGGATCAAACGGAAGTTACAGGGATTCAATTTAAAAGTGATCATTGGCAAGTGAACACCACCACTGAACCTTTCAAAGCTCGATATTTAATTGGGGCGGATGGGGCAAAAGGTTCAATGGCAAAATGGTTAGGCTTAAAACAATCTAAATTACGCCAAGGCCAAATCATGGAAGTTTCAACGGATCAGCCGTTATTACCTTGTTTTGAGTTTGGTTTGGTGAAAAATGGCAGTATTTGGGGATTTCCCAAAGCAGACAGTTATTCGATTAGTATTGCTACCTTCATTGGGGGCGAACCTAAAGATCTGAAGAAGGATTTACAAGAGTATGTCAGCAAAACGGGTTTAGGGAGTTCCACCATTGATGAGCATCCTTTGTGTTTGTGGGATGGAGATAAAACCCTCCATACTCAAAATGCTGTGATTGCTGGAGAAGCGGCTAGTTTAGTTGATCCGTTATCCGCCGAGGGTATTCGTCCTTCCATTCTCAGTGGGGTCAAAGCCGCAGAAGCAATTGATCAAGCGTTAGGCGGTGTGGGTAATGCTTTAGAAGGTTATACCCAAGCCATGAAGACGGAATGGGGTGCAGATATGGTTTGGGCTGGACGTTTAGCGGGTGCGTTCTATCGGTTCCCGAAAGTCGCTTATAAAGCCGGGGTAAAAATGCCCGCAGCGACTAAAGTCATGAGTAAAATTTTCTGTGGTCAACTGCGGTATGGGGATATTGCGAATAAAGCGATTAAACAATTAATGCCCTTCTAAATTGATTAGAACCCTTGTTAAGAACTAACAAAACCGGGTTTATTTTCACTTGAAATCCGGTTTTTTTAGTTCTTAATTTTAAATTTCTCGTTGATTTCAATTATTCTTTAGATCTGCTCCTGATTTTTATATTTTCACCGATCAATCTTGGTTTTTTCATGCCAATTGTTTCGATTTTAAAGGATAAAATCTTTTTGGTTTATGGTATTCCATCGACCTTTAAATCTTTCTGTAACTAATGGTTTTACCCGAAATTTAGGTAATTTTCCTGCTAAAACGTCAATGCGTAAACCCGAATAAGGACGACGTTTTTCTCGACCCTGACCTGTACGACCTACAAATAATAATGATTCAGCAATTGAACGGGATTTCACACCTGTTTCTGTTTCAAAAAACTCGATTAATTCATTTCCTTCGGGGCGTTGTCGCCGTAAACTATAGCCACTTCCACCACAAATTAACCAATGAATATAGGAATCGGCAAAACCTGTATTTCCTGTATATAAATGTTCTAAACAATGAGCATGACCATTCAAAACTAAATCCACAATCGGTCTATTTTCGGCGAGGTTTCCAATGGTATTAGAAACTTCATTTAAAACATAACGCAAGTTATTACGGACGGCAATTGTTTGAGCTTGATTCCATTTTGAGGCTTCCGTAACATAAGGAGGGTGATGGAAATACAGCACTCGTCCTCGCACTTCTGAAGTATGCCAAGATTCAATTAAACGTTGTTTTAACCAGTTAAGTTGTTCAAAATCAATCGTAATATCTTGAGGAGCATTCAGTTGTTTTTTAATATCCATTTTCTGTTCTTCTAATTGTTCGATTTTTTCCAAATAATCATGAACAATTTCATCGCTTTTTCCCGACTGACCTTGAAGAATATCTAATTCTTTCATGAATTGTTGTTTTTCCAGTTCAATTGCATTAGCTCGTTGCTGCAATTGTGATCGCAAATCTTCCCCCTGAAGTGTATCGGGTAAGGGTTCAGGAGCATTAAAGGTATTAGAATCTAAGGCAAAAAAATCAATTCCGCCATAACGAAAGGTATAGTAACGATTCGGTAAACGAGTAAACAGTCCGGGTTGATAGCGTAGACATCGACCCATATTGGTTTGAGCGGTATAATGTTGTTCTAAATGGTGTTTAAGTTGTAAAGGATTAATTGTTGCTAAATAATCTAAAAACGCTTGAGCATAAGCTTTTCCTTGAAACGAACCATGCCAACCAATATCAAAATCAAATTGAGAAAATAGAAGATGACGAGGCAACCAAATCAACTGAGCTAATAAACTATAAACCCAAGGTAAATCATAATAATCATGATTGCCTAAAACGGGTAAAAAAGGCAAATTAAAGACCATTTGATCATAACGAATTTTTTGAGGAGTTTCACCTCCAACTAAAAATTCTCGATAGGGATGAATAAAGTTATCAGGGTAATATTCACTTGAACCCACTAAATAAATGACATCTCCCGTATGAATAATAAAACGGCAATTTTCTTGATTTTCTAATAGCAATTCTGCAACTTTTCGTTGAGGACTGGAATACGGTTTATAGCCTGTTCCACTATCTCCAATTACTAAAAAGGAAAATTCAGTATCTTGATTTTTTCCATCATCAATCACTAAAGATGTTTGATCAATACCTTGATTCGTGATTAACGGATCTTGCCAGCAAACCCGTTCTTTCATTTTATTGATTTTTGTGGCAATGGGGGGATCAAATACAAACTGCATATTAGAAAATTTTTCCTTTTAATCTAAGTTTTAAAATCTCTATTTGTTTGTTTACAGAGCTTACATACCCAGCTATTAATTGTTGTCATGGCTCCTAGAATCTATAGAAAATTATTGAGTTGATTTTACCCATTCTAAAATGCCATCAGCTAAAGTAATTGCTAACTTTTGTTGTTCTTCAGGATTAACAATCCATTCAAATTCATCTGGATTAATTATAAACCCTAATTCTAATAAAATTGAGGGGGCAACGGTAGGACGAGTTAAGGCTAAATTATTCCAAAAGACTCCATAGGAAGGACGGTTTAATGTTGTTACTAAATAGTTGTGTAAAAACACGGCTAAACTATGAGCTTGGGGATTATACCAAAAGGTGCTCACTCCTTTTGTTTTAATCGCATCTCCATTATCGGGTAAGGCATTATAGTGAATAGAAATTGATAAATCAGGTTCTTGTTCGTTAATCATCTTCACCCGGTCTTGGGGATATAAATCTTCATCTCCTTTGCGGGTCATAAACACCGATGCCCCCCGTTTAATCAGTTCCGCTTCTAATAACTTAGAAACGGTTAAATTAACATCTTTTTCGGGATAACCTGTAGGGCCTTTGGCTCCTAAATCATTTTCGCTTCCATGACCCGGATCAAGTAAAATATTTAACCCTGATAAGGGTAATTTAGATTGCAATTGGGGGGAATTTTTTAAGGATAAAACTAAGGTTGTTCCATCATAACGCAGTTTATAACCCCATTGTTGTTGGGTTCTAAAATGAAACGTATATTGCACAATATTTTGTGATTCTCCTTGGGGAGATAATATAGGTTGCCAATCCATTCGGGAAATTAAAGGATTATCATTAAAACGAATGATATCTGTTTGAGCCGTTGTATTATAGAGGGTTAAAATTAAACGTTGATCCTCTTGTTTGACAGTGATCGGAACAGGAACTTGTAGGGGAAAATAGACTTCTAACCAGTCTCCAACTTGACGAGAACTGGCACTTCTAATGATAGAATTAGGTGGAGTGGGTTCCGTCGTAATTCGGGTTTCATTGGCTTGAATCCACCCTCCATAATCGAGGTGTAAAAACTCCCCTTGTCGTCCTATAATTCGGGCACGGGTTCCTTTCGGTAAAGGAGTTAAACGAGAATGATCCGTACTGGGGCCAGTGCGTGCGGTTCCTTCATTAACTGTGACTTCAGCAACTTCAAATTGTGTAGGAGAAAGGATTGAAATTTCACCAGGTGCCGCTTGAGTCAGGGTTTGATTATTGAGGGTTAATTGATATTGAGGTTGACCTAAATCTAATTGTTTTTTTTCTCCCGAAATCTGCAAATTTGCTGCAATTTTTCCACAACCTTGATATTTAACTTTATGGGATTTTACAGGTTGATTTAGTTCTGTTAAAACCGCTTTATTATCAGGTAGCTCGAAGGTTTGGGATTGGGGAGATAACGGGATGATTTGTCCGGCTAATTTAACAGAAACTGCTGCTTTTTCAGGAGCGATCGCACTAAAACAGATTAACTCTCCGGGTAGTATAGCCAGATTTTCAGAAGGTGTTAATGAATCTTTTAAAAAGCTTAAAGTTTCTAAAGGGGTGGGTTCGGTGGAAATTCGAGTAATATTTAGTTTGATTTTTTGATCTCGATGACGTAGAATAAAAATGTTTTCCCCAGGCTGCAATGGAAATGTGGGTGCAAAATGACCAGCTTTGCTTCGGGAAATGACTTGACCATTAATTGAAACTTCCCCATCAGGTGTCGCCGTTCCAATCAAGAAAATACGGTCAGATGTTGTTTGGTGATCCGGCGGTGGATACGCAACATATAAAGGTTGCTCCGCCGATATTGAAGATGACAAAGCCAAACTGATCACCGTCGTTAGTCCTAGAATGTGTTTCATAAGTATTGTTTGAATTCTTTATCAACTGATTTGATCGGTTTAGGGAGTATGGTAGTACCCTCATTTTGTCCCAATTTTAATCAAGATTAATTTTTATTGCATTGATCCCTCAATTTTGATGAAAAAAGCGACTGAGTTAGGGTATTAGGGTGCAGTCAAGATCAACAGCTATAAGGAAGCTTACCATGAATCAAGAGTTTTTTCGCTTAGGTTCTAAAGATGGGATTTCAGAATATCATTGTCATTCAATTAACAGACAATTAATAGGTTATTCAACACCAAAATAGCAGGTTTTGATTAGAATAAAAAACCAGTTATTTTTGATATTTTATTAATATAATTAGTAATTAAACCAAGCTAAAAAATCCTGACTAAATTGCTCCAGAGATAATAAATGAATACTAGGATGGTTTGACGTTAAATCTCGTTCTTGTTGTAAATTATAACCCCAATCCGCTAAAAATAATTGTACCGAGTCTAAATCCGGTTGTTGTTGAACCGATAATAAGGTTTGTAACCGATCTTCAATAAACCAAATCTTCGGAGTGGGTTGAATGGTTGTTAATAATTCCCGTAAAATTTGGGCTTTCGGACGTTTATAACCTTTGCCAAAAATTCGACCTTGGGGAATTGTAACGCCTTGTTTTTGAAGCAGCGATCGCACAAATCGTTCCTCTTTTGTTGTAATAATATAAACGGGGAAAGACTGTTCAATTAGAGGTTTAATCCGTTCAATCACACCCGGATAAAATCGATGTAATCCTAACCAACCGGATAAATCCGTATGAATCCATTGATCTCGAACACCATCCAAACAAGGGCCAATAACCTCTGCTTTTAATTGTTCTTTCGTGACAATATTGTCAACAATTGTTGACCAATTTTGCAAAATTTCAGCTTCGGAAATCCCTAAAACCAATGCTCGAATTAAAACAGGCATTTCCCAACCAATTTCAATCAGAGGACGAGTGCGATAGAAAATTGGGGCTAAGGTTTCAGGTGAAACGTTCTCAGGAGGCGACCACAATTGACAATAGGTACGCCAAGCGGTTTCAAAATATTCTAGGAGTCCATCACAGACAACCCCATCAAAATCGAGTGCCAGTAACGTCGGTTTATCGTTTATCATAAAAATTTAACTGGAAATTCACAATTTTAGAATTAACTGAACTTATATTAAATTAACCCTGTGTTTTTTCCTCTAAAATTCGTGATTGAGGAGCGATCGTGGTACAAGCCTTACAACTGCAAACAGAATCCCCTCTTAATCCTCCAATGCCATCCTATCAGCTTGATGCTGATTTAATTCAGGTGGCGAAACATCTCTATTATGCTTATGTAAACGTCCATGCTCAACGAATGCGGCGACCTTTGGGAGTGGCAATCAACCCTACGAATTATCGCAGTTGCTTATTATTTTCTCATCAACCAATTTTGCTACCGGGGGAACGTTTCATCCCCTTTGAACGCATTGAAGCCGATTTATTTTAGTTCTGAGAAACCGGGTTTTTATAGTAATATACCGCTATCCAATCAAACCTCTGTAAGAAACCTGGTTTCTGTTAGATTCTTTCAGGTTTATGAGAAACCGGGGTTTTATAGCAATATGCCGCTATCCAATCAAAACCTCTGTAAGAAACTCGGTTTCTAGTCCCATTAAAAGTCAACATTAAAAATGGATATTTTACTGAGTTTACCTGCCCTATTAATAGTATTTGCGTTGGGTGCGTCCATTGGCAGTTTTCTCAATGTTGTGATCTATCGCATTCCCGCCGGGTTATCTATCCTCCATCCCCCCTCTCGTTGTCCCCGATGTCTAACCCGGTTAAGTCCCTCAGAAAATATTCCCGTTTTCGGTTGGATCTGGCTGCAAGGACGCTGTAAACATTGCCATACACCGATATCCATCCGCTATCCCCTCGTAGAAGCCGCCACAGGACTCTTATTTTTATTAATATTTTTAACCTCCCCAACCCTCAACCAAACCTTGGGGTATTGGGTCTTATTCAGTTGGTTAATGGCTCTTTCCTTGATTGATTTCGACACCTATACTCTCCCCAATGGTCTCACCCAGTCCGGGTTAGTCTTAGGATTAGGATTTCAACTCACCCAAGCCTTTACTCTGTCCTCATCTTTGAGTCATGGGTTAATGAGAGGAATAATCGGCGCTGTTTTGGGGTTATGGCTATTTGATATCATTTCCTTTGCAGGAACCGTAGTCATGGGGCAAACCGCAATGGGGGCCGGAGATAGTAAACTTGCTGCCATGATGGGAGCTTGGTTAGGCTGGAAATATTTACTCGTGGCTGGATTTATCGCCTGTGGGTTAGGAGCTTTGGTCGGTGGAGGAGCGATCGCCCTTAAATTAATCAATCGCCGTCAACCGATTCCCTTTGGCCCCTTCCTTGCCCTCGCCACCGCCATCACTGCCCTTTGGGGCCAACCCCTGCTATCGGCGTACCTTCATTTATTTTTTCCGACTCTCAATTAAGCCATGAGGTTTAATCCTCTTCCCCAGACCCTAATTCCTATGTCTTGGATTACGATTAAAACCACAGCCCTCAGATGGGAAGCTGAATTAATGCAGCAAGTGTTAGAAGCGCAGGAAATCCCCAGCCGAATTATTGACTTAGGGGTGTGTTCTTCCCTGGGAATGGGGAGCCCTGTGGGGTTGCAAGTGCTTCCGGGCGATCAATGGACGGCTTTGCTGTTATTGAGCCCCATTGATGAAGAATTAGAATCTGTGGATTAACGTGATTGATATGATGTAGATCGTTTTATTATAGTAGAGATTTAAAATTTAATCCTGGGGCTAACGGGAATCCCCCAATTTCCAAACGCCTCAATTTTTAAATTAGAAACTGAAAGGTCAAAATAATCTTTAATGTCTCTATTTGATTGGTTCGCAAATCGGCG
>JACCEC011188746.1_pt1 | contig 10013 bp, 5 predicted proteins | sample 7450121 | NCBI WGS metagenome assembly JACCEC01 (sample SAMN15323455, study PRJNA562643) | freshwater metagenome | isolation source: river surface water | place: USA:Blue River Watershed | collected 2017-08-18 | reverse complement strand
TTTTCGGGTTCCAGAAGCGGGTTTGGTGTCCGAAGTGGACGCCCGCTTCCAGCATCTGTCGCATGGACACGCTGGACATCAGTTTCTCCTTGTCGGGTTGGGCCTCCGCACATCCCCGGTTGCCATTCCGCCGAAGCAGAACACCCAGCAACCAGTTAAACGATGTGCGTGTGGGTTGGTTTACGTTGCCAAAAAAGGCCGCGCTTTATACCATGCAGGTCCCGTAAAAACAACGCTTTACGGGCCCACCGAACATGCCCGTAACCCTGAAATCCCCCGAAGAGCAGCAGATGATGCGCGAGGCCGGCCGTTTGGCCGCCGAAGTGCTCGACATGATCGGCCAGCACGTCAAACCCGGCGTGACGACCGACGAGCTCGACCGTCTCTGTCATGACCACATCGTGCAGGTCCAAAAGGCCGTGCCGGCGAACCTCAATTATCGAGGTTTTCCGAAGACGATCTGCACCTCCGTCAATCATGTGGTGTGCCACGGCATACCGGGCGATAAACGCCTGAAAGACGGCGACATCATCAACATCGACGTCACGGTCATCCGCGACGGGTTCCACGGCGACACGAGCCGCATGTACTTCGTCGGCAAGCCACAAGTGCAAGCGCAGCGCCTGGTCGAAACCTGTTTCGAAGGCATGTGGCGCGGCATTCGAACCGTGGCCCCGGGCAAGCGCTTGGGCGACATCGGTCACGCCATCCAGACCTACGTCGAGAGCGAAGGCTTCTCGGTCGTGCGCGAATACTGCGGTCACGGCATCGGCCGGGTGTACCACGAAGACCCACAGGTGCTGCACTACGGCGACCCGGGAACCGGTCTCGAGCTGCGCCCGGGCATGACCTTCACCATCGAGCCCATGATCAACGCGGGCAAGCGCCAGGTGAAGCTGCTGCCCGATGGCTGGACGGTCGTCACCAAAGATCATTCCCTCTCGGCACAGTGGGAGCACACGGTCCTCGTGACCGACAGCGGCTTCGAAGTGTTGACCCAGGGTGCCGAGGCGCGCCGCGAGGCCGCCTGATGCCACTCACCGCGCTGCTCGACGCCCTGCCCGCCCGTCTGCGTGAAGCGGGCGATACCGCAGAGGCATATTCGGCAGCGCTGCGTGAAGCGCAAGCACGGCTCAAAGAATTATTCGAAAGCGATGAGCCCGTCGAAACACTGGTTCGCGCCCGCGCAAAACTGATCGACGCCGTTTTGGCTCAAGCCTGGCGCAGCCGGCTTGGCGCTCATGACGCCGACTGGGCACTCGTCGCCGTCGGCGGCTATGGCCGCGGCGAACTGCATCCCTCCTCAGACGTCGACATCCTCGTACTCGTTCCGGCAGCCACGGATGAATCGGCTCGCCGTGCGCTCGAGCAGTTCGTCGCCTTTCTTTGGGACATCGGTCTCGAGGTCGGTCACAGCGTACGCACCATCGAGCAGTGCCACGAAGAAGCCGGAAAAGATGTCGGCATCATGACGACGCTGATCGAAGCGCGTCATCTGGCCGGGTCCGAATCGCTGGTGGCCGGCATGCGCTCTGCTCTGGCGCCAGCGGCGATCTGGCCGGTACGCGAATTCTTCGACGCGAAGGTGCGCGAGCAGAACGAGCGTCACCTCAAAGCCAACGACACGGCCTACAACCTCGAGCCCAACGTCAAAACGGGCCCCGGCGGCTTGCGCGACATCCAGACCATTGCCTGGGTCGCCAAACGCCACTTCGGGGCCGATACGCTCGATGATCTTGTCGAGCTCGGCTTTCTCACGCCCGCCGAACTGCGCCGCTTGCAAAGCGCCCAGTCTTTTCTTTGGAAAGTGCGCTTCGCGCTACACAGCATCACGGGTCGTCGCGAAGATCGGTTGCTGTTCGATCATCAGATGAAGCTCGCGCGCATCTTCGGCTACGAAGATGCTTCCTTTACGCTCGCGGTCGAACAGCTCATGCAGCGCTATTACCGAACGGTGATGGATGTCTCGCTGCTGAACGAATTGTTATTGCAGCTCTTTCGCGAAGCCATCCTCGATGAGAGCTCGGCACCCGAACCACTCAATCCGCGTTTTCAGGTTCGCAACGGCTATCTCGAAGCGCTGCACGATGAGATCTTCGTTCGACAACCTTCCACATTGCTTGAAGTATTCGCGCTCTTGCAGCAGAACCCCTCGATCCAAGGCGTACGCGCACACACCATTCGTGCCATCGTCAAAAATCTCTGGTTGATCGACGAAGAATTTAGGCAGAACCCGAAGAACCATCGGCTCTTCCTCGAGATCTTGCGCGCGCCGGCGGGTGTCACGAACGAACTGCGCCGCATGAACACCTACGGTGTGCTCGGCCGCTATATCCCCTCGTTTGGACGCATCGTCGGTCGTATGCAATACGATCTTTTTCACGCTTATACGGTCGATGCGCACACGCTATTCGTCGTGAGTAACCTGCGACGACTCGCCCTGCCAAGGTTCGATCACGAGTTGCCGAATCTCTCGCGCATCATGCAGTCGCTGCCGCGCCCGGAGATCGCCTATCTCGCCGCGCTCTTTCACGACATCGCCAAAGGCCGTGGTGGCGATCATTCCGATCTTGGCGCAGTCGATGCCGAAGCGTTCTGTCTCGAACAGGGACTGACACGCTACGACGCGCGTCTCGTCGCTTGGCTGGTGCGCAATCACCTGTTGCTGTCACTCACGGCGCAGAAGCAAGACATCTCCGACCCCGAAGTCATCAATGCATTCGCACGGCTCGTGGGTGACGAGACACATCTCGACTATCTCTACGTGCTCACCGCAGCGGATGTGCGAGCGACCAACCCGCGCCTGTGGAACTCGTGGAAAGCCTCGCTCTTTGCCGAGTTCCATGACCGCGTAAAGCACGCGTTGCGCCGCGGCCTCGAAACGCCGATCGATCAGGATGAGCTCAAACGAGCCAATCAGCTCGATGCGCGCGAGTTGCTCGCCGCGACGGGCGTCGTCGATGGCGATATCGATCGGGTCTGGACGATACTCACCGACGCCTATTTCTTGCGACACACACCGCAGGAGATCGTGTGGCATACCCGCGTTCTGCTTGAACGAGATCACGAGGGCGATGACCCGGTGGTGTCGCTGCAAGCCGAGAGTGAGCGCGGGACGACTGCGATCATGACCTATGCGCCGCACCGTGCGCACGGCTTCGCGCGCACGACCGCCGTGCTCGACCAGCTTGGCCTCAACATCGTCGATGCGCGTATCACACCGACCCAAGATGGCAACAGCATCGATCTGTATCACGTGCTTGAAGAAGACGGCACGCCGATCTCCGATGTCGAGCGCCATGAAGAAATCGAGCGCGCATTGCGTCGATCGCTGGCAGCGCCACGCGATGCGCTCATGGGCGTCTCGCGTCGGGCACCGCGACAAGTGCGCATGTTCAATACGCCGACCCAAATTCATATCAACGTCGATGAGCGTAATCAGCGATCGGTGCTCGAGATCATCGCGGGCGATCGACCGGGCCTCTTGTGCGATATCGGCAAGGTGATGATGGAAGAGCGGATCGATCTGCTCGCCGCCAAAATCATGACGGTCGGCGAGCGCGCCGAGGACGTCTTCTACGTCAGTGATCACGATCATGGGCCCCTGCCCTCAGCCACGGCCGAGCGCCTGGTTGCTCGACTGACGGATGCCTTGAACCAGCGCCGCGCCGCATGAATCCGCATCTCGCCGAACTGCAGGCTTATCCGTTCGAGAGATTGGCCACGCTGAAGGCTGGCGTCGTGTCGCCTGCGCACTTGGCACATATTCCGCTCTCGATCGGTGAGCCTAAGCACGCGCCACCGGATTTCGTGCTGCAGGTTTTGCGCGACTCATTAGCGGGGCTCGGTCAATATCCCTCGACCGTCGGTTTGCCCGAACTACGCGCCGCCTGCGCCCGTTGGCTGGAGCGGCGCTTTAATCTTGGCGCAAATCGCGTCGGTCTCGAAGCGGTCCTACCCGTCAACGGCACTCGTGAGGCGCTCTTTGCCTTTGCGCAGGCCGTGATCGATCCGACCCGTCGTGCGACCGCGGACAGTCCGCTCGTTGCGATGCCAAACCCCTTCTACCAAATCTACGAGGGCGCAGCGCTGCTAGCCGGCGCCATGCCCTATTTCTTTGAGACGCCGACGGACAATGGCTTTCTGCCTGACCTCGATGCGATCCCCGCCGCCGTTTGGGATCGGGTGCAGCTACTGTATCTCTGCTCGCCCGGCAATCCGGGTGGCGCAGTGATGTCGATCGATCAATTGCGACGTGCCATCGAGTTGGCCAACAAGCACGACTTCATCATCGCCTCGGATGAGTGTTATGCCGAGCTCTACGCTGATGAGGCGAACCCGCCACCCTCATTATTGAATGCGGCGCTCGCAGCAGGTCACGCGAATTTCGAACGCTGCGTAGTCTTTCACAGCCTCTCCAAGCGCTCGAGCCTCCCGGGTCTACGCTCGGGCTTCGTCGCTGGCGATCCGAGCGTGTTACGCGACTTCCTGCTCTATCGCACCTATCACGGCTGCGCGATGCCCGTGCCGACGCAGCTCGCGAGCATCGCCGCGTGGAACGACGATGAGCATGTCAAAGCCAATCGTGCGCTCTATCGCGAGAAATATGCTCGCGTGCTGCCGATCCTCGCGCCACACCTTGACGTGACGCAGCCCGCCGGCGGCTTTTATCTGTGGCCGAATGTGGGTAGCGATGACGCCGCTTTTACTCGCGAACTGTTCGCGAGGCAGAACGTCACCGTCGTCCCCGGCTCCTATCTCGCTCGTACCACTCGCCACGGGCTGATCGATTCGAGCGGCTCCAATCCAGGCGCGGGTCGTGTGCGCATCTCGCTCGTTGCGAACATTGACGATTGCGTCACGGCCGCAGGACGCATCGCCGATTTCATCCAAGGAATTCATTCTCAGGGAAGACCAGCATGACCAACCACACTGAACTCAAGACGCTCATCGAAGCCGCTTTCGAAGCACGCGCTGACATCACGCCAAAAAGCGTATCGCGTGAACTGCGAGTGGCACTGGATGAAGCGCTCGACCTACTCGACAGCGGCAAGGCGCGCGTTGCCGAGAAAATCGATGGCCGCTGGCAAGTGCACGAGTGGTTGAAGAAGGCGGTCTTGCTCTACTTTCGAGCCAACGACAACCGCGTGATCGAAGGCAGCTACACACGTTTCTTCGACAAAGTGCCGCTGAAGTACTCGGCTTGGGACGAGAACGCGTTGCGCACGAGCGGCAATCGCGTCGTGCCCCACGCCTTGGTGCGCAAAGGCAGCTTCATCGGACCGAACGTCGTACTGATGCCCTCGTACGTGAACATCGGCGCCTACGTCGACTCCGGCACGATGGTCGACACTTGGGCCACGGTCGGTTCCTGCGCCCAAATCGGTAAGAACGTGCATCTCTCTGGCGGTGTTGGCATCGGCGGCGTGCTCGAACCGCTACAAGCCTCCCCCACCATCATCGAAGATAACTGCTTCATCGGCGCGCGCTCCGAAGTGGTCGAAGGCGTCATCGTCGAAGAGGGTTCCGTGATCTCGATGGGCGTCTTCATCGGGCAAAGCACGCGCATCTACGACCGGGAGAGCGGTCAGATTCTGCAAGGTCGCGTGCCGGCGGGCTCGGTCGTCGTGCCGGGTAATTTGCCATCGAAGGACGGCAGCCACTCGCTCTACGCCGCCATCATCGTGAAGAAGGTCGATGCGCAGACGCGCGCAAAGACCTCGATCAACGACCTACTGCGATCGACGGACTGACCGTCGATCGCAGCGGATCAAAACAAGGTCTTAGAAGCTGGCGGAGATGGAGGCCGAGAACTTCACGCCGCTGTCGTAGCGGTTGAAGAATACCTTGTTGCCGGCTCGCTCCTGGAACTCTTGGTACTCGGTCTCAAGCAGGTTACGAGCCTCGAACTTCAGTTCGAGGTCCTGACCGAACCAGTTGACGCCTTGGCGCACCACGAAGTCGACGTTCACGCCCGGTGACTCAATGACGTCCGGCAAACCGGCAGCGCCACGGCTGAAGGCGCGATCGGCGGCGTACGAGATCAGCAGCGTCTGCTGCGAAAGCGACTCGCGATCCTCAAGACCGATCTGCAAATTCACGAGATGGTTCGACTGGCCCGTGAGCGGTGAGCCATCGACGAAGAAGTTACTCGCGGGTTGCGTCGTCGTACCGAAGACATCGACCGTATCGCCCGATCCGACTTCGATCTTCGAATCGGACCAGGTGTAGTTGCCGATCAACACGCCACGGCGAGAGGCGAAGAACGGACTCTCGAACACGAGATCCATATCAAAATATTTTTGCGACTCGAGCTCGAAACCCATCAAGGTTGCCTTCGGGGCGTTCGCGAAGCTCGTCACCGGTGAGTTATCGTTGAAACCGGTGAAGCTCTCGATCGGATTGTCGATCTGCTTGTAGAAGCCCGCGACGGAGAAGCGTTGCTCGGGCGCGAAATACCACTCGTAGCGCAACTCGGCATTGGTGAACTCACTATCCACCAACAGTGGGTTGCCGCGGAATGAACGGTTGGATTCCGGATCGAAGTAGGCCTGGAACATCAGCTCGCGGAACTGCGGGCGCGCAACGGTCTTCGACCCGTTCAGACGAACCTGCATGTTGTCAGCGAACTTGTACGTCAAGGTCAGCGCCGGCAGGATGTAGTCGTTGTCGAGGTTGGTGCCGGCCTCTGATGTGGAAGCCGTTTTGAAGACCTGCAACGGCGCCACCGTCTGCTCGCCCTGCTCATAACGCGCACCAATACTGAGCTCTAATCCTTCCGCAATCTCGGTTTGGATTTGAGCGTACGCCGCCTGCGTCTCGAGTTGTGCCGTGAAGGCCGGATCTGTTTCGGTCGACTCCACAAGACCAATACCAAAATACTCGACCACGGCAGACCCGAGCAGGTAATCGGGACGGAACATGGCAACGCCCGAGAGGAAGCTCGAGGGCGCGAGCATCAGGAACTCACGGCGTTCCGAATCGCGCTCGGTCTTGCCGTACTCGAGACCTGCTGACAACACCGTCGTCGGTGATACGGAGTAGGTCAGATCGAGACCATAAGAGAACAAATCTTCTTCGAGATCGGAGAAAGCGATCCGACCATAACCGGTCTGACCATTGTCGAGACGGTTGATGTAATAGTCGCCGTACGGGCTCGCGGCGATATTCGACTTCGAATAGCCCATGCCGAGTTCGAACGGCGCCTCGCGAGTCGACTTAGCCAGCGCGACGCGCGCGTCGACCTTCAGCGGGTCAAGATTGAAACCCGCACTCAGCTGGCTTGACCACAACTGCCGCTCGTACCAGCCCGTCTCCTGCTCGAGGAAATCGAAGGTCGGTCGTTGGTTGTTCTGCTTACCTTCCGCGAGGCTCGTCCGCTTCAAGGTGTCGCGTACGATGAGATTCGTCCAACGCAGACGATGTCCGTCGCCATATTCGTAACCGAGGCCCGCCAGACCGTTGATGACGATGCGATTCTCGCTCGCGACTTTGCGATAGTCCTTGTCGAGACGCGACAGATCGAGACTCGCCGGATTTTGTTCAGTAATGCTCTTGGTGCGCCACGCGTTGCTATAGCCCGCGGTACCGATCAAACCCAGCTCTCCTTCGCCCACTGGGCGCGAGGTGCCGGCCGTGATGTTGCCCGAGAAATTAGCCGGCATCTGATCGATCAATTGCACAAGACCCGTGCGGGTGTTCACGAACTGCTTGGCAATGTCGCCGGTATCGACTCTGCCCGCGCTCATCCGCTCGCCGCTGGCAAAAAATGCAGCGAGTGCCGGTGGAACGTCACGCACGCCACTATCTTTGCCTGAAGGATCCCACTTGCTACCGAAGTGCGAATAACCGATCTGACCCGTCGTTTCGGTATCCCCGCTCGTACTGAAGCCGACCTTGACGAAGGGCTCTTTTGGAACGGCGAGTGTCGTGATGTTGATCAAACCACCACCGAACTCACCTGGCATGTTGGCCGAGTAACTCTTCTGCACCAACGACGAAGCGACGATATCGGTTGGGAACAAATCAAGGGGTACGGCACGGCGCAGCGGCTCAGGGCTCGGCAGCGGCGAACCGTTCAAGAACGCTTGCGAATAACGATCGCCCAGACCGCGAACGTAGACGAAACCATTGCTCGCAACGCTCAAGCCTGTCACGCGACTCAACGCACCCGCCACATCGCCGTCACCGGTTCGGGCGATGTCCTCGGCCGAGAGCACTGAGATGACCTGCGTGGTCGCTTGCTGAATATTCCTATCACGACGACCGACAACCACGATCTCACCGGCGATATCGATATCAACCACCTCTTCGACGGGTTGTTCGGCAGGAGGCGGCGCCTCCTGGGCGGCCGCAAGTGGCATGGCAAACGCTGCGACGAGCAACAGCATTCTTTGACGGTTGAGCAGGTGATCCATGATCGTCCTCGTGTTCGTCCGCAGTCTTAGCACCCAGTGGGTCGCAGCCAAATGGCCGCGACCCACACGTCGGAGTGATTTCCGTTACGGGATGGAGGTGCAGGACTTGCTGGTAGAACCGAAGCTCGCGGTCACCGAGTTACAGGTCCAACCGGCGTACCACGTGTCGCTGGCATCCTTCACCGCACCGATGTAGGTCGTGGTGTCGAAGCCCGCGTTGATGGTCTTCGGATCGGTCGCCGTACGAGCCGTCTCGTTGGCACCGTTAATGAAGCCACCGGTCAGGGTGTTGGTGAAAGTCGAGATGTTGTTGTTGCCGGCGACGTTGAAGGCCGCATCAACCTGTGCCGCCGTCAAGCCACTCGAGCCAGCGAACGGCGTCGCGCCACACTGCATGGCAACCGACTTGAACACCGGCGGACCGACCTTGTCGATCGCCGCGTCGGTGGTCAGCATGTTGGCACCGTCGAGGCGCAAGCAAGTCATCGGCGAGACGAGCACACCGTTGACCATCGAGACATCCGCACCACCGCGGAAGCGCATGGCGGCGCCGTTACCCGTGGCCGGATTGCGATGCACGAACGTGAAGTTCGCGATGCGCATCCAAGTGCGCGGCGTCTGGTTCTCGAGGGCGTTCGGCGAATCCAACTCGATCATCGAGTCAGCATTGCCCGAGGTCTTCTGAACGGCGATCGCGTATTGGATCAACCCGCGATAACCCGTATCCAGATCGATGCCATCATCGTCCGCGCCCGTGACGACGAGACGCTTCAAGTTGTGGGTGCCACCGAAGAACTCGAGACCATCGTCCGAGCTGTTGTGCGACTGGATGAACTCGAGCACCGTGCCGCTGCCGACGCCACCGGTCGTGAGCGCCTGCAACTCGCTATTGCCGGAGAGCACGTAGCCCGAGTAGCGGATTTGAACGTATTTCAGCGTGCCGCTGTTGTCGGTCGGCGTCGCACCGCCGTAGTAAGCGGGGTCCGTCGCGCCTTCCGTCTGGCGCTCGCAAGTGGCGGAGCCCGGAGGCGCGTTCGGTGCCACGGTGCAATCCGTGATCGGCGCACGTCCAAGCAGCACCACACCACCCCATTGGCCCTGCGAGTCGTCGGTGACGAGACCGAGCACGTTGTCACGGCTCGTGAAAACGATCGGCTGGGTTGCCGTGCCGACGGCGCTGATGCGATTACCGCGATTGACGGCCAACCAGGAAACACCCGTCGCACCAAAGATCACGACGCCCGGGTCGATGGTGAGCGTAACGCCCGAACCGCCCGTAGCGCCCAAGTCGGTACCGACGTCAACGCGACCCGGCAGCGAGTACAGCAGACCCGGAATCTTCGTCAGCTTGCTGCTGCGCGTGATACGCGACGGCAAACCACAGTTGCGGTAGGTACCGGTCGGACCCGAGATCGTACCCAGGTCGGTGAGACCTGCGGAATCATCAATCGTCGGACAACCCGCGGCAGGCGTCACCAGCGTGCTCACCGGCGGCGGTGGCGGCGGCGGCGGAGCCGGCGTGTTGTTGGTGATGCTGATGTTGCCACCGCTACCGGGCGAGGAAATTTCCTCGGCGCCGCACGCAGCGAGCACCGC
>JACCEC012150857.1_pt1 | contig 10014 bp, 7 predicted proteins | sample 7450121 | NCBI WGS metagenome assembly JACCEC01 (sample SAMN15323455, study PRJNA562643) | freshwater metagenome | isolation source: river surface water | place: USA:Blue River Watershed | collected 2017-08-18 | reverse complement strand
TTTTGAATTTTTCTTTATATTTTCATATTGATTTTGGTTTTCAAATAATTCTTTATCACTACCAATTGTTGTTAATACTTCTAATTGTGGTAGTTTACTTAAAGCAATTGTTCCTATAGCACTATTATTTAAATAATTTTTTAATTCATCAATATTAGCATTATTCATAGTATTATATGAATTAAATTTATCATCAAATTTACTTAATTTTTGTTCTGTATCAAAATATCCTTGTAAATTTGTTAAATAATTAGTATAATCAGTTTGATATTTATCCATTGATTTACTTGATACAGTTCCACCAATTTGATTATTATTTACTCTTTCTGATTTATTAATTAATAAACCTTTACCTAAAGTATTAACATTATTCCATACACATTGAGCATTAAGATCTACATAGTTATCATTTTTATTATTTTTAATTTGATTAAAACAACTACGAATATCTAAATCATTTTTTCCAAAAGATAATTGAAATTTTTTATTTATACAATGTTTTTGTATATTTGTTTTTTGTGTTGAATTTAAATTATTATAACTATATTTACCATTTGTTTTAATACCACTATCTATTGAATTATTTGTAGAAACAGATGATGGAAATCCTTTATATAATGTACAATCTTTAGTTGATTTATTAAAAGAATAAGAAGTACACACAGGATTTGTTGTACAATCAGTTTGACAAACTATTGAATTATTAACATTTTTTGTTATTATTGAATCTGTTTTATTAAAACTTTTATTATTTAATTCTTTATATCCTGAATAAGGACAAAAAATATCATAATACATATCATTATTGAAATTACTATTAGCTAATGCATAAACAATTGGTTTTGGAGGAGGTGGTGATGATTTTTTCTTTTTTTTAGGTGAACCAAAAATTGTTTTTGTTGCTTTATTTACTCCTTTAGAGATTGATTTAGTTACACTTTTAAATGGATTTTTACTTTTAAAATCTTCATAATTATTTAATTCATACATTTTATGATAAATATAAATCTTCTAATTTAAAGTTATATTTAAATTTAAAAAAAATAAATATTTATTATATTAAAAATGTTTGATAACAAAAAAGAAAGAATTTTATTTTTCTTAAATAAATTATTAAATATTTATCAAAAAGACCCTTCAAAAAAATTTCAAACTAAAGCATTATTTAATGCTATTATATCAATTGAAAATTATAATGGTTTAATTATAGATGGTAAACAACTTCAAAAAGAATTAAAAGGAATAGGTAAAGGATTAAGTGATAGAATAGATGAGATTTTAATAACTGGTTCTTTACAAGAATGTTTAGTTATTAGTGAAAAAAATGATATTTGTGATCTTTTTAAATCTATAACTGGTGTAGGAGACAAACGAGCTGAAGAATGGTATGATTTAGGTTATCGTTCATTAAATGATATAAAAGATGCAATTCAAAATAAAAAAATATCAAGTACTCATCATATAGATTTGGGAATAAAATATTATGAAGATTTAAAAGAAAGAATACCTCGAAATGAAATTGATAAAATGAAAAAAATAATTGAAAAAACTTTAAAAAAAATAGATAAAGATTTAATATTTGAAATTTGTGGAAGTTATAGAAGAGGACAAGAATCTTCAGGTGACATGGATATTATTATTAGTAATCCTAAATTTGTTAATAATATTAATCAACAAAATTATCTAAAAATAGTTGTTGAAAAATTAACTAATGATGGATTTATCATAGATCATTTAACTGAAAAAGGTGATAAAAAATATATGGGATTCTGTAAGCTCCAACAATCTGGTACAAGCAAAAGACAAGATATAAAAAATAAAGCTAGAAGAATTGATATTAGAGTATTTGATTATGAAAATTATTGGTGTGGAATTCTTTATTTTACAGGTAATAAAGAATTTAATATAAAAATAAGAAATAAAGCTTTAGAATTAGGTTATTCATTAAACGAATATGGTTTAACAAAAAAAGATACAAATGAGAAAATATTTTTAGAAAATGAAAATCAAATATTTGAACTTCTTAAACTACCTTATTCAAGTCCTTTTGAACGTAATATTAAATAATATAAATAATATTAAATAATATTTTTTTTTATTTTAATTTTATAATTTTTTTATAAATTTTTAATGTAAATGATGATTAATAAATTTAACAACTAAAAAGATAATAATAATTGCAACAATTAACATTATAAATTTACCTAAATTAGTTTGATGTTGATTTTCAAAAGTTTCCTTAACTTGATTTTCATAATTATCTAATACTAAACTTTTAACATAAGGACAGTTTTTACAATAAGGACAATTATTTGAACATTTACAATTTACACCATAAGGACATTGTTTACAGAATGGACAACCACCACGATGAGGACAATACATATTTTGAAAATTTTCTGGTTTATTAAATTCATCAATACTATCTTTTGGTTCATTAAATACAACTGAATTTTTACCATTCATTAAGTCATCATTTTCATATTCTGACCATGATTTATCTACACCTGAATCAAACATAGTGATATTTGGCATCTTTCCTAATTGTAGATCAGAATTAAATTCTGGATAAGGTACATTTTTAGGAAAATCACTTATAATTGGATCATTTGTTGCTTCCCTCTTATTCATTTTTTCATCATATTCTTGTGCAGATAGAGGTGTCATTGGATTCATTACTTTATAAGGATAAGTATAAGTTGGTAAACCTTTAGGTGTAAATCTTTGAGGTTCCATATAAGTTTGATATCTTGGGTCTTGTTGTATTTCCCAATCAGGTTGAGGATAAAAGGTGTTTTTATCAAAAATAACTTCTGGTTGTTGCATTTGTAATTCATTCGGATAAATATCTCTTGGTTGAGGTACGGTTTTTACAAATGGTATTGTTGGTTTAGGTACATTAGTATTTCCAAAAAATTCACCATCAGCATTTTGGACAGGTGGTACAACTTGATATATATCTTTTTTCTTAAATTGTTGACTTTGAGGAGGTAATTGTTTGTAATTTACACCAAATTGATTTCCTCTTGCAAAATTTGAATTATCACTTCCACCTGCATCATTACAAACTAATCCAACAACACCTTGACCATTACTTGTTGTTAAATAACAAGCATCTTTAGTAAAAGGTAAAGGATTAGTAAAAGGACATTCAGGACCTTGATAAGGAACGTTTAATTGTTGAGAACGAGGAGCTGGTGGTAATTCATTACAATATTGAACTTTATCATATTTTGCATTAGGATAAGGATTTAAAGGAATAGCATGAGGAGCACTTCCATAATTAACACCTTCTGGTGCAGATGGAGCAACAGAACCTTGAATAGGAATAGGTAAAATATTAGAATGAGTATCTGAGATATCATCATATGAATTTTTTAAATTTTCTTCATTATATCTTGGATTTAAATTTGGATTAATTATTTTTGGCATTTTTTTCTTTACTTCTATTTACTCTTTATATAAAAAAATTTAATATTTTAATTGAAAAAAAATATTAAATTTATTAAAAAAAATTATTTATTAATTTTATTAATTTATAAAAATATAATTATTAATGATAATGTAAAATATAAAAGGAGATTCGAAAAGAACATTGGTTCTTCTCTTATTTGACTAATCTATAATAATATGTAAATCCAGATACATTTGAAGTGCGTTCAATTTTACATATTTGACCAGTTTTCATACCATAATATTTTGCAACAGGATCTGTTTTAAGAATTCTTGGTAATTCGTTTTTATTAAAATTTAATTCTTTTTCTTCTTCTTCATTCATAACTGAGTGTTTAGGTACTAATACATGATGAGTAATATTAAAAACTAAACTATCTTGTAAAAATATCTCAACATTTTTATAATTCGGTTTATTTAATTCTTTTGTGACCATTGCATTTTCTTTATCTTTAAGAATTAATATAACATTAATATTATCATCTTGATATTTTTCAATAATTTTTGTCATTAAATCTTTTAAATTATTTTTACTAAAACTTTTACCATAATAAAAATGTAAATAAAATTTTTTATTCTTTTCTGTATCATGTATATAAATATCTATATTATTTTCATTATATTGTACTTTAAATTGTTCAAATGTTATATTTAATTCAAGTGGTACATTATATCCTCTATCATTCACCATTTCTAAAGCTGTTTTACGAACTTTAAATAATTTATCTTGTTCTTGGAAATCCATTTTTTTTCTTTATATCTATTAATTTATTTTATTTTAAATTAAAATATTTATTTATTTTTTTATATTTAAAAAAATCATTTTTTTTTTCATTTAACACTTAATTCTTTTCTTAAATTCTTTTTTATTATCTTATCATAATAAAAGAAATAAATTTATAAAATATCTTTTACTATATGCGTTGTTTTTTATAAAAATTAAACGAAAATATATAACAGATAAAGATAATAAAATGAATATAAATACAGAAAATAAACAAAATATTTTACAAATACAAGTATATGATAGTTTTACTATAGATTATAATAAATATCCCCGAAAAGATACACCAAAATTTGAAACAGATAAGGTTTTGATTCAATTTTTAATGAATCAAGATTATCTTGAAAAAGTAGCTAAATCATATACAATAGCTATTCAATTTTTTAATGAATGTAAAGAATATTATTTTATTTTAAAATCATTAGATGGTAAAAATAGTAAAAGATATTCAGCAAAAGAAATAATGTTTATAATAAATCAAATTAGTTTATTTTCACAACAAAATCCAGATATTTATTCAATTCAAAAATATTTAAGAAATTTTCATCCTTTAGATCAATTATATTATATTTTAATTAAAAATAAAGATTTTTATCTTGAACTTTTTCGTAATGTAACTGATGCTAAATATGCTTTTTTTGAAAGACGTGAAATAAATTATAAATTCTTTATACCTTTTGATTTTTATGGTGACATTAAATCTTTAAGTTCTAATAAAGGTCAAGTTTATACAGCTATTGAGTTATTAGAAATAAATGCATATACTCAATTTTTAGTAAAAAATAAAATAATAAAAAATTTACCTGAACCTTTATTTATGCGAAATTATTTTGATATTAATCCTTATTTAAAAAAAACTGAAAATAAAAAAGAAAAAGAAAAAGAATCAAAACAACAAGTTAATAAAGAAGAAATTCAAGAAAAAAATAAATCTATTTTCATTCAAAAATCAAAAACAATTGAAAATGATTATTATCTTGATTTAGAACGAATTATTCAAGATTCATATACTGAAAAAATAAATGATATTGAAGAACAAATGAATTATAATGATATTGATGATAATAATAATAATGAAAATTATTATGATGAAGAATATGAATATAATGGTTTGAAAAATAATAATAATAATGAAAATGAACAAGAATATAAAGAATATAAAAAATATGATGAAGATAAAAATAAAGAAGAAAATAAAAAAATAAAAAAAAATAAAAAAGAAAAAAAAGAACAAAATGAACTTAAAGAATATAAAGAACATAAAGAGATAAAAAAAAATAATTTAAATAAAAAACAAGAAAATATAGAAAATTATGAAAATCATAAAAACTATGAAAATATGGAAAATAATGAAAATATTAATAATGACATAAAAATAATTTATTTTCATAAATAAAAAATAAAAAACAATTATTTTTTAAAAAAATATATTCTATCTTTAGTAGAATATAACAAATATGAGTACAACTGATCTTTTAAATGGTCCTGTAGATTCCAATTTAACTTATAACATCAAAAATAATTGTAGTATATTTAATATGGTCGGAAATACTACTTCTAAAATTAATTATTATAGATCAGCTCTTTTAGCTATTGCATGGAATGCACCTAATTTTTTAAATATTGTTCTTGATTTTAGAAATTTATCTCGTTCTTATTATAATCAATCACCCAAACGTTTCTGTTCAACTGTTAAATTTGATGGTGTTCAATATTTCCAAGGTAAATATGCAACTGTTTATTTACCTCAACCTGGTGGTATGATTCCTAATTCAATTCCCTATGTTGAATATAACGGTACTACTAAAATTAATATGTTAAGAATTTTAGGTCCTAATTCACTTCCTGTTTGTTGGTCAAATGTTGTTTATAATAATGGAGTTTGTAAAAATGATGCTACTTTCGATCCTTCTGTTTTAAGTGATAATGAAAAAGTATTATATTATTATATTAAACATGCTAATTTCTTTACTAAAATGTTAGATATTATGACTAGAAGTTTCTTTTATTGGTCTGAATTTATCTATTTCAATTATACAGCTGTTTTCCCTGAAGATTTATATCCTGGATCTAAAGAAGATAGAACAATTTTATTAACTGGTGAATTCTTAAAAGCTATTTATTCACAATATTTAAGAGAAAGTCGTTATGGTAATCCATATGGATATAAACTCCCTTGTCCAAGAATAATTAATCCAAATTATATTTTACCTGTACAAAATTTCAGTAAAGGTCAACTTGTTAGATATATTAATGGTAACACTGATTCATTCCCTATTTAATTTAGTTTTTAATTTAAATAATTTTTTCATTCATTATTTTTTATATTATTTATATTTATTATTTAAATAAATATTATTAATACTTTTCAATTTTAGTTTAAAAAATTTAATTTATTTTATCAAAAAATATAGAATTTATTTTTTAAATATGAAAAAAATAGTTGTTATTGGTGATGTTATGATAGATAGATATTATTTTAGTGATGTTAAAAGAATTTGTCCCGAAGCACCTATACCTATAGCAAATGTTCATAATATTCAAAATAATTTGGGTGGAGCGGCTAATTTAAGTTTAAATATAAAAAATTTATTAGATAATCCAAATCAATTAATTTTAGTATCGGTACTCGGTTATGATGAAGAAAGTACAATTATTGAAAAATTATGTTCTGAAAATAATATAAATACTTTTTTTATAAAAGACAAATCACGAAAAACTACTGTTAAAAATAGAATTTATTCAAATGAACAAATGATATCTAGATTTGATATTGAAGATACACATGTTATAAAATCAGAAATACAAAATAAAATTATGAATTATATATCTACAAATTTAAAAAATAATATTGATTATATTGTTTTATCGGATTATAATAAAGGTATTTTTGATGATTACTTTTGTAATTTTATTTTAAATTATTGTGAGGAAAATAATATTTATTCTTTTGTTGATCCAAAAGTAAATAATTATTTAAGATATCAAAATTCTTTTTTAATTAAACCAAATCTTAATGAAACTTTGAATATATATTCTTATATCAAAAATACAAATTTTGATGAAAATTATATTCAAAATAATATTGATATAATTTTATGTGAGTTATATAATCATTTAAAATGTAAATATATAGTTTGTACATGTGGTAAAGAAGGTATGATATTATATTCTAATTTACAAAAAACAGTAATTAAACATAAAAATATAGAAAATATAATTGTTAAAGATGTAACAGGTTGTGGAGATGTTGTATTTGCTGTATTAATAACACAATTTTATAAAACAAAAAATTTATTTAATTCAGTTGAAGTAGCTAATTATATAGGAGGATTATCAGTACAAAATATTGGTACATACGTTTGTAACAAAAATGATATTGAAAATTTTAATAAAAAAGAAGATGAAGTTATTAAATTTGAAAATAAAACATTATTTTTTAAAAATAATGAAAATATGATTTTTAATTTTGTTGTAAATCAAATTAAAAAAAGTAAAAAAATAAAAAATATTGTATTTACTAATGGTTGTTTTGATATAGTACATTTGGGACATCTTGAATTATTAAAATATTCAAAATCATTAGGTGATTATTTAATTGTTGGATTAAACTCAGATTCTTCAATTAAAAGATTAAAAGGTGATAAAAGACCAATTCATAATCAAGATTATCGATCTAAATTTTTATCTTTTTTTGATTTTATAGATTTAATTATTATTTTTGATGATGACACACCCTTTAAATTATTAGAAAAAATAAAACCAAATATTTTAGTTAAAGGTGGTGATTATACTTTAGATAAAATTATTGGTAAAGAATTTGTTGATGAAGTTAAAATATTTAATACTATTGAAAATTATTCTTCAACAAATATTATATCTTCCATTAATCTTCGATATTAATATTTTATTTGATTTTTTATTTTTTTATAAATTATTATTTATTATTTATTTTTTAATAAATAAATGGTTCTAAAGAATCTTGATTTTTCAAAAACATATAATTACTTTGTATTAATTTAAAATATTGATTATTGTCTTTATTTATATTTTTTTTATATTTTTTTATATACCATTCAAAAAATTTATATGTATTTTTAATAAACAATTCATAACCTCCTGAACCACCACTTAAAAATGGTATGTAAGTACTATTATCATAATAATCTTCTGAAAATGGCAATTTTCTTTCATTTACTTCAGAAAAATTATTTTTAAAATATTCATTATGTTTATTTTTTAATGCAAAATATATAAATCTTTCAGTACAAAATATAAAATTATTTATTATTTTAGATATCACGATATTATTATATCCATTTTCAATTGGATATTTATCACTTAAACTAATAAATATTCTAGAATATAATCTTCTCAAAAGTTCTTCTTTAAAATGATAATTATATCTTATATTTGATATCACATCTTCATAATTAATTTTCCCTATATCATCTTCTATAATTTTATTTAACTCATTTAACATTATTTCTGCTAATTCTTCTTCAAATATATTTTTTGGTATTGTTTCTATTATAGATGATAACAAAGATAATGATCTTGATATATCATTATTTTCTATTTCTATATCACTATAAACTTGTCTTTTTTGAATACCTTCATTAAAAATATTATTCATACAATTCATTATATTAGGAGTATAACAACCTATATGGTCATCATTAAATCTTTTTTTAATAGTTAAATAATTATTATATTCTATATTTTTAGGAACCTTTTTATTCATTTCACTTGAAGAAAAATAAATTTGATCACCAATTTTATATAATTCAAAATATTTAAAATCTTTTTTTAATAAATCATAATAATCATGAGTTTCAAAGATAAAATCCAATATTTTAAAATATCTTATTTTCATTTCATTTTGTAAAGTTGAATCATTTATATTTTTTAATTGATTATCCAATTTAAATTTTAAAATACTATTTATTGGATTAATTATATTTTCAACTATCCATTCTTTATTTATTAACCGAATTTCACTATTAATACTATAATTATTTTTAACATAATTACATATTAATATTAATTTATTTTCAATATTAATTAATATATTATCTATATCGTTAATAATTTCAGATTGCATATTAGTATCCATTTTTGTTTTTATTAATATATATATTATAATAAACACCATTTTGAACTTTATTTAATCAAATTTTTAAATAATTTATATCGTAAATTATTTAAATAAAAAAAATTTATTTACGTTTAATCCGACTCTGGTTCTGCATGAAAATAATTATAATTATTATCTTGATTTTTACATTTTTTATTCATTGGTTCTCCATTTTGTTTATTATTTTTTATTTTTCTAACACTTTTTATTCTTTCCTTTAATACATATTCTATTTTACCACAATGTTCCTCAACGTGTTTACAATTTTTTGGTTCACATCTTGAATATAAAAATCCATTACATGTACAAGTTCTATTATCTTTATCTACAATATAAGTTTTATTCGTATTTTTACTTTTTATTTTAATTATATTTTTATTATTAAAAATATCATTATTATTATCATCATCATTATTCATATCATTATCATTATCACTATCTATATTACTATATATTGATTCATTATCTCGATCATCATCACTAAATTCTTTTTCATACTCTTTAAACTCTTCGTTATCAATAATAAAATTATTTTTATTTTTAGTTCCTAATTCTAAATGTTCCAAAAAAACTTTATTTAATTTAAATATATCATATGAATCTTTTAGTTTATTATTAAAAGATTCAATTCTTTCAATAA
>JACCEC010548430.1_pt1 | contig 10014 bp, 12 predicted proteins | sample 7450121 | NCBI WGS metagenome assembly JACCEC01 (sample SAMN15323455, study PRJNA562643) | freshwater metagenome | isolation source: river surface water | place: USA:Blue River Watershed | collected 2017-08-18 | reverse complement strand
GAGTTTCCAGACTTCACTCTGGTGCGCGTCTGCGTTGGTGATACCCAGATGCAGGCGGTGTTTCAGACTGCACTCGATCTGGCCACGGCGGGCTCGGGCTGAAACTGAGTCAGGAACTTTTGCTCTTGCTGTCGCCAGTCCATTGGAAATGGCTCCAGCAGATCCCTCACCGTCAGCCAGGCGGGATGTGACTCATCAAGGATCGCCTGCACAACGACCGGTGACAGAAAAGCCAGCTTCAAGATTCTGCTGATGTAGGACGGGTTGATCTTCTCGGCTGTAGCCAAGTACTCGATCGATGTATACGTTTCTTCATAGATCAGTTGCTGCCACCGGACACCCCTGGCGATCACCTTGACCATCTTTTTGTCGATCTCTGCCTCCCGGCGTACCACCCCTCGCGATCCATCAGGAATAACGATTACTGTCTTACCACCTCGGGGGCGGAAGGTCATTGGGATGTGCGTGGTTTCCGGAATTTTTGTTGAGGGTGTTATGCGGCTTCATGTGCCGAAAGTCTGAATATTGGCTTCATCATTGAGTTTCTGGTGCTTTGTCTACTTGGTACCGAAATTACTTCGTTTGCCTCTGCATATTTATGCACGACAGGGCGATCTTGGTTTTTAATGCGGTTTTTTTCATTAAAGCCTCTGACATCAAGTTTCTGATCTATGCCTGCTGTTGCTGGATCCCTTCCAGATCGACGCGCACGGAATCCTGTACGACTGGGTTGACCGATTTCAGGAAGTCTCTGAGCAGGCGCTCAGCATGTCGGTCCAGTTGAATGGTGAAGTTTTTCGCTGCCCAGACAATGAAAACCGCCCAGACTGGGGCAGCGGATCCGGCCGCCTTCATGTGCTTCGTCACCAGCCACTGCAAGAAACTGGCTTGATTGGTTCTCATGCACACGGCAAGAGCAGAGCGGAAATTCGTGTGCGTCAAGGCTGCTTGGTTGAAGCACTTGATGAATTCCTGGATCGGATTGTTTTTCGCTGACCTATTCTGGATTGCTGCGATCAGATCATCGGGGGTGGGGTGAGGCGCCTTTTGAGCCGCCTTGGGCGGGACTGGAGCTGCTTTTTCTGGCGCTGGCACATCGCTGGGGACGATGATGTCCATCAGTTTGGATACGACACTCTTGTCTGATTTAGTTTGGATCGAGTCAGCCTGTTTGCGCAGGAATGCAGGAATTTCTACGTCATCCATGCCAGTAGACGACATCGCACTCACCATGCGAGAAGGGTTGTTTCGAGCACTTCGCCAGACAGCTGGTGCGCTCATCATGTCCGAACGGCACTCACTGATGAAGGCCACATTGTCTGTACCGGAACGCAGCACCTGCAGAGGAGGTGCTGCGCGGGAATATCGCACCGATCCGTTGCCAGCCCAGCCCGCCGCCAGCATGGGCTTGACCTGAACCAACTCGGGCAATTCTTCAGCTTTCTCGGCTTCTGCGCGTTCATGGATCAGAATCAGATTGGTTTCACTGGAGACCAATTGGTACTCCATGGCCAGGGATTCCCTCTCCTTGGCGCGGCTCAAATCGTGCAGTCGGAACGCCGCTGAAATTCGCGACAACTCAATGGCGCTGTCCCATTCCACAGCAAGTGTTTCCCGAACTTCACCTGGGAATATCACTCGTTGGATCTGGAGGCTGTTTCGTTCTGATTCTTGAATTTGCACTTGAGCCCAGGCCGTCAGTGACTCCCCATCAGCGGCATGCGCAAAGGCGTTGGATTGCCACAATGCCGGTGCTGAATAGGAAATCTCTTGTTCAATCGCCTGGGTTTGTCGCATGCGCATCAAAAGGCGCTCCACCGCCTTTTGCATGTTTTCGCGAGGGGTGACCATTTCACAAGCACCACCCGTCACTTCCGCCATGTCTTTGAGCAGGCTCTCAGATGGGGCGGATCCAACACCTACGGCATAAATGCGGTGGCCCGAGGCACGCACTGTGGCAATGATCTCGTCAATGTTCCAAACCTCACCGTCCGTGATCAACAGGATGACGGCGTCGTCGGTGTCCTCCGAGTCATCTCCCTTGATCGCGATGACTTCTTTCAACGCATCATCGATCTCTGTGCCCCCAAGGTCCGCTGCCAATTTGCGTGCTGATGATTTAAGCAGTTGACGATAAACCGTTGAGCAGGCCTGCAGGGCAGGGTGGTCATGTTCAACGGAACTCCCGAACCTTGAGAAAGAAATTTTGTCTTTGCTGCTCAACTGCCCAATTAACCAGTTCAGGCAGTCTCGGGCTTGTTGAATGCTGTCCCCTTGCATCGAGCCGGAGCAATCCACCAGCACTTTGATGGCGGCAGGCTGATGTTCGTTTGGTTTGGCAGAACGGAACATGGCGCCGGACAGCACAGTAGCTTCGCCTGCACGCACCGGGTCCGGCGCAGCGACTGCGAAGTTCAAGTCACGGATACGGTCGACGACCAATACGAAATCCCTATCCAGCCACGCGGCTCCCTCCAACTTGACGGAGCATTCTTTGCCTTGTCGTGACAACTGAATTTCATGGGTCGGGCTGTGAACCGTGCCGTTGCTCAGGCCTTCTGACAATTCAAGCGTCAAAAATAGGCGCTGCTCGGCCTGCGGATTGGCTTCCAGTTGCTGGTGAGGTTTGAGCCCTGCTCCGGAGGCATCGCCATAACGTGGGGCGATTGTGGTGGGCAAGTTGAACCGGATGCACCCATCCTGGGCTTTGAGAACCTGGGCGAACACCAGTTCAATGACAACTTCATCACCTGTCTGAATATTGCCAATGTTGGCTGTGTAGAGGTCTTTGCCAGACCGCTCCAACATGACTGGAAGATCGCCGCTGTCAATAGCCTTCTCGTATTGAGCTTCTGCGACTTTCTTTGGCTTGACGGTGCCAGACAGCTTTTTACCGTTCAACTCGACATCCATACCCAGCAAGAAACTCTGCCAGGCCAGCGGGAAGGTGTAGACGCACTCGACGTTGGTGTCAGACCAATTCTTGTAGACCTGTCGGACCTTGATTTGCGCCACCAGGCCATTCAGGCGCCCGCTCACATGAGCGGACAGAAGCCCGATTTCGGCATAGCCGTCCTTGGCGCAGAGGCCTACTTGTTTGTCATTGGTTTGCATGAATTTCTTCCCAGTTGGAGAGGACGGTACGGACAAATTGGCGGAGCTTTTCAGGCGAAAGACCCGCAAGCTGTGGGTCTAGGTGGAGTTCAACCCCCGGAGCCACATATACCTTGCTGATGACAGAAATGTCACCAGCACTTTTGGGTGGAGGGGGGGGCGGGGTGATCCCATGGATTTGATGTTTGATTCGTTCGAGTGGGATGCCTTGGTCGGCCATGGCCCGCACCTGAAGCACCTGATCCACGTGCTTTTGCGTGTAACGGGCATGGCGGCGGTCGCCCTCATGCCGATCCACCAAACCAAGTTGTATGTAGTAACGGATCGTTCGGAGCGGCAGATCTGTCAGCGCACTCAGTTGGTCCAGGGTGAAAGTGGTGTTCATGCGTTTATCTTACAGTGAAACTGTCAAAAATCAACTGTAAAAAGAAAACTGACACTTAAATCGAACGGAGAAGCTAAAACATGGCAAAAAAATTAATAAGTATTATTTATATGCAACTTAGCGCATCCGCATCAGATGAGAAAATTTGACTATTATTTGACTATTGCTTGTTTCTACTGATGCCAGATCACTCATTCCTGTCTGGTGAATGCAAGAGATTTATATGGAAATTCAAATGCGATCTTCGACTCGAGTGTTGGTTCTGGCTTCCGCCCTGATGGCTATACCCGTTGCATTCGCGGGTTGGGATGATATTGATTGGGGAAATTGCGGACCTAATGGAGTCAGTCGGCGAATAAAGTTTATGGCTGATAAAAAGTCTTTTTGGGTTGCTCAGCATACGGATCTAGAGATGATCCTCAAGACGCATGTCCTCACATATGAGGCGGATCGCTACGAGTGCTACATCAACAGCAGGAATAGTCCGGAAAAGCATGCCAGATGCCAATTTAGACTAGATAGTAAACTTCAAAACATTAATCGGTGTCTTGAATACTCTGCGCAAATGTGTAGGACCTATGGTGGGTATTGTTAATTTAATTTATGGGGCACATCATCCGTTTTTGAGTCAGAGATAAACTGCCTCTGTGTGTACAAACTTCACGCCGACTAAGCGAGCCCAGTGGGCCAAGGAAACGCTGGGGGTAGATCTGCCGATTGGATACCCAGACGAGTCTTACCCAGGCTTTGCAGCTCCCATCGTCGTCAAGAGCCACCAGACCAGAAAAACCGCTTGCTGTTGCGTATCCCCGTGGAGGAGGTCTGGGGCGTGGGCCGCAAGTTGACCAAACGGCTGGAATCCCACGGTATCAAGACCGTACAGAACTTGAAGCAGTCGCATGCCCCCACGTTGCGGGCCGAGTTCGGGGTTGTAATGGAGAGGATTCAGCGGGAATTGTGGGAGGTGCCGTGCATCGAATTGCAGGAAATCCAGTCTGACCGTCAGCAGATCATCTCTAGTCGGTCGTTCGGGAACATGGTCACGGAGTTACCTGTCCTGAAGGATGCGCTGTCCACCTTTGTGGCCAATGCCTGCGCCAAGCTGAGGGGGCAGGGGAGTCAAGCGGCGGTGATCCAGGTCTTCCTCCAGACCAACCGCTTCCGCAAAGACCTGCCGCAGTACATGCCTAGCCTGGCGGTGCCACTGCCATACCCGACCAACGACAGCCTGGAGGTCAACCGCTGGGCCAGCGCCCTGTGCGAGCGCATGTTCAAGCCGGAGTACCAGTACAAGAAGGCCGGAATTATGCTCAGCGAGATCACTCCGGTGTCGCAATGGCAGGGTGATTTGCTTGAAGAGGAGGTACCCGCCAATAACAAGCTGATGCATGCGTTGGACTCACTGAACCAGCGTTTTGGACGCGGCACCGTGAAGGTTTCAACGCAGGGGGCATATCGGGACTGGCAGATGCGCCAAGAACGTAAATCACCTAACTACACTACTGATTGGAGTGAGGTACCAGTGGTTTAGGACCCAGTATGCGGATGGAACGCACTTCAAAAATCATGAAATGCTGTGATAGTCCGTGGCTCCTATTCTTGTACTTGTTTTTGCAGGAATCTCAGAGCAGCAGCCTGAAGTTCGGGGTACGCTTCACATATCTTTTCTGGTTTTCGACCTCGGGTTCTTGGCCCACTGAGTACACCGAGTGCATGGCCAACGGATTCGAGTACCGCGAGCCTTGCTGAGCCCAAACTGCGTTCCATGCGAACTTGAGTTGTTTCCTGTCCGTGGATTGTTTTGGCTTGAGCACAACGCTGTCGGCCTTCTGTCGTTTGGGGGCCAGTTGACGCCCCACCGTGCATCCGGCATACCTTTTTCCCTTTTACGGCAGGGCCACGGCATTGCATACCGGATCTTTTGGACCTGGCTTGACACTGGGTGCATTGGATCCGACCACCGAGCGTCAGCATGTTATTCGGTTCATAGTTCTTCTTTGACATTGGTTTGCACCTTGCAAGGGGCCCTCTTGATCACCCCAAAATAATTAGCGCGAAGCACCTCATGCGCGGGGTTGCCGCCCTTGCCACCCAAATTCACAAACTCTTTTATTTTTTGATTTCCCATACTTTTCCAAAAAGGGTGGCAAGTGTGGCAAAAGGCTGAGAACCCGCATCAAAACAGCCTGTGCACCAGCCACCCTGGCTGGCAAGTGATGGCAAATATGCCGGGAACCACCATCAAAACTCACTACCACGGCACTGTTCCACCGATTGACCGCTCAAAATCAGTCCGAGCAGTGGTCAGGTCTGGCAAATTGAGCCCTCGTTTAAGGCTTCCGGTGGCAGCACCCGGCGCTGTCCAAGTTTGACGGCCTGCCTGAGCTGATGGACAGAGCTCATGAATGCATGCAATAACTTCAGCTGACTGAACGGTTTGGTGTTTTTGAGCGACTCGATTGAACTCTCTGTACATATCAACCAGCGAAGTAGTTGGTACAAAGACTGCACCAGACCACTCAACGTCTTTGAGGGTTTGAAACAAAGGACCTTCTTTTCCCGTGCCGTTCAAATAGCCGGTAGCCAGAACTTCATACCAGAACCGTTTTACGCCTTGAAGCGATTTCAGCTTTTGGCTGAGGTGTTCGCGTGTATTGGGCTTTTTGCGGACATCGAACTTGTGCAGATTTTTCCGCTGGAGATAGTAGACCAGCGCCCCCAAGGTGCGGGGGTCATTGATGGCATTAACGATCCCCCCAAAGTAACTGGTGTCTTGTTGCTTGAGGCTTGACACCTGCAAAAAAACGAACCGTCGGTCGTCCATTTCTATATTTCCAAAATGGGTATGGTTGCTCGATGCAAATAGACGATGGACAGAACTAATGCTGCGTGCTGGCTGATATTTCTGCTCAATTTGCAGCGTTAACTCCGTCGATATGGACTTCAAACGATCCATCGCTTTTTTATCGCCTGCAAATAGTGCCTCGTCCATGCAAATGATGAAATTTCGTTCCAGGCAGGCGTTGAAGCGACCAGTAACGTTCTCGATGTCGGAGACCTGCAGGGTTGTGCGCGACCAGATCGCACGTAATAGGCTGAAGAACACACCTTTGCCGATGCCTTGACCTCCCAATAGCGTGATCATGATTCCTGGCTTTTCTTCTGGCTTCTGGATCATGTGCGCCATAAAGTTGACCAAGTAGTCAAAAATTGATGTATCCCCTGCGCAAATAATGTCACGCAGAAAATCTCTGAGAAGAACCCAATTTCCAGGTGCTGCAATTGGCGCAGGGCCTACCCAAAAATTTAATGTAGTTGCAGGCGTTGCAGCTGGGGTGAAGGCTGTCGCGTCATACATAAGAGTCGAAGGTGAAATCCAAAATTCTTCAATGACATGGCGCGGTTTGCATTGAAAGGGTTGCCCTTCAAGGCAGCGTTTCATCAAAACTTCAGCCTCGAACTTTTTGTAAAAGTCCAGCTCGCCGAAGGCTGTGCCGCCAAGAAGTTGGGCGATTTGATTTCTCTCGATAACGCGTAGCTGTGACCCGAACTTGGTGACGGCAAAATGCTGCTGCAATGCATCCAGCGCAGAGTGGGCCGTGGACTGGGGCGCGTTGGGAGAAGGTAAATTAGCCATTCCATCCACCTTTGCGGGCGTGGTGGTAAAGGGTGCCGATGGTGATCGGAGTTTGATGGCTTGGCATGTAAGAGTTAACCAGCAACCAAAATGCATCTTCGTCATACCGCTCGGCGGCTGACTTACTCCATGCCTCGGCAAGCGCCTCTGCGCAAGTCCACTGGGTACTCAGGACGGCCCACACAACGTTTCGCCAAATCTCGTAGGAACAATCAGCGTCGATGTGAAGAAGCGCTGCTTTAATTGTGGCGGTTTGCCGAGGGCTTTCTTGACGCTGCTGCTGGCCTGCTTTACCGGAAAAACTCCTGTTTGAAACCCGTGCGCCGTTGTCGATCAATAGGTTCCACAGACCCAATAGCGCTGGGGGAAGTTGTGGCAACGTCATGGGGCTGCCATGGCCAAGCCACTGATACCTGTGTCCATCTGGGTGAACGCTGGGCGGCAGGATGTCTTGAACGGTCTTGCCGTCTTTTGTGGCGCACCGGAACTCTATGGCTGATTTGCCGTCGCTGCCATTAATTTTTTTCGATTCAAACGCTGGCATGCCAATTGGCAGTCGGTACAGGAGTTTCAGGCTGTTCTTCTTACCGGACCAAATAACCACAGCACTTGGGGAAAGCAAAAGAAGGTTCAGGTCAACTCCATGGGTGGCCAGCCATGCGTTGGCTTGCTTGAAGTTGTCGATGTCGATCGCACAAGTCGGGGTGGGGGTACAGTACGCGTGGGCCAGACCAACGTTTTTCCCTTCAAGTTTGTAAGACTGGTTGACTTGAGTAATGCAGCTGCCGTATGTGTTCCAGTCGGCATGCACAGGCCCTTTTTTCCCGAGCGGGATTGGAACCAACGCCATACCACTTTGGATTAAATCAACGTTACTCATCGCATACTCCCGTAAGTGACGAGGTTGAAATAATGCGCAACCCTCCAGGCAGGACGCTCACTTCGTATACGTGCGAACAGATAGAAAAATATTCAGCACGGGTGAGACCATGACCGTTTTCTATGGCTTCCGGTATAACCCAGTCATTCAGCGCAAGGGTCAAAGTACTTGTCATTGCGTAGGGGGGCATACCCCCTTCGGTGCGGTCACTGCGCGATTTGACATTGACGAAACAGGCGTTTGCCATAACTTTGCGCTCGTGTTCGTTGTCTTTCTGAAACTTGGCGTGACAGTCCGGACACATCACGTAAACAAGAACATCGTTGTGCGGAGCTTTTTCCAAGAAGGTGGGTTGCGCCTTTTCCAAGTTGAACTCTTGGCGGCAGTGGGGGCAGCACGCGTAGCCATACGGTGGGATATACGACCATTTCATGCCACCACTCCTTCACCGCTTTGTTTGCGTGACAGGATCCAGGTGTCTATATCGGCCTCAACCCAGCCGACAGCTCTGCCACCGGGGATAAGGCTAAATGGCTTGGGGAACTGACCGCGTGCCACCATGTCAAACAGCTTGGCGCTGCTGATCTGAAGTTTTGCGCAAACCTGTGCGTGCCGTATGACCTGGACGATTCCAGGGTGATTTGGATTTTTTTCGATGGTCTTCATTGATCCTCCTGCGTCTAAAGTGACTCAGTGAAATCAATGTAGCCTGGTAAAAATTAACCTCCAAGATGCCGAGCTGAAGTACCTATTTTTTGCCTATGGAGAATGTCGGCTTTCGGTCTGTTGACAGCTGATTCCAGTTCTTCCTGACCGTAGATTTTTTTGTATCTGGCATGGCTTGGCTGACTTCTTCAATCGCCGTTGAAGTCTTTTTTATTGGAGTGTCCTTCAGTGATGGGGCAGTTCCAGCAGCCACATATCCGTTGCTAATTTTTTTCTGCATCTCACGAAGAAAACTATCCTTTCGGACGCCGGGCTTTTCGGGAACGACGTTGAAAGCTTCGTTGGCATCCATGCCACATGCAATATTTTTTAGAGCACGGTGAAGCCACTCGGACAGATCTCTTGGCAATGCTTGCTGACGATGCTGTCTTATCTCGATCGCCTCAGCATGAGCCCACAAACGGCGTTGTCGATCGATAAGTGGTTCTTTTTTTCTGAGATCGAGAATATCTTTCTTTTTGCTCATGCCGTACCTTTTTGTAGTGCGACCACAACGGCCTGGGCTATTGACGTTTCAACGTATGTTTGCCATTGCTGCATTAACTTGGCGCGTTTTTCAAGCTGGTCTTGACGACGGTATGCCGCCTCAGCTTTGCTCTTGATCGTGTGTGCCAGTGCCAGCTCCAAGGTCTCATTGGCAAAAGTCGTGGTTTCTGCCGCCCAATCACGGAACGTTGAGCGCAAGCCATGAGGCGTGTACCCCTCGAAGTCAGACATGCGCTTCATGGCCACCAAGCAGCTGCCCAGAGACATGTGAGAATTTTTTTCGATGGAATGGCTGGGGAATACGAAATCGTTTTGCGCCTTCGCTTCCAAGTCCTTGAGTATTTCCACCGCACGCGTGCAAAGTGGGACGCGATGTTCCCTGCCAGCCTTCATGCGCTCTGCGGGAATAGTCCAGATGCGCGTCGTGAAGTCCACCTCACCCCATCGTGCTGCTGCGACTTCGCCAGTTCGACAAGCTGTGAGCAGCATGAACTCCAAGGCAAGTGAAGTCATTCCCCCTTGTTTGCGCAGAGCCGTGACGAATTCGTTCGCGCGCTGGTAGGGCAGCGCAGGGTGATGCTCGACTTTTTTGATCTTCTGCGACTTTGGCAGTAGCTGTCCAAGTGCGCCTTTCAACCGCGCAGGATTTTCACCTTCGCAGTAGCCGCGGGCTTTGCACCAGTCCAGCACAGTCTCTATCCGCTGTCGAACACGAGTGGCGGTCTCGGTTTTACTTTGCCAGATCGGCTGCAGGACCTTGTACACATGGTCGGTCGTGATCAGGTT
>JACCEC011949114.1_pt1 | contig 10015 bp, 10 predicted proteins | sample 7450121 | NCBI WGS metagenome assembly JACCEC01 (sample SAMN15323455, study PRJNA562643) | freshwater metagenome | isolation source: river surface water | place: USA:Blue River Watershed | collected 2017-08-18 | reverse complement strand
TCGTAAACTGATTTATTTACCTACTCAGTCTGTCACCTTACCCTGCTTTCCTGATTTAACTTTAGATTTATCTAAAGTATTTCCGCCCACAATAAATTAATCAGGAATAACAAATAATAAAATTAAACCCAGAAATTATTGACCTTTAAAATTATGGCGATCGCAACTGTTAAAAAATTTACCATCGAAGACTATCATCGCCTAACTGAATTAGGCTTTTTTCAAGAAAATGATCGAGTTGAACTCATTCGCGGAGAAATCATTGAAATGGCAGCAAAAGGAAGAATGCACGAAACTTGTCTAAGAAAATTATTACGAGAATTGAGTCATTTAATCAGAGAAAAGGCAACTTTACAATGTCAATCTCCTATTCTATTACTGCCTAATAGTGAGCCCGAACCAGACTTTACAATTCTTAGAAATCGACAGGATGATTATGCAACTTCTCATCCTACTGCACAAGATATTTTACTGCTCATTGAGGTTTCTGATTCCTCTTTAAACTATGATCAAACTACAAAACTATCGGTTTATGCTGAAAATAATATTACCGATTATTGGATATTTAATTTAGTCGATTTTTGTTTAGAATGTTATAGCGAACCCTATCAAAAATTACAAGGCGAGTTTGGTTATCTTCGTAAACTGATTTATTTACCTAATCAGTCTGTAAACTTACCTTATTTTCCCGATTCAACCTTAGATTTATCTAAAGTATTTCCGCCTAAAACTAATTAGGAGAAATTAAAGAATAATAAAATCCATAAGGTATAGAAAACAAAGATAGATTAATTGGTTTTCTAGGTTTTTAAGCACAGCAATGATCATTCTAATTTCTTAGTGTCTTAGTGCCTTTGTGGTTCCTTAAATTAGATTATACTAATTTAACCCTATTCTGCGATAATAATAAATTAGTCTTTAATTTTAGGAAACATAACAATGCGACTCTCTAAAATGCTATTTGTTACCCTACGCGAAGATCCCAAAGAAGCGGAAATTCCCAGTCATAAACTATTAGTCCGGGCGGGATATATTCGCCGCATTGGGAGTGGAATTTATGCTTATCTTCCCCTGATGTGGAGAGTTTTGCAAAAAATATCTCAAATTGTCCGAGAAGAAATGAACGCCACCGGAGCCCAAGAATGTCTACTTCCCCAAGTCCAACCCGCCGAACTTTGGCGCGAGTCGGGGCGCTGGGATACCTATACCAAAGCTGAGGGAATTATGTTTTCCCTAACTGACCGCCGGAAGCGAGAATTAGCATTAGGGCCAACCCATGAGGAGGTAATTACAACTATTGCTAAAGATATTATCCGTTCCCATCAACAATTACCGATTCATTTATATCAAATTCAAACAAAATTTAGAGATGAAATTCGGCCTCGGTTTGGCTTAATGCGGGGTCGGGAATTTATTATGAAAGATGGTTATTCTTTCCATAGCGATGAAGAAAGTTTGAAGAAAACCTATCGAGATATGGATCAAGCCTATCGTAATATGTTAACCCGTTGTGGGTTACAATATCGAGCGGTAGAAGCTGATTCTGGAGCTATTGGGGGCAGTGGTTCGCAAGAGTTTATGGTATTAGCAGAAGCGGGAGAAGATGAAGTTCTCTATACTGAAGATGGCAAATATGCAGCTAATACAGAAAAAGCCGTATCCCTTCCCGTTGATGCTGAATCTTCTGCTTTTTCAGAATATAAAAAGTTAGAAACTCCTAATACTACTACCATTGAAACCTTAGCAAATTTGCTGAACTGTTCTCCGACACAAATTGTTAAAAATGTTCTGTATCAAGTAGTTTATGATAATGGAACAACGGTTTTAGTGTTAATTAGTATTCGGGGAGATCAGGAAGTTAATGAAGTTAAATTACAAAATGAATTAACAAAATTAGCCCCTGAATTTAGCGCAAAAACGATATTATCTTTAATTGTTCCTGATCAAGAAGCTCAAGAAAAATGGGCAACAAAACCTTTACCTTTAGGCTATATTTCTCCTAATTTAGAAGATGGTTATATTACCCCCCCTACGCCCTGCCTTGGTAAGGGGGGGAATGGAGAAACAACACCCCCCGCTACTAATACGGGGAATGAAAGCACAACACCCCCCCTTGGTAAGGGGGGGACGGGGGGGGTCTATCTTGCTAATACCCCGACGGGGGGGGTCTATCCCAAATTTGTAAGAATAGTAGATCAAACAGCATCGGAATTAAAGAATTTTGTCACCGGGGCGGATGAATCAGGATATCACGTTGTAGGAGCAAATTGGGGCAAAAAATTTACTTTACCTACAAGTATTGTAGATATTAGAAAAGCCCAAAAAGGCGATCGCGCTATTCATGATCCCAACCAAATTTTACACAGTGCGAGAGGTATTGAAGTCGGTCATATTTTCCAACTAGGGATTAAATATTCTCAGGCTATGGGAGCAACCTTTAGCAATGAACAGGGGGAAGAATTACCCCTAGTCATGGGATGTTATGGGGTGGGGGTATCTCGGTTAGCCCAATCGGCCGTCGAACAATCCTATGATAAGGATGGGATAATTTGGCCGGTGGCGATCGCGCCCTATCAAGTGATTATTGCCATTCCTAATATTACCGACGCTCAACAGGTGGAAATTGCCGAAAAACTCTATACGGAATTAAACCAAGCCGGAATTGAAACCCTCCTCGATGATCGCAATGAACGAGCCGGGGTAAAATTCAAAGACGCTGATTTGATTGGGATTCCCTATCGGATTGTCACGGGACGTTCGATTAAATCGGGTAAAGTGGAACTGGTAGAACGGGCTACTCACAATGCCCAGGAAATTGCCATTGAGGATGTCATTACCACACTTAAACAGAATATTCAAGCTGCATTGGAAAATTAGGCGAGTTGTTGGTTGATGGTTAAGAAAGCCCTGAAGGGCTTACTAGAATTTAGTCAACAGCGATCATTAATTTTGTTTTAAGTTCTGGGAACAGAACATGATATGATTCATTTTGGCTTGCAGAGCGTGTTATACGCTGTGTGCGTGAACTTAGAGAAAGTTATAACTGTTGCTTTCGGATTTCCGATCAATGAGTTGTGGCTGAACTAAAAATTGGTGAACCTGTCCAAGTAGCTATGACAAACGCAGAGGAAACACTAGAATCAGGGTCTAAACTTGCTGTAGAACCCGACACTTCTATGCTGGAGTATGATCAATTGCAACGCCAGTTGTTATTGATGACGATCACAGCTACGGGAGTAATTTTTGTTGCAGTTTGCTGTTTCTATCCTCTGGATGTCGCCCTAAACTATTTAGTTGGGGCGGCAGTAGGCATAATCTACTTGCGAATGCTCGGCAAAGATGTAGAAAAACTAGGTAGGGGCAAGAAAAAACTAAGCCAAAATCGGATCTTGATCCTCGCGGGTGTAATCATTGTAGCCACTCAATTACATCAGCTAAAGATTCTACCGATTTTTTTAGGGTTTCTTACCTACAAAGTAGCTCTCATGTTGTATGTGCTAATCACAGTGTTCACCCCCAAGCCTAAATAAGTAACGCGGAATCCTCCAGTCCTCAATCTGTAGAGGAAGCCTACGGACATGGAAATGCTGACTGTCTTAAACACCTTCAATCCTCTCCCTCTCGCTAGTTTAGAAGTTGGCCAGCACCTTTATTGGGAAGTCGGCGGTGTAAAACTGCATGGTCAGATTTTTCTGACTTCGTGGTTTGTAATCGGTTTGCTGATTACCGTCTCAGTGTTGGCCAGTAGTAACGTGCAGCGAATTCCCAGTGGGATGCAGAATTTTATGGAGTACGTCCTAGAATTCATTCGCAACCTAGCTAAAGATCAAATCGGGGAAAAAGAATATCGTTCTTGGGTTCCCTTCATTGGAACACTGTTCTTATTCATCTTTGCCTCTAACTGGTCAGGTGCTTTAATTCCTTGGAAGGTGATCGAACTGCCTTCAGGTGAATTAGCAGCCCCCACCAGCGATATCAATACTACAGTGGCATTAGCACTGTTAACTTCTTTAGCGTATTTCTACGCCGGAATCAGAAAAAAAGGCCTAGTGGGTTATTTTGCTGATTACGCCCAACCGATGGCGTTTCTCGCTATATTTCGGGTGATTGAAGATTTTACCAAACCCCTATCCCTGAGTTTCCGTTTGTTTGGTAACATTTTGGCTGATGAACTGGTGGTCGCCGTGTTGGTATTCCTGGTACCCCTGTTTATTCCTCTGCCTCTAATGGTTTTGGGTTTATTCCTAAGTGCCATTCAAGCCCTAATTTTTGCGACACTGGCGGCGAACTATATTGGTGAAGCCCTAGAAGGACATGGCGGAGAACATCACGACTAGGAAAAGAAACAAAGACTTTAAAATTTCTTTTTTTAGGGATTGATTTTTCTAAAATGTGTTGTTGGGTTAAACTTAATCCCCTTTATTGGTAAAATAAAGTTTTGGGAACCCCAATCCATCTAACGAATTTGGCATTTGTAACGGGACAAAGAAGAAAAATATTTTCTTCAAACCTCCTAATTTTATCAATGCTGATCGGGATTGATTTCACTTTGTCTAACTGATTGTTTGTTAACTCTTTTGTATTTAGAAGGAAGAAAATTATCATGAATCCACTAATTGCTGCCGCTTCCGTTGTTGCTGCTGCTTTAGCTATTGGTTTAGGCGCGATTGGCCCTGGAATTGGTCAAGGTATTGCTGCTGGTCAAGCAGTGGAAGGGATTGCTCGTCAACCCGAAGCAGAAGGTAAAATTCGTGGGACTTTACTGTTAAGTTTAGCCTTCATGGAAGCACTGACCATTTATGGTTTAGTGGTTTCTCTGGTATTACTGTTTGCCAACCCCTTCGCCTAAACAGTAATCCAAAACATGGATTTTAGGTTTTAGGTTTCAGATCATCTAAAATCTAAGTCTAAAATCCATCTTGATGAAACTATTCAAGGGACAATAATGCACGGGACAATTCTATTTGCGGTTGAAGAAGCTGCCAAAGAAGGAGGACTTTTTGATCTGGATGCAACCCTGCCTTTAATGGCGGTACAGTTCTTAGTTCTGGCAGTGATTTTGAACCAGGTTTTTTATAAACCATTAGGAAAGGCGATTGATGAACGGGCGGATTATATCCGCGAGAACGAAGTCAACGCCAAAGAACGTCTGGCTAAAGCTGAAAAATTAGCCCATCAGTATGAATTAGAGTTAGCAGAAACTCGTAAAAAAGCTCAAGCGATCATTGTAAAAGCTCAAGCAGAAGCTCAAAAAATTGCCTCTGGAAAAGTTGGTGAAGCCTTACAAGAAGCGCAAAAATTGAGAGAAATAGCGGCTCAAGAAATTGAGCAGGAAAAACAACAAGCCCTGCAAGCTTTAGAACAACAAGTTGAACCTCTCAGTCGCCAAATTTTAGAAAAATTATTAGGGGCTGAGTTAGTTAGATAATCTTGGCTGCGCTAAAGCTGAAAACAAACTTGTGATCAGCTTGTTAAATTACGAGAAAATTCCCATTTGAAGACAGCCTAGGCTAGATTCTAACACCCGACATCGGAGGTTAAAACTTAAGCCTTGCATTTATGAGAAGAACATCATGGAGACTGTTTTATTACTAGCCACAGAAGCTGGCTCCCGTGGGATTGGTATTAATACCAATATTCTTGAGACCAACCTAATTAACCTAGGCATTCTGATTGTTGTGCTGGTTTACTTTGGGCGCGGCTTTTTAGGAAAAATCCTAAATGAAAGACGCTCTACCATTGAAGAAGCCATTAAAGAAGCTGAACAGCGTCAACAACAAGCGCAAGCGTCTCTAGCAGAACAACAACAGAAATTAACCGTAGCCCAAACCGACGCCCAACGGATTTTAACCGAAGCCGAAGAACGGGCAAAAACGGTTAGAGATTCAATTCTAGCTAAAGCTACCGAAGATGTGGAACGCATGAAAGCAACTGCCAGCGCTGAGTTAGATTCAGATCGGGAACGGGTGATCTCTCAACTGCGTTCTCAGATAGCTACTCAAGCCATTGAACTGGCAGAATCTCAACTCAAACAGCATCTGAATGACAATGTTCAGGAACGCTTAATTGATCAGAGTCTAGCTCTGCTCGGAGGTTGAATATGAGTGCGATCGCCGGACAAATTATTGAGCCTTACGCCTCGGCGTTAATGTCCGTGGCTCAATCAAGAAATTTAACCGAGGAATTCGGTAATGACATTCGCTCATTACTAGAATTACTAGACAATTCCGCAGAATTAAAAACCTTTTTAGGAAGTCCTGTGGTGAAACCCCAGGATAAAAAAGCCATTCTGCAAAGGATCACGGCTGATGAAGTTAATCCCGCATTGCGGAATTTCTTAATGCTGTTAGTGGATCGAGGACGGATTTTATTCCTAGAGGAAATTGCTAAACAGTATTTAGTGTTACTGCGGAAACTGAATCAAACGGTTTTGGCAGAGATTACTTCCGTCTATCCGTTAACAGAGGCACAATTGACTACTCTTTCAGAGAAAGTCAAGGCTATGACCAATGCTCGACAAGTAGAAATTGCCACCACAGTCGATCCGGATCTGTTGGGCGGTGTGATTATTAAAGTTGGATCTCGCGTAGTAGATGCCAGTTTGCGCGGACAACTACGCCGTATTGGGATGAAATTATCCCAATAATTGTTGTGACCCGTCATGATCATGTCGGGGATCTTTTTTTAACTTATAACCTTTAACTACTGACAAGAACAATGGTAGCGATCAGACCTGACGAAATTAGTAGCATTATTCAGCAGCAAATTGAACAGTACGACCAAGATGTTAAAGAAACCAACGTCGGGACTGTTCTGCAAGTCGGTGACGGTATCGCCCGGATTTATGGCTTAGATAAAGCCATGTCTGGGGAACTGTTAGAATTTGCCGATGGTACTATTGGTATTGCTCTGAACCTAGAAGAAGATAACGTCGGTGCAGTATTAATGGGTGAAGGTCGGGAGATCCAAGAGGGTTCCGCCGTCACCGCCACCGGAAGAATTGCTCAAATCCCCGTTGGGGACGCCATGTTAGGCCGAGTTGTTGATGCCTTAGCCCGTCCAATTGATGGTAAAGGCGATCCCAAAACCACTGAAACTCGCTTATTGGAATCCCCAGCCCCTGGGATTATCGAGCGTCGTTCCGTGTGCGAACCCATGCAAACCGGGATCACCGCCATTGACTCCATGATCCCCATCGGTCGGGGTCAACGGGAATTAATTATTGGTGACCGTCAAACCGGAAAAACCTCCATCGCCATTGACACCATCATTAACCAACAGGGCGAAGACGTGATCTGCGTCTATGTTGCTATTGGTCAGAAAGCCTCTACGGTGTCTCAGGTGGTGGCAACCCTAGAAGAAAAAGGCGCGATGGCCTATACCGTCGTTGTAGCTGCTAGTGCTAGTGAATCCGCTACCCTGCAATACCTGGCTCCCTATACTGGGGCAACCATCGCCGAGTATTTCATGTACAAGGGCAAACACACCCTGGTCATCTATGATGACTTATCTAAACAGGCCCAAGCCTACCGTCAAATGTCCCTGTTACTCCGTCGTCCTCCCGGACGGGAAGCCTATCCTGGGGATGTGTTCTATCTCCATTCTCGTTTATTAGAGCGGGCTGCGAAACTGAACGACGAACTCGGCAGTGGCAGTATGACGGCATTACCGATCATCGAAACCCAAGCGGGTGACGTTTCGGCTTACATTCCGACTAACGTGATTTCGATTACCGATGGTCAGATATTCCTCTCCTCGGACTTGTTCAACTCCGGTTTACGTCCGGCGGTGAATGCGGGGATTTCCGTATCGCGGGTGGGTTCAGCAGCCCAAACCAAAGCCATGAAGAAAGTGGCCGGGAAAGTAAAGTTGGAGTTAGCTCAATATGCTGAGTTAGCAGCCTTCTCCCAGTTTGCCTCCGATTTAGACCAAGCCACCCGTAACCAATTGGAACGGGGCAAACGTCTACAAGAACTGTTAAAACAGTCCCAAAATTCTCCCCTGCAATTATTTGAACAGGTGGCGGAAATTTATGCTGGAATTAACGGTTATCTCGATGAAATTCCCGTTGAAAAAATCGTTGCCTTTGCCCTCGGACTGCGGGAATATCTGAAAAATAGTAAACCCAAATATGTCGAAATCGTTCAAGGCAAAAAACTCCTTGATGATGAAGCTGAAGGTCTGCTGAAAGAAGGGATCAATGAATTCAAACAAACCTTTTTAGTCTCGGCTTAATCAGCTAACAGATATCATTTATCAGTGAAAGAGTTAAGGGTGATCAGTGAAAAGTTAAAATACTGTTCACTGTTGACTCTTTAACTGTTGGGTGATATAGCAGTCGCCAGAAAAGTGTTTGACAAAGACTGATGCAGCCAACCTTGACTGGTGAAACCTGTTCCCCGTTCCCTGTTCCCTGCTATAGACAAAACTATGTCAAATTTAAAAGCGATCCGCGATCGCATTGATTCGGTTAAAAATACCAAAAAAATCACAGAAGCGATGCGTCTAGTTGCTTCAGCCAAAGTGCGTCGTGCCCAGGAACAAGTCTTGGCATCCCGCCCCTTTGCTGATAGATTAGCCGGAATTCTTTATGGTTTACAATCCCGTTTAAAATTTGAAGAAGCAGATTTACCTCTGCTCAAACAACGGGAAGTTAAAAAGGTAGGATTACTGGTAATTGCTGGTAATCGTGGCCTGTGCGGTACTTATAATAGCAGTGTGATTAAAAGGGCTGAAACTCGCGCTAAAGAGTTAGAAGCCGAAGGTATTGAATGCACCTATTTATTAGTAGGACGCAAAGCAATTCAATATTTCCAAAGACGGGATACTCCTATTCGCGCTACGGTAGAAAATCCCGAAAAAAATCCAGCCTTAGATAAAGTACGGGATTCTGCGGACAATCTTCTGGATTTATTTTTATCAGGTGAATTGGATCGGATTGAGTTAATTTATACGAAATTTGTTTCGTTAATTGCTTCTCGTCCGGTCATTCAAACCCTGTTACCCCTTGATACTCAAGGGTTGGAACCTCAAGATGATGAGATTTTTCGTTTAACGACTAAAAATGGTCAATTTGAGGTCACACGGGAGAAAGTCAAAAACACTCTCACGGATTTACCAAGAGATATGATTTTTGAACAAGATCCCGCCCAAATTTTGGATGCGTTATTGCCTTTATTTTTAACCAACCAATTGTTACGCGCTTGGCAAGAATCCATCGCCAGTGAGTTAGCCGCCCGGATGACTGCGATGAGTAATGCGAGTGAGAATGCTGGAGATTTAATTAAATCTTTGACCTTATCCTACAACAAAGCCCGTCAAGCCTCCATTACCCAAGAACTTTTGGAAGTAGTTGGTGGTGCGGAAGCATTGAAATGAGAAGTTAATCTTTGAAAAGTTGAAGGTTCACTATTAACAGTCAACCTTCAACCTTTTAATTTAATATCGGTTATCCCTTAAATATTGAAGAATCCCTTGGGCAATCGCTTGAGCCATGCGACTGCGTTGGGCCGGATCACCTAACATATAGGAATCATAATTATTAGTCACAAATCCCGTTTCCACTAATATCGAAGGCATTGAGCTATTCCGCAGCACATAAAAACGAGCGGTCTTAATACCCCGATTCGGCAGTTGTGAAAAACTTGCCATTATACTGTTTTGAACATATTGAGCCAGACGGGCACCACTGCTGTAGTAATAGGTTTCAATCCCACTAGCAGCCGCATTCGTAGCTGCATTGGCGTGAATACTGACAAATAAGGTCGCATTTATGCGATTAGCCATATCCACCCGGGGTTCTAACTCAACGGTGCGATCATCCAAACGAGTCATCACCGCCTGTACTCCATTTTGCTGCAAAATCTGCGCCACCTGTTGAGAAATTGAGAATACCACATCTTTTTCTTGCAGTCCTCCCACACCCACAGCCCCGGGATCACTGCCCCCATGTCCAGGATCAATAATGACCACCGCCCGACCATTTGGAATCGGATTATTAGAGGGGGGGTTAACC
>JACCEC010454523.1_pt1 | contig 10015 bp, 7 predicted proteins | sample 7450121 | NCBI WGS metagenome assembly JACCEC01 (sample SAMN15323455, study PRJNA562643) | freshwater metagenome | isolation source: river surface water | place: USA:Blue River Watershed | collected 2017-08-18 | reverse complement strand
TCTGCGCTGAAGTGGAGCGGCAAGTTCGTTTGGGCGTGCAAGAACTATGACGGCGACGTTCAATCAGATCAGGTGGCACAGGGCTTTGGCTCGCTTGGCCTGATGACGTCGGTACTGATGACGCCCGATGGCAAGACGGTGGAAGCGGAAGCGGCGCACGGCACCGTCACCCGCCATTACCGCATGCATCAGCAGGGCAAGGCCACCTCGACAAACCCGATTGCGTCGATCTTCGCGTGGACCCGCGGTCTCATCTACCGCGGCAAGTTTGACAATACGCCAGACGTAACGCGTTTTGCCGAGACGCTGGAGCGGGTTTGTATCCAAACCGTCGAAAGCGGCCAGATGACGAAGGATCTCGCAATCCTGATCGGCCCGGATCAAGCCTGGATGACAACGGAGCAGTTCTTCGAAGCCATCCGCGCCAATCTGGAAAAAGAAATGGCAGCCTGGGCCTGATCGGCCAAAGTCTGACTTAGAAATGGGGCTGGAGGGACAGATGTTTCTCCAGCCCTTTTTCTATCTGATTCACCCTGAATTTTCCTCGAGCTGGACCTGACAAACAGGGTTTTGTCTGCCTATGATGCGTCATGGCCATCGAAACCGGATCAACTGCACTTCATGATGCTCTGGTGATCCTAGGCGCGGCAGGCATCGTTATCCCTGCCTTTGCACGCATTCGCATTACGCCGGTTATCGGCTTCATTGTCTTTGGCATTCTTGCCGGTCCTTATGGGCTTGGACAATTTGCGGAGCAGATCCCGTGGCTTGGCATGGTAACCATTACAGACGCGGAGGCGATTGCGCCTTTTGCGGAGCTGGGCATCGTCCTTTTGCTGTTCACAATTGGGCTCGAGCTCTCCTTTGCGCGATTACGCTCCATGCGCCGGCTCGTCTTTGGGGTGGGTGCCGCTCAGCTTTTCGGCGCGGGACTGCTCATCGGATCAGCCTTGATGATTTTTGGGGAGGAAGCCTACGCCGCCTTTGGCATCGGCTTGGCCCTCGCGCTTTCCTCAACGGCGTTGGTGCTGCCCATTACGGGTACGCGCGGCGCGGTTGGACGCAATGCCTTCGGCATGCTTCTGTTCGAGGATTTGGCTATTGTTCCCATTGTTTTCCTTCTTGGCTCGCTTGGCACCGCGTCGGCCGGGCTGGCAGACTTCAGCCGCACCTTGTTGCTCGGCGGGGTTACGATATTCGCGATGCTGATTGTCGGCCGTTTCCTGCTGCCGCCGCTCTTTGCGCAGGCTGCCCGGACAAAGAGCCCTGAGCTGTTTTTGTCAGCCACGCTGCTTGTTGTCATTGTTGCCAGCCTCATGACCTTGTCTACAGGCCTCTCGCCGCTGCTCGGAGCACTTGTGGCCGGGTTGCTCATCGCCGAAACGGCCTATCGCAGCGAAGTCGAGTCCGTGGTGATGCCTTTTCGGGGGTTAGCCTTGGGGATTTTTCTAATCACCGTTGGCATGAGCCTCGATCTTGGACGGTTGGCGCGAGACTGGCCGATGATCTTGCTGGCCCTGACCGGGGTCGTCCTGATCAAATTCGCGGTCACCGGCGGGCTTCTGCGCCTTAACGGGGTGCGGCCGGCTGTCTCGGCCGAAGTAGGGCTTTTAATGGGCAGCCCATCAGAAATGACTCTGATCGTACTAGGGGCAGCCGCGCAGGCAGCCATAATCGATACCCAAACCGCCTCGTTCTGGCAGGTCGTCACGGCGCTTGGCCTCACAGTCACCCCGCTTCTCGCCCGACTGGGTCAATCCGCTGCCGCCCGGATAGAAGCAAAGCATGCCAAGCAGAGCCAGCTGGACGATCCTATGCCCGGCACCGGACGCACGATCATCATCGGCTTTGGTCGGGTTGGCCGCATGGTCGCTGCGATGCTGGACGTTCACCAACAGTCTTGGATTGCCGTTGAAGGCGATATCGACGCCGTCAACCGCGCACGACGCGAAGGTCGCCCCGTCCGCTATGCCGATGCCCGAAAGCTTGAAACACTAGAGGCGCTTAACGTTGGCGAAGCGCGTGCAGTCGTGATGACCATGGATGACCATGTGCAAGCGGCCAGGTTGATCCGGAAGCTTCGCAAACGCTTTCCTGAACTCACCATCGTCGCGCGTGCGCGCGATACCGAGCATGCCGCAGAGCTTTATCTTGCTGGCGCCAGCGATGCCGTGCCGGAGACCCTCGAAAGCTCCCTCCAGCTCTCAGAGGCTGTGCTCGTTGATCTGGGCGTGGCCATGGGACCCGTCATCGCCTCCATCCACGAAAAGCGCGATGAGTTGCGCAGCGCGATCAAACACCGCGCCGAACTCGATCGGGCACCGCGGCTAGGAAGTTTGAAGCGATAAGGAATCAAGACGATCGTGGTGGGCGCGACAGGGATTGAACCTGTGACCCCACCCGTGTGAAGGGTGTGCTCTACCGCTGAGCTACGCGCCCACGTCGTCCGGGCGTTGCCCCTAACCGAGGCTTGACTGCAAAACAAGACGGGCGGCACCATTTCTGGCACCGCCCGTCCAAAAAAGTTCCGAAAGGAACGCGCGCGTCTTAGTTGACGGCGTCCTTCAGGCCCTTGCCAGCCTTAAACTTCGGCTGCGAAGAAGCCTTGATTTGCATCGGGGCACCCGTGCGCGGGTTGCGACCGGTCGAAGCCTTGCGCTTCGAAACGGCGAAGGTGCCAAAGCCAACGAGACGCACTTCGTCACCCTTCTTCAGAGCGCCGGTGATCGCGTCAAAAACGCCTTCAACGGCCTTGCTAGCATCAGCCTTGGTCAGGCCCGAAGCATCAGCGACGGCCGCGATCAGATCTTGCTTGTTCATTGAAAACCCCCTCGTCGATTGTTGAGTATGATTTGTCTTTTCGGCAGACAGCCGTGGTTGTGTGTAATGCCACGCCCTTGACCACTGTCAAAACAAAATGACGGCCTAATCAGGCTTCAACGCCCTGAAAAAGGCGATTTTTGCAGCCAAATTGGCCATAACATGGCAGCAGCCTGATAAATTGCCCAAAAACAGTAAATTATATGTCGGAAAATACCAAAAAGCACGCCCAGATTGCCACTGGGCGCGCTTTCCGAGTCGGGCTTAGCATCTAGTGTCGAACCACGTCGCCTTGCCCTTGTTGGCCAACTGGCTGGGCGGCTAATTCGTCCGCTTCGGACCAATCAATCGGTTCCAATTTACCTGCAAGGGCGATGTCGAGAACCTCGTCAACATGCCGCACGGGTAAGATTGTCAGCCCCTGCTTCACATTCTCCGGTATCTCGGCCAAATCCTTCTCATTCTCTGCTGGAATGATCACGGTCGTGATCCCTCCTCGAAGGGCAGCGAGCAACTTTTCCTTCAATCCGCCAATCGGCAGAACCCGGCCCCGCAAGGTCACCTCCCCCGTCATCGCAACTTCACGACGTACCGGCAGACCTGTTAGGGTTGAGACCATCGCAGTCACCATGCCGATGCCCGCAGAAGGACCATCTTTGGGGACTGCACCCTCGGGCAAGTGGATATGGATGTCCCTACGCTGGAAGACGCTGGGCTTGATACCATAGCCTGGTGCGCGCGCTTTGACGAAGCTCATCGCGGCTTGGATGGATTCGGTCATCACATCACCGAGCTTACCTGTGGTCTTCACCCCGCCCTTGCCGGGCACGGTAACAGCCTCAATCGTGAGCAATTCGCCACCCACCTCTGTCCAGGCAAGGCCGGTCACGGCCCCGATCTGATTTTCCTCTTCACCTACGCCGAAACGATATTTCGGGACACCGGCAAAGTCAGACAGATTTTCAGGTGTTACTTCTATGCTCGATGCTTTGCCTTCCAAAATCCGGCGCAGCGCCTTGCGAGCGAGTTTGGCGATCTCGCGTTCGAGAGTTCGAACGCCTGCTTCCCGCGTGTAAAGACGGATGAGGTTGCGTAGGCCCGCTTCGGTTAAGGTGAATTCGCCTGCCTTGAGGCCGTGGGCATCGATCTGTTTCGAAATCAAGTGCCGCTGAGCGATCTCTACCTTCTCATCCTCCGTATACCCCTCAAGTCGGATGATCTCCATCCGGTCCAATAGCGGTTGGGGTAAGTTAAGCGAGTTGGCGGTTGTCACGAACATCACGTCCGACAAGTCAACATCGGTTTCGAGATAATGGTCCTGAAACTTGCTGTTCTGTTCAGGATCTAGCACTTCGAGTAAAGCTGATGCGGGGTCGCCGCGGAAATCCTGCCCAAGCTTGTCAATTTCATCGAGTAGGAAGAGCGGGTTCATCGTGCCGGCTTTTTTCAGGTTCGTCACGATTTTGCCTGGCAAAGAGCCAATATAGGTTCGGCGATGCCCGCGGATTTCCGCTTCATCGCGTACGCCGCCCAATGACTGGCGGATAAACTCACGGCCAGTCGCCTTAGCGATCGAGCGCCCTAATGATGTCTTGCCCACCCCCGGCGGGCCAACGAGGCAGAGGATCGGCCCCTTCAGCTTATTGGTGCGCGCTTGCACCGCCAAATATTCCACGATCCGGTCTTTGACCTTTTCAAGCGCGTAATGATCTGCGTCGAGGATCGCCTGTGCCGCGGCGATATCTTTTTTCAGCTTGGACTTTTTACCCCACGGCACACCAAGCAGCACGTCGAGATAGTTGCGCACGACAGTCGCTTCGGCCGACATAGGCGCCATTGTCTTCAGCTTCTTCAACTCAGATTGCGCCTTGGCGCGCGCGTCTTTCGACAGTTTGAGCGTATCGATCTTGTTTTGAAGTTCCTGAAGCTCGTTACCATCGCCATCCTCGCCTTCATTGCCGAGTTCGCGCTGGATCGCCTTCAACTGCTCATTCAAATAATATTCGCGCTGCGTTTTCTCCATCTGGCGCTTCACGCGGCTACGGATCTTCTTTTCGACCTGCAGGACGCTCAATTCGCCTTCCATGAAGGCGAGCGCCATTTCGAGCCGCTTGGCGACATCCATTTCAACCAGAAGCGTCTGCTTGTCCGCGACTTTGAGCGCGAGATTTGCTGCGACCGAATCCGCCAACCGATCCGGATCGTCGATCTCGCTCAACTGGCTGGCGGCTTCCGCCGGCAGCTTTTTGTTGAGCTTGGCATAATTGTCGAACCGGTCGACAACCGAGCGAACCAGCGCCTCGACGTCTTCACTCTCTTCAACAGGCGGAAGCTCAATTTGCTCGACCTCCGCCATGACGGCACCGTCAGCAGACGCAATGTCAAGAAGCCGCGCCCTTTGCTTGCCCTCGACAAGCACGCGAACAGTGCCATCGGGAAGTTTCAGCAACTGAAGGACAGTTGCTGTCACGCCCATGTCATATAGATCGTCTCGGCCCGGGTCGTCCTGACCAGGGTCCAGCTGCGCTACAAGGAGGATTTCCTTATCACCCGCCATCGCCATTTCGAGCGCGGCGACCGATTTCTCGCGGCCAACAAAAAGTGGCACGATCATGTGCGGAAAAACAACGATATCGCGCAAAGGCAACAGGGGCAGTTTCAACGTCATTTCAACTCCGTGAGGGCTAACATCCACCCTTATATTGGGAATATGGTGAGCCTTCTGAAGCTTATCAATGGTTAAGCTGTCAGGCGCCCATCATGAAGTCGAACAACTCGGTCCATCTTGCTCGCTAACCGCTCATTATGCGTGGCAACCAGCGCTGCAGCGCCCTCGCCTCGGACAAGCGAGAGGAATTCATCCAGCACGACATCCGCTGTCGCTTCGTCAAGGTTGCCCGTGGGTTCGTCGGCCAGCACCAGCTTGGGCTGATTAGCAAGCGCGCGCGCTACAGCGACCCTCTGCTGCTCACCGCCGGAAAGCTGGCTCGGCCGGTGGGTCAAGCGATGGCCAAGCCCCAATGATATCAGCAACTGGGCTGCCCTGCCCCGGGCCGCTTCTTCAGTCGAATCACGGACGAGCTGCGGCAGCATCACATTCTCAACCGCGCTAAAATCGGGAAGAAGATGGTGAAATTGATAGACAAAGCCAAGCATTTCTCGACGCACCCTGGTTCGCCCATCATTGTCGAGCGCGGCAACCTCTTCTCCGGCGATCTGGATCGAGCCTTCAAAGCCGCCCTCGAGCAACCCGACCGCCTGAAGCATAGTTGATTTGCCAGAACCTGACGGGCCAAGCAGCGCCACGATCTCCCCCCGCTTTACCGTCAGATCAACGCCCCGAAGGACCTCAATCGTCTCGCCTCCTTGCTGGAAGGCACGCCGAAGGCCGGATATGCGAACAAGGTCATTCATAACGCAACACCTGCACAGGATCTGTGCTGGCCGCCTTAAACGCCGGATAAAGCGTGGCCAGAAAACTGAACAATAAGGCCATCAATGTGATGCCAAAGATTTCCAATGGATCAACCTTGGCGGGCAGCTCCGTCAAATAACGGATTTGCGGATCCCAGAGGTTTTGACCCGTGAGCAGTTGCACCGCATTGACGACATTCTGGCGGAAGACGAGGAACACAAGCCCCAGCCCCACGCCTGCGAGCGTGCCCAAGGCACCAATCACTGTCCCAACTGTCATGAAGATACGCAGAACCCCGCGCCGAGAAGCCCCCATGGTGCGCAGGATGGCAATGTCGCGAGTCTTGGCCCGAACCAGCATGATTAGGGAAGACAAGATGTTGAAGGCCGCCACCAAAATGATGATCGACAGCACGACAAAAGAAACCACCCGGTCGACGGCAAGGGCCTCGAACAGCGAGGCATTCATAGTCCGCCAATCGGAAATGATCGCCTTATCGGCAACCTGCGGGGCCAACGGGGCCAATATCTCCCCAACCTTATCGGCGTTGTCCGTCTCGATCTCGACCATGCCCACCGCATCACCCAGCAAAAGAAGCGTTTGAGCATCTTCAATCGGCATCACGACGAACGCCTTGTCATAATCGTAAATGCCGACCTCAAAAACTGCAGCCACGCGATAAGAGACAATGCGCGGCATCGTGCCAAAGGGAGTTGTCTGACCATCGGGCGAAATGAGGCTGATCGACCCGCCCGGCTCAACACCCAGCGCTTCGGCAAGCCGCGCCCCAATGGCCACGTTGCCGCTACCGGGTTTTAGGTCTGAAATTCTGCCCGCGACGAGTTTGGTCGAAAAAGTGGGGTTTGATTGGATGTCTGCGCCCTGCATGCCCCTGACCAAAATGGCTTCTACCCGGCCATTATAACTCGCCATCAACGGTTGTTCGATCAGCGGCGTTGCAGAAACAACGCCCGGCGTCGCGCGAGCCTGCCGGACGACGTCCTGCCAATCCGGCAGCTTGCCGCCATAACCCTGCACCACGGCATGGCCATTCAGACCCACAATCTTTTCAAACAACTCCGCTCGAAATCCATTCATCACGCTCATGACGATGATCAGCGCTGCCACCCCCAGCATCACGGCAACAAGGCTGATCGACGCAACAAGGAAAATGAACCCTTCACCCTTGCCGGGCAGCAGATAGCGCTTGGCGATAAAGCGTTCGTATCGGGTCAGAAGCATCGCTCGTCGTCTAGAACCGAGAAAGGCTGCTGGCAATGGCAGAGCCATCTGTTGCCGATTCACAACAGCAAGGTGCAAATCGTTCGCGCGTGCGCCGCCAACCCATGACAAGTGGGTCCCATTCAGATAGCCCCATCGAACCAGACCAAGGGTTCAGGCCAAAGGTTCGGGGAGTTCGGTGTTAGCCGCAAAAATGCTGCAGCATCGGGAGCTTACAAATTGGGGGCGGACGGGTTTCACATTCGTCACGCAAGTACGCCCGGGCCGACAAAGCCCGGGCGTCGTGCGTTTTACTGCACGCTTTAGAAACCTTTGGTATCGTCGTCGGTTTAGCCCCTGTGCTAAACGCTCTCTTCATATTCCTGTGTCATCGTCCCCATTCGGTCACCTACGATCGATCATATATCTATCCATCGGCCGAGGGGGGCGGCACTGTATGGCCTTATCTTCGATGACTGGCGATACGACCGAACATTCGGACCTTCGCTCCCTTTTTATTGATCTACTCCAGAAACAGGGCAGTAGCCAGCACCCCCATCAGCAACGTCTAAAGGCTGACGGAGTTATAGGATTAAACAGCGCACTTTTAGATGCCGTGCATCATATCGTTTTGATCCACGGGCGGTTTCCCGGACTGTTTGAGGAAGCGCGACGCAATTCACCGCCATCTGCCGAGCACTTTGGCTGGCTTCGGGCCTTGGCGGCTGGCTTTTCTCGCGAACGACTGATGCTGGCACAATTGCTTGCCCATTCCCCTTCCACACCAGCCCAGCCAACCAGCATTGAAGGACAATTGTCATTTGAGGCTTTTGGCCGTGATATTCTTGCCTTGTCCCGCTCAGAACGCCCGGGCTGCGCGCTGGGAGCTGCTTTCGCGCTTGCGCTGGACTGGGCCAGTATTCGAGCCGTTCTTGATCGGGCTAGCGCGTTGTTTGAATATTCTGCCCCGCCAACCTCTATGCCCTCGGATGAGCAAATCTTCGAGAATTTGGCGCACGTAGATCCCGATTTAGAGCGCGCCATGCTTTTTGGAGCAAAAGAATTGTTGCTCCGTCACGAGCGGCTTTGGGCAATGCTCGAGGCCCGGCATTGGGCGCGTTGCCGCCCAACAAGCTGAAATGTCGGCCTGCCGAAGAGGCAGGCCCTATCTCCTAAAATAGCAGCTTGCATGCCCTAGCGCGCGTGCGTATCGCGAATACCAACTTGCCGTTTACGTCAAAGGAAATGTCGATGCGCTTTCAAGGCACCAAATCCTATGTCGCGACTGATGATCTGAAAGTCGCCGTTAATGCCGCGGTCACGCTGCGCCGCCCGCTTCTCGTGAAAGGCGAACCGGGCACTGGCAAAACTGTGCTCGCCGAAGAGGTGGCCAAGGCCCTCAACGCGCCGCTCATTACGTGGAACATCAAGTCCACCACCAAGGCGCACCAGGGCCTGTATGAGTATGATGCTGTAGCGCGCCTCCGCGACGGCCAACTCGGTGATGAGCGCGTCCACGACATTCGCAATTACATCAAAAAGGGAAAGCTGTGGGAAGCATTTGAAAGCCCACAACTCCCAGTCCTCCTGATCGACGAAATCGACAAGGCCGACATCGAATTCCCGAACGACCTTTTGCAAGAACTCGATCGCATGAGCTTCGATGTCTATGAAACGCAGGAAACGGTCGCCGCAAAAGAGCGCCCGATCGTTGTGATCACCTCAAACAACGAAAAGGAACTGCCGGACGCCTTTCTGCGCCGTTGTTTCTTCCATTACATCAAATTCCCTGATCGCGAGACGATGCAGTCGATCATCGATGTGCACTTCCCGGGCATCCAGAAGATCCTTGTCTCCAAGGCGCTCGACATCTTCTACGACGTCCGCGACGTGCCGGGCCTTAAGAAAAAGCCTTCGACATCAGAACTGCTCGACTGGCTGAAGCTGCTGCTGGCGGAAGACATGCCGCTAGACGTGCTGCAGAACAAGGATCCGACTAAGGCGATCCCACCGCTTCACGGCGCGTTGCTCAAGAACGAGCAGGACGTGATGTTGTTCGAACGCCTCGCCTTCATGGCGCGCCGCCAAGGCTAAGCCACCGAGGACGCCACCATGTTCCTGAACTTCCTCGACGAACTGCGCGCCGCCGGCATACCGGCGAGCCTCAAGGAGCATCTGATGCTCTTGGAGGCGCTTGAGCAGGAGGTGATCGGCAAGTCGCCTGAGGAGTTTTATTATCTTTCCCGCGCGGTCTTCGTGAAAGATGAAGGCTTGCTCGATCGGTTCGATCAGGTCTTTAACAAGGTCTTCAAAGGCATTCTGTCGGAATATGGCACCCAGCCAGTTGAAATCCCGTCGGACTGGCTCAAAGCCGTTGCCGAAAAATTCCTAACCCCCGAAGAAATGGAAGCGATCAAATCGCTTGGTTCGTGGGAAGAGATCATGGACACGCTCAAAAAGCGGCTCGAGGAGCAGCAGGAGCGGCATGAGGGCGGGAACAAGTGGATCGGCACAGGCGGCACCTCCCCCTTTGGCAATAACGGCTACAACCCCGAAGGC
>JACCEC012084179.1_pt1 | contig 10016 bp, 5 predicted proteins | sample 7450121 | NCBI WGS metagenome assembly JACCEC01 (sample SAMN15323455, study PRJNA562643) | freshwater metagenome | isolation source: river surface water | place: USA:Blue River Watershed | collected 2017-08-18 | reverse complement strand
GGCGGGGTTGCGGGAGACGCGGGCGTTTGTTCGGGAGGAGGAGAACGCGCGTTTTTTCGCGCAGTTGGCGCGGGATCAGGCGGCATTCAACGTGGAGGCTGCGCGCACTTCGGCAAAGTTTTTACCATTTTTAGACTTTATTACGCAGGGGTTTACCGCGGTTTTACTATTTGTTGGGGGGTGGGTGGTCGTGGAGTCAGGGGATGCGACTCGGGTTGGGGATGTGATTCGGTTTTTGTTGCTGACGGGGATGTTTTTTGAGCCGATTCGCAGTCTTGGTAACCAGTACAACACGGCTTTGGCGGCGATGGTTGGGGCGGAGCGGGTGTTCCGATTGCTGGACACGCTGCCCGCTTGGGCGGATCAATCTGACGCGGTTGGGTTTGAGGCGCGGGGGGAGCGTGGGGTTGAGGTGGAGTTTCGTGGGGTGGATTTTGCGTATGAAGCGGGTAAGCCGGTTCTGGAAGGGGTGAGTTTTTTGGCTCAGCCGGGTTGGACCGTGGCGCTCGTTGGGGAGACGGGGAGTGGCAAGACAACGGTGACTGCGCTTGCTGCGAAGTTTTATTTAGCGGGTGGTGGTGAGGTGCTTATCGACGGGCAGAACCTGTGTGGCGTGCTTTCCGAGAGTTATCGATCGCACGTGGCGATTGTGCCGCAGCAGTGCTGGCTTTTTTCTGGGTCAGTTTTGGACAATATCCGGTTTGCGTGTCCGGACGTTGGTGAGGAGCGGGTTGTGGAGGTGCTGGAGCGGTTGGGCGTTCGCGATTTGTTGGATGGTTTGCCGGACGGGTTACTGACGGATGTTGGCGAGGGAGGAAAAAATGTTTCGGCGGGACAGCGTCAGGTGATTGGGTTTGCGCGGGCTTTGCTGTCGGAGCCGCGATTGTTGATTTTGGACGAGGCGACGAGCGCCGTGGATGCGGTGATGGAGCGTAGGATTCAGGACGCTTTGCCGGGGTTGTTGGAGGGGCGGACGAGCCTTGTGGTGGCGCATCGATTGAGCACAATCCGCCGCGCGGATCTTATTTTAGTGATGGGGCGCGGTCGAGTGATGGAGCGCGGGACCCACGATGAACTGCTGGCGGCGGGTGGGATGTACGCGGAGTTATGGCGGCGCGGGGTGGACGGGGGCGGGCTGTGAATCAGATTTCTTTGTCGTCGCCGAGCGCGTTTTGGAGGAGGGATTCGGTGCCTTGTGGACGCATTTGTCGGGAGAGGATGAGCGACACGAGAGCGAGGATGACGGCGCTGGAGGAGGACAGCACGAGGGTGTTCCAGACGAAAACGCTCATTCCGAAGTTTGCGATGTACTTTTTCGGACTGAAGAAAACGTTGATTGGCTTAGACTTGCGGTAGTCGCGCTGATCGGCTTCTGCTTTTGCAACCATGTCGCCGACTTTATTGTTGGTGAAGAGTTTTTGGGCGCTGGTTCGGGTGTTGCGTGGATCGATCTCTGGAAGGGTGTTTGATCGTCCCTCGATGACGAGATCGATGGACTTGAGTTTTCGTTCGACGTCACGACGCGAGGAACCGTTCAGACCGCTGAGGGTTGCGAGGGTTTCGCCGAGGAGGTTGAGTCGGTTTTTTTGGTCCTTGGACCGGTCTTTTTCTTTGATGTCGAGGAGTTGATCGATTTCCGATTGGATTCGGTTTTGGCGTTTGGTGAGCGGGTTGAACTGGGCTTGGGCGACGATGAGGGCTTCGTAGGAGTAGTGGGTGGCGACGAGTTTGGAGATGGCTGGGATGCGGAGGCGTTGATCTTTTGGTGCGGGGGTTTCGGGATAGTTTTCGAAGACCCATTTTTGGACGGTGAAGAAGAGGTCGGAGTCGCGGTTCATCTCTTCGTATTTGATGAGGGCGCCGCCGAAGATGAGCTGTGGGATAAGGACTAGCGGGACGCAGTTAGCCGCCATGCGACTGGAGGTGGCGATGCTGGAGATCAGGAGTCCGAGGGCAATGCCACTGAATGCGGTGACGAACATGATGCCCCAGTAGGGAAGGAACATTCCGCGCACTTGCAGGATGGTGTTACCGACGAGCACGAAGATAGCGCACTGAATGGCTGAGAAAAGACTGAGCGAAAATGCTTTGGAGAGAATGTAGGAGACGGAAAAAACGTTGAGATTTCGTTCGCGATTGAGGATGACGCGGTCGCGAATGATGTCGTCCACGCTGTTCATGAGGGCGAGGAACATGGCGACGAGGAGCGCGATGAAGATGTAAGTTGGGATGTGGAATGCGCGGGCGAAGTCGTAGCGACCGGTTTCGTTATCGGTGTAGTAGAGCGCCCAGCCGACGATGCTGGCGAGGAGAGGTGGGACGATGAGGGTGAGGGTGAGGGTTCCGACGCTGCGCATTTTGGAGCGCAGGTTGCGTTGGAGCATGGTTCGGAAGCGGAGCCATTCTTCGCGGAAGCGGACTCTGCGGCGGAGGTTGACGGGGACGGGAGCTGAGGCGGGAAGAGCGGACAGGTTCTTGAGGTTGACCTGTTTCACTTCTTGGATGAGGCGGAAGCTCTCAAAGCGGTCGCGCCAGTATCCTGGGGAGAAACGCCGTGCTGGGACGAGTTGTCCTTGAGTATTTTCCTCGTAGATGATGTCTCCGCTGAGGTCGCGGAGCGGGGTTTCGAGCACGTCGAAAATGAACTCGGGCCGTGTGGTGCCGCAGGCGGGGCATCCGCCGATTTCTTGAGCGAGGTGTTGTTCGTGTTCGGCTTCTGCGAAATACGAGAGCATTTCCGTTGGAGTGCCGAAAAAGACCATCTGGCCGCCCTTATCGAGCAGGATGGCTTTTGAGAACATGTGAAAGAGTTTCGAGGTGGGCTGGTGAAGGGTGACGAGGACGATTTTGTTGTGGGCGGTTGAGCGGATGATTTCGAGGACGTGTTCGGAGTCCTTTGAAGAGAGGCCACTGGTGGGTTCGTCGAACAGGAGAACATCGGCGGACGAAATCATGTCGAGTCCGATGTTGAGTCGTTTGCGTTCGCCGCCTGAGAGGCGTTTTGCGTTGGCGCTACCGACGAGCGAGTTCCGGCGTTCGGCGAGTCCGAGTTCGATGAGTTTGCTTTCGATGCGGCGGAGTCGGTCACGGCTGGAGAGGTGGGGTGCGCGAACGGCAGCGGCGTATGTCATGTTTTCGACGATGGTGAGGTTATCGTCGAAGGCGTCGTCTTGGGGAATGTAGGCGAGGAAGTGTTTGAGGCTATCGAGGGATTCGTGGAGGGGGTGTCCGTTGAGGAGGACGGAGCCTCGGGATGGGAAGAGTTGTCCGGAGATGGTGCGGAGGAGAGTGGATTTGCCTGAGGCGCTGGCGCCCATGACGCAAATCATTTCGCCTCGGGAAGCGGCGAAGGAGATGCCATCGAGGGCGAGGCGGTTCCGTTTGAAGCCGAAGGTGAGGTCACGGATTTCGAGGGTGGAAATGGTGTTCCGTTCTTCCTCGAGAATGCGTTCGGTGAAATCGCATCGGAGGACTTGTCCGGCGTCGAGGCGGATGGTGGCCTCTTCTTTGAGGTCGCACGTTCCGCCGACGCTGAGCGGGAGATCGCCGACGTAGATGGGACGGTCGGAGTGAATGATTTCGAGCCTGCCTGAGCGGTTTTCGTAGTTGCAGATGATGCGGAGGAGAAACTCACCGGAGGTTCCGGGCGAGAGGAGGATATCGTCGACGTCGAGTTGAGCGGGGTCGTTGGAGACCAGATAGGACGATTTGTAGGATTTGAGGAGGAATCGGCCTCCCATGGCGCGCGCTCGGCGGCGCAGGTCGGCGATGGGGAGCTCGGCGTCCTCGTCGAAGTGGATGACGTCGTGGAGCGTGGCTTCGATGCGTGAACCGGGGCGAAGTTGAGCGGACCCGATGCGTGCGTCGACTTCTCTCAGGCACCGGACAATGACCTTTAGGCCGAATCGGATTTCGAGGCAGCTATCGCGGGATCGTTCTTTTTCAATTTCGACTTCTCCGTCTTCGTCGACGGAGAGGTAGATTTGTGTGACTTGGATGTTTTTTTTGGCGTTGAAGTAGTAGGTGAGGTCTTGGTGGTTAAGGACTTGGTCACCGACGAGCACGCGTTGGCCGACGTGGATGCGACAAAACTCTCCGGGTTTGAGGGGGCGGCTGCGGACGGAGACGTTTTCGGCGCTTCGGTTTTTGATGATGAGGAGGTCGTGATAGCGGAAGGCGGTGATGCGCCCGTCCTCGTTTAGCGGGTCGAGGAAGACATCGGCGCTGCTGCTGGGACGGCCGAAGGTGAGAGTTTCGAGGGGGGAGACGGAACTGATGGCGGGGTCCGTGAGGTCGTCTGCTTCGTTCAGTTGGCGAACGATATCGATGGCTTGGGTGGCCATCCCGAGCTGGGTCATGAAGGTGTGGAAGGCAGAGACTTTGTTCTGGTCGAGGCCGGCTCGCGCGATGAGGTCGTACAGCTGGATGCCGAGCATCATTTTTCGGTCTGTGCCGAGCTGGGAAGCGAGTTTGGAGGCCATGCTTCCGAGGTCCTGTTGTTCTTGGAGCGCTTCGCGGAACAGGGTTCGAAGTTCGGAGTAAACGGCTTCGGGGAAGTCGTGGCGCAGGAATCCGAGGGAGGAGTCGATGTCTGCTTCGATGAACTGGCCCTCGCGTTTTGAGAAAGCGGCGAGGACTTGGATGAGGAGGGGGAGGAGGTTCGGGCTTTCGGTGACGGTCCTCGGTTTGCCGGCGATGCGGCGGTAGAGGTATTGAGCGGCATTCCAGGCGCGGCGTGCACCGGGCAGTCGGGCGACGTATTGCCGGAGCCGAGTTTTTGCCTCGTGGCGGAGACTGTCGATGACGGACGGGAAAGGCACGGGGCGGCGTTAGTTGCCGGTTTTGACTTCGATGATGTCGTGGGGTGCGCTTTCTTTTTGGCCGGCGGCGGAGACTTGGATGTAGCGGGCTTTTGCGCGCAGTTCGGGGAGGGTGCGGGCGCCGAGGTATCCCATGCCGCTTTGGATGCCGCCTGCGAGCTGGCTCATGACGCGGTCGAGGGGTTGTGAAAGTTCTTTGAGGGCTTCAACGCCTTCTGCTGCAACTTTTCGTGCGGTGTCTTGGGCGGAGTGACCGTAGCGGGCTGCGCTGCCTGCTGACATGGCGGCGAGGGATCCCATGCCGCGGTACTGTTTGAACACTTTTCCGTTGATTTCGAGGACTTGGCCTGGAGCCTCTGGACATCCGGCGAGGAGGCCTCCGCAGATAACGCCTTCGGCGAGGGTGAGTGCCTTGACGATATCCCCCGACTTCGTGATGCCGCCATCTGCAAGCAGTGTGACACCCCGTTTTTTTGCTGCCTGCGATGCGACATAAAGGGCGGTGAGCTGGGGAATACCGACTCCCGCGACAATGCGAGTGGTGCAGATGGAACCGGGGCCTTGGCCAACTTTCACGATTGAGGCGCCACAATCCGCTAGGTATTCGACGCCAGCGGCAGAGGTGACGTTGCCAGCGATGATGGGGAGGTCTTTGAAATGCTCGCGAATGAGCCGGACGGCCTCGCCTACTCCCGTGGAGTGGCCGTGTGCGGTTGAAACCGCGACGACATCGGCTCCTCGCTCGACGAGGGCTGCGACGTGTCCGAGGAGGCGGTCCTGATCGATAGCACCATCCGTTTTACGGACGACCGAGACGCCGACGCCGCAGAGAAGGCGGAACTGGCTGTCGCGGGCGGGTTTAAGATTTGAGCGCTTTTCCTGGCGGATGCGTTCGATGTCGGAAATGGTGAAGAGGCCACGCAGTGTGTCATCTCCGGATACCACAAGGAGTTTGTGGAGGCCGATATTCTCGGAGAAGAATCGGTCCGCAGCATCGATGGGGTCGCGTCCGAGGTCCGCTTCGCGGATGGTTTCGATTTGGTTTCGCGGGGTCATCGCCTCGGCAACGGAGCGTGCTGCGTAGCGAGGGCGGACGACGTGTCCTGGGAGAAGGCCGATGAGGCGACCTTTTGGGTCTACAACGGGGAAGGTTCGGAAGGAAAACTGTTTGGTTTCAATGAGCTCGAGGATTTCCCCGATGGTTTGCTCAGGATGAACGCGAATCGGATCCTGGATGAGACCGTGCACATTGTTTTTGACTCTGCTGACCTCGGAGAGTTGCTGCTTCTCGGTCATGTTGCAGTGAATCAGTCCCATGCCTCCGCAGCGGGCCATTGCGATTGCCATGTTCGCTTCGGTGACGGTGTCCATGTCGGCGGACACGATTGGGAGAGGGAGATGGATGGACGGGGCCAGAGTGGTGGCTGGGTCCGTGTCTTTGGGGAGCACGTCCGTGAAGAGCGTTGCGAGGGTGACGTCGTCGTAGGTGAGTGCGGAGGAAGAGCCTTTGAAGAAGGAGTCGGCTGGTTTGTAGAAAGCGTCGTCTACAGGGTTCGATGCGAAGTCTGCCATAACGGATGATGGCGTGAACGTTCGCGTGTGTGAAGTCGGAAGGTCGGTTGTCAGGGGGCACCGCTGCTCTGATGAGGCGACGGAGCTTCGGCTGGTTTAGGGAAGGGAGCCGGTGATGAGGCGAAGGATTGAACGCATGGGGACGCAGTGTTTGAAGACCATCTGAACGTTCTCTTTTTTGCCGTTTTGATTGTCCGCGTGGAAGCTCGTCGTAGAAGTAACGATTCCCACGGCGCGTCCTTCAGTGTCATAAACAGGGAAGCCGCTGCTGCCGCGCGCAAAGTCTGCGGTGATGTCCATGCGTGCGGCGCGCTGTCCATTGTAGGGCCAGAATCCGTAGCGGGAGATGATTCCCGTTGTGAAGAAATAGTGGGCATCTCCTGGGGTGCTAATCAGGCCGACGGACGAACCGACCGGAGCATCGGCTCTGAGCTCCGGCGCTGGAAGTGGTTTGCCGTGGGTATCGACGCGAACGATTGCCACATCGGCAGTTGGGTCTGCCGCCATCACTTCCATGATTGGGAAAATGCTGCCATCCGGCAGCCCCACTGCGGAGGTTCCGGAATCGGCGTGGTCCATAACGTGATAGTTCGTTGCGATGATTCCGTTGGGCGACAGGACGAGTCCGCCACAATCGCGCAAGTGCCAGCGGTTGCATCGATCACACTTGTAACGAGCAAGAACGGCTACCGTCTTTCCGACATGATTTTCATAAAAAGCGGGCCAGTTGGCTGGCTTTTCTGTCGGTTGAAATATCGGCTTGGGAGGGTTGGGTAGTTGGCAGCTTTTGCGGGTTTTGAGCTGCTCAACCAACGTTTTACCGTTCGGAATGTTTGCTCCTTCGTCCTCGAGTTTTTGCATGGCCAGAAGCCATTTGCTTTCGAGCTGTTTGTCGTCCACGAGAGTTCCCGGTTGTGCCCCGTCGGCTCGTGATGCGCTCGGCGGTTCCACGCACTGGGATTCGGCGGGATGGAGCATCAGTAGTCCGATTAGCGATGCGGCGAGCGAGGCGATGCTTGAGAAGGCCATCAACGATTTTCGTGGCGAAGCATGCGTATTGATCATGACAAGACTTGGGTTTTGGTCGTCCTCAAGAAAAGGTTGGCCATTGATTGGTCGTGGGTGCGCGAGAGTGCAGAGAGCGAGAGGGATGCGCCGATGGTCGCCATGAACATGTCCCATTGGGTGTCCCAAGGATCGCCTTGGGTCCCGAGGAAGTCTTCTGCAGCCTCTCCGGTGGCCAGCGCCGTCCACCATTCGATGAACTCGTAAAAGGCGCTGAACGCCATGCAGGTGGTGATGCAGATGAAGGCAAGCAGCTTGCCTTTCCTGACGGGTGAAGTGCGAAGGACGAGCTCGCGCACCAAGATGGCCGGGATGAATCCTTGGGCGAGGTGACCGAGGCGGTCGTAGGGATTACGGGCTAGATGGAATGTTTCTGCGAGCCAGTCACCGAGGGGGACCTTGGCGTACGTATAGTGTCCGCCGACTGCGAGGATTAGTCCGTGGACGCCGAGAAGGGCGATGCAAACATTACTGAGTGGGAACTGGTTGCGGTACTTGAACAGGAGGGTGAGTCCCGCCCAGACGGGAAGGTTTTCCATGGCCCACGTGAACCGATCAGCTACGGGATGCCATCCGAGTGCGATTTGGACGGCCAGAGTGGCGATGGCGACGGGTAGGGCGATGGAGCGGTCCATCAATCCTGAGGGTTATGCGCGGCCTGCGTGACGAGCCGCAACGAAATCCCAGTTGATGAGCTTCATCATGGCGGCGAGGTAATCGGCGCGTTTGTTTTGATATTTGAGGTAATACGCGTGCTCCCAGACATCGATTCCGAGGAGGGGTTTTGCACCGGACATGAGGGGGGAGTCTTGGTTGGGTGAGGTTTCAACGACGAGTTTGGCGTCGCGGACCGTGAGCCAGACCCAACCGCTGCCGAAGACTTTGAGCCCCGACGTGACCAGTTGTTCTTCGAGCGTTTGTTGGTTTTTGAAGTGGGTTTCGATGTCCTTGAGCAGGGCGCCCGCGGGGGCCGATCCCCCTTTTTTCAAGCATTGCCAGAAGAGAGAGTGGTTTGCGTGGCCGCCGCCGTGGTTCCGCAGATCATTTCTGATGTCCTCCGGCTGTGCATCGAGTTGGGATAGGAGTGTGTCGAGCGGTTTTGCGGCGAGGTGCGGATGTTTCGCGAGGGCTTGGTTGAGTTTAGCGACATACGCGGCGTGGTGCTTGTCGTGATGAATTTTCATCGTTTCGGCATCGATGAACGGCTCGAGGGCGTCGTAATCGTAGCCGAGTGCGGGAACCTTGTGCGGTTCGGCGCTGCCTTGCGCGGCGGCTGGGTTGGATTGCGAGCCGATGGCGAGGGCGCCGGCGGCCAGAGCGAGGGATTTCAGACCTTCACGACGTGTAATCATCATGAGACGACGTTTTACCACGGGAACTGGAGACGGAAAGGCAGGATTCGCCGCGCGAGTCGGGTTGGGTTGCCGAAAAGCCGTCTGACCGCGGTCGTCGTGGGGAGGATGCTATCGAAAGTTTTTTGGGTGCGCTAAAGTATTGGTATGTGTCGCAGGGTGTTTGTTCCGTTTGAGCAGGTTGGTGCGTTGTTGGGCTGGTGTTTAGGCGTGTTTTGTTGGTGTCTGCTCATGCTGTCTGGCGTCCAAGCGGCGACACTGACTGAAAACCGAGTGACTGTGCTGCTTCGGGATCATTGCGGGGAGTGTCATGGGGGTCAGAAGACGAAGGGCGGGGTGGATGTGCTGGCGTTGCTGGGGCGGTCGGATTTTTTTGAAGATTTCGACGTTTGGGGAAAGGTTTTGGAAGCGACGCGGTCAAAGGAGATGCCGCCGGATGAGGGGAAAATGCTTTCCGCGTCGGATCGAGATGCGCTTCTTCGTTGGGTGGAGGAGGGGAGGAAGCGAGCGGTGGTTCAGAATGCGGGTGATCCGGGGGCGGTGACGCTTCGGCGTTTGACCAACACGGAGTATGAGCGAACGGTTCGCGATTTAACGGGTGTTCGGTTTGATCTGGCACGAGGGTTTGTTCCGGACGGTGGCGGAGGGGAAGGGTTTACGAATATTGGTGACGCGCTGTATCTGACTCCGGCGCAGTTGGAGCGGTACATTTCGGCAGCACGCCGTATTGCGGATCACGCGTCGATTTTACCGGGAAACGGAGTTCAGTTTTCTGCGGAAAAAGTGGGTCTTCGCGGGCCGGATCAGTGGAAATCAACGGTCGAGCGGGGTTTGTATGTTTGGTATCAGAAGGTAGCGACTCCCCATGTTCCGAAGGATGGGGACGATCTTCGGGAGGCGGATTACATGGAGGCCTGTTGGAAGTTTCGGCACAAGGAGTCGACGGGTGCGAGCGACCTCGAGTTGTTGGCGAGGGAGTACCAACTTAATCCCGCGTTTCTCTTGAACTGGTGGAACATGCTGCAAACCGTGGAGCCGAAATCGCGCTATCTGGATTTGACGCGCGTTGCGTGGCGGGAGTTGCCAGGGCCGGATCCGGTTCATCGCGGTCAGGTGCCGGCGTTGGTTCGTCAGCGGTGGGAGGAGATCCAGCGCCAGAGGCGTTCAGGTTTTGAGAAGTCTCAGGGTGGGTGGGCTGGGGTGCAGC
>JACCEC010038945.1_pt1 | contig 10017 bp, 6 predicted proteins | sample 7450121 | NCBI WGS metagenome assembly JACCEC01 (sample SAMN15323455, study PRJNA562643) | freshwater metagenome | isolation source: river surface water | place: USA:Blue River Watershed | collected 2017-08-18 | reverse complement strand
TTTTACCCAATCTGGGAAGCAGCTTCATTAGACGAATGGTTATACAACGGTGGTCCTTACCAACTTATCGTTTGTCACTTCCTTTTAGGTGTTTGTTGTTACATGGGTCGTGAATGGGAATTATCTTTCCGTTTAGGTATGCGTCCTTGGATCGCAGTTGCTTACTCAGCTCCAGTAGCTGCAGCAACAGCTGTATTCTTAATCTACCCTATCGGTCAAGGTTCTTTCTCTGACGGTATGCCTCTGGGTAAAATGCTTGCCCCTTTGGGCCGTAAGGCCCATCGAAAAACTCGTCTAAAAGGAGAAACTCCTACAAAAAGAACCATTAAAACAAGAGTTACTTCCTCTTGAGGAAGTAACTCTAATCCAAATGGTCCTGAAAATAAGGACAATTCCTTACTAAAATCTATTAATAGCCTCAAAGGCATAAAAACTATCCCCTTAGAAGAAGCTTTTTCAGCTAAGTCATTAGAAAACGAACCAGCCGTTTACATTATACGATGTAAAGAAAACAACATGCACTACGTAGGTGAAACTGTGAATATTAAAAACCGTATACCTAAACATAAAGAACAACTTAAAAATCGAAAAAGTGCTAAAAAGTTCCTTAAGGAATAGAGGATTGGAGATTCCTTTCGATCATGCTGATATTTTGCTTAAGCGTATTTCTTTGGCTTTCGGGGTTTTATTAATAGATAACGTCTAACGACCATCCCGGAAGGGAGTAAGCGCAAGCGCGCTGAAACGGCGAGTATCCATTTTTGGTTAAATCTGACGGAAATGGATAAAGATATGGTCTGCTCTTTACAGAAATGTAAAGCTGTCAGCAAACCCAGGCTTAACAACAAATACATTTTGCTGATTTTGTTTTGGGTTTGCCGGACGAGAATAACAGTAGCGCGTTATTTTGAACATAAGGATTTCTGGTACGTTCAACTTCATGATCGTATTCCAAGCTGAACACAACATTCTTATGCACCCATTCCACATGTTAGGTGTTGCTGGTGTATTTGGTGGTTCATTATTCTCAGCTATGCATTAACAGAACTGTGCCCTTTAGCAGTGATGCTAAAGTGAAAACAGGGTGAATTGCTGGAACCCTTCATTAAAACTTATAAAAACAACTCCAAAGTCTGCAAAGAAGACTTTGGCAAGAATGTTTTTAAAAAACTTAGAAAAAAATCGTAAAACTTTTAAAATTCAAAATCAATAGTGAATTCCAAAAACAAATGGCTGCCCGTTCAATGGCGCGACCAGACGCTAGAGAGATACGTAGTAAAGCTGTCAAAATTGGTGGAAGAAAAAGAAATGTAGGTAGAGTCATAAAAAAAGGAGACCGTTATGTTTTTTTTTATAAAAACAATCCTATCATTTGTATTTATGCCTGTGAGACAGGCGGAGAAGTTGTGGATGTTTTAAGGGAGATACCTTTAACAGAAATAGACATGTATGGACATGAGTCTCGTGTTCGTGTACCAGACCGTGTCACACAACTCCTAAATGGTGAAAGATTTACTGCACTTAATTGGTCTTGCGAAAAAGTCACTTCAGATAAAGAACCTGAAAGTGAACCTCCAAGTTTACCTCAGCTTTACGATTAAAACAGGTCTAGTAATTTTAAAAAAGTTTTTTAAGTTTTAATATGGCAATCAGCAGCGAAGCTAGGGCGGGGTATGTTATAAAACGTTTTTAATGTTTTTTTTAAAATTTTGCAAAAAGGCAAATCTTAGAAAAACATTTTTCTTTTTAAGCATATATTCCCTAGAACGTTCAGAGACTAGAGCTTGAGCCTCAACAATAATAGCTCACTAGCGCCCTGCAACTTAAACTGCCAAAGTTTGCAATCAAACAAGGTTTAAGTTGATGATATAGTCCGACACTCTATGAAAGTAGAGACAACATTACTAAAAGGGTTCTTTAGTAACTTCATCTTTAATCCGTGAAACTACTGAAAACGAATCTGCTAACGAAGGTTACAAATTTGGACAAGAAGAAGAAACATACAACATCGTAGCTGCTCATAAACAAAAACTGTGACTTATACCCGTGAGGGTATTTGAAAAACCGGGTGAATTGTCGGGAAACCTAACCACTTTTCTAATTTTTTTTATCAGAAATCAAAAAAAAACTTTATTTAATGATTTTATTTTGAAAAAGATAAAAAAATAAAACAAATTTATTGTTTTCTAAACCAACTTTTTTGGTTTAGCTGAAAAGTGTATGGCAATCCGCAGCGAAGCCAAGGATGGGCTTTTGTGTCCTTGGAACGTTCAGAGACTAGTGCTTGAGTCCCAACAATAATAGCACACTAGCGCCCGGCATCTCTACAAAATCAGCAAAGCTGGTTTTGGTAAGTGAGACTTTACAAAATAAGCTTTTGCTTAGTTTGGTAAATATGGTTTATAAATGTAACCAACAACCAACTCCAAGCTATAAGCTTGGTTATTTTGAAAAAAGTCTTTAAGTCCAAGCTACGTGGACAAACACAGAGAGATGATGAGATAGTCCAACCCATCTTGAAAAAGATGGATAACGACCAAGTCTTTTTTAACCACAAATCTGGGTTTACTTTCCTTTAAAAATTTCAAAGTTTTAAGAAAAGGTAAGCTGCTTGTTAGGATGAAGAGGATAAAAAAAGATTATGTTTGGGTTACTTTGGTCGTTTAATCTTCCAATATGCTTCTTTCAACAACTCTCGTTCATTACACTTCTTCTTAGCTGCTTGGCCAGTTGTTTGTATTTGGTTCACTGCTTTAGGTTTATCAACTATGGCTTTCAACTTAAATGGTTTCAACTTCAACCAATCAGTTGTAGACTCTCAAGGTCGTGTATTAAACACTTGGGCTGATATTATCAACCGTGCTAACTTAGGTATGGAAGTAATGCATGAACGTAACGCTCATAACTTCCCTCTAGACTTAGCTTCTGTAGAAGCTCCTTCAATCAACGCTTAGTCTTAAAAAATTCTAAATAAAATTATAATTATTGGATAAAACCAATAATTATAATTTTATAACATTTTATAATTTATAGCCCATTTTTATGTATTACAAAAACTTAACTTTTAGTATCTTTTTAGATGAAAGTTAACTTTTGCTCAAACACTTCTTGCCAAAGGCTGCTTAGCAGCCTTTGCACAAGACTAAATAAAAAAATAAATAAAAAAACAGAATTTCATGGCTTGCCAAAATCAGCAAAGCTGATTTTGTAATCTAAATCTAAATCTAAATCTAAATCTAAATCTAAATCTAAATCTTTTAACTGAAATAATTAACCTCACCTAAAGGAGTATAGAACTAAAGGAGTATAGAACTAAAGGAGCATAGACCTAAAGGAGTATAGGCCTAAAGGAGTATAGGCCTAAAGGAGTATAGGCGTATGACACCCACCTTTTATGAAGTTTTTTTCCAATTACCCTAGTAAGCGTAGCTTACAACAAACCCAAACCCTTCTTGTCTAACACAACCCTCTTGCCCTCCAAAGTTTGCAATCAAACTTAGTCTGTTTTTTAAGAAAAAATTGAAAAATAAATAGTCAACTTGGTTAAGGTTTTTTTAAAAAGCTAAAAACACGTAAACCTCTGTAGTCTGGCCTTGTCCGGGCCTTGTCCGGGCCTTGTCCGGGCATGTCCGAGCGTGTCCGAACGTGTCCGAACGTGTCCGAACGTGTCCGAACGTGTCCGAGCCCGTCTGACTAAGTTTGCAAGCAAACTTAATGTCTCTGGTGGTTTTAAAAGTTCCATACTAATTATAGTTTACTAATTATAGTTTACTAATTATAGTTTTCTAATTATAGTTTACTAATTATAGTTTACTAATTATAGTTTTCTAATTATAGTTTACTAATTATAGTTTTCTAATTATAGTTTACTAATTATAGTTTTCTAATTATAGTTTTGAGGGGGAAGAAACGTAACATCCAAAGTTTGCAAGCAAACTTAGAAAGCGATAGCGGGCTCCAGGCTGCCGTTCTTTATAAGAAAAAATTTAAAAATTAAACAATAAAAAAATTATCTAAATTTAAAAATTAAAAAATAAAAATAAGTTTTTTAACTACATAAAACAAGTATAAATAGTTAACTAACAAAATTAAATTAAAACTTATTTAAAAGAAGATACTGTTTCATTCATTATAGTAATAAAAAATGACTAAATTTTGATAATATTTTTTTTTAAAGAGACTAAAAAAATTAAGTTTTTCTTTTTAAAAAAAATATTATCAAAATTTTTATTTAGATTTAAAAAATTTATTAAAAAATAATATTTTTACGGTTCGATAATAACTCTTCTTTTTTTCCATTCAGTGAAACGTGAAACGTAGAAATTATTTACAACTACATGAGCTGTAGAATCTAAGCCACTGTTTAATTTTTCACGAACACGAGTCATAATACGAGAAATTACATATAGATAAGCTTCTTTAAACGCTTTTTGTTGATAGAAACCTAAAGTTTCTTGCTTAAATTCATCTAGCTTAGCTAAACGAAGTTCATGTTGACTAACAACAGTGTTAATTTCTTGAGTTGCTCTTGAAATACCTTCTTCACGGATTTCTTGTGCTTTTTTCTTAGCTAATTCTAATTGTGCACGAGCTTGGTTTAATTTTTCTTGAGCATCAACAGCTCTTTGGTTTGCTTCTTGTAAATTATTTAAAATTGTTTTTTTACGATCTTCTAATAATGCAGTTAAATTGCTACCTACAAATGAAATAACAATAGCAATTACAACGGCTAAGTTAATGATATTTGTTTCAAAAATATTTGTATTGATACCAAAACCACCATGCCCAATAGGTAAGATAACCATATTATGAATTTTTCAATAAGAAAAAGTGGAGAATATTTATTCTTAAATAAATAAAATAAATTTTTTATTGAATTTCTATTAAATTGGAAATAAAAGACTTCAAATTTCCTCTTAAGCTTACAAAAATCATTTAATGAAAAAATGACTGTTTAAAAACTTTAGACTAAATATTAGAACTTAATATTTTAACCAATCCTTATAGTTTAACAATAAAAACTCGATTTTTATTAAAGCGACACATTTTTATAACTTTAAATAATTTTAAATTATTAACCAAAGCTTAGTTTTCTAAGCTATCTAATGTTTTACATTACAAAATATTTATAGTTTAGTAATGTAATTACAGAAATTAATAAATTAAATGAATGAACACTATAAAAAAGGCTTTAATTATTGAGATATGAAATTTTTTATTTTTTTATTAACAAGACAAATGAAATTTTAAAGTTTTAACAAACTAAGAATTTTTTAATTAAAAAGTTCGTAAAACGCATAGAATGATGCTTTTCCGCCTCTGGCGGACCCAATGGGTTAAAATTTACTTTTTTTATATTTTTAGTTTTATAGTGTTTATAAAACGCTTAGCTTTATAAATAAAATACTTGCAAAGCTTCTATACGGACTTTGCAAAATTGAAATTATTTCTATAATTATAAAAGTATAAAGATAAAATTTGAATATTGTTTCAATTGAATTTTAAAATATACTTTAATTTTTTAAAGAACATCTAAATCCAATGTTTCGTAACCTTAAATAAAATTACTTTAAAAAAAAACTTTAGATAGTATTTTGAAACTAGATAAACTAATAAAATAATAAGTTTTATTATATAATTTTTTAATTTAGTATTGTCAATAAAGAATTATTTGCTTGCCAAAGTCTGTATACAGACTTTGCAATCTTAACATTTTAACATTACAGTACTAAAGAAGATTTGTTTTTATTAAAAAACTTAATATAAAATAATATTTTTAAATGGGTTAATCAAACAAAAATCTTTTTTAATCTATCTATAAGTATATAAATTAGTTAGAACAATAATTTTTAATAAGTAATTTATTAAAAAAATAAACTGCTTATTAAAAATTATTGTTTTAACTGGATAAATTATCTTAAAAATTAAAATTTATAATCGAATAGTTTAAAAATTTTAACTTTTGAACGAAATTTTAACAAATTATTAACCAGCGAATGGGTTAGCGAAAAGAAGAGCTAAAGCAACAACTAGACCATAAATTGTTAAAGATTCCATGAAAGCAAAGCTAAGAAGTAAAGCACCACGGATTTTACCTTCAGCTTCAGGTTGACGAGCAATACCTTCTACAGCATAACCAGCAGCAGTACCTTGACCTACACCTGGACCAATAGCTGCAAGACCAACAGCTAAACCAGCAGACACAACAGATGCAGCAGCAACGATAGGGTTCATTTTTTTCCTCCTCAAAGATTTTTCAATAAAATTATAACTGCCAAACAACGAGTCTAAGTTTAAAAAATTAGACTCAAATAATAAATAAAAAAATAGTGTATCGTTTAAAACGATTGTTTTTATTCTTTTATTATACATTATTTTTTTATAAAAAAAAAATGACTAATTTTAAAATTAAAAAAAAAATTACAACAGATCTGTACAGCAAAAATCAATATATTGAAACTCTTTTATTAAAAGTTCAAAAAATATATAATATTTTTTAAGAAAAAAAATGATTTTTTTATAATAGACATTAAAAAAATGAAATTTTTACTCCTTGATTATGACATTACAAAAAACCTTATTATTTTTCAAGTCTAAAAAAATTTAAATGAGATATTAAAAATCATTCTGTATAACTTTTTTCTTTAAAAAAAATAAAATATTTTGTATAAATAATTATATTCCTTTTTAATTTCCTTTAATAATAAAGTTGAGTATAATATTTGTAAATTTTTTTATGATTTTTAATAATTCGGTATATATTAATACATTATTAAAAATAAAAAAACGATTAAGTTTAAATGAAATGAAATGAAATTTAACTTACCTTTTATTTAAATTTATAAAAAATGGAGGAAATCAATAAAGTCAAACTAACTCTATATATTGATTGGCTCAATTTTCTTTGCTTTAAGCAAAATAATAATAAGAAAAAATAACTAACATATATAACACAGATCAAAAAATTTTTAAATTGTTAAATAATTTTATTTTTTAAAAGAATAAAATCACACCAAAGTTTGCTTTGCAAACTTAATTTTTTAACAACGAATTTGAGCCATGTGCAATGAATATTGCAAGCATGGATCTTCAGGGAAAATTCCATTTTAAAGTAGTTTTTATTCTCATTAGCTTTAGTAATGAGTTTATTAGCTATGGATAAAATTTTTACCTAACTATGTATTTCCATGGAGCACGTTTTTCAAACTATGAAGCATGGTTAAGTGATCCAACTCATATTAAACCAAGTGCTCAAGTTGTATGGCCAGTTGTAGGTCAAGAAATTTTAAACGGCGACGTAGGTGGTGGATTCCAAGGTATTCAAATTACTTCAGGTTTCTTCCAATTATGGCGTGCAAGTGGTATTACTAGCGAATTACAACTTTATACAACAGCTATTGGTGGGTTAATTTTAGCTGGTGCTATGTTCTTTGCTGGTTGGTTCCACTACCACAAAGCTGCACCAAAATTAGAATGGTTCCAAAACGTAGAATCAATGTTAAATCACCACCTTGGTGGTCTTTTAGGATTAGGTAGTTTAGCTTGGGCAGGTCACCAAATCCACGTTTCTTTACCTGTTAATAAACTTTTAGATGCAGGTGTAGATCCAAAAGAAATTCCACTTCCTCACGAATTATTATTAAATAAAAACATCATTTCTGATCTTTACCCAAGTTTTGCAAAAGGTCTAACTCCATTCTTTACTCTAAACTGGAGTGAATATAGTGATTTCTTAACATTTAAAGGTGGATTAAACCCAGTAACAGGTGGTTTATGGTTAAGTGATACAGCTCACCACCACTTAGCTATTGCGGTATTATTCTTAGTAGCTGGTCATATGTATAGAACAAACTGGGGTATTGGTCATAGTATGAAAGAAATTTTAGAATCTCATAAAGGTCCATTCACTGGCGAAGGTCACGTTGGATTATATGAAATTTTAACAACTTCATGGCATGCACAATTAGCTATCAACTTAGCATTATTTGGTTCATTATCAATTATTGTAGCTCACCATATGTACTCAATGCCTCCATATCCATACTTAGCAACTGATTACGGTACTCAATTATCATTATTTACTCACCACGTTTGGATTGGTGGTTTCTGTATTGTAGGTGCTGGTGCTCACGCTGCTATTTTTATGGTTCGTGATTACGATCCTACAAACAACTATAACAACTTATTAGACCGTGTTATTCGTCACCGTGACGCTATTATTTCTCACTTAAACTGGGTTTCTATTTTCTTAGGTTTCCACAGTTTTGGTCTTTATATCCATAACGATACTATGAGTGCTTTAGGTCGTCCACAAGATATGTTCTCAGATACAGCTATTCAACTTCAACCTATTTTTGCACAATGGATTCAAAATACACACTTCTTAGCTCCACAATTAACAGCTCCAACAGCTTTATCAGCTACAAGCTTAACTTGGGGTGGAGACATTGTTGCAGTTGGTGGTAAAGTTGCAATGATGCCTATTTCATTAGGAACTTCTGACTTCTTAGTTCACCATATTCATGCATTTACTATTCACGTAACTGTATTAATTCTTTTAAAAGGTGTTTTATTTGCACGTAGTTCTCGTTTAATTCCAGATAAAGCTAACTTAGGTTTCCGTTTCCCTTGTGATGGTCCAGGTCGTGGTGGTACTTGTCAAGTTTCAGCTTGGGACCACGTATTCTTAGGATTATTCTGGATGTACAACTCATTATCAATTGTTATTTTCAACTTCAGTTGGAAAATGCAATCTGACGTATGGGGTACTGTAAACGAATCAGGTGTATCTCACATTACTGGTGGTAACTTTGCACAAAGTGCAAACACTATTAACGGATGGCTTCGTGATTTCTTATGGGCACAATCATCTCAAGTAATTCAATCATACGGTTCTGCACTATCTGCTTATGGTCTTATGTTCTTAGGTGCTCACTTCGTTTGGGCATTTAGTTTAATGTTCTTATTCAGTGGTCGTGGTTACTGGCAAGAATTAATTGAATCTATTGTTTGGGCACATAACAAACTTAAAGTAGCTCCAGCTATTCAACCACGTGCTTTAAGTATTACTCAAGGTCGTGCTGTTGGTGTAGCACACTATCTTTTAGGTGGTATTGCTACTACTTGGTCTTTCTTCTTAGCACGTATTATTGCTGTAGGATAAATTCCAAAAAATTGTTTGTGAAATGCAATTTTATAGATTGCATTTTTCAAACTTGATAAATTTTATTCCATTTTATAGAATTATAATGTCTAAAACTTATTTACTAAGTTTTAGACATTATAATTCTATAAAATCACTTTTTTGAATAAATTCAGAGAATAATTTATAAAAAATATTTTTTTAAAAATGTGAATTTTTGATAGAGATCATAAAAACTATTGCTTTTAGAAAAAACTTTTTTAATTTTTAAAAATCAATTAGATAATTATCTAAAGAAAAATATATAAATAGTTTTAAAATACATGGTTCAAACCTAATCGTTATCTTAATTTATAAGATCGATTTTTTTAAACAATTTTTTATGACTTAAAATAAAAAAATAAAAATGCTCTTTTTAAAATTTTTAGTGATCTACATTTTCTTAGCAAAAATGAGATCGTGTAGAAAAAAAGATTTAACAGAAGTTTTTTTTTCATTTTTTAAAACTTAGATCGACATTCCTATAGTAAATAAAAAAAATTCTAAAGACAAATAGCATTTATGGCTGCAAAAAAATCAAATAATAAACAAAAAAAATTACAAAAATTTAAACGTCGTGTTTTATCTCAATCACAACTATTAGTAAGTATTCGTCGACGTGAATTAAAACAAGAAAAACGTAAAAAACGTAAAAATCCTATTAAACCTATTATTCCACCTAAGTCATTAGTAATTATTTTAAAAGAAAAACCAGAGAAAGCAATTTATAACAATCGTATTATTGACTATAAACATTGTGGATTATTACAACGTTATATTGGACGTGGCGGTAAAATTTTACCGCGTAGAAGAACAGGTTTAAGTTCAAAACAACA
>JACCEC011005424.1_pt1 | contig 10019 bp, 7 predicted proteins | sample 7450121 | NCBI WGS metagenome assembly JACCEC01 (sample SAMN15323455, study PRJNA562643) | freshwater metagenome | isolation source: river surface water | place: USA:Blue River Watershed | collected 2017-08-18 | reverse complement strand
GGATCAGCGGCTGGCCCTGGTGATCCTGGCCAATGGCGGGCGTGTCACCGATGAAGAAAAAGAACGGCTGCGTGTGCAGGTGCTGCGCAACCTGATCGACGAAAGCCTGCAAATTCAGGAAGCCAAGGCCAACGAAATCAAAATCGACAAAGCCGAAATCGATCAAAGTTTTAATCGGGTAGCGTCGAATTTCCGCCAGACGCCGGAAAGCTTTGCCAAATATCTGCGCACCAACGGATCATCTGAAAAAACGATGAAGCGGCAGATTGAAGGCGAATTGGCCTGGAGCCGGTTGCTCCGCCGCCGGGTCGAACCCTTTATCAATATCAGCGATGAAGAGGTCAAACAGATCGCAGATCGGCTGACCGCATCAAAGGGCACAACCGAATATCGGGTGAGCGAAATTTATCTGTCGGCAACGCCCGAAAATGCCCAGGATGTGGTGACCAATGCCCGCCGGATCATTGACCAAATTCGTCAAGGCGGCTCTTTTACAGCCTATGCCCGGCAGTTTTCGGAAGCCTCAACAGCGGCTGTCGGCGGCGATCTCGGCTGGGTCCGTCCGGCCCAATTGCCGGATGAACTGGCCCAGGCCGTGCAGCAGCTGTCGGTCGGACAATTGGCCGGACCGGTCCAGATTCCCGGCGGCTTTTCCATTGTTTACCTGACGGACAACCGACAGATCCTGGTGGCCAATCCGCGCGATGCCATTCTTAACCTGCGGCAGTTGACGATCACGTTCGACCCGAAGGAAACCGACGCACAGGTCCGCGCGCGCGCCGAAGCCTTTGGCCGGGGCGCCCAATCGATGCAGGGTTGCGGCGGTGCGGAGGCATTTGCCAAGCAATTCAATGCCGACATCGTCGATAATGATCAGATCCGCATGCGGGATCTGCCCAATGGCTTGCAGGATATTCTGTTGAATCTGCAAGTTGGCCAGGTCACCCCGCCCTTTGGATCGCGCAGCGAAGGCGTGCGCGTGCTTGCGCTGTGTGGCCGTGATGACCCGCAAGTGGCCGATGGTCCATCCCCCGAAGCGATTGAGGGCCAGTTGCGCGATGAACGCGTGAACCGTCGCGCGCAAATCTATCTGCGGGATCTGCGCCGCGATGCCATCATCGATTATCGCTGATTGACGGACCGATGACTGCGCCTCTTGCCGTGACGCTGGGTGATCCGGCCGGCATTGGCCCTGAAGTGGTCGGCAAGGCGTGGGATGAGCGTGCGGCGCACAGCCTGCCGCCTTTTTTTGCCGTTGGCAGCCATGCCGCGATTGCACGCGTCTGGTCTGGACCGACCCGGATCATTCAGGCCCCGCAAGAGGCCGAAGCAGCTTTTGCGACCGCATTGCCCGTCATGGACGTGTCTGACTGCGCCTTTACCGAGCCCGGACATCCCACGCTGGAATCCGCGCGCTGTGCGCTCGACAGCCTTGGCTTTGCTGTGGGGCTGGCCCAGTCAGGCGCGGCAAGCGGTCTGGTCACAGGCCCCGTCTCCAAGGCGCAATTGCAGGCGATTGGCTTTACCCATCCCGGCCAAACCGAATTTATCGCCGAACGCTGCGGCGTTTCTGCGCATAATGTGGCGATGATGCTGGCCGGGCCGGGTCTGCGTGTCATCCCGATCACCATCCACATTGCGCTTGCGCGCGTGCCAGAGGTGCTGACAACTGAGCTGATCATCAGCCGGGGGCGGACGGCCGCGCGTGGATTGCAGCGCAATTTTGGCATGGCCCAGCCGCGCATGGCGGTGGCGGGCCTGAACCCCCATGCCGGTGAAGCGGGCATGATGGGTGATGAAGAAGCGACCATCATTGCCCCGGCCATTGCGGCGCTGCGGGATGAGGGCTTTGAGGTCTTTGGGCCGGTCTCACCCGATGCCCTGTTCACCCCGCGCGCACGGCAAGGCTATGACCTGGCCCTGTGCATGTATCATGATCAGGGGCTGATCCCGCTGAAGGCGCTGTGTTTTGACACCGGCGTGAATATGAGCCTTGGCCTGCCGATCATCCGCACCTCACCCGATCACGGCACCGCCTATGACATTGCCGGCCAAAATCGCGCCGATGCGGGGCCGATGATCGCGGCCATCGCCATGGCCGCCGAAGCCGCGCACCATCGCGCCCAAGAGGCGGCATGACGCCCGACCTGCCGCCCTTGCGCGAGGTGATTGCCCGCCATGGCCTTGCCGCAAGCAAGGCGCTGGGCCAGAATTTTCTGCTCGATGGCCAGTTGCTGGACCGGATCGCCGCCATTCCCGGCCCGCTGGCGGGTGCGCAGGTCTATGAAGTTGGCCCCGGCCCCGGCGGGTTGACCCGTGCCCTGCTCCGCGCGGGCGCGATTGTGACGGCGGTGGAGCGCGATGCCCGATGCCTGCCAGCCTTGGCAGAACTGGGTGCCGCCTTTCCCGGCCAATTGACGGTGATCGACGCCGATGCCTTGCACGTGCCGCTGAGCCAGGTTTTGCCGCAGGGCGGGCATATTCTGTCCAACCTGCCCTATAATGTGGGGACGGCGTTGTTGGTCCAGTGGTTGACCGGTGATGACTGGCCGCCGCTTTGGCGCAGCCTGACGCTGATGTTTCAGCGCGAAGTGGCCGAACGGATCGTCGCCCAACCGGGAAGCAGCGCCTATGGCCGATTGTCGATCCTGGGCCAGTGGCGCACCGAGGCGCGACTGGCGCTGCCCGTCCATCGATCTGCCTTTACCCCGCCGCCCAAGGTGATGTCAGCCGTCGTCCATCTGACGCCCAAGGCCGCGCCAGATGCGGTGCTGGCATCGGCATTGGAAAAGGTAACAGCCGCCGCCTTTGGCCAACGGCGCAAAATGCTGCGCCAAAGCCTGAAATCGCTGCCCGGTGCACTGGATGCGATGGCGGCCTGCGGGATCAGCGGGGAACGCCGCGCCGAAACCCTGTCGGTTGACGAATTTGTGGCGATTGGCCGGGCGTTTAGTTCTTTTGCGGGGCGTCCGCCGTCGGCGGCGTAGGCGCTGCGGGTGCGGTGGGCTTTGCTTCGGCCGACACCACTGGTTCAACCGGCGCCTTGGCAATCACATCTGCCAATCGTGTCTGTTCCGGGCAGGCATTGACGCACAGCTTGGCAATGCGGGCCAGATTTTCCTTGGCCTTGGTCACTGCACCGCGCTGCACAAAGGCCTCGCCCTGCCCTGACAAGGCAATGACATCATTGGGTTCAATCAACAGCGCTTCGCGGTACATGCGGATCGCCTTGCCCGGCAGGCCCTGCTTCTTGGCGACCGAGGCCAGTTCCACATAAGCCGCACGGTTCCGCGGATCGACAGCAAGCGCCGATTCAAACGCGTCGGTCGCGGATTCGAGCCGACCGGCCGCAACCTCTTCAATGCCCAATTTGGTCAACGCCATGGAATAGGGGTTGATCTGATCATCGGGAACCCGCTTGCCATAGCCCACGCTGGATACCGTTGCGAACGCAAGCGAAAGCGCGACAGCAGACGTCGCAAAGCGCATAAAAGGCCCCCATGTTTTGGTCGGCTGCATGAATATCAGTTTCTTCTCAGGCGCGCGACGAAAAATCCATCTGTCCCATCATGGAACGGTGTTAATGCATAACCGCTGCCCGTCGCCCGGCCAAGGGGGAGTTGATCAAGATCGACGGACCAACCCGGATGACGGGCCAGAAACTGGCGGATCTGCCCATCGCCCTCAGCGGAAAAGAGCGAGCATACGGCATAAACAAGCCTGCCGCCCGGGCGCACCAAGGAAGCCCCAACATCAAGGACATGGGCCTGTGTGGTGAGAAGCCGTGACAAACGATCCGGGGTCAGGCGCCAGCGCAATTCGGGGTTGCGTCGCCAGGTGCCACTGCCCGAACAAGGGGCGTCCACAAGCACAAGGTCCGCCGCCTGGTCCAGATCCTGAAGCGCGGCCATTTCCTTACCGGGGTTGAGCAAGCGCGCCTCAACCGCTGCACCCGCGCGATGCGCGCGTTCCGGCAGGCGGCCCAAACGCCCGCGATCGGTATCGCAGGCGATCAACCGTCCGCCACCGGCCATATCCGCGGCGAGCGCCAGCGTCTTGCCGCCTGCACCGGCGCACAGGTCCACGACCGTCTGGCCGGGCTGAACCGCACAAATCTGGGCGATCAACTGGCTGCCGGCGTCCTGCACCTCAACCTGGCCCTGCTGATAAGCATCGGTCGTGCCCACATCAAAATTCTCGGCAAAGCGCAGCGCATCGGGCAGATGCGCCACGGGTTCACCGCCGATAGATGCCATCAGCGTGGCGCGATCCGCCTTGAGGCGATTGACGCGCAGATCCAAGGGCGCCCGATCAAGCAGCGATGCCGTGTCGTCCGCATCGACAAAGGGCAGGAATTCCGCCGCCATCCAGGGGCTGATCTGCGATGGCAGCGCCCCAGCCTCCCCGGGTGTGATGGCCGCCGGGCCATAGCCCCCTGCCCCGAACAGCGCCGCAATATCTGGATCATCAAGGCCAATCACCGCGGCACGGCCAGATGCCGGCGCGGCCCCATAGGCCCGAATGGCGCGATACACCACGTCACGGATCGCGCGCTTATCCTTGCTGCCCGCATAGCGGCGCGCCCGAAATTCCTGCGCAATCACCGTATCGGCAGCGGCCCCATTGTCACGCGCGGCGCGGATAATGGCGTCAAGCACTTCAATGGCGGTTTGGACGCGCGCGGCCGGGGTCATGGATCAGCCCTTTGGCCCAAGGCGCCGAAATCAGCCGCGGGTCGGATAATTGGGAGCCTCACGCGTGATCGTCACATCATGGACATGGCTTTCGCGCAAGCCAGCGCCTGTGATGCGCACAAAGCGCGCGCGGTCCTGCAAATCGCGGATGGTGCGGGCGCCGGTATAGCCCATGGCCGCCTTCACCCCGCCGACAAGCTGGTGAATCACATCCTTGGCCGGGCCCTTATAGGCCACCTGGCCTTCAATCCCTTCGGGGACCAGCTTGAGCTGATCCTTGATATCCTGTTGAAAATACCGATCAGCAGAGCCACGCGCCATCGCCCCGACAGAGCCCATGCCGCGATAGGATTTATAGGCCCGCCCCTGATACAGGAAGGTTTCGCCCGGCGCCTCTTCCGTACCGGCCAACAGCGACCCGACCATGACGCTGGCAGCACCCGCCGCCAGTGCCTTGGCGATATCACCAGAGGTCCGCAAGCCACCGTCACCGATCACGCCAACGCCGGATTTCCGGGCCTCTGCGGCGGATTCCATGATCGCCGTCAATTGCGGCACGCCAACGCCGGCCACGACGCGCGTGGTGCAGATGGACCCCGGGCCAATGCCCACTTTCACGCCATCAGCGCCGGCATCAATCAGCGCGCGTGTCGCCTCGGCCGTGGCGACATTGCCCGCGATAATCTGGACATGGGGGTAAAGTTTTTTGACGCGCTCCACCGCAACCGACACCATCTTGGAATGGCCGTGCGCGGTATCAATGACAACAAGATCGCACTCTGCCGCGATCAGCGCCTCGGTGCGTTCAAAACCGGCATCCCCCACGGTCGATGCAGCCGCGACGCGCAGCCGCCCGGCGCTGTCCTTCGTCGCATCGGGATAGGTCACGGCCTTTTCCATGTCCTTGACGGTGATCAGGCCGACGCAATGGAAATCATCATCCACGACCAAAAGCTTTTCAATCCGGCGGGAATGGAACAGGCGGCGCACCTCATCCTGCCCAACCCCGGCCTTCACGGTGACAAGATGTTCATGCGTCATCAGTTCCGACACCGGCTGGTTCGGATTTTCGGCAAAACGGACGTCGCGATTGGTCAAAATGCCCGCCAAACGGCCATTGGCTTCCACCACGGGAATGCCCGAAATCTTGTTCGCCGCCATGATCGCCATGGCTTCGGCCAGCGTTGCCGTTGGCTCAATCGTAATCGGGTTGACGACCATGCCCGATTCAAACCGTTTTACCTGACGCACGGCGCGGCATTGTTCTTCGATCGACAAATTGCGGTGCAGCACGCCAAGGCCGCCCAATTGCGCCATGACAATGGCCATATCCGCCTCTGTCACCGTATCCATGGCCGATGACAGGACAGGAATGTTCAGTGTGATGTCGCGCGTGATCTGCGTGCGGGTGTCCGCCTGGCTTGGCAAAACATCGGATTCGCGCGGCTGCAACAGCACGTCGTCAAAGGTCAGGCCAAGCGGAATGTCGATCGCCACAATAAAGTCCCCGGTTGAGTCGTGGCGGCCCATGTAACCAAGCATTTCGGCTGGCGCTAGGCCCCAATGCTGATCTGGACCTGATCACCGCCCGTGCGCGCTTTTCGGCCATGGCTGGCAGCCCATTGAAATATCCAATTTCATAACCCCCATCCGCTCTGCTAGCAGGGCCAGCAACAAGGAGAGCCGAATGCCAGCGACACCCGATTTTGACTTCGCCCTGGGCGAGACTGCCGACATGATCCGCGCCTCCACGCGGCGCTTTGCGGACGACCGGATTGCCCCCCTGGCGGCCAAAATCGATGCCGAGGACTGGTTCCCGGTTGAGCTTTGGCCCGAAATGGGCGCGCTGGGCCTGCATGGCATTACGGTGGAGGAAGCCGATGGCGGGCTGGGCCTTGGCTATCTGGAACACACAATCGCGGTGGAAGAAATCAGCCGCGCCTCTGCCTCAATTGGCCTGAGCTATGGCGCCCATTCCAATTTGTGCATCAATCAGATCCGCCGCTGGGGCAATGCCGAGCAAAAGGCGAAATATCTGCCCAAGCTGATTTCCGGCGCGCATGTCGGCAGCCTAGCCATGTCAGAGGCGGGGGCTGGATCTGATGTTGTGTCGATGAAGCTGCGCGCCGACCGCGTCGATGGCGGCTATCGGCTGAACGGCACCAAATTCTGGATCACCAATTCGGCCTATGCCGACACGCTGTTCGTTTATGCAAAGACAACGCCAGAGGCGGGATCGCGCGGCATCACAGCCTTTTTGATCGAAAAAGACATGCCCGGTTTTTCCATCGGTCAAAAGATCGACAAGATGGGTATGCGCGGATCCCCCACGGCAGAGCTGGTGTTCAACGATTGCTTTGTGCCGGACGCGAATATTGTCGGCCCGGTCAATGGCGGGGTGGGCGTTTTGATGTCGGGCCTGGATTATGAACGTGCGGTGCTGGCCGGCATTGGCCTGGGCATCATGCAGGCCTGCCTTGACACGGTGATCCCCTATATTCGTGAACGCCGCCAATTTGGCGTGCCCATTGGCTCATTTCAGCTGATGCAGGCCAAGGTGGCCGATATGTATGTCGCGCTGAATTCTGCCCGGGCCTATGTGTATGCGGTCGCCCGGGCCTGCGATGCCGGGCAAACGACGCGCTTTGATGCGGCGGGCGCCGTCATGCTGTCGTCTGAAAATTCGGTGCGCGTCGCGCTGGAGGCGATTCAGGCGCTGGGCGGCGCAGGCTATACCAAAGACTGGCCGGTCGAACGCTATCTGCGCGATGCCAAGCTGATGGATATTGGCGCCGGGACCAATGAAATTCGCCGCATGTTGATTGGCCGCGAACTCATTGGGGCCGCATCATGACCGGGCCGGTTCTTTCCAGCCTGTTTACGCCCGACACGCCCGAGGCGCAGGCCCGCGCGGCCCATAACCGGGCGTTGCGGGACGCACTGCGCGCGCATGTTGCCGCCGCCGCGCTGGGCGGCGATGCCAAATCACGCGACCGGCATGTGGCGCGGGGCAAGCTGTTGCCGCGCCAGCGGGTGGAACAACTGCTGGATCCGGGCAGCCCCTTTCTGGAACTCAGCCAATTGGCGGCGTTCGACCTATATGACGATGATGTGCCGGGCGCCGGCCTGATCACCGGCATTGGCCGGATTGCGGGCCGCCAATGCATGATCATCTGCAATGATGCGACGGTCAAAGGCGGCACCTATTATCCGATGACCGTCAAAAAACATCTGCGCGCGCAAGACATTGCCCGCACCAATCACCTGCCCTGCATCTATCTGGTTGATAGTGGCGGCGCCAATCTGCCGCACCAGGCAGAGGTTTTCCCGGACAAAGAGCATTTCGGACGGATTTTCTTCAATCAGGCCAATATGTCGGCGCTGGGCATTCCACAAATTGCCTGCGTCATGGGCAGTTGTACCGCGGGCGGCGCCTATGTGCCCGCCATGTCCGATGAAACCGTCATCGTGCGCAATCAGGGCACCATCTTTCTGGCTGGCCCGCCCTTGGTGAAAGCGGCCACGGGCGAAGAAATCTCCGCCGAGGATCTGGGTGGCGGCGATCTTCATGGCCGCAAATCAGGCGTTGTCGATCATGTTGCCGATGATGATGCCCATGCGCTTACCATCTTGCGCGACATTGTGTCGCACCTGCCGCCTCCGCGCCGGCCCGATATCAACATGGCAGATCCGCGCCCGCCGCGCCTGCCCGCCGAGGATCTCTATGGCCTGATCCCCGAAGATGTCCGCGCGCCTTATGATGTGCATGAGGTTATTGCCCGGCTGGTCGATGGATCGGAATTTCATGAGTTCAAGGCGCTCTATGGCAGTTCTCTGGTCTGCGGCTTTGCGCATATTTGGGGCATTCCTGTTGCCATTCTCGCCAATAATGGCGTGTTGTTCAGCGAAAGTGCGATGAAAGGCGCGCATTTTATTGAGCTTGCACAACAAAGGCGGATCCCCCTGCTCTTCCTCCAGAATATCTCGGGCTTCATGGTGGGTGGCAAATATGAAGCCGAAGGCATTGCCAAACATGGCGCAAAGCTGGTGACGGCGGTCGCCACCGCAACTGTCCCCAAGGTCACCGTGGTGATTGGCGGCAGCTTTGGCGCTGGCAATTACGGCATGTGTGGCCGCGCCTATGACCCGCGATTTTTGTTCAGCTGGCCCAATGCGCGGATCAGCGTGATGGGTGGGGAACAGGCGGCAGCCGTGCTCGCCACGGTCCACCGCGATGCCGCAACCTGGTCCGCCGAAGAGGCCGAGGCCTTTAAGGCCCCGATCCGCCAGAAATATGAGGATGAAGGCAATCCTTATTACGCCACGGCGCGGCTTTGGGATGATGGCATTATTGATCCGGCCCAGACCCGCGATGTGCTGGGCCTGGCCTTTACCGCGGCGCTTGAGGCGCCCATTCCCGAACGCCCGTCGTTCGGGGTTTTCCGGATGTAGATCGGACAGACATGCGCTTTTCCTCGCTTCTCATTGCCAATCGCGGCGAAATTGCCTGCCGGATCATCCGCACCGCACGCGATATGGGCCTGCGGACCATTGCCGTTTGCTCCGATGCCGATACCGCGGCGCTGCATGTCCGTGAGGCGGATGCCGCGGTGCATATTGGGGCGGCCCCGGCGCGTGACAGCTATCTGGACGGGGCCCGCATCCTTGCCGCCGCCAAGGCCGCCGGCGCAGATGCCATCCACCCCGGCTATGGCTTTTTGTCTGAAAATGCCGATTTTGCGCAGGCGGTGATCGATGCCGGGCTGATCTGGGTTGGGCCTGATCCTGCCAGCATCCGCGCCATGGGCCTGAAAGATGCCGCCAAGGCATTGATGGCCCAAGCGGGCGTGCCCGTGACCCCCGGCTATTTGGGGGAGGATCAATCCCCCGCCCGCTTGCAGGCAGAGGCGGATGCCATCGGCTATCCCGTGTTGATCAAGGCTGTGGCGGGTGGCGGGGGCAAGGGCATGCGCCGCGTGGATCAGCCGGGCGATTTTGCCGAGGCCCTGTCCGCCTGCACGCGTGAAGCCGCCGCAGCCTTTGGCGATGATCGGGTGCTGATAGAGGCCTATATTCAGCAGCCACGCCATATAGAGGTGCAGATTTTCGGCGATCGGCATGGCCAGATTGTCCATTTGTTTGAACGCGATTGTTCCATCCAGCGGCGCCACCAAAAGGTGATTGAAGAGGCCCCGGCACCCGGCATGGATGCGGCAACCCGCGCCAGCCTGTGCGCGGCCGCCGTCCGCGCAGCGCAGGCCGTCAATTATGTCGGGGCCGGCACCATCGAGTTTATCGCCGATGCGTCAGACGGATTACGCGCAG
>JACCEC011813565.1_pt1 | contig 10020 bp, 9 predicted proteins | sample 7450121 | NCBI WGS metagenome assembly JACCEC01 (sample SAMN15323455, study PRJNA562643) | freshwater metagenome | isolation source: river surface water | place: USA:Blue River Watershed | collected 2017-08-18 | reverse complement strand
GGCAAACGAGGAAATTGTCGGGGTAATACACATCCGCAAAGTAATTAATTTGCTTCGCAATGGTGAATTAACGCTCGATGGCCTAAAAGAAATTATTGATGACCCTTACTTCATTCCATCGGGCACCCCTTTATATACTCAAATTCAACAATTCCAAGAAAAACATGAACGTTTAGCTTTAGTCGTTGACGAATATGGTGAACTGAAAGGCTTAGTCACACTCGAAGATATATTGGAAGAGATTATTGGTGATTTCACCACGCAATCGCCTTTACGTGCCAGCACTTATCATCAGGAAGAAGATGGCAGTTGGCTGGTTGATGGCAGTAGTAACTTACGCGATTTAAATAAAAAATTAAATCTTGAATTACCGCTCGATGGACCAAGAACATTAAACGGATTAATTCTCGAACACTTCGAGGATATTCCTGAAGCAGGCACAAGTATTAAGATTGCGAATTGCGCTATAGAAATTGTGCAAACACAGGACAAAATTGTTAAAAGCGTTAGATTGTTGGCTCTAAACAGTAATAGCGCTCAAGATGAATAACTCAAGTCATTAAAGCCTCATAACCACTTTCATTTCAGGCTTGAATTATTTCAAATTAGGCTCAAAATAGGATCAGCATGGCTAGTATTAAGCATCAAGAAAATACCATTGAAGCCACTAAAACGGCGAAACCAAAACCACCTTCTATGTATCGGGTCGTTTTGCTCAATGATGATTTCACCCCGATGGAATTTGTTGTAGATGTACTTGAACGTTTTTTTAATAAAAATCGTGAACAAGCAACGCAAATCATGCTCCAAGTACATACTGAAGGTTCGGGCGTATGCGGAATTTATCCACATGGAATTGCAGAAACCAAAGTAAGCCAAGTATTAGCTTACGCAAATGAATACCAACACCCATTGCAATGTGCAATGCAGGAAGTATAAAAGTCGTCAAAAGGTCTTAATCATGATTGCTCAAGAATTAGAAGTTTCACTCCACATGGCCTTTATGGATGCTCGCCAAAAAAGGCACGAGCTAATTACGGTCGAACATTTACTCGTAGCGATGATAGACAATCCTACCGCTGCAGAAGTGTTGCGCGCCTGCGGAGCCAACTTAGAAACACTACGTTCTGAGCTTAACCACTATATTGAAGAACACACACCTACCGTAGATGGCTTAGAAGAAGTCGACACTCAACCAACCTTAGGCTTTCAACGTGTGATTCAACGTGCGATCTTGCATGTGCAATCATCAGGCAAAAAAGAAGTGACGGGTGCTAATGTATTAGTAGCCATTTATGGTGAGAAAGATTCACATGCCGTATTTTTCTTACACCAACAAAACATCACACGTTTAGACGTTGTGAACTATATCGCACATGGCGTAGCAAAAGCTGAAGAAGCTGGCGCAAGAGGTGCTGAAGCAAGTCCAGAAACTGGGACAGAAGCACCTGCAGCAAGCGCCTTAGATAGCTATACTCAAAATCTAAACCAACAAGTATTAGCTGGCAAAATTGATCCAGTCATCGGTCGTGATAAAGAACTTGAAAGGGTCATTCAAACGCTATGCCGTCGTCGCAAAAATAACCCTTTATTGGTCGGTGAGGCAGGTGTTGGTAAAACAGCAATCGCTGAAGGTTTGGCTCGCCGTATCGTTGAAAAAAGCGTGCCGGAAGTATTAGCCAATGCTGTCATCTACTCACTCGATATGGGCGCATTATTAGCGGGTACAAAATACCGTGGGGACTTTGAACAACGCCTCAAAGCCGTAATGCAAAAACTTGCAGAACAAGAAGATGCGGTATTATTTATTGATGAGATTCACACACTGATTGGTGCTGGTGCTGCAAGTGGTGGCACCATGGACGCTTCTAATTTGCTCAAGCCGGCCCTGTCCAACGGATCACTAAAATGTATTGGTGCAACCACCTATCAAGAATATCGTGGGATTTTTGAGAAAGACCATGCACTCTCTCGTCGCTTCCAAAAAGTGGATGTTGAAGAACCGAGTGTTGCTGAAACAGTTGAGATTCTCAAAGGACTTAAATCTCGCTTTGAAAAACATCACAGTGTTAAATACAGCGCTGCTGCGCTCAACACTGCAGCTGAATTATCAGCAAAATATATCAATGACCGACATTTGCCGGATAAAGCGATTGATGTGATTGATGAGGCTGGCGCTGCACAGCGTATATTGCCAAAATCAAAACAGAAAAAAGTGATTGGCGATAAAGAGATTGAAGACATCATCGCTAAGATTGCACGTATTCCACCTAAGAATATTTCAACCGATGATAGGAATGCCTTAAAAACTTTAGACCGTGATTTAAAAGCTGTTGTGTTTGGTCAAGATCAAGCGATTGAGTCGCTTGCCTCAGCGATTAAAATGGCACGAAGTGGATTAGGTAATGCCAATAAACCAATCGGCTCATTCTTATTTTCCGGCCCAACAGGCGTAGGTAAAACTGAGGTCGCTAAACAACTAGCCTATACCTTAGGCATTGAGTTAGTGCGCTTTGATATGTCCGAATATATGGAGCGTCATGCAGTTTCCCGTTTAATTGGTGCGCCTCCTGGTTATGTAGGTTTCGAACAAGGCGGTCTGTTGACTGAGGCCATCACTAAGCATCCATATTGTGTATTACTTTTAGATGAAATTGAAAAAGCGCACCCTGATATTTATAACATCCTGTTGCAAGTGATGGATCATGGCACGTTGACTGACAACAATGGCCGCAAAGCTGACTTCAGAAACGTCACTATCATCATGACGACCAATGCGGGTGCAGAGTCACTTTCTAAAACCAGCATGGGCTTTACTCAAGGCAAACAAGCAGGTGACGAGATGGCTGAAATCAAACGTTTATTCAGCCCAGAGTTCCGCAATCGTTTAGATGCGACCGTTTCCTTCGCGCCTCTTTCTGAAGACATTATCATGCGTGTCGTCGATAAATTCTTAATGCAATTAGAAGATCAATTACATGAGAAAAAAGTTGAGGCTAACTTTAGCGACAAACTCAAAGCTTATCTTGCGAAAAAAGGCTTTGACCCGCTGATGGGCGCAAGACCAATGTCTCGCTTAATTCAGGATACGATTCGCCGCGGCCTAGCTGACGAATTACTATTCGGCAAACTAGCCAATGGCGGTCATGTGAATGTCGATATTAATGAAAAAGATGAAATCATCTTAGATTTTGATGATATTGCCAGCCCTAAGTCGACAGGAAAATCTGATCAATTAGCAGCTAATATTGTCGAATAAAACCAGCCTAAGTACATCCAGTTAGGCGTCCTGCCAAACTGGATGTTTTTCCATAATGTCATTAAATAACTGACTATTTTTTAAGTTAGATAACCAGACTTTCAGTTTTGAATAGCGAGTCGCATTAAACCAATTTTCGTCCACCATGCTAAATTGACGAACAAAAGGAAAAATAGCGATATCGACTTGAGCAAGCTGATCTCTCAGCAAGTAATGATGTCGTGAGAGTAATTCTTCCAAACGCTTTAAAAATAATTCTCCCTGCGCCCGATAATGTTCCATCGAAAACTCAGGATATCTGTCAGCATATTTATATCGATCTAAAGCCTGCTTAAAAGCACCATCATTTTCTGCAATTAAAGCAGCTGCATGCGCCTTTAATTCAGAAGATGACCTCAGCATCCAGTCATCAGCATCTCGCTGATTTAGAGCCCACTCCATAATTTCTAAGCTTTGTTCAATCACTTGACCGTTAGGTTGAATTAAAACTGGCACTGTTCCTTTAGGGGATGCCAACAGCATAGACTGTGGTTTTTCACGCAAAGAAATTTCACGAATTTCGACATTAATACCAGCATATCGAAGTGCCATTCTTGCACGCATCGCGTAAGGGCAGCGACGATAGGAATATAAGATGGCTTGAGACAATCTATTCACCAATAAGGTGCAACAGAACCTGACGCGTGTGAGAAGCGAGCCTATGCTCGTAAAGGAAAATACCCTGCCAAGTGCCAAGTGCTAATTTTCCATTAAGCACTGGAATAGAAATAGATGTTTGGGTGAGCGCACTTCTAATATGTGCCGGCATATCATCTACGCCTTCAGCGGTATGAATAAACAAAGGATCGCCATCAGGCACGAGACGTGCAAAAAAGCTTTCCATATCCACGAGCACATCAGGATCATAATTTTCATTAATCAAAACACTCGCAGAGGTATGTTGAATATAAAGATTCAGCATACCGGTTTGCATGCCACTATTGGCAGCCCACTGCATGATCTGTGGCGTGATATCGTATAAACGACGACCATTGGTTTTAACACTAATTTTATGATTGATTTGATGCATATCCGTCATTACCAACCAAAACGATAAAACATATTAGGCCCATAAAAAGGCGGCCTATAACGCCCGTAAGGATAAGGGCCATAGCCCCAGAAAGGATCATAGAATTGTTGTCTTAATTGGTATTCCCGCTTGAGCTTTTCTTGCTCTTTTAGTTTAGCTTGCTCACGCTTATTAATCTCTTCAGCAAAGCCATCTCGTATCGCTTGCTCATGGGCTTGATGAATAAAATCTAAAACCTTGGCATCAACCCCTTTTTTACTTAAATCAAGTAATTGAGTAGGTGATAAATCATATTGTGATTGACTGTCTTTGATCTTCTGAATAACTTGCTCAGCAGACACTTTTGCTTGCGAAAGCTGAACAATTTCATCCAAGCTTAGATTTGGCACTTGCTTAGGCATAATACGCTCAAGCTCTTCTGGTGAAATACGCTGAATCACTGGTTCTTGATTAGGCACACTAGCACAGCCAGTGACTAAAATAACTGCCACTAACCATGCTGTGTTTTTACTTAAAAATTGATTCAAACTTTTAAAAATATTCATTACACCACTTTATTTAGTGAACACCATTTTTCCACCTTTGAAGTCTACCTTAATCGTGTCTTTAGGCGCAAAATTACCTGCCAAAATTTCACGAGAAAGCGGATTCTCAAGCTCACTTTGAATAGCACGCTTCAACGGTCTTGCTCCATAAACTGGATCGAAACCAGCATTAGAGATTTCAGATAAAGCAGCATCACTTACTTCTAGTTGCATATCCATCGCAGCCAAGCGTTTTGCCAAGTATTGCAGTTGAATACCTGCAATTGCCTTAATATTGCTCTCGCCAAGTGAATGAAATACCACTACTTCATCGATACGATTGATGAACTCAGGACGGAAGTGTGTTTTCACCTCACCCATCACTGCCAATTTAACTACTTGGTAATCATCACCCTGCATCCCTTGTATCATCTGGCTACCCAAGTTAGATGTCATGATAATGACCGTGTTTTTAAAATCCACAGTACGGCCTTGACCATCAGTCAAACGACCATCATCTAATACTTGTAGCAAGACGTTAAATACATCAGGATGAGCTTTCTCAACTTCATCAAGCAAGATCACTGAATAAGGTTTACGACGAACAGCCTCTGTTAAAGTGCCACCTTCTTCATAGCCCACATATCCAGGCGGAGCTCCAATCAATCTTGATACAGAATGCTTCTCCATAAACTCGCTCATATCGATACGAATTAAATGGTCTTCTGAATCAAACAAGAAGCCAGCTAACGCCTTACATAGCTCGGTTTTACCAACACCCGTAGGCCCTAAGAACAAGAACGAACCATAAGGTCTATTAGGATCACTTAAGCCAGAACGTGATCGACGAATCGCATCAGAGACCAAGCGCACAGCTTCATCTTGACCCACTACACGCTCGTGCAATTTTGTTTCCATCGTCAATAATTTTGCACGCTCACCCGTCATCATTTTAGAGACGGGAATACCCGTTGCACGGCTCACGACTTCAGCAATCTCTTCAGCACCTACTTGTGTGCGAAGTAATTTATTAAGCTTTACCTCACCCTTATCTTCTTCCGCTGCCGCGTTTTTTAACTGCGCTTCCAAAGTTGGTAACTTACCGTATTGCAACTCAGAAACTTTCTGCCACTCACCTTTGCGAGTCGCCTCTTCCATTTGTTGCTTAATCTTTTCAATCTCTTCTTTGATATGCGCAGAGCCTTGAACTTGGGCTTTTTCAGCTTTCCAAATATCTTCCAAGTCCGCAGATTCTTTTTCTAATCTTGCAATCTCTTCCTCAATCAAAGCAAAGCGTTTTTTAGAACCTTCGTCTTTTTCTTTACGTACCGCTTCACGTTCGATTTTCAATTGAATCAAACGACGATCCAACTTATCCAAAGCTTCTGGCTTGCTGTCGATTTCCATCTTAATCTTTGCTGCCGCTTCATCAATCAAATCAATCGCCTTGTCAGGCAAGAAACGATCAGTAATATAACGATGGCTTAGTTCTGCTGCAGCGACAATCGCAGGATCGGTAATTTCCACACCGTGATGTAGCTCATACTTTTCTTGTAAGCCACGCAAAATCGCAATCGTTGCTTCAACTGATGGCTCATCTACCAATACCTTTTGGAAGCGACGTTCTAAAGCAGCGTCTTTTTCAATATATTTACGATATTCATCGAGCGTGGTTGCCCCAACGCAATGCAACTCCCCACGCGCTAAAGCTGGCTTAAGCATATTGCCGGCATCCATTGCACCCTCAGCTTTGCCGGCGCCGACCATCGTGTGAAGCTCATCGATAAAGACGATTGTTTGCCCTTCATCTTGCGCCAATTCTTTCAACACAGACTTTAGGCGTTCTTCGAACTCACCACGATATTTAGCACCCGCTAGTAAAGCAGCCATATCAAGCGATAATACTTTCTTACCTTTAAGTGACTCTGGCACTTCACCATTCACAATACGCTGAGCTAAGCCTTCAACAATGGCTGTTTTACCAACACCAGGCTCACCAATTAAAACTGGATTGTTTTTAGTACGGCGTTGCAGGACTTGAATCGCGCGACGAATCTCATCATCACGACCGATGACAGGATCGAGCTTGCCCATACGCGCACGTTCAGTTAAATCCAATGTGTATTTCTTTAATGCTTCGCGCTGACCTTCAGCCTCTTGATTATCAACAGAGTCACCACCACGTACTGCTTTAATTGCAGCCTCAAGCGCAGCTTTATTCAAGCCAACTTGTTTAAGTAATTTTGCGGTGTCGCCCTTATCTTCAGCTAGTGCAAGCAAAAACATCTCGCTAGCAATATAAGCATCACCACGTTTTTGTGCGTGCTTATCGGTCAGATTTAAGAGATTGTTTAAGTCACGAGAAATCGTGATCTCGCCAGAATTTTCAGCCACTTTTGGCAACTGGTTGATTGCTACTTGAAGACCTGCTTTAAGTGGCTCCAAGTTAACACCCGCACGCGCGAGTAATGATGCGGTTCCGCCATCATCCTGCTTCAATAAAGCTGAAAGCAGATGTGCAGCCTCAATGCTGGTATGGTCGTGACCGACCGCCAAGCTCTGTGCATCATTGAGTGCCTGTTGAAATTTAGTTGTAAGTTTATCGACTCTCATTACTCACTCCACTTAAGTTTCTAATAGTACTTAAATGGGGGAGTATTTTGAATTTTCAATAGAAAGCCGAATATTTCTAAAGAGGATGTTTTGACTGCCCCGCAAGATGAGCCAGTAATTTCTTATGTGCAGCTTTTGATTTGTTGATATAAAGCAACCCAGCTAAATACGCAGCAAGAATGCCGATAAGATCGAGCAACTCTAATGGCCAAGTTCCAGATATTAGTGCAACGATAACCGCAATGACTCCTGAAATCGTCAATAATAAGCAATCCTCAGTGAGCACTCCAACCATAAACACTGGAATCGCCATAAATAAAACTAGTAATAACTCAGTCACAATCATTCCGTTCTTAAAAAGCGTTAAGGGATGCTGAAAGAACTGCCGCCGACGCTTCCCATAAATCTTAAACGACGAAATAATTCTGCCATAAATTATTAAATATTTAACATACAAAACAATTATTTAACAAAATTTAACATTTGACTTTTTATTTTTTATCTAATACAGAAAAATTGCGGCCTTCATCTTCTGATATAAGAACCTGCAATCTAGATTCGTTTAAAAACTGATAACTTAAAGATAATTGACCTAATTTCTCAGACAACAACACTTGTTCAGCCAATTGAGATGCAAATTTTTTAGGTAATGAAGAGACCCAAGCTTCTCCATCAACACGGGCGTAATAAAGCGCCTGCTTGGCGGTAGAAACCCATGCCACATGCCAACCCCAATCACCGCCCTTTAAAACTGAAACCTCAGGAAAGTGACACTTAGCCTCTTTGCTTCCGCCAAAGCTTAAGCGAACAACTGGCCGAGATCCGTCATTGATAAAAGGCGCCATGACTAAATCAAAAACGCCATCTTCAAATTGGTGTTGCCAGACTCTGACCGCCCCTTGTTTAGACTGAAACTCTTTTACCTGACAAAGAGAATTTCCTGATGATTCTTGAGCAAAAGCATTTAAAGGCAAGCAACTAATTAAGCCAATCAACAATATATTGCAAACATGTTTATTCAAATACACCATCTAAATACACTCTCTATTCCTGAATGAAAGGTATTATAATTCGCAAAACTTTATTTTATTAACGCATGCTAAAAACACATACAAAAAGAATCATCAGTTGGGTCGCAATGTTTGCCATCCTGATGACCTCTTTTGCGCCTTTAGTTTCACATGCACTTAATTTTAATAATGCTAACTTTGTAGAAGTTTGTACATCTCAAGGCGTTAAGCTTGTTCAAACAAACGACGCAAACTCTCAAGATCAAAAAACCGGCATCGATCTTAATCACTGCTCGTATTGCACACTAGCGACTGATAAATCTTATCTTCCGGCTTTTGATAGCCTATTAGATTCAACTCTGATTTCTTCCAACTCAAAATTCTTTATTGAATATGAGTCTCCAGTTTTACAAGCACACTTCCAATCTTCACACCCTCCACAAGCTCCTCCAGCACTCATCTAAGTCAAACAAACATTGGTGAATATCACCACTTAATGGCTCGTCATCACTTGAAATTGACGCGCACGTTGGAATTAGATTAGTGAGATTTAAATGCAAAAAAAACCAAAAAAAATAGCAATCAAAACGATTCCTCTATGCATCGCTTTAGCATTTGCACAACAAGCATTTGCACACGATGGAATACACAAAATTATCACCCCAGAGGTATTGGTTAAAGAAGACAAAATCAACCCACTTCCTGCTGCAACAACATCTGAAATTAATGAGAAGAAATTAATCCAATTACGCACGCATACCAATGACACTGCGAAGCTAATAGACGGCGAACCTGGTGTTAGCTTATATCAAGCTGGCGGCGTATCTAGCATGCCTGTGATTCGAGGTTTTGCAGATGATCGTATTCGCATCAAAGTAGATGGCATGGATCTTATTTCAGCTTGTGCTAACCATATGAACACACCGCTTTCTTATATTGACCCAGCTAATGTCGGCAGCATTAAAGTTTATGCTGGCGTCACGCCAGTCAGCATTGGTGGCGATAGTATCGGCGGCACAATTAAAGTTGAATCAGCACCTCCAAAATTTGCCAAGGCAGGTGAAGGTCTCTTACACGAGGCTCAGATTGGTACTTTTTATCGCAGCAATAATGACGCACGCGGTGCCAATTTCTCAGCGACGATTGCAAGCGAGAATTTCTCAGCACGCTACACAGGATCAACTGTTGAGGCTAATAACTACAAAGCTGGGGGCAACTTTAAACCTGCTGGCCAAGCGGCCTGGGGTCGTGGCTCACTTTCAGCAGATGAAGTAGGCTCTACTGCATATAAAGCTGAAAATCACGCGATGGCATTCGCACTAAAAAACGACAACCATTTATTTGAATTTAAAGTAGGTGTGCAAAATATTCCTTACCAAGGTTTTGCCAACCAACGTATGGACATGACAGAGAATAACAGTCAGCAATACAACCTTAAATACACCGGGCAATACGACTGGGGTAATTTACAAGCGAATCTCTATCATGAACGCACGCGCCACAGTATGGATTTTGGTAAAGATAAACAATATTGGTACAACTCAG
>JACCEC010862608.1_pt1 | contig 10020 bp, 20 predicted proteins | sample 7450121 | NCBI WGS metagenome assembly JACCEC01 (sample SAMN15323455, study PRJNA562643) | freshwater metagenome | isolation source: river surface water | place: USA:Blue River Watershed | collected 2017-08-18 | reverse complement strand
TAAGCAAGCACCATGTTGGGACGGATATGTTCAACGTGGAATGAAGCCAGGTAAAAATGGTAAGATGGTTCCAAATTGTGTTCCTGCAGAAAAAGCAGATGATCTTTATGAAGATGATGATGATGTAGAGTATGAAACTGATTCAGTATCAAAGGCTGAAGGATATTCTCCACCAGCAGGTGCAAGAGCAGCAGCACGTAGAGCAATTAAATTTAAAGAAGATGGCAAGGCAAAGGGTGCAGGTACAGCAGTTGGCTGGACTCGTGCAGGACAACTTGCAAGAGGAGAAACCCTTTCACTTAGCACAGTAAAAAGAATGTACTCTTATTTCTCTCGTCATGAGGTAGATAAGAAGGGTAAGGATTGGGGCAACTCAGCAAACCCTTCAAATGGATATATCATGTGGTTAGCATGGGGTGGGGATGCAGGATTCTCTTGGTCAAGATCAATAGTTAATCGTGAAAAGGACAAGGCATTGTTTGCTGACTTTGGAAAAGATTACACAAGAAACCGCACAGAAAGACACTCACTATAATGCCAAAAAAGAAGATTCATGCGTTTAATCCTATGCAGATTAAAGATGGTTGGATTGTCAGAATGTACAAAGATGGCAGAATCAAGTCTAAGATAGAACCATACTTACCAAAAAATCAAGATAAAAAGAAGTAATGCTAAACTTTATCTTAAACGGAAATAGTTATAAGATAGTATCTGATTATTCTGGTTACAAGGTTTCACCACTAATACACAACCAAACACTTGTCAGAAAAACTGATGGTACTCCACATTACAGGGAACAAGATGTTGAGACTGTAAGAAACCTAAAACCAGTAATTACTGAGCACTATGGTGTAACTCTTTATAATGAAAAGAACAAGCAGCGAGAGGTTGTATCAGCGAACAAGCACACACCTCCAGTTTTTCTTACAAACCACACAACATCTTTTCATCATTTCTTAATAGACATGGTTGGAAAAATACTATTATTCAATGCAGTTGGCTTTAAGAATTTAGAAATAGTTATTGTTGTAGATCATAACCAAAGAGAACCTCTTGAGTCATTCCTTGATAAGCAAGTGAAAAGTTTTCATAAGGAAATATTTAGTCTACTTGGGCTACCAGAGTATGAGTCATGTATCGTCAACATAGCAGACGTAGACAAACTTAGTTTTGAAAAGGTGGTTGTTGCAGAATCAACAACTGGCAATATGGATAATTTTTATTCCACATTAGAACTAATAAGAAATAAGTTTGTTAAGCAATATTCATATAAGAACAAAATATATGTTAGTAGAAAAAAGGCTATCACAAAAGAAGACGGTGGTAGAAGAGTTGAAGACGATGATGTCATTGCAGAATACTATGCGAACAAAGGATATCAGGTTGTATATTTTGAAGATATGACTTTTCAGGAGCAAGTTGATTTAGCATCGTCATGCTCAGAGATTGTGAGTTACAACGGAAGTTCTATGGTAAATACTTTGTTCGCTCCAAAGCAATGCAAAATTATTGAGATAAGAAACTCAGCAACACAACAACACGATGCTGCTATGTTTTGGTCTAAGTGGTTTGATAGAGATCATAGAATAGTTGAATGTTTTGGTGCCAACTCAGCAAAAGATATCATCAGTGCTATTGAGAATTCTGACAATACTCTTTAAAAATATCTAATATTTCATTTACGTATTTGTCATAATCAACTTCGATAATTGTATTATCTTTGTCTATTTTATGTATCTTAATACTTTTTCCAATATCAAACAAAACATCTTCGATCTGCTTTTTAATTTCCATAGTGGGTTGGCCAATCTGTGCATATGCCGTATGGGTTTTGACTTAGCATTTCCTCTAGATCTTTTTGATCTATTAATTCTGGCAGGACTATAATGCAGTTATTTGATATTTTTTTGCCAGGGTATGTCCAAAAATACCCAGAACTTGTAATAGTATAATCATCCATCTGATGCCAGAAGTAGTTAAGATCTGGCAGGTTTTTACTAAAGTATTCTAGTGCCCCAATATTCTTGCAGTGGAACCACCCATTAGGGCCTATACGGTCCAGCAGAGGCTTATCAAGGGCATACTGTGGCTCATCATGACCAAGCATTAATAGGCCATCCACAAGCCAAATATCTAATTCAACATCAAAACCTAGGCTAAGGGCAGCATTGATATTTTCAGTAGAGTTTTCCGTTTTTGATGGCCCCTGAGTATTAGCCCTATGAGCGATTATTTTCATTTATGAAAGTCCAAAAATGTTTCAAGGTCTTCTGGCGTACCAAGGCCCCACATCTCATATACCATGTGAGCAGAGATTATTTTCTCATCGTTAATCGCTTCATTGTATACAGGGCATATATAGAACTCATTGTTTGTTCTAATGTTTTTATCTATCATTTGTTTTGCATAATTAACAAAGTCAGATCCATGCTTCCAAAAATAAATTCCACAGGTTGCCTCATCACTAATTGCATTCTTCTCAGCAACAGCAGAAACAAAACCATGGTAGTTTCTCTTTGCAAACGACCACTTTTTATCTGTTGCTTTGAATGTTAGTATTGCTCCATCTACCCCAGACTCAATAAATTCATTTATAGTTTTCTTGCTGTTCCATACAACGAACTGGTCTGAGTTTGCAATAACTAATGGATCTTCATTGTCTATAATATCTGATGCTAGTAGTGCTGAAAGTGCAGCACCATCCAACTTGCTATCTTGTTTAACAATAGTAAAGTCTTTACAAAAAGATGATATCTCATTTTCAATATCGAACTGATCGTTATGCTTTTCTTGCACAACAAAAATAAAGTGTGCATCTATATTTAGATTATCATGAATAAGTTCTATCATTTTTTTATTATTTACTTTTATAAGTGGCTTGATATCCTTATATCCTTTTTCTGCAAACCTGCTTCCTTCACCAGCCATTGGTATTAGGACATTTATCTTTTTTCTTTTTCTATTTATGCAGTCATCAATAATCTGGTGGGTTAAATAGGATCTGCTTTTTATATGAACAACTTTTGCTCCACTATTAATAGATCCAATTCTGCCAATATAACTGTCTTCAAAAATTACAGTTTCATGTTTACCTGCATTAAAGTGGCTCATACATCTTATATACATATCTGGGCTTGGCTTTGGTTGTATACCGTCTTCATTGGTTACATAAAAATCTATTAGAGGCTCTAGCCCTAACGACTTTATACATGCCTCGACAGTCTTCTTTATGCTATTACTAGCAACTGCAATCTTAATATTATTTAACTTAACCTTGGTAAATATTTCAATTAATTCTTGATCTGCCCCTAAGTTGTTAAAGAACTTAATTGAATTTTCTTGTTTTAATTTCCATATTTGATCATAGTATGATTCAGGCAAACCCTTTGTATCTGATAAAATTTTTAGTTTTTGGTTTGTGCTAAGTCCCTCATAAACATCTTTTTGTTCTTGATCAGTTATTATATACTTTGGGTCTATAGAGTACAGAGCCTCGTTTAGTGCTTTAAAATGAACATCTTTACTATCTACCAATACCCCATCTAGATCAAAGATAAATAGTTTTGGGACTTTATTCATATGTTAATTGTATCATTTTATATTTGTACCCCTGATAGGATTCGAACCTACGACAAACGGATTAGAAGTCCGCTACTCTTCCGCTGAGTTACAGAGGTGTAGTACATCTGGAAGGACTTGAACCTTCGGCTCTCCGCATATAAGGCGGGTACTCTAACCAACTGAGTTACAGATGCGTAGTACACCAGGTAGGACTTGAACCTACGATAACCGAATTATGAGTTCGGGGCCTTGACCAACTTGGCTACTGGTGCTTGGTATTAATTACCTTTTACCTTTTTGACTGCATCAATTATGAGCATTTTCATTCCAATTGCATTTAATTGATCGTTATCTTCACCAACACCAATCTTCTCAATCTCTTCAATAATCTTGTCTTTAACAGACTTAACTAACTTATGGTTTCCATTACAGGTATTATCTTGATTGGTTGTAAAACCGCAACTACATGGCATCTTATGTCCTATCCTATTAGTATTCCGAAAAGTGTTCCAATAATAAACATACAAAATCCAACAGTCAAGTAGTATTGTTTAGAAAAATAATCTACGATAATACTATGCTGAACATCTTCTGGAACAAAGAATAGTTCTGACTTATCTTTTTTATCAGAGGTATATAGTGTCTTTATCATTCTATAATTGTAGCAAACTCTTTGAGTTTTTGCAACAAGTGGTCGCCATCAACAATGTTCTCAATAATAATGTTTGTATAATCTAACTCTAATATTTTTGCTATGTTTCTAAAATCGTAATTAGAGAACTCGATGTCCGTAGAAATATCTATTACTTTTGCATTTTTATTAATAAAGAACATGTTAGTTAAACTAGTTCCACTTCTACCAACCACAACAGATGCGTCCTCAAACAATTCCTTTTGCTGAATCACACTCATTCCAGTTAATAATACTGGTGTGAACCCAAGACTCTCGAAATATTGCTCAACAGCCTCTTCGTTTTCTATCGCTGCTCGTTGTGAGTCACGTCTAGATATATAGATTTTCTTGTTTTTGTCTATACCCTTGTCTTTGTGAAGTTTGTTTCTTAGTGTCAGTACAAGTTCTTTTGACTTAAATAGGTTGTATGGGTTTGAGTATAAATATATCAACTTTTCTAAATTGAATATGTTGTAATTGTCTTTGTCAAGTTTTGAATGACTAACAACATATCTGTTTTCTATATTTAAATAATCTAAAATGTCATTAAATATAAAACTTTCCATATCTTGGTCTGTTCTAAACAGTACGAGTGGTTGTATGTGTGGATACAACTCTTTTAGGTATAGATAAACCCCAATAGAGTCCATCAAAAAATGATAGTATTGTGGGTAACACTGAATCACAAAAGTAGTTCCAGGTAGGTTTAATTCCTTGGGATTAGTCTTAGAGCCTTTGCACTCAATTTTTACGTTGTCCCAAGTCCTTATACCCAAAAAATCATTTTCGTATATTAGTTCGCTTTCTAAATCTCTTGTATTATTCATAATACCAAAGAGTAAATTAAGCCTATTTGTATGATATCCATTTGTCATAGATATCTGACCTCATCAATTATTTTATATTTCAATGCAGTGTTGATCATGTTTTCTGAGTAACTTCCTTGCTCTGGTCTAGCAGAAAAATACACTACATAATATAAAGTGTTAGATGTTTTAATTAAGGCACCATTGGCAATAGCCTTTTTTACATTGTCAGTTCTTTGTGCTCCTGGTCTTTTACCTTCACCAGGGTTTCCGCCCTTTGCCTCTACATATTCAAAGCGGGTATCAGAGTGTGCCCTAAAGTCTACTTCGCACCCAATATTACTAAACACATAATTTCTATCAATAGTACTAAATCCACGATCAACCAAGTCTTGATATACTCTGTCTTCAAATTCATCTCCTGATCTTTTTGACTCAGACTGAAAGTCACCATTAAACAAACTCATAAAAATCTAACCGCTTTCTTTTCTGCTTCTAAGAATATATTGTAGCATTCATCTAAGTTCTTGTCCTTTATAAACTCTTTTGCCTCTTCATATCTTTTAGAACTCTTGCTTGTTTTCAAAAACTTTGTAACTGGTCTATCTGTTATCGTATCCACAAACACATCAGAGGTTCTTCTTACGCCAGACTTTTCACAGATATAGTCGATCATGCCATCTACATTTTCTGATATGTCATCATAATGAAAAACTATGTCAACCTGTATAAGAATATACTTGTAAAAAAGCATATACTCTTGCTTACATATTTCTAGATATTCTTCTAAGGTTTTTGGGTTTGGTTCAAACTCCAACTCCATGGCCAATCTTGAGACGATACTATCTCTTGGATCTCTAATCAGCGTTACGTATAGGTCGTACTTTCCAGTCATAGGGGCGTGGGTTTTATTTAAAATAACCCCTGTTTTTTGCAAGAACTGCTCTGCTAAAAAGTGGGTTCCACACCTAGGATATGATGGCAATAGTATTCTCATAAATCAAGTATATCAAAGATTCTGCCAGTTGTCCAGTATGGTAGACTTATACTATGTGTCCAATATGTAACGGTAAACTAATACCAATTGTCTATGGTGCTTTAGATGATAGGCATTTAATGCTGCACAAAGAGGGTAAGATAATTTTAAGCGGGTACAGAGAGCGATACTCTGATCATCCAAAATCTTATTGTGTTAATTGCCAAGAACCTTCAGAGGTAGAGGTTTCAAGAGACTCCATAGTTGGCTAAGTGATGTTCGCAAACACCGACAATAGAGTATTGCTCATCAGAGGTTAAGCCAACATCATTAAACTTGGCTGAATCCTCACAATACTCGCAAACCTCTTTTTCTTTCATAATATTATTATACCACTAACCTCTTTGAGTAGGCTAAGTCATATAGCGCATAGCATTCAGATAAATCATAAGTTTTAAGGATATTCTTAGCATTTTCGTAATCTTCATGCTCTATAAAACTAGGAGAGTAGTTGTGTATTTTACTAATCCTATCGTTAATCTGGTCAACTTCTATTGGGTTAGACTCTAATCCTGATATATGTTCTATTATTTTGTCTATGTTGGTGAAGTCTGATAAATCAATTATGTATTCTGAAACTTCTATAATGAATTTATAAATCTTAATGTATTCAGATATAGAAAATTCTAAAGCATCCTTACTTGTTCCGATAAACTTTTCGTGTGTCTGGGTTATTAAAAATCTAGAAGGTATAGCCTCAATTGGATCTCTTGTTAGTCCAATGACGCTTAATGAGTCTGAATGATGAACAGAGGCAAGAACTTTAGAAGATCTAATACAATTTATGTGCTTCTTAGTTTTTTGTCTCCACGCCAACTGAAAGTAATTGCTTCCAGATCTTGGGTAAGAAACAAGTATATGCTTGTTACTCAACTATTCCCTAACCCCATCCCATGTCCCAATTTTTGTAGTAGGAATGCCATGCTCAAACCATAAGCGTAATACTGCTGGGTTATCGTCGACGGCATGAATAACATTCCAATGCTCCTTAATCTTATAAAGGATGTCACTCTTAACTTCGTAATCAGGTCTGAAGTCACCATCTTTACGCATGTAGAGTGCATGATGACCAATATCATTCTTTGCTAACCAGTATGAAGTAACACCACGCCAGGTTTCTCTGCGGGAAGTAACAATAATAACATGGTGCTGATCAAAGAAAGCCCTATTAACCATCTCAACTACTTCTTGGTTTGGCTCAGCATTAATTGATTCAGCATGAAACTTGTCAAAATCTTTCTTAAAGTTAGGGCTATTATGTATGTTTCGTATGTTGTATAGGTATGGATCAACATTTGCTAATGTACCATCAACATCAAATATAATTGCTTTGTGTTTCATTTCTCCCAATTTTCTGTTAACCATTTAGTGTCAATACTGTAATAAGTTCCCCATTTTTCATAAGGCTTGTTTAGATACTTCCACATTTTTGCATGGTATTTATAACGCCAACCATACTCTCCGTCCTCATCAAGGAATACTGCCTTAACAAGATGACCAGAAGCAATTTCACCAAGCCAATTACTAATCAGTCTTAGTGGAACTATCCTTGTTTTCTCTATCTTTGTAAACTTCCATGGGAACCCATCGTAATCTTCCATCTTTATATTCTCTTTCATATCCCAAGGACTTCCAGTCCATCTTCATAATCTTAGGTTCTTTCATCGATCACTCCCTATTGCAAACCAAATAAGTGCAACAATAGTAATCATACCAGCAATAAAGCCTAATGTAAAGTTAATCATTTATTAGCACACCACACCTTATAATCACTCATAGTCTGATGAGTATCCCAATATTCTATATTTTCTTTATCCATACCGCACTTTTGACAAATCATTTTCTCACCTTTGGCTTTGGCATTCTTTCTTTAATTAATTCAATAGTCTTATCAATGCCCTCTGCATATGCAGCAGCATCATCTTTAGCCCATATTAGTTCTCCAGTAAAGGAATCAAAAGCAGATCCACGATAAACTAAATAGTCATGTTTGCTTTTTTCAAACAGTTCAATTAACTGCTTTCTTTCAAATGCAACAGCCTTAGCACAGCCACTACATGGACATGCCCATTCTGGTCTTTCTGGTGTTTGGTTTGGATCAGCCATTTTTAACTCCTTTTAACTATTTCCAGTGCCCCTCACTGGATTCGAACCAGTGCTGTATAGATTTTAAGTCTACTGCCTCTACCGCTGGGCTAGAGGGGCTGGTTCTCTCATCTAGACTCGAACTAAAACTAAAGGCTTCAAAGGCCTCTGTGCTGCCATTACACCATGAGAGAGTAGCCCCAACGGGAGTCGAACCCGTCTTGCCAGATTGAAAATCTGGAGTCCTAACCGATAGACGATGGAGCCATGCTATAAACTATACACTATTAATATCCACCAAGACATTCATTCCTTGTGTGATATAAACGAATCTTTATCATTGTCTTTTTGTTGGGGGCATTTAGAGGTTCTTTACAAGCACCACATTCCATATCCCACTCACCGCTAAAGAAATCATAACGCAGACCCTTGGTTCTATTATACTTCTCAGCAACAAATACTGCAAATGGATCAGGAATCTCTAGATTAATCACTGTGGCGGTACACATTCTGAGCAGAAGGCTACACCAGTCTTAGCAATCCTAGCATTAGCAGGATTAACATAGATAGCCTCAGACTTATCAATGTGCCTACGACACACATAGCACTTTGTCATTTGTCCTCTTTCTTAGTCTTGTTTTACATTATAGGTCATTGCGATGTAACAGGCTACATATCCCATAATAAAGGCGGGAATTAAAAATAATGCATGAATCATAATATCTCCTAGTTATATTTCAATTATACAGTTCGGCGCAAAATAAGTCAAGTTTTTAAGTTCGGCGACAATAGAGATACCCAAACCACCCTATGCATCTAACGATGCACTATCGGTTTCTTTATCCCAGATAACTAGACATTTTGTACACTGAATTCCAGGCTCTCTCATATACCAGGTATGTTCATGACCCTTGCTTTTGTTTTTGGGTAGTCTATGCTCACCCCTTTTAACCTGTGTCCTAAACTTGCCATTTGGATCGTGCAAGTGACATAAACCATTGGTCCTCCATGGCTCTACATCAAATGGGCATGGCTTTTTCTTCTTCGTAATAGCCTTACATTTACTCATCTGAAAACTCCGCAGGATAGACAGTAATATCATCATCTGGAACAATACAAGTCCTAATGCCATCCTTACCATAGTGGTCATACATAAATAGAGATAGTTCGTCTTTTTGGTCAGTTACAATAAAATCACCACATCTATGGCATTCTTGTAGTATTTTTTGATTAATGGGCTCATCCCAGTTGATGTCTTTGTTCACACTCTATTATCTCAGATTCAAGCGGGGAAGTCAAGTATAATAGATGCATGAATGAAGCAATCCTCTATATACTATATAGCCCAGTACACAAGGCTGTCAAAATAGGTATATCAGATATCTCAGGTAAGAGGTTTGCTGCCCATAAGACCAAAGGATGGCTATTGGTTTCATATTGGCATTTTTTTGAGCGGGATAAGGCAAGAACCGTAGAATCCCTAGTAGTAAATACACTAAGGGAAAGATATGGACATTATCTGAGTAAAGAGGATATGCCTCAAAATGGATACACAGAGACCTTTGATGCAAATAAGGTTAGTAAGAAAGGTTTGATCCGTTTGGTCAAGAAATCTATTGAGTTAATAAACGATAAAGATAGCCATAAGGCCAACAAAGATTAATAGAGCCAATGCTGCACCTATGCCATAAAAATCTTCTTGTTTATACCGCTTCATTTTCTGAGTATATCATATAAAGTTATCCACAGGTTAGCAGTTATGTGTATAACCACAATCAGGACATTTTTCTCCTGGATTTGCTACACAGTCATCACACCAATCAGGAGCATCCTTCCAAGATTTACCTAAAGAATCATAC
>JACCEC011664824.1_pt1 | contig 10021 bp, 8 predicted proteins | sample 7450121 | NCBI WGS metagenome assembly JACCEC01 (sample SAMN15323455, study PRJNA562643) | freshwater metagenome | isolation source: river surface water | place: USA:Blue River Watershed | collected 2017-08-18 | reverse complement strand
GGAAGCGTTTTGGAGACAAGCGCGTCGCCGATACGCCGATCAGTGAAGCGGCGTTCATCGGCATGGGAGTCGGAGCGTCAATGCTCGGCATCCGCCCGGTGATGGAACTGATGTTCTGGAGCTTCTCAGCGGTCGCGTGGGATCAAATCGTCAACAACGCGGGTTTTGTCAGGTACATGAGCGGCGGATTGATCAACTGCCCCATCGTCATCCGCGGGCCCGCAAACGGCGGAACCAACGTTGGCGCCACACATTCCCACACACCTGAAAACTGGCTTGCGAACATCCCCGGCATGAAAGTCGTGTGTCCGGCGACGGCATACGACGCCAAGGGACTGCTCAAATCAGCAATCCGCGACAACGATCCCGTGATGTTCATGGAGAACACACTTTTGTACGGCGAAAAATGGGAGGTGCCGGAGGAGGAATACCTGATCCCGCTCGGCGTCGCAGACCTCAAGCGCGAGGGAACCCACGTATCGCTCATCGCCCATGGACGCGCAGTGTTGACCGCGCTCAAGGCTGCGGAGCTGCTCCAAGCCGAACATGACATCAGCGCCGAAGTGCTTGACCTGCGCTCGATCCGCCCGCTGGACGAAGAAGCCATCCTGCAAACCGTCCGCAAAACGCACCGCGCGGTTTTGGTGGAGGAAAACAAACCGTTCTGCGGAGTCGGCGCGCAAATCGCGAGCATCATCCAGGAAAAATGCTTCGATGATCTTGATGCTCCCGTGCTGCGTGTCAGCGCGATCGATGCACCCGCGGTCTACAGCCCCGAGCTCGAACGCCGGCAGTTGCCGCGCCCCACGGACATCGTTTCGAAGGTGCTCAGCATCTGCTAACCACGCGCCGCGCACCCGCAGAAATCCGAGCTCGCTGAGCCTTCAGGCTTCTAGGCGATTTCATGGGCTGTTCCGCCCTTGTTCCAGCCGTGAGCGCAGAGATGCAGATGCTGGTTAAATCCGGCGCACGTGTCAGTCGCTGCGGCGTGATGGGGAGTAACCGGTGATCAGGCCTCTCCGTGGATCAAGCAACACGGAGCAGACCGCCTCGGTGGGGACCGGTTGTGCCAGAGAAGGTCAGCCGAGCAAATACTCGGGGTTGAGCGCGTGGAGTGATTTCGGAATGAACACGCCGTTTTCGCGAATCAGTTTTCCATCGAAGTGAATCGTTCCACCGCCGTACTCCTTGCGCTGGATATTCACCAGATCCCAGTGCACCTGCGAGCGGTTGCCGTTCTCGGTCTGCTCATAGCACTGGCCGGGAGTGAAGTGGAACGAACCCCGTATTTTTTCATCAAACAAGATGTCCCGCATCGGACTTAAGATGTGCGGATTGAATGCAATCGCAAACTCGCCGATGTAGCGCGCGCCGGCGTCGCTGTTGAGGATTTGATTCAGCTTTTCGGTGTTGTTCGCGGAAGCGTCGACGATCTTTCCATCCTTGAACTCGAGCCTGACGTTGTCAAAAGCGGTCCCTTGATAAATCGAGGGCGCGTTGTAGGTGATGTGGCCTTGGACGCTGTTTTTGACCGGCGCCGTGAACTCTTCGCCATCGGGAATGTTGTGCTTTCCTCCGCAGGGAATCGCAGGAATGCCTTTGATCGAAAAGCGCAGATCGGTCCCGGGCCCGCGGATTTCAACCCTGTCCGTGCGGTCCATGAGCGTCTTGAGAGCCTTCATGCCGGGCACCATCCGTGAGTAATCAAGCGTGCAGACGTCGAAATAAAACTTCTCAAAAGCTTCGGTGCTCATGCTCGCGAGCTGGGCCATGGAGGAAGAGGGCCACCGCAACACGCACCACTTGGTGCGTTTGACGCGCCAGTCCAGAACGGGCTTCATTTTGCGGGCCACAAGCTTCAGCTGCGCGGCGGGCACATCACTCATTTCCGTGATGTTTTCACTGCCGCGAATCGCGATGTAGGCGTGCATGCGCTTCATGCGTGCCAGCTCGACGCTGGAAGAAACATCCAGCTGCGCCTCGGTCGCACCCAACGCCATTTCACGGCTGATGCGAGCGTTCTGCAGTTGAACGTACGGAAGCGCTCCCGCGGCGCGCGCGGCCCGCACCAGGGCGATCGTCATTTCAGCGGGAATGTCGAATGCGTCGATGAGGACTTTTTCGCCCTTGCGCAATTCGGTGGAGAACGACACTAGGCCTTTCGCAAGCCTGTCAAAGCGTGGATCGTGCATCCCCAGTTCGTACATCCTTCGCGGTCTTTAAACGAAACTTTTCTTTCATAGAGGGTTTGGTGTATCCACAGCCTCATCCATCCCGGCACCCCCAGCCTCTCCCCCGAATGCACCGAATCCTCCTCGTCTTGCTGAGTTGCGTGACTGCGATGCCCTTGCAGGCTGCGGCGCCAAATATCCTTTTCCTTTTTGCAGACGACTGGGGGCGCCATGCCAGCATCTACGCGAAAACCGGCGGGGCACCGGGCACCGCTCAAATCAGCGACCTTGTTCAGACGCCCAACTTCGACAAAATCGCCCAGCGCGGTGTCCTCTTCCGCAACGCCCACGTAAACGCGCCTTCCTGCACCCCTTGCAGAAGCTCCCTTTTGTCAGGCCAGTATTTTTGGCGGACCGGACGCGGCGGCATTTTGGTCGGAGCTGTCTGGGATTCCGCGATCCCGACTTTTCCGCTTCTTTTGCGTGATCAAGGATTCCACATCGGGAAGACTTTTAAAGTTTGGAGCCCAGGCACACCCGCGGACTCGCCTTTCGGCGGCCAGCAGTACGCCTACGAAAGCGCCGGCCGCCGTTTCAACCGGTTCTCAACCGAGGCCTGCAAACTGATGGACGCCGGCAAGACAGCAAAAGCTGCGAAGGATGAAATCCTCGGTGAAGTTGCCGGAAACTTTGAGAGTTTTCTCAAGGCGCGCCCGAAGGGCCAGCCCTTCTGCTACTGGTTTGGACCAACGAACACACACCGCATTTGGAAGCAGGGCAGCGGAGCGAAGATCTGGGCTTTGGACGGTGAAAAATTAAAGGGCAAGCTTCCTGCGTTCCTGCCAGACGTGCCTGAGATTCGCGAGGACGTCGCAGATTACGTGGGGGAAATTCAGGCGTGGGACGCGGCGATCGGCGTCCTGCTCGAGAAATTGGAGCGTTCAGGCGAAATGGCCAATACCATCGTGGTCATCAGCGGAGACCACGGCGCGCCCGGATTTCCACACGGCAAATGCAATCTTTATGAATTCGGCACTGGTGTGAGCCTCGCGATCGCTGGACCCGGCGTGAAAGGCGGACGCGTGGTGGATGATTTCGTAAATCTTCCGGATCTCGCACCGACGCTGCTGGAGGCTGCAGGGGTCCGACCGCCCGAGGTGATGACGGGGCGCAGCTTGTGGCCTGTGTTGAATTCCGAAAAACAGGGGTTAGTCGATCCATCCAGAACCTGGGTTGTCACAGGGCGCGAACGCCATGTCGAAAATGCACGCACCGATCATTCTCCGTACCCGGCCCGCGCCATTCGAAATGCACAGTATTCGTACGTGATAAATTTCCGACCCGACCGTTACCCGCTCGGAGATCCATACGGCCTGCAGGATGGGAGGGCGCCGGATCCCGCAGCGGTGGCATCCAACACGAGGGTAATTCATCCCGACGATGATGCTGGTCCGACCAAAGCATGGCTGGTGTCGCACCACAACGACCCTCAGTGGAAGGCGTTTTACGCCAGAACCTACGACAAGCGGCCACGGGAAGAGCTGTACGATCTAAGCAAGGATCCATTTGAGATGCACAACGTCGCTGCTGACGCAGCTTACGAGGGCGTCCGCAAAGACCTTGAGGGGCGGCTGCTTGCCGAGCTCCGGCGTACGGGGGATCCGCGGCTCGTCAACGATGGTGACTACTACGAGAACCCGCCGCTTGCGGGCCCCCCGGAGGGTGCCAGCCGAAAAAAAGGTCGATAGATCAAGCGGCCGACAGTCCGGCAAATCTGAGACTCCCCTGTTCACCAAACCCATCCCATCCCCATGACAAAACCATTCGCAGCCATCGCATGGCTGCTCCTCCTCTTGCTGGCGCCTCTCGCCTCAGCAAATGTCCGAATTGTTCCGTTCGACGTTGACGCAACACCGCCACTAGGCGCCGCGATGGCCTATGATCCGGTAAAGCGCCTCGACGAACTCAGCCTACGCTGCCGCGGCATCGTGATCCTCGGTGCCGATCAGCCCATCGTACTGTGCGCCGATGATTGGATCGGAATCGCAAACGGCGGCCACGATTATTTCCGTGCAGAACTCGCGAAGGCCGCTGGAACCGACCCGACTCGAGTCGCTGTTCACGCCCTACACCAGCACGACGCCCCGGGCTGTGATTTCACCGCCGAGAAAATCGTCAAGGAACTCGAGGTGCAGGGATACACCCGTTTTGAGGGAGACTTTCATCGCACCGTCATCGCACGAGCAGCGGACGCCATCCGCGCAGGCCTGCCGACCGCCCAGCCCATCACACATTTTTCCTACGGCGAAGCAGAGGTGAAAGAAGTGGCCTCAAACAGGCGCGTGGAGCGGCTGCCGAACGGCACAGTCGGGCGCATGCGCAGCAGCGCTTGCAAAATCGAAGAGTTGCGCGCACTGCCGGATGGTGTGATTGACCCCATAGTTTCGGTGCTAAGTTTTTGGAACAATAACACGCCCGTCGCAGTGTTCAGTTCCTATGCCTGTCATCCACAGAGCTACTACCGGCTCGGGATTCCTAGTCCTGATTTTCCGGGGATCGCGCGATTCATCAGGGGGCAGGATGTGAATGCCGCGCTCCATGTGCATTTCAACGGTGCAGGAGGAAACGTGGCAGCCGGCAAATACAATGACGGTTCGCAGCCCAATCGTATTCAGCTCGCAACGCGTCTCGCCGCGGGCATGCGCGAGGCGTTTGAGAAGGCAAAAAAATCGCAACTATCGGCCGCCGACGTCGGGTGGTCGCGGGAGCGTGTGAGCCTGCCCCTGGCGTCTCATTTAGACGAGGAGTCTTTGGTTTCGAAAATCAAAAGCACCGCAGCGAAGGGTTATATTTCGTACGTAGACCAGCTCGCGTGGCTGCGCTGGACAAAACAGGGCAACCAAATTGACGTCACTTGCCTCAAGGTCGGCGACGCTCGGATGCTGCATTTGCCGGGTGAACTTTTCGTTGAATACCAACTCGCCGCAAAGGCAATGCGCCCGGATCTGCACGTGATGATGGCGGCTTACGGACAGTATGGTCCCGGATACATCGGCACCGCCGCAGCCTATCCGGAGGGCGGTTACGAAATCGGTCTCAACTCTTCAAGCGTCGCGCCCGAGGTGGAGTCGGTTTTAATGGGCGCCATGCGAAAGCTTCTCAACCAAAACTAGTCGCTGCCCGACCGCGGAATCGTTCAGCTTCGCCGGACATCCGAGTTCGCACGTAAAAAGCAAACGGCAGTCTAATTCTGCCGACGCTCGCGCACAGACGCAGCCAGATCCGCAACCACCTCGGCTCGCGGCTTCGCGCCAAGGTTGCCCTTGCCGTGCAGCCGGACGCTCACGCAGCCAGCCTCCAAATCGCGCTTTCCGATCACAAGCATTGTGTGGACTTTGCTCTCCTCTGCGCGCAGCACCTTGCCGTTGATCTTGTCCGTGCTCACATCGCTTGTGACGCGGATTCCAAGCCCGCGCAACTCGTTCTCAAGGGCGCGCGCCGCGCCAACCAGTTCCTCCTCCGCGCCGATGGGAAGAATCCGCACCTGCTCGGGAGCGAGCCAAAGCGGGAAATTGCCAGCGTAGTGTTCGATTAAAAAGCCGATGAACCTTTCGTGCGTGCCGAGCGGAGCACGGTGGATACAGAGTGGCGTCTTCTCCGTGTTGTCGCGATCCTTGTAGACCAAGCCGAAGCGAGAAGGTACGGCAAAGTCGACTTGATTCGTCGCGATGGTGAATTCACGACCGATAGCGCTCCAAACCTGCACATCAATTTTCGGCCCGTAAAACGCAGCCTCATTTGGCACCTCCACGTATTTGATCCCCGACTTCACCAGCACCGCGCGCACCATTTCTTCGGTCTGTTTCCAAAGCTCCGGTTCGTTGACGAATTTCTCTCCGAGCCGCGCGGGATCATGCGTGGAAAAGCGCATGAGATAATCACCCAGTCCGAAGATTTTAAAATAGTTCAGGTACATTTCGTTCACCGCCATGAACTCCGCCTCGAACTGTTCCGGGGTGCAATAGAGGTGCGCATCGTTCATCTGCATCGAACGCACGCGGTGCAGCCCGAGCAGTTCGCCGGACTGCTCGTAACGGTAGCAGGTGCCGTATTCCGCGAGGCGCAGAGGAAGGTCACGATAACTGCGCGGCACCGCCTTGTAGATCTTGTGGTGGTGCGGACAATTCATCGCCTTGAGATAATACTTGTCCGAAACAGCCTTCTCACCGTTTCCATCTTTTTCCGCGAGCTCCATCGGCGGAAACATGCTCTCCGCGTAGTACGGCAGGTGGCCGCTGGTGAGATACATGTTTTCGCGCGCGAGATGAGGCGTGCGGACGCGTTGATAGCCGGCCGCAAACTCGGTTTCCTTGGCGAGCTTCTCGAGCTCTTCGATAAGCACCGTGCCATTTGGCAGCCACAGCGGCAGGCCGGGCCCAACGTCCTCGTCAAAAGTGAACAGCTCCATCTCGCGCCCGAGCTTCCGGTGGTCGCGCTTGCGCGCCTCCTCCTGCATTGTGAAATAGGCCTCGAGCTCGGTCTTGTTTTTAAACGCCGTGCCGTAGATGCGCTGCAGCTGGGGATTCCGTTCGTCCCCTTTGTAGTAAGCGCTCGCAACGTGCGTGAGCTTGAACGCCCCGATGTTTCCGGTGCGCATCACATGCGGTCCCGCACACAAGTCGATAAAGTCGCCATTGCGATAAAGCGAGATTTCCTCGTGCTCCGGAATGCCCGAGATGATGTCCAACTTGAACTTGCTGGACGTTGAGCGCTCGGCGAGCGCGCCAAGACGGCCCTTGGTCGCGAGCTCCAGGGCCTCGTACCGCGACACCACCTGTCGCTCGAAAACATGGTTCGCCTTGGTCTCCTTACGCATCTCCTCCTCAATTTGCGCGAAGTCCTCCGGAGTAATCCGGTGGGGGAGTTCAACATCGTAGTAAAAACCGGTGTCCACCGGAGGCCCTGCCGCAAACTGGGCTTCCGGCCAGATCTTGAGAATGGCCGTTGCCAGCACATGCGCGGCAGAATGCCTGAGACGCTCCAAATCGGTCATCTGGTTGCGTTGTTCGAGTGTTTTGCGTTCTTCGGCCATAAGGAGGTCAGGAAAAGGTTGGGAAAATTTCAGGATTTTAAAGCAGTCCCGGCAAACATGTGCGTGCAGCAGGCGGGAGCGAAGGCTAAGTCAAACCCGCGCGGCGGGCAAAGCGCGTTTCTCGCACTATGATCCGCCGTTCAGTGCCTCGCGACCGGTCACCGGGCCGGGCCCCATACTTTTTCCAGGAGTTGATGGAGCTGCGGGTCGTACTCTTTCAATTCTGCTCGCACGAAGGGATAGAAGTCATTCCGGTAAAGATAGGCCTCCGTGCCCTCTGCAAAGTATTCCTTGTGGTTGTTGAGTCCGTAGTGCTTGACCGTTTCGCCGGTGTAAAGGAGCACCTGCCGGTAAAGGCCAGCACCCTCCGCGTGCTGGAAAGTCTTCAAAACCTCCGGATTCTCAAAGCCAAGCACCTGGTCGTGGTAACCATGGGCGAGCTCATGCAGGACCACCGCTGGATGCTTGAGCATTTGCTGGCGTGAGAAAAGCTCCTTCGCCTGCGGGATGTGCACCTTTTTTGCAAGACGCGGGTCATGCTGGTTTGAGCGCAGCCAGCCCTCGCTCGGATGGTACTGCATTGTTTTCAGCGACGGATGGCTGTGCTCGATCCATATGCCGACTTTTTTCAGTGCAGCAAGGGGTTCCGCGGGCACGAGAATGCTGATGCGTTGCAGATGGTTTGCGAGCATCGAAAGAGCTCTTGCACCCGCCTCTGCATGCTCACCCGCGAGCAGCGCGGGATCCACGCTCACCTCCCAACCCTCGATGTTTCTCGTCACAGGGTCAAAACGCGGCGTGAATTTTTGAGGCGGTGCAGCCGGCGTCGAGGTTGACTGAGCGTGTACGCATTGCGTGAAAACGAACAGCAGAGCAAAGAACGCTGAAATGATGGGGTGCGTCATGGGGTAGTTTTGTTTTGCCGCGGATGTGGGCGCGGACGCGGCCGGCGCCGCTGCGTCAAGCTCGACTATTTCCCCTCTGGAGGCGAGGCAGGACTGCTGCTGCGGACTTTCAAACGAACCCGGCGTTCACCGAGTTGGAGTGCATCCAGCCTGTTCAAGAGCGCGGTTTCTTTCTTCAAGGAGGGCCACAGATGGCCGAGCCATCGAAGAGTTTTTTCCGCATAAAAAGGGCTCAACGGCAGGCGGCCGATGTGCGTGGCTTCGCGCTGAATCTGGATCTTGCCGTTGCTGACCCAGACCTTGACTTGGCTTTGCAGTTGGAATTCAAAGCCGGCATATTCATGGAGGCTTGTCCACTCGATCCGGTCGTCGAGTAAACGCACGCCTGCACGCTTGAATCGCACCGGAGTATTCCGCGACACCGCTCCGGACAAAGCATGGGCAAGGTGGGCGTTGATTTCAGCTTCCGAAAATTCAATCGTGGCGGCTTGCGGCCTGGAAAGCGTGTTCGCGATGAGCGCGTCGATTTCGCGCGCCTTTGCATCCGCGGTTGCGGCGGGCAGAGGACGCAGCGGAGGACGCAAACTCTGAATCGCAACGCTAAGCGCGCCTGAAACAACGAGCGCGGAGCCCACCAGTGCGGCGAGTTGGCCGCGTGTGATCCACGGGATCCCCGCGCTCTCCGCGTCGGTGTGCTTTTTTCGCGGGCTGACGTGGAGCGGACGGGACGGCATGGTTAGTCAGCCTTCTTTGGCTTGGAGGCCGGTTTGGAGTCCCCGCCCTTGGATCCACCCGAGGATTTTGATCCGCCCGGAGACGGCGCGGCCGGAGACCCGCTCGAACTCCCGGAGGGGCTGGAACCGCTGGAGGAGGATTCCTTGGAGGCGGAGTCACTTTTGGCGGCGGACTTGTAGTTTTCGGACCGGTAGTCGGTGATGTAAAAGCCGCTACCTTTGAAAATGAGACCGGCGCCTGAGCCGAGCTGCCGTTTCACCTTTCCCTTGCCCCAGGTTTTCATGCGACAGGCTTCCTTCGGGCATGTTTTGAAGGCGTCGTCCTTCATGGACTGAAAGATCTCGAAGTCTTTTTTGCACTTTTCGCAACTGTATTCGTAGGTGGGCATAAACGGGTGTCAGGGAATCGGTGAACAAACTACCACAGCCTGCTGGCGAAGGCGCAAGTGGAGTTTGTTTAAGGGCGGCGGGCTTAAGCTTGCGCTTCTGGCTGGGGAAGTGGAAGGATTTAGGGATGGATCGAGCAACAACCATCACGCAGCTCCGCGGGGATTGTGATCAGATATCGCGATTGGTCACTCAGATGCACCCTGCGCTTCCGAGGCTTGGGGATGCCGGGACACAGGGCGAGATTTTGAAGGCGCTTTTCGAGCTGACCAAGCAGGTGGAAGTGGTGAAGAAGCAGTTGATGCGCCTGGAAAAGCGGGATGACAGCGCGGAGTTGTAAGGGGATTAGCTCTTGCAATCGGCGTGAGATTCACTAGGACATAGAGTCTTGGTAGTTGCGGGTATAGCTTAGTGGTAAAGCTCCAGCCTTCCAAGCTGGCTAGGAGGGTTCGATTCCCTCTACCCGCTCCACTTCCTCGCTGAAAAAGACTTACGTCAACAGCGTAGCCAGCGACCGATATTTCTAGAACAAAACCTAGAACACATCCCTCGAGGTCAGCGTTGTTTCTTAACGTAATTGTTGTCCGGATTGGCTGCCACTAAAGCTGGGTTTGGAGTACGGTGACGCTGTCGTCCACCCAATGGCCCGCAAACCCAATCCCGGATCAAAACAGCAGCGTACCCCTTCCCCGCTACCTGAGGCGGAATGGAATTTTGAAAGGGTCGCAGTGG
>JACCEC010656537.1_pt1 | contig 10023 bp, 8 predicted proteins | sample 7450121 | NCBI WGS metagenome assembly JACCEC01 (sample SAMN15323455, study PRJNA562643) | freshwater metagenome | isolation source: river surface water | place: USA:Blue River Watershed | collected 2017-08-18 | reverse complement strand
CACACGGCCAACTTTGGCGAAAAGCCCGTACAGCGCGCCTGCGCCGCCGCGGACCGTACCGGTCACGCCATGTTGCACACGCTCTACCAAGCCAACGTGGCCGCGCACACCACCTTCTTTGTGGAGTGGATGGCACTGGACCTCATGCGCAATGCCGATGGCGATGTGCTGGGTGTAACCGCCCTGGAGATGGAGACGGGCGACGTCTACACCCTCCAAGCGCAAACCGTGCTGTTTGCCACGGGTGGCGCGGGTCGTATTTACCAATCGTCGACCAATGCCTTTATCAACACCGGCGACGGACTGGGCATGGCCGCTCGCGCGGGCATCGCGCTGCAGGACATGGAGTTCTGGCAGTTTCACCCCACCGGGGTGGCCGGTGCCGGCGTGTTGCTGACCGAAGGTTGCCGGGGTGAGGGCGCGATTTTGCTCAACAGCAACGGCGAGCGCTTCATGGAGCGCTACGCGCCTACCCTCAAAGACTTGGCGCCGCGCGATTTTGTGTCGCGTTGCATGGGGCAGGAAATTTTGGAAGGTCGCGGCTGCGGTCCCAACAAGGACTACATCCACATGAAGCTGGACCACTTGGGGGCAGAGACCATCCATAAGCGTTTGCCTTCGGTGTTCGAGATTGGCATCAACTTCGCCAACGTCGACATCACGCACCAACCCATTCCGGTGGTGCCCACCATTCACTACCAAATGGGTGGCATTCCCACCAACATTCATGGCCAAGTGGTGGAAACCGTTGGCGGCGTGGACCGTCCGATTCGCGGCCTCTACGCCGTGGGCGAATGCTCCTGCGTGTCGGTGCACGGCGCGAACCGCCTGGGCACCAACTCATTGCTCGACTTGCTGGTGTTTGGCAAGGCTGCCGGCGACCACATCGTGGCCAATTTCAAACCCGGTGCGACCCAGCCCGAGTTGCCCGCTGACGCACCCGACCTCTCCCTCGCCCGTTTGGCCCGCTTGGACAGCAACTCCACTGGCGAATACGCCCAGGACGTGGCCAACGACATGCGCGCCATCATGCAAACGCATGCGGGCGTCTTCCGCAGCCAAGACTCGATGGACGAAGGCGTGCGCAAGATTGCGGCGTTGCGCGAGCGCGTGGAGCGCATTGGCTTGAAGGATCACTCCAAGGTGTTCAACACCGCGCGCATTGAAGCGTTGGAGGTGGAAAACCTCATGGAATCGGCGCAGGCCACCATGGAGAGCGCAGCCGCGCGCAAAGAGTGCCGCGGCGCTCACTTGGTGCGCGACTACGAACACGACGTGAACCACCCCACTTGCCCGCTCGGCCGCAACGACCACGAGTGGATGAAGCACACCTTGTGGTTCAAAGATGGCAACCGTCTGGACTACAAGCCCGTGCGCATGAAGCCCCTGACCGTTGACACCGTGCCGCCCAAGCCACGCACCTTCTAAAGCGGAATTGCGAGACAAAGGAAATCCAACATGACCAAGCGTACTTTCCACATCTACCGCTACGATCCTGACAAAGATGCCAAGCCCTACATGCAAACCATCGAGGTCGAACTCGATGGCAGCGAACGCATGCTGCTTGACGCACTGGTCAAGCTCAAGGCCGTGGACCCCACCTTGTCGTTCCGCCGCTCTTGCCGCGAAGGTGTGTGTGGCTCGGATGCCATGAACATCTGCGGCAAAAACGGTCTGGCTTGCCTGACCAATCTGCGCACCTTGCCTGACACGATTGTGTTGAAGCCCCTGCCAGGACTGCCCGTGATTCGCGACCTGATCGTGGACATGACGCAATTCTTCAAGCAGTACCACTCGATCAAGCCCTACTTGATCAATGAGACCCCGGCGCCTGAGCGTGAGCGCCTGCAGTCGCCGGAAGAGCGCGACGAGCTCAACGGGCTCTACGAGTGCATTTTGTGCGCCAGCTGCTCGACCAGCTGCCCCTCGTTCTGGTGGAACCCCGACAAGTTTGTCGGACCGGCCGGTCTCTTGCAGGCCTACCGCTTCATCGCGGACAGCCGCGACCAAGCCACCAGCGAGCGCTTGGATAACCTGGAAGACCCCTACCGTCTGTTCCGTTGCCACACCATCATGAACTGCGTCGATGTCTGCCCCAAGGGCCTCAACCCGACGAAGGCGATTGGCAAGATCAAGGAACTGATGGTGCGTCGCGCCGTCTGACGCACCAGGACTGGGACAGCCATGCACGCGGACGCACCGTTTCGAGACACTTCGGTGGGAGACCCCTCCCTCGAAGGGCTAGATGGTGCCCGCGCGCTCGACGAACGCCAGCACAGCCGCATCCGCTGGCGCAGTCGCCGTGGCCTGCTGGAGAACGATTTGTTCATCCAGCGTTTTTTCCAACGGCATGGCGAGCACCTCACGGTGGCCCATGCGCGCGGAATCTATGCGTTGATGGACCTCGCGGACAACGATTTACTCGACCTGCTCTTGGAGCGGCGAGACGTGCCCGTGACGGATCATCAGGATGAGGCACGGCTTGTGCTAGCGCTATTAAGACAGTCATGATGCCGCCCGGCTAACGACAAGACCCCTCGAAGGACCCACCATGAAACTCTCCGACAACAAAGCCACGCTATCGTTCAGCAACGGCGCCCCCAGCATCGACATGCCCGTCTACAGCGGCAATATTGGCCCGGATGTCATTGACATTCGTAAGCTCTATGGCCAAACCTGGATGTTCACCTACGATCCGGGCTTTTTGTCCACCGCGTCCTGCCAGTCGGGCATCACCTACATTGACGGCGACAAGGGCGAATTGCTCTACCGTGGCTACCCCATCGAGCAATTGGCCACGAAGTGCGACTATTTGGAGACTTGCTACTTGTTGCTCAAAGGCGAGTTGCCCAACGCGCAAGAGAAGGAGTCCTTCGTCAAAACCGTGACCATGCACACCATGGTCAACGAGCAGATGCAATTCTTCCTGCGTGGCTTCCGCCGCGACGCGCACCCGATGGCCGTGCTCACGGGCTTGGTGGGTGCCCTCTCGGCCTTCTACCACGACAGCACCGACATCAACAACCCCGAGCACCGTGAGATTGCAGCGATTCGCTTGATCGCCAAAATGCCCACGCTCGTGGCGATGGCCTACAAGTACGGTGTCGGCCAGCCCTACATGTACCCCCGCAATGAGTTGAGCTATGCGGGCAATTTCCTGCGCATGATGTTTGGCACGCCCTGCGAAGAATACAAGGTGAGCCCCGTGCTCGAGCGTGCGATGGACCGCATCTTCATCCTGCACGCCGACCACGAGCAAAATGCCTCCACCTCCACGGTGCGTCTGTGTGGCTCCTCGGGCACCAACCCCTTTGCGGCGATTGCCGCCGGCGTGGCCTGCTTGTGGGGCCCTGCCCACGGCGGCGCCAACGAAGCCTGTTTGACCATGTTGGAAGAAATCCAAGCCATGGGCGGTGTGGCCAAAGTGGGCGAGTTCATGAACCAGGTCAAGGACAAAAACTCCAACGTCAAGCTCATGGGTTTTGGCCACCGGGTTTACAAAAACTACGACCCCCGCGCCAAGCTGATGCAAGAAACTTGCAACGAAGTGTTGGGCGAGTTGGGGTTGGAGAACGACCCTCTCTTCAAGCTGGCTAAAGCCTTGGAGAAGATCGCGCTCGAGGACGACTACTTCGTGCAGCGCAAGCTCTACCCGAACGTGGACTTCTACTCTGGCATCGTGCAGCGAGCGATTGGCATTCCCGTGAATTTGTTCACCGGCATTTTTGCCCTGGCGCGCACGGTGGGCTGGATTGCCCAGCTCAACGAAATGATTGGCGACCCCGAGTACAAGATTGGCCGTCCGCGCCAGCTCTTCACCGGCGCGCCCAAGCGCGATGTGAGCCCGATCGACAAGCGTTAATACGCGAATTCTCCCCCTCAACAACCCCGCCTTGCGCGGGGTTTTTTTCTGCCGCTTTGTGGTCTGGCCCTCGCAGAAGGCCAGCGTTGGCAAGGCCGTTGGGGCCGACTAGTGCAAACCCCAAGGGGCTTTTGGAGGAAAGGCGCTACCCTCTGCCCGGATGTGAGGACGCCCATCGGCGTCCGTCGGCTCAAAACAAGAATGCAAGAACTGCAAGTCCTTTTGAGCGGTGTGGCCCAGGGATGTATTTATGGCCTCATCGCGCTCGGCTTTGTCCTCATTTACAAAGCAACAGAGACCGTGAGCTTTGCTCAGGGCGAACTCATGATGCTGGGCGCTTTTTGCGGCCTGGGTTGCGTGACGTACTTGGGCTGGCCGTTTGCCATGGGCGTTATCGCCGCCATGGCGGCCATGGCCTTGGTGGGATGGCTTATCGAACGTGCGGTGATCTCACCCGTGCTGGGGCAACCGGCTTTTGCCATTGTCATGCTGACCATCGGCATTGGGTATGTGGCGCGCGGGGCGATCACCATGATCCCCGATGTGGGCACTGACACCCACACCATGGCGGTGCCCTACAAGGACGTCAATTTGCAATGGGGGGCTTTGGTGCTGAGCGCCAGCCAAGCGGTGGTGATTGCCGCAACCGCCCTGCTGTGTGCCTTGCTTTATTTGCTCTTCAAACACACCCGGGTGGGCGTTGCCATGCAGGCAGCCTCGCAAAACCAATTGGCGGCTTATTACATGGGCATTCCGGTCAAACGGCTCAACAGCTTGGTCTGGGCGCTGGCGGCTGTGGTGGCCACCTTAGCTGGCTTGTTGCTCGCGCCCATTACCTTTGTGCACGCCAACATGGGCTTTATTGGTCTCAAAGCCTTCCCGGCCGCTGTGGTGGGTGGATTTGGCAGTTTGCCCGGGGCCATCGTGGGCGGCTTGATCATTGGCGCGGTGGAGGCGTTTGCGGGCTTTTATTTGCCCGAGGGTTTCAAGGACATTGCCGCCTATGTGGTGGTGTTGCTGATGCTGGTGATCAAACCCAATGGTCTCTTTGGCGAGAACCTGCGCAAGAAAGTCTGAGCTCCCATGCGCTACATTTTTAAAACAGACTACGACCAGGACATTCGCCTCGCCAAGCATGGCGGCCATGTGTTTTGGTACAGCTTGCTCTTGCTGGTCTTGGTGGGGGCGCCTTGGCTGTTGGATGAGTATTGGCTTGACCAGCTCACCTTTGTGCTGATTTATGGTGTGGTGGGCCTGGGGCTGATGCTCTTGGCGGGCTTCACGGGCTTGTTCTCGATTGGCCATGCGGCCTTCATGGGGGTGGGCGCCTACACGGCGGCGGTACTGGCGCATGGGGGACATTCGTTTTTGTGGACGGTCGTGCTCTCCATGGGGCTATCGGCCATCGTGGGGGCTGTGGTGGGGCTGCCCGCTTTGCGCGTCAAGGGCATTTATCTGGGCATTGCCACGTTGTCGTTTGGGTTCATCGTGGAAGAGGTGATGGCACGCTGGGAAAGCGTGACCGGTGGCAATGCCGGCAAACATGTGCCTTCCTTGCAAGTGTTCGGTTGGCAGGCCGATGAGCCGGTGAAGTTCTACGCCGTCTGCCTGTTGCTCGCGGTGCTCTCGACCTTGGTGGTGCTCAACCTCTTGCGCAGCCCGACGGGGCGCGCCTTCGTGGCCATCCGCGATTCCGAGATTTCCGCGCAAAGTATGGGCATCCATTTGGCCTGGTACAAGACGCTCTCGTTCATGATTTCGTCGGCCTTGGCCGGCTTGGGCGGCGCTTTGTATGCGCACAAAATTCAGTTCATCAGCCCGGAACAGTTTGGCATTTTGCAGTCCATTGATTTGCTGCTGATGGTGGTGATTGGCGGCTTGGGCTCGGTTCATGGGGCCTTCTTGGGCGCGATCTTTCTCATCACCATGCCGCAGCTCATCACCTTGGGCAAAGATTTTCTGCCGGCCGTCATCGGCCAAGCCCCTGGCTTGCAGGCGGTGGTGTATGGCTTGGTGCTCATCGCCTTTGTGATGTTTGAGCCCCTGGGGCTGTATGGCCGCTGGCTCAAACTGCGCACCTGGTTCCAGCTCTTCCCCTTCTACCGCAAGGGGATGTTCAAGCGCCAAAAGAGCTTCCAGAAATCGGATCGACTGAAATGAGCGAGACCCTGCTGAGTGCCCACAACCTGAGCGTGCGTTTTGGCGGCGTGTTGGCCGTCAACCAGGTGAGCTTTGACATTCGCCGTGGCGAGGTCTTCACGCTCATTGGGCCCAATGGCGCGGGTAAAACCACGGTGTTTAACCTCATCAGCCGCATCTACACCCCCACGAGTGGGCATATTGTGTTTGAGGGTCAAAAGCTGAGCGAAGTGCCGGCCCACCAAGTGGCACGGCTGGGCATTGCCCGCACCTTTCAAAACATTGAGTTGTTCGAGCACGCGAGCGTTTTGCAAAACCTGCTCATTGGCCGGCATGTGCACAACCGCTTGGGGATTTGGTCACAGATGCTGTTTACCCCCTCCGTGCGGGCGGCTGAGCGCGCCACCCGCGAAAAAGTGGAAGAGGTGATTGATTTCCTCGACCTCCAGCACTACCGTGACACCTTGGTCGGCGGTTTGCCGTATGGGGTACGCAAAGTGGTGGAGCTAGCCCGCGCGTTGTGTACGGAGCCGAAATTGCTCTTGCTCGACGAGCCCTCCTCCGGACTGAACGTGGAGGAAACGAGCGATATGGCGTTTTGGATTCAAGACATCCAGCAGGATTTGGGCATCACGGTGCTGATGGTGGAGCACGACATGAGCCTCGTCTCGAAGGTGTCCAATCGGGTCCTGGCCATGAATCAGGGTGAAGTGCTCGGCTTGGGCAGCCCTGCCGAAGTTCAGGCCAACCCGGCGGTGGTGGAGGCGTATTTGGGTGGATCCGATGAGGCGTCGCAATTGCGACGCGAGGCATGAGGGACACGGAGATGGCCGACGACAGCTTGCTGCAACTCAACAATGTCGAGAGCGCGTATGGCCCCATTCGCGCCATTCGGGGCGTGAGCCTGAGCGTGCAAAAAGGCCAAATTGCCACGGTGCTGGGCTCCAACGGGGCGGGCAAGACCACCGTGCTCAAGACGATCTCGGGCATCATTGACCCACGCAAAGGCAGTATTCACTTTAAGGGTGAAAACATCACGGCCATGGACCCTTCGGCCATTGTTCACCGCCGTCTTGTGCATGTGCCCGAAGGGCGGGAAGTGTTTCCCCTGCTCTCGGTGAAAGATAACTTGATGATGGGCGCCTACACGCGGGAAGACCGCGATGGGGTGGCGCGCGATCTCGAGACCGTCTATGGCTATTTCCCTATTTTGCGCGAACGCGCGACGCAAGACGCGGGCTTGCTCTCGGGGGGGCAGCAGCAGATGCTGGCCATCTCCCGCGCCATCATGGGACAGCCCGAGTTGATATTGCTCGATGAGCCGAGTTTGGGCTTGAGCCCAAAGCTCACGAAAGAGATTTTCGAGATCGTGGTGCGCATCAACCGTGAGCGCGGCACCACGATTTTGCTGGTTGAGCAAAACGCCAATATGGCCTTGAATGCGGCGGATTATGGGTTTGTGCTGGAGTCGGGCCGTATTGTGATGGAAGACACCTGCGCCAACTTGCGCGAGAAGGACGACATCAAGGAGTTCTATCTCGGGATGAAGGACGCGGGCGTGCGCGCTGAGCGACGCTGGAAAAAGAAAAAGACCTGGAGATAAAGAGCATGACTGTCCTCTGGGATCACTCACGCGCCCATGGCACCACCGAAGTGGTGATGCCGGGCGAGACCATGGTGGAGGTGTTCTGGAACGGCGTGGCCCGCCGCGATGGCGCCCTGATGATGCGCGAGAAGAAGTTTGGCATCTGGCGTGGCTGGACCTGGCGGGAATCGGGTGTGGCCGTGCGGGAATTGGCCATGGGTTTGGCCGCGCATGGCTTTGGCGTGGCGGACACTGCCTCGATCTTGGCCAATACGCGACTGGAATGGGTGCTGGCCGATCTGGCCGTGCTGAGCGCAGGCGGCATCTCCAACGGCATTTACCCGACGGACTCCACCTCGCAAGTTCAGTTCCTGTGCGAAGACTCTGGCACCTCCGTGATTTTTGTGGAGGACGAGGAGCAGCTCGACAAGGCTCTTGAAGCCCGCACCCAGCTGCCCCGACTCAAGCTGATTGTGGTGATGGACATGGAGGGGCTCACGCGCTTTCATGACCCGATGGTGATCAGCCTCGACGCGTTGCGCGCGGCCGGCGCGGCTTATGACGCGGCGCACCCGGGGGAATTTGAGGCGCGTTGCGCGAGTCGCAAACCCAGCGACTTGGCCATTCTGATTTACACCTCAGGCACCACGGGTAAGCCCAAGGGCGCCATGCACAGCCACGGCGCCTTGGTCTACCAGGTGCGGGGCTATAACCAGGTGCTCTACCAAAACGAGACCGATGAGCGCATGCTCTTTTTGCCGCTGTGCCACGTGGCCGAACGTTTGGGCGGAGAGTATTTTGCAATTTACACCGGAACGGTGGTGAATTTCGTCGAGAACCCCGATACCGTGCCCGAAAACGTGCGCGAGATAGCCCCAACCACCTTCACGGGCGTACCCCGGGTGTGGGAGAAGTTCTTCTCCGCCATCACGATTGCCGTCTCGGAATCGGGCCTGGTGCAGCAGGCGGCTTACCGCTGGGCCTTGGGCGTGGGCTATGCGGTGAGTGACCGCGTGCTTCGACGCGAAACCGTGCCGGTTTGGCTCAAGGGCTTGTTCTACCTTGCCCGCTGGACGGCGCTAGACAACGTGCGCCGCCTGATTGGCATTCACCGGGCACGCATTCTGGTGACAGGTGCGGCCCCGATCTCGCCGGATCTGGTGCGTTGGTATCTTGCCTTGGGGGTGCCCATGATCGAGGCCTGGGGTCAGACCGAGTCGTGCGGGGGCTCCACCGTGGTGCCGGTGGACCACATCAAACCGGGCTCCATTGGGCGGGCGTGTCCGTTCAACGAAGTGAAGGTGGATCCCCAGACCCAAGAGTTGCTCATTCGTGGCCCTAATGTCTTCATGGGTTATTTGAACCAACCCGAAAAAACCGCCGAAACGATTGATGCGGAGGGCTGGCTTCACACGGGCGACGTGGGCTCCATGGATGACGAAGGGTTTTTCCGGATCACGGACCGGATGAAAGACATCATCATTACGGCGGGGGGCAAAAATATCACCCCGAGCGAATGGGAGAACGAGCTGAAATTCTCGCCCTTTGTCACCGATGCGGTGGTGATTGGTGACCGTCGGGCCTACCTCACGGCCATCATCATGATTGACCAAGAAAACGTCGAGAAGTTCGCGCAAGACCATGATGTGCCCTTCTCCAACTACGCCAGTTTGACGCGTGCGCCAGAGGTGGTGGGCCTGATTCAAAAGGAAATTGACAAGGTCAACACCAAGTTCGCCCGGGTGGAGCAAATCAAGCAGTTCCGTCTGCTCGAAACCCAGCTCACGGCCGAGGACGACGAACTCACGCCCACCATGAAGCTCAAGCGCAAGTTCGTTGAGCAAAAGTACCGTGACCTGATTGAGTCGATGTATCGTTAATTAACCACAAAAGGAGATGCGCATGAAATTCAAATTCCTGACCCCACTGGTGGCCGCTCTGGCGCTGGTCGGTGGCGCCCACGCGCAGCAGCAGGGGGTGACCAAAGATGAAATCTTGATTGGCAGCATTCAGGATTTATCGGGCCCTCTGGCTGGATACGGTAAGGCGGTTCGCAATGGCTTGCAGCTGCGTTTGGAAGAGCTCAACGAGCAAGGCGCCATTCATGGCCGCAGACTGCGCTTGGTGGTGGAAGACGATGGCTACGACCCCAAGCGGGCGGTTTTGGCTGCGCAAAAGTTGGTGAACCAAGACAAGATTTTCATCATGGCGGGCCACCTTGGCACGGCGCAAAACAATGCGTCCATGCCAGTGCAGTTCTCCAAGAACATCATCAACTTCCTGCCCGTGACTGCCGCACGCGAGATGTATGAGCCGCTCAACCGCCTGAAGTACGCGGTGTTCGCCTCTTATTTCGACCAAATGCGCATGGCCTTGCCCAAGATGGTGCAGGAAAAGAAGGTGAGCAAGGTGTGCATCATTCACCAGGATGACGAGT
>JACCEC010595415.1_pt1 | contig 10023 bp, 5 predicted proteins | sample 7450121 | NCBI WGS metagenome assembly JACCEC01 (sample SAMN15323455, study PRJNA562643) | freshwater metagenome | isolation source: river surface water | place: USA:Blue River Watershed | collected 2017-08-18 | reverse complement strand
TCCAGCTCCATTTGGTTGGAATATTAGTAACGAAGGAAATACCATACGTTTTGATGTTCAAGATTCTGCTAATTGTGGAGGTCCAAACGGAAGTGTACAGTCTGGTGTTGCCACTGCAACATTAGTTGCACAGGCAAGATTTAACATGAGTGTTAGTTTGACAGGTTTGGGTGAAGCTCAAGATCCTGGTTTTGAAAATATGACTTTATCATTAAATGGAACAAATATTATTACTGCTACTTCTGCTGGTGGTGGTCAAGGTTGTGCTACTGGTGTTCCTATTGTTCAAACTTTATTAGTTCCTGGACCATATTTTCTAGCAAAAAATAGTAGCAATACTTTTAGACTATCTTTTACAACAAGAGATGCTTTGTATCACGTTGGGTGTTTTTATCAATGTAATCTTAGTTTTCAATTACTTGATCCTCCAGAAATTTTTACATTTTTAGCATCACCAAACCCACAAACAAGCGGAACTGCTGGAGTTCCATCAGACTCTACTACATTACAATGGAGTACATTTGGTGCAGAAACTTTAACTATTAATCAAGGTGTTGGTAATTTATCAACAGCAAATGGTTCCCAATTAATTAATACTGGGTTACAATCTGTGGCTGGTACAACATCTCCAGCAACTAAAAATTATACATTAACTGCTACAAATACAGCGGGTTCTGCTACTTCTACCATAACTGTTGGTGTATACAATGATAATACACCAAATGATTTTACTGTGCCTAATCAAACAAATGTAGAGCCAAACTCAGAAGTTATTATAGATGTTGGAACTATAACTGGTATAGACATGGACACAGTTGTGAATGGAAGTCCTGGTGTAGACTGTGCGATAAATGATTTTAATTTTGCCAACAATAAAATAATTAGAAATGGAGATTTACTCCGTGTGCGAGTATTTTCTCAGCCATTTAATACATCACCTGATGGATTAACAAATACAAGTAATCATTATGTTGATGTTGGAACTGTCAGAAGAAACTTTTCTGTTACTACTAGAGCCCCAATCGTTAGTGAAGTATTTGATTATCCAAATGAAGATGGTTTTTATCCATATCCAAAAATAGATACTACATCAAATACCCCATCTCAATACATTGAATCTGACGCAATAACTGTAAATGACATTGAACTATCTAGCCCAAATGGAGTTGAAGTTAAAACCGATAAAGCAGACACTCAAGTTAGAATTAAAAAATTAGGAGACACCAATTTTGGCAGTTGGACTGACGTTAGATCAATATAAATACTTAATAAATTAATTTTATAATTATGGCTAATAGAAGTTTTATTAATGTTGTAGAATTAAGAATGGAATCTGGTCAAATTATAATTAAAGAGATTCTTGAAAGAGACACAGAAGATGGTGGTGTTAGCAACAGAGTGATTACATCTTATTTGAATAAGGGGGATGATTTACAAAATCAAGACCCTAGAATACAAAAAATTGCAGAGTTTTTCTGGAGTGAAATTTACGACAAATGACACAAAAATTTAGAGATGCTTTAAATTTGTCTCCTGAAGACAGATATTATAAATCTGAAATTGTTAAAGTTGATGCTGAAGAAGACGAACTTCTTGAAATAAAATCAGATAAACCGATACAAGTTAGAATTAACAATGGTCCTTGGATCGATGTAAGGTCCATTGATGAAATATAAATACTAAAAAACTAAGCAGTGACGAATATCAATGCCATTTAGTAGTACCCCAGTATATGTTGGAAGAGGAGATCAGGTACAAGTACGCTACCCAACTCCATCCACATGGAATACTAAAGTTACAGTAAACGTCAGAATTGGTACTGGCAATGATCCTGATGGCATTGTATTCGGAACCAGAGTACCAGATTCAAGACCAGATCAATTTAATTTTACTGATCAACAGGCTTCTACATCAGCTACAGCTTCTACTGCTGGACAGTTTACCAGCATCATCGAAAAAGCTACCACATACTATTCAAATGAAATCACTGTAAGTGGTATTGATATTCCAATTCCTGCTAGTATAAGCGTAACTACTGCAGGACCAAAAGGAAACACAACAGGTCAAAATGCTAGTGCTGCTTTTAGAATTACCAGGAATGGAACTACAGGACCTTGGATTACATCTTCAACTGATATAAGAAATGGGGATGTAATTAGATTAAGAGTAACTACAGAAAATTGGTATACAACAAACACAAATGTTACTCTTACATTATCTGACGAAACCTGGGGAACAAATCTTGGATTATCCAGCACTGTAGTATCAGATACTTGGAGTATTACTACAAGGGCACAAGATCAAAATATTACAGCATACTCATTTACAGATTATGTTGATGTTCCTAAACCTTCCGATCCAGGTGGAGCATCATATAAAACACAAAATATTTCTATTGCTGGTATTGATAGTGATGTAGTATTAAGAGCATCTGCCACTGGTGATGGGCAAGTATCAAAAGATAATGTTAACTGGTCTCAATCAGTAACAGGATTAAAATTAAATGATACTTTATATACAAGAATTGCAGTAGGAACTAATAATACTCAAAAAACGACAGCTAATTTTAACGTTTTTGCCGTTGCTGGTGATACTTTAGCGGGTGGATACGAAAATAATAGTGCTGGAACATATGGTAGCGGCACTTTTGCAGTATCTCAGTCTTTAGGAACTGTAACTGATACTTGGCAAGTATGGACAGAAGTTGATCGTTATCCTAATTCATTCTCTCTATCGCCAATATTTACAAGATCTGATTCTTTAGCAACAGTAACCGCAATTAGCACTGGAAGTGGTTATACAAACGATCAAGTTTATTCAGTTACTGGTGGATCTGGAACTGGAATGACAGTTAAAGTTTCTGCTTTTACTAGTGGAGCATCTACTGGATCTGTCACTGGAGCCACTATTGTCGAAAAAGGTTCTGGTTATCAGATAGGAAATGTAGTAACTATTACAGGTGGTAATAATAATGCTCAATTAAGAATTGATGAATATGAGAATGTAGTTGTTTCTAGTACAACTACAAATAATGCATGTGAAGTAGGAAGAACTTATTATGCTGACTTTACAGTATCTGGTTTAGGAACAGAATATGCATCAAATGCTTATAGTGATTTAGAGGCTCCTACCAACATAAGCACTTCTATATTACCAATTAGTACATCAGTTGTCAATGGTTCTAATGTACAAATATTATGTGCTGTAACTCAAGGCGGTGCAGAGATTAGAAAAAATAATACTGGTAATTGGGTTCAACAGATATATGTACAAAATGGCGATGTCGTTAATACAAGATTAACTTCTTCGACATCTTTCAATACTACATTAACAAGTAGAGTTGAATTACTTGGTCCTCCTAATGGTGGTCCAAATGGAAACCCAACACTAGGACCATCTACACCAACTTATGCAAATAAATTTAGTGATATAACTTTAAAGACAAGACTCGCAAGAAGCAGCCCATACCCATTTAGAGTTGAAAATGTTTATGATGCTCAGCAAGGTACGCAAATTGTAAAACAAATTCCTATTGCTGGTCTTGATGTCAATGCTACAGCACAAATTATATCACAAACTCCAGGAAGTTCTGCACAGTTAAGTTTAAATGGTGTAACTTACGCAAGTTCTATTACTGTTACACCTACACAGAATGTTATTTACATCCGTGCAAGTGCCCCAACATCACAAAATTCTGTAAACACTATCACCTATAAAATAGGTGATGTTTCTGATACGTTTTCAATTTATACTAGAAGAATTGGTTGGGATTATGGTAATTACTCTGGTAGTGGTTCAACCAATTTTATCCAATATGATTTACCAGAACACGCAGAAACTTTCGATTTAACAGTTGTTGGTGCTGGTGGTGGTAATGGTGGTGATGATTTACCCAATAGCTTTGGTGGTAGAGGAGGATTTGGTAATCTTCTTAGAGCAAGTATAACATTACCAGATAATATTTTCCCAATCAATCCTTTAACTGGATTTCCTGATAGAAGATTAAAGATATTTGCTCCTGATGGTGGAGAAAATGGCATCACATTTACCACTGGTGGAACTGGTGGAACTGGCGGCTGGGGTTACGCTGTGGGTGGAAATGGTGGTAATGCTGGTCCTTCTGACAAATCTGGATCTGGTGGTGGCGGTGGTGGTGCCGCTGCAGTTACATTATGGGATGGTACTCCAATCATTATTGCTGGCGGTGGCGGTGGCGGAGCGGGCGCTGGTAATGACACAACCCCACCAACATCATCACAAAACGGAAACAATGCTGGACCTGGATTATTAAGAACTTCTACTGCTGGTCTAAGTTTAAGTGGAAACGCTGGTGCTAACAACACAGCTCAAGGTGGTGGCGCTGGTGGTGGCGGCGGTGGCTTTGGAGCTGGTGGATCATTATCCTCAACCAAAGTTGATGAGTCTGGCATCACAATTCAAACTACTGATTTGGATGCAAACGGTGGTGCTGGTGGCGGTGGTTATTATAATTCTTCTTATGTAACTCTTTACAATACATTAGAAAATTATGGTGCTGGTCCAGGAGAACCAGGACGTGTAGTTATTGGTATTCCTCCACAAGATATTACACCAGATCCTTTCTTCTTTGCTGACGTTGATAATGCAGTACCAGGACAAGAAGTAGAATCCGAACGTGTTGCTATTACTGGTGTTAACGGAAGAATTGTATTCGTTGCTGCTGCAGAGTTTGATTCTTTCATTCGTGTTTGTGATCAGTCTGCAGAAGACGATCCTACAGGAGCAAGCTGCACAATGTATACAGCTACTTCTCAATTTGTTAAAAATGGTCAATATGTTCAAATCAAGGCAACCCCAGGAGATCAATTCTTTACTTCATACCTAGTAAGAATTACTGTAGGCGATACAGAAACATATTGGTCTATTAACACAGGACCTCCACCAGATAGAGAACCAAACGCATTTACTATTCCAGATAAATCTGATCAACCAAGAAATACATTAATTGAAAGTGATGTAATTACAATCACTGGAATTAATACCCCTGTTACTGTTATAGCAAGTAATGGTGCTCAGGTTAGTGTTAATAATGGTTCTTTTGTAAACACACCAACAAATGTTTCTAACAATGACACGTTAAAAGTTAGATTACTATCTTCACCTGATTTTAATACTGAGGTTAACACTTCTATTATCATTGGTGAGAGTGCTCCATATATTTGGACTGTCAGAACAGAAATTGAAAAAGATACGACACCAAACTCGTTTGCTTTCACATCTTTATTTGATCAAGATTTAAATGTAGAGGTAAGAAGTAATCCAGTAACAATACGTGGTATCGAAACTACTGTACCATTCTCTGTTACAACTTCAAGTGGTACAAATGCAACAATTATAAAGAATGATGTTGATCTTGGCGTAAGTTCAACAACCGTAGAATTATTTGACGTAGTTAGATTAAAATATACTACAACTGATGTTGTTGGCGAAACCAAAGTATTTACTGTGTCTGTAGGCGAAACTGCTGGATCACAAACAGCTTATTCAACTACATGGACCGTTAATAATCTGGGACAGCTTGGAACAAGACCAGATGCCTTTACGTTCACAACTCAAGTCGCAACTGGTCCTGGAGTAGATACGAATAGTAATATTGTAACAATTAGTGGTTTACAAACTGCTGTTAGTGTATTTGCTACAAATAATGCCTTACTAAGCATCAATGGTGGTGCATTTACTAGGTACACAGTTACTTCTCCTGGCACTATAAACAATGGTCAAACATTACAAGTTAGATTAAAATCATTTGAGATCGAAGGTTTTTCAGTTCAAACTACTGTATTCGTTGGTGCTTATAATACTGACTATATCGTACAAACTCCAGCAGATCCAGGTTCTCCTGTTCTTGGTCAGTGGTACAGCTCTATTCAACCTGTTAAAATTTCTGGTTCTAACCAAATTAGATTCTCCTCAAAATATGATGGTATTCCTATTGGAAGCATGATGCCTGTCTTCCAAGATGCCACAGAAGATGATTTCTGGGGTAATTTAAATGGTAAGTTTGATTCTAGATTCCATGGTTGGATTTATTGTGACGGCTCCTACTTAGATGTAGCTGATTATAAACCATTGTACGATACCATTGGTGAAACATATGGTTTATTAACAACCACAGAATCTGGAACCGCAACTGCAGGAAGCAACCAAATTACAGTTTCTAGTGCATCGAGTTTAAAAGTAGGTTATAGAATCTTCACCCAAGGCGGTTCTGTGACTGTACCAGCAAGAACTTTTATTAAAGCAATCAATGGTAACACAATTACACTTTCAAATCAATTAGCTACTGGTGGTGCGTTTACATTTAGAGTAGTTTATGAATTTAGACTTCCTGATTTAAGAAATAGAAAAGTTCTTGGTACTGGAAATGTTGACGGTAGAGCTGCTTCATCTCCTATTGTAGCACCTAGATATGGTCCTACAAAAACATCTGGAACTGGATCTGGTTTTATTCCTGGTTCATTTGGTGGTATGTGGTTTATTGATACAATTGGCGATCCAGGCATAGATGAACTAGAACAGGTAGAAACTCCTGGAGCTGGTTTGCCTGCACAAGAAAGCCAATTCTTTGCAATTGCTCAGATTTCAACAACTGGTTATGAAAACGTAACTGGACAAATTGAATTTACTACAACAGGAAAAATTTCTGGTAACGTTGGTCTAAAAGATAATCCAGGAACAAGAATTTTTGAAGTTCCTTTCCATACGCACTTACTTATTACTGGCCAAGCTGATCCTGGTGGTGGTAAGGGTAGAGTTTCTTGGGATGGTGCTGGTGGTTATAACGCCAGAAAGATTGTTGGAAATGGTAATCAGGTTGGTTCTATTGGACCATCCCAAGAATCAGATAGTGTACAAATTAACTTATGGGGCTATGCCGTTGCTGATTATACAATTACATCTAATAATGATACAGTTCAGTCTGCGGTAAATCACTCACAAGGTCCATTATGGTATTCGGGTACATCTTTCTGGAGTTGTGGTGTAAGCCCAGGTTACGAAGGATTGGAAAGCATTAGTGATTTTGGTTCGTTAACAATTCGTCAACAAAATATTCCTATTGGTGGAGCAAATTATAATGAAATTAATAATTATGTTGATTTGAATGCTATGTTTGGTGGTGCCGCTACAAGTGGCAGTGAAGATGTAAAATTTGTTGGTGCTATTACTATCCCTAGAAGACAAATTAGTGTTCAATCGTTTAATCCAGCCACAAGAAATAGCCATACTCACTACTTATCCCTTGTAAGCATTCCTACAGGTGCATTTAGTTATGGTAACAGCGATGGTGGTGGTACTGGTTATACACAAGGTTCTATCACAACACCAACAAATACCACAGTAAACGTTGAATTTACTGCAGAAGAACTAGGTTTAGAAGTTCTTCCTGGAACATTTGTATTGAGCAACAACAAGCAGTTGATTCCAACACCTTCGTTGTCACCACAAGAACAAGTTCCACTCATTACACCATACATGTGGATTAAGTGGTTGATCAAGGCTTTCTAAATAGTTAATAAAACAGTTCGTACAATGTCAAAACAAGTTTTTAATCCAGATGACTTTGTTTTTGAGCCATTTAAAGCTCCAGAAGAGAAAAAACCTATTCTGGAGTATGATGCCCTCAATAGAATTATTTTAATTAGAGCAAAAACATCTGAAGGAGAATATACATATAATTCTGCTTTCTTAAGCATTCCATTGAATAAATCAATGCTTAAGAATATTCCTGATGAATGGTCTAATGATAACGATAGAATTGTTTTATTCGCAATTTATGAAGATGGAGAATATTTTCTCTACAAAGAAAAACTAAAATTTGACTTTGCCACCAAAGAAACTAAGTGGATTAGATACGAATATAAAGATCTTAGCGTAGCACAAGCAAAAGAACTGTTTGAAATTATTAAAGCTGCTGTTTATGCTCAGCAATTAGATAAGCAAATTGAAAAGAGTAATAATATTCTAGAACTTGCTAATAAAGATTATTATTTAAAACAAAAATCTTTACAACGAGAAGAAGAAAGAGATAAGCTACTCAGAGAAAGTGATTGGACAATTTTAGAAGATGCTCCACAAACATTTGAAGGAGAAAAAGAATTGTGGATTGTGTGGAGAAATAAGCTAAGAGATATTGTAAAAACTCCAGAAAATTTTGAAGATGCTTTAGATTATTTGATTTACGATGAAGAATTCAAGTGGCCCATTGATCCATTAATTTATCATAATAATTATCCAGATCACAACGTAGAATATTTGAGCACCGAAGATCAATTTGTAAAAAGTCATTTTGCTTCTTATAATAGTCCAGAAACTATTCTTGGAGAAAGCATTCGCCAAGCAGCTTTAAGAGCAAAAGAACTACAAGAAAACGGTGTTTCAGTTGATACTCAACTATACAAATTAATTGAAAAATATAAACTAACCGATGCTTTAGAAAATGTTGATATTACTAATTTAACTGTAGGTGAATAAAATGATTGTAAGAGATTTTCTAGATTGGATTGAATATTATACATCCAAAGAATCTACAACCATGATGGTTTTAAGAACCACTGGTCCAGACGCAGTAGATACAGCAGATAAAGCAAACTCAATTTACTCTGCTTATTATCAGAATTTTTTGACTGAATCTCCAGAGTTATTCTACAAACTTTTATATAATGAATTTACCTTCGTAGAATTTAATTCTGAAGAAGAAGCTTATGAATTTGCTGTAGAAAATTTACCAATGTCAATTGATTCTATTGCAGATCCAGATTACTTCGTAGAGTTTGTAATCTTTAGTGCAGGTAATTTAGTTTACTCTAATCATGACATTAGTTGGATGTCTGATAAAATTCCAAATAAAGATGAAATTAGTGTGTTGAACCCTTGACAGACTCATCCTACTGGGTTTTCTGAGGTTTGTCAAGCCCAGTTAGCAAACTGACACATGGGGGTTGACAGCCCCCTTTTTTCGTGGGATACTATCTTTATTGAAACGCTTCGCCATGAAACTCCGCCCCCAACAAGAGCAGAGCATCGCCGCCATGCAAAAGCACCAGTTCGGGCAGATCATCGCTCCCACTGGGGCTGGCAAGACTCTCATCATGATTTTCGATGCTATTCGTCGGATGAACGAATCTAGCAGACCACTCACCATTGTCGTGTGTGCTCCCCGTATTCTCCTGGCAGAGCAACTGTCCAGCGAGTTCCTTGAGCACATTGATTTCGCCAACGTTCTTCATGTTCACAGCGGCGAAACTCATCACAAGAGCACCACCAAGCCTAATGATATTGCTTTGTGGGATTACTTCGTAGAAAATCATAAACTTATCTTCACCACTTACAACTCACTCCGTCGAGTTAACGAGTCGGAAATCAACATTGATGTGGCTTACTTTGATGAAGCACACAATGCTACTCGTACTGACTTTTTTGATTCGGTAGCATCTTGTAACGCCACTAACTATTACTACTTCACTGCTACCCCCAAGCATCGTCGTTCTTCGCTTGGCACTGGCATGAACAACAAGATTGTGTTCGGTCAGATTATTTCTAACATTTCTGCTCCTGAACTGGTTGACCAGGGCAACATTCTTCGCCCCACCATTCAGATTCATGAAGTTGATTATGAACGGCAGAAAGGTCTCACCGCTGCCGACAACGACGCCAGCACCCTGATCGACATGATCGACGGACTGGACGATAGGAACGCCCAGAAGGTGCTTGTCGCTGCCCCTAGCAGCAAAGTCTTGTGGCAGATGCTCAGCAGCACCAGGGTTCTCTCAGACCTTGCTGAGCGTGGTTTTGATGTGCTCCACATCACCAGCAAGTTTGGTGCTTATGTCAACAATACTAAAGTTTATCGTGAGACCTTCTTCGATACCTTCAACACTTGGGGTCAAGATCCTGACCGTAAGTTCATCATCTTCCACTACAGCATTCTGTCCGAAGGTATCAACGTCCATGGTCTGACGCACACCATTCTGCTTCGCAACCTTC
>JACCEC012824798.1_pt1 | contig 10024 bp, 9 predicted proteins | sample 7450121 | NCBI WGS metagenome assembly JACCEC01 (sample SAMN15323455, study PRJNA562643) | freshwater metagenome | isolation source: river surface water | place: USA:Blue River Watershed | collected 2017-08-18 | reverse complement strand
GTTAATCACACTCTGTTGTAGGCTTTGCCGCCCCCACACAACAGCACACTCTATTCCAACTGATTGTCTTGTTAGTCCGCTTAAGAGCGGCAGATAATTGCGTGCGCTATATATTCCTCATAGTCCACTCCATTAACTAATCTAAGACATCATGACGATTACTGAGCTACTGACTTTCTCAGTTCAACATCAAGCCTCTGATCTCCATCTATCAGCCGGCATTCCACCCACGATACGCGTACATGGTGAAGTAAAAAAAATCAACTTACCAGCTATGCCGCATCAAGAAGTACAAGCCATGTTGAATGGCATCATGAGCGATGATTTACGAAAAAATTATGCTTCGCACTTGGAAGTCGATTTTTCATTTGAAATCCCAAATCTAGCGCGTTTTCGTGTCAACGCTTTTCATCAACATCGTGGTGCAGCAGCCGTATTACGTACTATCCCATCAAAAATACTCACACTACAAGATCTAAATGCACCTACTTTGTTTAGTGATTTAGCATTACGTCCACGTGGTCTAGTATTGGTGACAGGGCCAACTGGTTCAGGTAAATCTACTACGCTAGCAGCCATGGTGAATCATGTGAATGAACATGAGTTTGCACATATCTTGACGGTGGAAGATCCAATCGAGTTTTTACATCAACCTAAAAAAAGTTTAATTAATGAACGCGAACTTGCCGTACACACGCATTCCTTTGCAGCCGCATTACGCTCTGCCTTACGTGAAGATCCTGATGTAATTTTAGTTGGCGAATTACGTGACTTAGAAACGATACGCTTAGCATTAACTGCAGCGGAGACAGGTCATTTAGTGTTTGGCACTTTACATACCGTTTCAGCAGCAAAAACCATAGATAGGATTATTGATGTTTTTCCTGGCGATGAAAAAGAAATGGTGCGCGCTATGCTGTCTGAATCATTGCAAGCTGTGATTTCGCAAATCTTATTAAAAACTGCCGATGGCAAGGGGCGCATAGCCGCCCATGAAATTATGTTGGGCACACCTGCGATAAGAAATTTAATACGCGAAGCGAAAGTGGCACAAATGTATTCCGCCATACAAACCGGCACTGGAATGGGCATGCAAACGATGGATGCCTGCTTAATGGATTTAGTAAAAGCTAAAAAAATTAATATGGCAACCGCACGTAGTGCGGCTAAAGCACCAGAAAATTTTTTAACTTAAATCACGGTGATTTAATTTTTTCCAAACTCCACGCCTAATTCCTCACCTCGCTGTGCAGCAGCATGCAACGCTTCAATGATGGATTGACCTACTTTAGTATTTTGCATGGAAGTGAGCGCAGCGTAGGTGGTGCCACCTTTGGATGTCACATTTTCTCTTAATTGCGCAAGCGTTTGATCTGATTGAGCAGCTAACTCAGTTGCTCCTGCAAAAGTAGCCAAGGCAAGTTGTTTACCCTGCTCAGCTGATAAGCCTAATTCAACTGCCGCTGCTTGCATCGCCTCTAGAAAATAAAATACATAAGCGGGACCACTACCAGAAACAGCAGTCACTGCATTGATTTGCTCTTCTTGTTCTATCCAAACCGTCTCACCTACCGCCTGCATAATGGCATTCGCTATTTGTTTTTGTTCCGCAGTCACACCAGATAAAGCAACTAATCCTGTGATGCCTTTGCCTATCAAAGCAGGCGTATTAGGCATAGTGCGAACTATAGACGTATGTCCATGCAACCAACGCGACAAATCTTCAGCACGTATACCGGCTGCAATCGATATCACTAATTGATTTTTAAAATACGGAAGTAAACTAGTTACGACTTCATGCATTTGCTGCGGCTTCACTGCAAGCACCCATACATCGGTAGTGGCAAGAACTGCATTAGCACTCAAAGACGTTGTCACACCAAACTGTTGCTCACATTTTGCTAGAGCTTCTACATTGATATCCACCACATGAATATTTTTTGCTGCTGTGAGTTTATCTGCCAAGCCACCAATCAAAGCCTGCGCCATATTGCCACCACCGATAAAACTAATTCTTTTATTATTTTGCATAATCTCTCACTCCGAAAATCGCTGTTCCTATTCTGACTATGGTTGCGCCTTCTGCAATCGCAGCATCCATATCAGATGACATGCCCATAGAGAGCGTATCTGTTGGTATACCTGCAGCTAGTAAGTCTTGCTGCATCATGCGTAATTTTGCAAAAGCAGCGCGCTGTTGTCGCACATCTTCTGTAGGCTCAGGAATCGCCATTAATCCACGCAAACGGATATTTGGTAATTCAACTACGGCGCGAGCCAGCTCTAGTAATGCCTCTGGCTCTATTCCACTTTTTGTTGCCTCGCCACTGACATTCACTTGCAAGCATATTTGTAAAGGCGGCATGCCTGCTGGCCTTTGTTCAGATAAACGCTGTGCAATCTTGAGGCGATCAACTGAATGCACCCAGTCACAGTGTTCTGCAATTTGACGTGTCTTATTACTTTGTAGGGGACCAATGAAATGCCATTCCAGTTGCAAATCTGACTTAAGCGATCGTATGGTGGCGATTTTATCTATCGCCTCTTGCACATAATTTTCACCAAAAGCGCGTTGCCCTGCTTGGGCAGCAGTCAAAACTGCTTGGGCATCAAAGGTTTTGGAAACAGCCAACAAACAAATACTGGCGGGATCGCGACCAACCGCCTGCGCACTAGTGGTTATGCGATGTTGCACGAGTTGCAAATTTTCTGAGATTGACATGATGCCGCATTATCTCTCATGTCAGCCCTTCAGCAAAAAGCGGCATCCACTGCTAAGATTGACCGCATTCAAACCAATAAAGGACAGCATCATGAGCTCACTCTATGATTTCAGCGCAAACACCCTATCAGGTCAGACAGCTTCATTGGCAGACTACCGTGGCAAAGTTTTATTAATTGTGAATACAGCCAGCAAATGTGGTTTCACGCCGCAATATAAAGGGCTAGAAGCATTACATGAAGCATATAAAGATCAAGGTTTAGTTGTACTAGGCTTTCCTTGCAACCAGTTTGGAGCGCAAGAGCCAGGATCAGCCGATGAAATCGGTGCATTCTGTGAAAAAAATTATGGCGTCACTTTTCAGCTGTTTGAGAAAGTGGATGTGAATGGGGAAAATGCGCATCCATTATTTAACTTCTTAAAGAAAACTGCCCCCGGTGTATTAGGCACCGAGGGCATTAAATGGAATTTCACTAAATTTTTGGTGGGCAAAGATGGCAATGTTTATGACCGCTATGCCAGCACTACCGCACCTGAAAGCATGAAACAAGATATAGAAAAATTACTCAGTGCATAAAAACCTCAAACAAAGCTAGATTGCGAGCGTGAAGATTCAAAGGAATCTGAATCTTCCCTACTTTGTCCGTCTATGTTGCGATTATTAGAAATTTTATCTTTTTTGGTGAGTGCATTTAATTTTTTTATTTCACGTTGAGTTTTAGGACTTAGCTCTAGATCTTCATCATTTTCTAATTCATCCTCACTATCTGTAAAAGTTTTTTTCACATGAACCACTGTATCGTTCCTATCATTTTTTTTAAAATCTGTTTCAGCTTCTACGGCGCCAAAGAAAGGACGAATCCAGCTGCGTATAGGGGACAGTAGCGATTGATAGCGAAAAATATAACCCACAATCAGAGGTGCTCCTAAACATACTGAAGCGATAATTTGTGGCGCACTGAGTATGTCAGTTGATTGGCCTACATAACCTGATTGCGCTATCCCCCCTCCATTCAAACCTGTGATATTGATATTTTCTAACGCTGTCGCATTTGCTTGCGCTCCACTCAAGATAGCAGGCAGTGCAAGACCAGTATAGATACAATGAGGTACTAAGGATAAAGGTATCGCAATTAATTTTGCAATCATCGTTGCTTGAGCAGGAATCCCTTCTAATACGCCCGGACTGTCTTGATCACTCACCTCACCCATGTATGCCCTGCGTGAGGCATCTGATGCCGCTAGAGTTCTTTTGAATCGAGATTGAAGCTGATCATGTATGGCACTCGCTTTTTTCCATTTTTTTTCAACTTTTTTTAACTCATCCGTAAATTTTTTTATTAAGCCATTTAAGCGGTCTAATTTACTCGCATTGCTTATCTGATTCGAGCCACCTAACAAAGCATCGCGTTCTTTCGTTAATACAGTGAGTGATTGTTGAAGCTTGAGCATCTTTGCGCTCCACGGATCGCGATGCGCTGCTGCTAAACTAAGTTGCGCTGCCTTTATTTGAAAGCTGGTATTTTGTAAATGTGATTTTTGTATCCATTTACGTAAATAATTTTGTCCGATAGATGTAAAAGCACCAGCAAAAGAGCCTGCTACAGCAGAAATCCCAAAATCTATTGCCGAAGCAGTGAGAGGCGAAAAATTTTGTTTAATGAGAGGGTTAACACCACCTGTGATGATATATAAAGCTGTATACCAAAAAAAGGGCAGTTCATCACTTAAAAGAGCACGAAATTGCGCTGCCTTTATGACCTTATACACATTCGATTGCTTATCTTCGATTGCCTTAATGTCCTCCATCGTTATTTGCAGCACACCAGATTTAAACCAATCCATTCTTTTTTCACGCTCTACACATTCATCTACAATTTTTTGTATATAAGAATGACATTCATTGACTCTATCGATCTGATTATTTTCATTTGCAAGTTTTAATTCTTGTAGTGCTGCATAAAAATCTAGATAAGCCTTACCATCAGGCGATGGATAATATGCACCCTGCAAACGAATAGCATTTGCCAGAGGCTCTGCGATTAAGGGATTTAATAGTCCTGCCATTAAGAACGACCACGCACCATGTGGCGAATTAGATGCTGTAGATACAACATTTGTTGCAAGCTTACCTACCATAAAAGAAATCCAATAAGCCGTTGCACCAGCTAAGCCCGTTGTGGTTATTTGGGAATAATGGCTGCTATCTTTAGGTTGTTGTTGTGCCTGACTGAGTAGACCTTCTTGTACTTTAATAGCTGCCTCATCAATATCAGTAAAACTAGTATTATCTTTTAAAATTTGGTCTAAGATATTTTGGAAGACATCAATATCTTCAGCCGACATTCTTTGATTTACACTTGGCTGTAAGGAATTTTCATCTGCATTTAAGATTTTTAATAATTCATCTCTTGTAAAATTAATTTTAATATCGTCCTGAGAGTAGGACTCTGATGCTTGACTAACTACCGGTGAAGAGTAGGACTCTGATGCTTGACTAACTAACGGTGAAGAATGGGATGACTCAACTACGATTTCGGATTCTGCAGAATCAACATCGTCATAATCTGACAATAACTGCCTAGATGATATTTTTGATTCAGTTTTATTAGGATTTCTTCCAATTAAATTTAACTGATTATTATTTTTAACACTCAAATGCGTATAGTCTGAATTTTTATTTTGGGTTTTGCTTTTCTTAACAGGCCTATGATCTGTAGGCTGATTTTCAAATCGATGCGTATTATTTGATCGGCCATGATAAGGTAATTTGTCCATTTTATTTCCCCTCAAGCTAAAGGATAGTGTTGACTACTTTCCAACTCTTCTAACAGCAATTTATTTTTAAGTAGCGTATTTCGCCACTCACGTATTTGCAGAACAAAAGATTTAATAACGCTAACCAAACCCTCTGCTGTAGTGTTTAAATTAATAGGTAATTTGATCCTGAACATTAAGCAAGAACGAATGTGATCATAATCAAATACAGCATCTAAGCTGCCATCAAGCACACCCTGCATAGCAAACATGGCCTCATAAATTTCGGGCTTAAAATCCTGCTCGACCTCACCCAAATCTAAAATAAGTCGCGCATACTGATCTTGATAAAAATTTGATATAAGAAAAAAATCTACGTCATCTAACGTAACTCTCTCGCCATTTCCTAATGCATTTTTATCTGCAAATTGCAGAATATGGCTTACCTCACTACATAATTTTTTAAAATAATCGTCGCTCAAAATCATCTCCTATTTTTTTAATTAATCAAGCGGAAGGGCAGTCTTGACTATTACCTTGCTCCTCCAAGAGCAATTTATTTTTAAGTAATCTGTGTCGCCAATCTATTATTTGCAAAACAAAAGATTGAATAATGCTCGCCAACTCTTCTGCACTAGTATTTATATGAATAGGCAACTTCACTCTAAACATTAAGCAAGATCGAATCGAGTCATAATCAAACATAGGATCAAAACTGCCATCGAATATGCCATCAGATATGTCATCTAATATGCCTTGCATAGGAAGCATGGTTTCATAAATTTCTGGCTTAAATCCTGGCTTCAATTCATCTAAATCTAGAATAAGTCGCGCACACTGATCTTGGTATAAATTTAAAATAAGACAAAAATCCACTCCCTCTAAAGACACTCTCTTGCCGCTCCCTAAGGCATTTTTATCTTTGAGTTGCAGGACTTGACTGACCTCACTACATAATTTTTTAAAATAATCGTCGCTCAAAATCATCTCCTGTTTTTTAATTAACACATCGCGCAAGCTTAGAAATTAAGTGCGAAATTCTGTGTCATCAAAATGCAATGAAGTTCCGAACAAGTAACTCCCAAAATCTCATGGCCGATGATTTAATTCGCTCAAATTATTAACGTAGCTAATTGGCGACAAGCTTATGCAAACCAAGAACGCCTCGCTGAATAAGCTTTGAGTTAATTAAAAATCTCTACTAGCTGCGTTCGTTCATAAGACATGCCCCACAGCCACAACCATTAAGACACACCCACCTTCGATATGCATTGCGAACTATCCTGAACTTGCAGTACTCATTTGCAACGCTGATTGCAATTACTCAAAGTGATAGTTCTACTCACCAAGTTGTTTGATTGAATCGAGACTTTGTTCACTGTGTTTGAACAGCGGTTGAAAGTGAGTTACTCAGCGTGCTCACCGATCATCAGATGTGGACATAGCACAACAACATGCTGTTGATTGGCAAACATTAACGGCAATAACGGAGACACGACATGAATGAAGAACAATTCACTCAGCTTTGTAGGGATGTTAGTTTTTTACTGGGCGAGGAAGATGGTGAAGCATTAGGTAAATTTGGAAAAATCTCATTACACAATAAAGCGATTACTGTTTTTTTTGATGAAGAGATAGATAGCAGTGAAATTGTTTTATATATCGATATGATTTCACTCAACAACACAGATCGTGAATCCATACTTTCCATCTTAATGGGCATGAATTTATTAAACAATCATCATCAATTAGGCATTTGTGCTTTAGACCCCATAAGAAATATCGCCATACTGAAAAAAAATATTTTCATTAACGATGTCTATACGCCAGATCAGTTTGCAATGCAAATGCTAGATTTAGTAAATTACGTTAATCAAATCTGCACACAACTCCCTGAACTTATTTCTAATCTAAATAATTCTCTTTCATCTAGAAATAAAATTTCACAATCAGTTTAAGGAGAGTAACGCATGGCAAGAGCATCTGGATATACTCGACCTTCACAAATACATCACAGACCTATCATATCGGAAGCCTCCGATATTGAAGAGGGACTACATAGCACCCAACAAGATGATACGCGTACGTCTAGCATTGATTTACCCTCCACCATTGATAAAAATTTTATTCTTAACTTAATCAAGGATTTAAAAAATGCAGGCAACGCACATCATGTTGCAGGCGAACACTTAAGAAAATCAGCTGATGCCTTCACTAAGGCATTTGAAGAATTACATCAATTAAGTAGAGAGCTTGAAAATGAAGATAGTGACGAAGACTCTGATGCCCACCTAAGTACAAAAAAAGAACGCATACAAGAACTGGTTGATTTTATTCAAGACACTATCGATAGCTTTTCTGATTTAACTAATTTAAAAAATGTAGCGGCTGTTTTTGAACATGCGAATCAACGTAATCCAGATAGTTATCTGGCACCCATCTATCCATCCCCTATTATTCCTCGTGATGAATTTGATGATTCCTCTGAGGTTTCTTATCCTAGTGATGAAGATGATTCAGCATCGGAGCTAGATAAGGTAATCGTGTCACATGTATTCGAAAAATTTATTAATGATGAGGTTATTTCTGAACAGACCAAAAATCATCAAATCAAATTTGAAATGCACAATAAAGTGCATCAAGAAAATGCAAAAGCCAATACGCTAGAAAAAGTTTTTTACAATCAGCTAGCAGGTGTTGTTGCCTATCTCGCAGCATTTGGCATAAGCAATCTAGCAGCCAAACTTACTCCAGGATTAGGTCCCTACATGCTCCCCATTGTGGCAGCACCTTTACATACCTTACTCGCAGGCCCACTCTCTGGAATGATACGTTCCACCACTTGGGTTAATCCGGCAACCAAAGAGCAATTTCTTCATCAGCGTGTGCAAGCAAGAGCACAAGGCGATATACACAGAAAGCGGGTTGGACTGGAATCAAAAATTAAATTTACTTGGCGTGGTGAGCGTTTAACTGCTGACGAAATTTTAAAGAAAGAACCTTCTTTTAGTAATTGGTATAGCAAAACCTTAACGGATGATGTTCCCTATTTCAGTTTTTTAGCTTTTTATTTATTACGAAACATTATCATTGAGTATTTACGCCCTCCCTTAGATCAGCCCGGTTTTTCTTTTGTACCCACTGCAGCTGGTTATGTGCCTGAGGAATTTTTTTCTACCAGAACCTTAGCGGGATTTGGTGCCGACTTATGTTTGCAAACACTGGCTGGCTCTCTAGCTGGCGCAATGACTATGGTTGTTAATCAAGGCATACGAGCTTCTTATAAAGAACTACATTGTTTTGAAGTTGTGACGAAAACCAAAGCCATCTGGAATCTTGAAAGAATTTATCTCACTTCCTGTAAATCCGATTTTGAAAAAGCTATTCAAAATGAATCCAACTCTGATTTAAAAGCTTTACTTGAAAAGGAATTAGATAAAATTAAATTACAACTAGATAAGGCTGAAAAAAAATCTAATCTTTTTAGCTCTTACTGGTATGAAGTGAATTTACTTTGGCAAGAAAAGAAAAAAGGAATCGCGGGCGACCCCGATCAACCGGGCACGCGACTTGATACGATATGCGATATTGCAGGTAAATTTATTTCTTTAATACCAGTCGCAATCACATCGCAATTAGTCAGCAACTTTGCACCAATACGAGCAGATAGTTCTACCAGTGCATGGCTACAAATGTATGGCCGCACACTGGCTCCACCCTTAGCGCTAATGAGTTTTTTACTGCGCTCGGAAATTAGTGGCTATGTGCGTTTAGTCTACGGTGATATGAAAGGAAGAGTGAGCGCAAGATCACATTCCACTGTGACTGAAGTCAATCAATTGTTATCACCTACGCAAACTGTTAATCACACACCCATTAAGAGTGATGCGGAAAGTGATAGCGATACAATTATCTAAGCTTGAATTTAGCGAGAATTAAAAAGGTCATTAATGCTTTAATGATGCATCAATTAATTCTATCCAATGTCTCACCTCTGTTTGGGTGCCTGATTGCAAATGCGTCAGGCATCCTATATTTGCGGAGACTATCATTTCAGGCTGAGTCGCCTCTAGATTTTTTAATTTATTATCTCTGAGTTGGGTAGACAAGGTGGATTGCAACACGGAGTAAGTACCTGCTGAACCGCAGCATAAATGACTATCTGCACACAACTTAACATCGACTCCCACCGCTTTTAATACGCCTTCTATTTTTCCACGTATTTGTTGGCCATGTTGTAGTGTGCACGGTGGATGATAAGCCACACGCTTATTGATCTTACCAATTTTACTTACTAGCTCTTGTTCAAAGGCTGGCATGATTTCAGATAAATCTTTGGTGAGCTCTGAAATTTTCTGAGCGCGTTTTGCATAGAACGTATCTTGCGCTAATAAATGTCCGTAGTCTTTCACCATACTGCCGCAACCAGATGCTGTCACCACGATTGCTTCTGCACCTGCTTCCACATTATGCCACCATGGATCAATGTTGCGACGCATATCCTCTAAACCGCCGGACTGATCATTTAAATGATGGCGTATCGCG
>JACCEC012371694.1_pt1 | contig 10024 bp, 6 predicted proteins | sample 7450121 | NCBI WGS metagenome assembly JACCEC01 (sample SAMN15323455, study PRJNA562643) | freshwater metagenome | isolation source: river surface water | place: USA:Blue River Watershed | collected 2017-08-18 | reverse complement strand
TTCCCTATATGGCTATTTAGAAATTGTTGAGAGATTAATTGCTGCTGGTGCAGATGTAAATAAAGCTCATACCGATAATGGATCGACACCTCTTTATATTGCATCCCAATATGGCCTTTTGAATATTGTTGAGCGATTACTTGCTGCCAATGCTGATGTTAATAAAGCCCGAACTGATGATGGATCGACACCTCTTTATATTGCATCCCGATATGGTCATTTACAAGTTGTTGAACAATTGCTTGCTGCTGGTGCGGATAAAACTATCCCTGCAAGAGATGGTAAATTACCCATTGATGTTGCCAAAACAGAAAAAATTCGCAATCTTATCAGAGATACTGTTGTACATCCTAATGCCGCGACTATCAACACAATTGATATTCCTGTTCCGAATGTTGAAGCAGCATCGAATGCTCTCTTGGGTGACCTCGCCGAAGATAATGTGGTAGGATACTTTCCCAATGCGAGTGGGAAAATATTTGCATCTCAGGGCATTACTGCGTATCGCAAGACAGACCCCACAACTCCAACAAATCTCTGGAGTGGTACCCTTGAATCGGGACAAAATCCATTTACGCGCCAACCATTTGTGAGAGCTCCTGTGTACCGTCGTGCACACCTTGTAAAGACTGAGGGTGGTCGTCGTAGTCGGCGAGGAACACGCAATCATAATCGCTCATAATCCAACATTTCACCGAACACGTCTTCCTGTCTTTCCTCGTCTGGTTGCCCGCCTCCGTGTCCTGCGACCGCCTCGGCGCGTCTTAGCCTTAATGTGTGCCTTGCGATACGTGGTGCTACCAATAGGAGCCCGTGTAAACGGATTTTTCGCGGATGCCAACACACTCCTCCACGTATTGGATTGTTTATTAGCACTATTGGCCGCCTTGCGCACAACAATGCCTTGGGATGGGAATATTTTTCCGGCCGCATTGGGAAAATATCCGAGTACATCACCTTCATCAATTTCGCTTACGAGCAGACCGTTGTAGAGCGGACCCTCGTTGTTTCCTGGGGCGTTCAAATTCACTGATTCAAGATTGTTGGAAATTGCGGGAACCAACATAATTGGAAGACTCGCAATTATATCATTACGAAGGGCATCATTTACAATGGGGGATGCAAAATACGCTTCCCCTTTGACCTCAAACGCATCGCGCCATTGAAAATACTGGTCAAGATAATCAAACATAGGAGCCCCTTCGTGACCCTTTATTTGCTGGATATCCTGGTATGTGATGGCTCGCCCAAGATGGTGCTCAATCACCGTGACACAGTCGCGGTGTGCAGCTACTGGTCCATTTTCATTACCAAAACTGGCAATGCTAATTGTTTGTCTGTAAGCCGCACCCACATCATCATCCTTATACAACAATCCATATCCATTGTAATCTTTGGCCAGAATGCGGCTACCATTTTCCAAAAACACATATGCCTTTTCCATCCATTTATCAATGTTGGGATTGTTGATTATGGGGATTGCATTTTCCGCATCATTTTCATAATAATAATCAATTGAGTCGAGGTTAGAATCAAATGGAAATCCGCAACACGGACATATCTCATCCCACGAACCACCTCCTTTCATTTCTTACGTAGAATGAAGAAATTAACGGCGTGCGTACCGTTTATGACTACGTGCCCTTATAAGTTTATGTCTCCGGGTAGTCCGCCGACGACCGCCTCGGCGCGTCTTGGCCTTCATATGTGCCTTACGATAGGTGCGTGTACCAATTGGGGCCCGCGTGAATGGATTTTTCTTAGAGGCCAATATTCCTTTCCACATATTGGATTGTTCGCCTGCTGCATTGCTCGCCTTACGCACAATGATTGCCTGGCCTGGATATATTTTTCCGGTATTGTTGGGGAAGAACCCCAGAACATTACCTTCCTCAATTTCACCGGAATAGAGTGCATTGAAAACGGGGGAATTGTTGTTGGAAGCGTTAATATTCACTGATTCCAGATTGTTGGAAATTTCATTCACTCCCGTGAGTTCCGGAAGTCCGGCAATAATTGCATCCTTCAGAGTGGCGTTGATTAACGGGGATGCAAAATAGTCCTCACCCTTTTCGATGAAAATGCCGGACCAATTAAAAATCACACCATTAAAAAAATTACGCGCATATGCTTTTCCATCACGGGATATTTCCACCAGATCGTGAAAGCTCAGAGGTCGTCCAATATGAGCCTCAATGACTGTGGCGCAATCTTGGTGTATGCCAATTCCTGAATCATTTTCGGGCCAATTAATGTATAGCATTTCTTCAGTTCCCACTTCATGCACCAAACCATTTCCACTATATTGATTGAATTGAACGCGGTTTCCATCTGAAAAATACGCATAGCCCAAATTTAGCCAGGCGTCTATGTTGGGATTTTGAATTTCGGGGAATGTATTATCAAAATCGTCATTATAAACTGAAAAAATGTCACTTATAAACGGGAGACCACAACAGGGACATACTGCATCGGATAATGAACCTCCCCTCATTTCTAACATATCGCTATAAAACTCCCAAACCAAAAAGTTTTTGGCTTGGGATTTTTGGTGTTTTTGGTTTTTTTAGTTTTTTTGTGTATGGGGGTGATTTTATGCATTTATGTGTAAGATGTGAAGGTGTCTACTTACGCTCGCTGGTGCGGGTGGTGCGCATATCACGGGTACCGTCCTTCTTGACGAATTGGGGAGCCGTGTAGCGCTTGTCCTTGGTGCCATCAGACTTGGTGGGCATCTTGAGGTCAGTGGTCTTGCGGGTGGAGGAAGAGACGGTAGCGGAAGGCATTGTTGGGAATGGAAGAGAGCGAAGGAAGCGCGAAAGAAAGAAGCGAGGAAGGTGTCTTGGTGTTGCCACACACATCCTGGCAAGGCGCCGGTGACCCATCAATTTTTTCCTTGACGGTACGTCACAGACCCCACGACGTAGTCTCAAGGGGTCCAGACCGCAACGGGACCTATGGATACCCCACAACCACCTGCAGCAATTACCTCACGTACCGCCGCCTGATGGACCGCCATACATTCATCATACTGTCCTTGACCATCCCCATATGTTGTAATGAAGGCCCTATGCATCACCTCATCATCCCCCGCCTCCTCGGGCACTATCTTGGAGAGCACGGGCAGTTTACGAATTTCCCGTACAGGCCCCCGCACACTCGTGGTCAATGTACCACCAGAGGACCACAGGAGACCGCGTATGATTTCCTTGGGAATGCGCATAATGAGCAGGGGAGCCGCCGTACTATTCCGCAAAAACCACACCCAATCTATTTTGGCCGCGTGCTTCACACCGTAGTTCTGGTACCGTTCCACAATTCCAACAGCGACCGAATCATCCTGCTCCTTCACCTCGTATGCAATGGGCATATAATGGAGTTGGGCAGGATCGTGTAGGAAATGCCGGAACACCTCAATATCATTCTCCGCACACCAGACATTCCTACAAAATGAATAACCGCCCTTTCCCCCATCCAGGCGAAATACGAGACCCACGGGGTGTCGCAGGACTTCCACTCTCTCGCGGACCGTTGCGAGGAATGGGTGGACTTTCAGGGTGTGCATTGTTTCCTCCAGGTCACGCACGAGGGCGGCGGGAAGACCCTCGAACGTAAGGGAAATACGGGGTCTGGTGGTGGTGGTGGCGGTGGCAGTAGCGGTTGCGGTAGTCATTTCGGGTAAAGAGAGGGAGGAGGGATATGTTGGTAATGCCGGTTACGTTTAGAATCCCAACAGACCAACCAACGCATCCACGACCTCCCTATGCTCCACTGCCACCGGTTCCTGGTCCAACCAGGCGGCCAAGTGATCGCCCGTATACTGCGCCTCACCTCGCAATCCTCGGATGGTTTCGGCCACACCCTCGGCAAGCAGGTGTACATTGTATCCGCCCTCCAACACGGCCACAATTGGTTTTTGTAGGCGGGTAAGGGCGGCCGCCATAAAGCCGAACGCCGCCGGTGTCAGTTCCATTCCCGCTAAATCATCACCTCGCAATGCATCGTATCCCGCAGACACCAGGATGACATCGGGCGCAAAGCGCTCCAATGCGGGCAAGATAACGTGTTGGAAGGCATAGGCATACGCGGCATCATCCGCGTTATCTGTTGGCCACTGGACATTGAATGACCGGCCGCCCGTGGCTTTTGCGAGTCCCTCGCCCTTCCAATTACGACCCTTGGGGGCAGGATATGTTGGAAATCCGGCGCGTGTGAAGGCGGCGTGTAAGCTCACAAACATTACGGATTCGTGGCCACCTAGGGCGGCGGCCGTGCCATCGCCAAAATGATAGTCCCAATCCAGAATCGCTACACGTTTGTTTGCAGCGAGTGCCGTCTTCGCAGCGAGAACGACATTATTGAGAAAACAGAATCCCGTGGGTACATTAAAACAGTGGTGCCCAGGAGGCCGTACGATGCAGAATGCGTGGCAAGGGTGGTGAGGGGAAGGGGAATGAGAGGATATGTTGGAAGTTGAGATGGCCGCTTGGGTCGCAGCAATGGCTGCAGCCGCCGCGGTTTTTGCGGCAGCCCATGTACCCGCCGACCAATAAATATCCCCACATTGTGGATCCGTATATGCATCTTCACTGTGTGCAGGTGTACGAATTGCGGCTCTTCGCACCATCGAAGCCCCATATTCCTTGGCTACCGCGGCATCCGTGATTTCCTCGACGACTTCGTGTATTTCACAGGCGGCCCATAGGGAGTCAGGTTTGGCCGCGATGGAAAGGGTGCCGGTTTGGGACCATTCACGGAGAGCCGCGGAAATACGGTGACCTTTCAGGTGTGCCTCAATCCCCACAATCCGCGCCGGTTCCTCTACAGCGGATTGCTCGGCCGGTGGCACGTGCTGTGACATCACGTCCGTGTTATAATACAGTGCAACTGAGGACATTTGATACTGGATGTTTTTTGTGTCACCCGTTTAGAATAGGGGAGCAATGGAAGCCGCGAATGCGATGAGTCAGGCAGTTATCGCCTATAATGTCATTCCTTTTCTGATGCTTGTTGGGTTTCGGGATTTCCAACATCTCGCCTGGTCCCTCTCGGCATTGTTGGCGTCCCTGGTTGCAGAGGGGCTAAAACACCTTACTGTATGGGGAGGATGTGTGGATTGGTGTCGGCGGCCGGCGGGGGCGGCCCATTGCGACCTGCACAATCGTGGAGGCTCGGCCGCAGGCGAACCTGGATGGCCCTCGGGCCATTGTTCCACCGCGGCTGCGTTTTGGATGGGAGCGTGGCTCCTGGCGCCTTCGGGCTGGCGGCACTGGGTTGCGGCAGCGGGATTTGTTGGTGTTGGGGCGATGGCGGCGGCTCGTATGAAAAAACGGTGTCATACGCTTTTTCAGACAATAAGTGGGTCTTTGTTGGGAGCGGGGCTCGCCTGGGTATTTATTAAAATAGGTACAGTTTCGCCTGGACGGCATTGAGTGTACCAGATGTGACATTTGTGGAGAGTTGGACGACTACACTCTCACCGGTGTAAAAGGTAAAGGATGAAACGCCGTCAACATACACAAGGCTACTTGTGGCATTCAATTCTACCGAGTACATTTGTGTGGATGCTGTGTACGATGAATTGTATTTGAACACATTCACATGTGTATGGTCCCCTCCCGTAAATGGAATGGTAGTTGCAAAATCACCGGCGTGTACAATAGTCGTTTTAAAAAAGGGGATGAAGCATATGTTGGAAGTGATGGCCGTTGTAGGAAGTGTGCCTGGCATAAGATGTCCATGCGGCACCAACATATTGGATCGGAAATTGCCAATTGCACCGAATACCATTGTAGCGGGATTGGAGTCAACGGTAAATCCTTGACCATTTGCACTATTGTTGATAAGGTCCGTGCCACTTGCAATTATAATGGAACCCAGGGTTTGCGAAATATCCGCTTTGGCACCGTATACAGATGTGGTCTTCAGCTGTAGGATAGCGGAAGCGTGGTTGGTTTCACAACCAATGATGTTTTCGGATGTTGGAAAGATTGTGTTGTGAACGTATATGTTGGTATCGCGTGTTGTGAAACGGTTTGCGGCAACTACGTAAATACCACGGGCCACACCGCCTGTTCCCGTGAAACTCACATTAATTGAGCATGAACGCATTGAATCCGCACTACCGTAGGCCAGGTCCGAGGTACCTGCTGAGTAGATACCGTATACAGTGGTGGCTCCTGAGGCGGTGCTCGTCACATTAATGACTGATGTGCGAATTTTGGAGGTCTTCGCTGCATTCCCAACAATATCCACTCCCTTCAGTGTCACGCCATTTGTGGCCGATGCGAGAGTGAGAGTGACATCCTCAATACGGCAGTTGGGATTCAACGTGACCAGCGTGGTGCTGGTAGTCACGGTTCTTTGAATAATGACCGTGTTTACATTGATGCCACGCAGGGCCACACCTGTTGGAATTGTAAGGGATTCGGCATACGTTCCAGGATATACAAATACGGTATCACCACTTATGGCAGTTGCCAGAGCGGCACTGATGGTTTGGAAGGGATACGAATAAGGACGCGTGGCGGCAATGGAATCACTGCCGTTTACTGTGTCAACGGATAGAACGTGCCCAACGGCCTTGGCAACCGGATTTTTGATGAGGGAGTAGGCGGGACCTGTGAGACCGGCGGCGGTGTTTTCCTGCACGACCAAATCAAAATTGGTGTTTCCAGGTGAGCCGGTGGGTCCTACATTCCATCCGCCCACCGCCTGGGTTGTGCTGATGGCGGGTCCGATATTCACGAAGGGAGATGCGAATCCATATTCCGCGTACGCGATTCCACCCAAATCGGAACCGATGGAGGCGTCCTGGGTTGCACCGGTGGGTCCGGCGATTTTCAGGGAACCGGGTCCCACGTACACTTCCTTCCAACGCGCTCCTGTGGCACCGAGATTGAATGATCCGTTTGTGGGTGGTAAAATATTACCGGAAACGGTGAGGGCGGTTCCCGTGGCTCCCAACACGGCTCCACCGATTGTAATGGAACCGGCGCCTACGAAGAGGTGGTTCCAGCGCTGCGTGGAGGTTCCGAGGGTGAAGTAGTCGTCAGTGGTGGGGACGATGTTGGCAGCCGCGGAGAGTGTAGAGCCGGCAAATGTCAAGTTGGTTTCCGCGTTGACGGTGCCATCGCCTACAGCGGTGAGGACGCGCGTGGAGGAGATGTTGGAAATGCTGGCTGTGGCACCTGTAGCACCGGTTGCTCCTGTGGGGCCACCAGTGCCTATTCCATATGTCACTTCTTTGGTCGCAGTATTGTAATACAATACGTCAGTAGGTGTTGCATCAGCCCTGACAGGTGCTACGAATAGACTATCTGTCTGTGTAGTATTGAGCTCCACATTTTGGGCATTGATGACAATTGTGTTGGCGTGTTGGCTACTTAGGCCGGCCTGAAATCCAATGGCAACCGCTTTGGTTCCTTGGTTGGAATTACCTGCCTGAAATCCAACAGCGGTTCCGAACTGCTGCTGATCCATATAACCGGCTTCCTGACCAATAGCCAAACCGCTCTGGGCCTGTGCGGAATATCCCGCATACCATCCGAGTGCGATTGTACCGGATGCATTGCTGCCTAATTGAGCGGCATTGGTGCCGATGGCAATGCCATAATTGCCGAGGCCGGATTCGCCCGCAAAGGCTCCAATGTTTACTTTGGATGAGCCGGCCACCCATGAATTTGTACTCCAGTATAAGTAATCACCGTAGTTGGTGCCTGTGGCTGTAATGCCACCAGGACCTGTTGGACCCGTGGCACCAAAACCAGTAGCACCCGTACTTCCAACAGAGCCAGTTGGACCTGTAGCACCTGCACCGGTCGCACCGGTGGCGCCTGTAGCTCCTGTGGACCCGGTACTTCCAACATCTCCTGTAGGTCCCCCTGCGGGACCTGTAAGACCCTGGCGACCTGCTCCCGTAAAGGTTATAATAAGTTGCTCCCCGTTGGATGCTACATTGTCATAATCACTGTATGTCGTTGTAAGTGTGTAATATCCAGAGTTGTTGGTGACGTTTGTGACTTGACCAAGCCAACGGCGAGAAGCATCGGTACGCACCTGTAAGTTAATGGAACCATAATATCCCGTTGAGCCATATGTTAGCATAGCATTGAACCATCCACTGCTTTCACGACCATCCGCGTCATTCACATCAACATATATTGATACGGTGCCTGGTGTCTGGTCGTTCCAGGCGCGGCTCAGGCGCAGCTTTCCCGCACCGGGATCACCTGCAGTTGTCGTCGTATCATAGTTATACGCTTTAGCGAATCCAGTATAGGGTCCCACGGAGCCACTTGGTCCGGTAACACCCTGTGGCCCTGTGGCTCCGGTGGCGCCTGAAGGTCCCGTGGCTCCTGTATTGGAAGCAGCACCTTGAGGTCCAGTGAATCCCGTGGGTCCCGTGGCTCCGTCAATACCTGTGGGTCCGGTTGCCCCCTGTAAACCGGTAGCGCCGTCTAAGCCAGTAGGGCCTGTAACACCAATCGGTCCAGTTGAGCCTGTATATCCAGTTGCACCTTGCTGGCCAGTAGCTCCTGTTACACCGGAAGGTCCCTCAAAATTAGTTATAACAACTTTATTTCCATTTGTTGTCATCGTACCAACAAGGGCGCCTGTTGGTCCGAGGATGTTGTACTCTTGCGAGTACATTGCAGAAGAGGCCATGGTTTCTATTTTCAGCCACGGATTAATTGCATCCCAACATAATTGTATACACTGTCATTGTCTTGTTGGTTGGATTGGTTCCCAACACAACGCGCAAGAGTCGCGACGAGCCCGTGGAAATCGGCGTTCCCAACACAGATTCATATAGGTATTTCGTGTTGGAAACGGCGGGAGTTCCAATGCTGAATGTATGGACAACGGTATTCGCCGAGTCCTGAAGGGTAATTGTGTAGGTTGTGGAACTATCACCGGCGTATACAATACCGAAATATGTTATAGGGAGATTGGGTCGGTTAATTAAGTTAATGACATCATTGCCATTACCAAATGATGTTCCTGCCACACCGGAATTGCTCACAAATGAGAAGGTGGACGTATCTTGGAGACCTTGGCCAGGGGTAACAGCTTGTGGACCTGTTGGACCCGTGATTCCTGTGGAGCCTGTTGCGCCACCAGCGCCGGTTGGACCTGTTGAGCCTTGTAATCCCGTGGGGCCTGTAAATCCCGTGGGGCCGGTTCTTCCAGTAGGTCCCGTAACACCAGTGCTTCCTACAGCACCTGTAGGTCCCGTGGCGCCTGTTGCCCCGTTCATTTGCAGGATGGCTGTAAACCATGTTCCATTGGCGGACTGTAAGGTCTGACTGGGGGAGGAGGTGGTATAGGCTGTGAAATCCACATAATCAGTGGTTCCGTTCATGTAAATGAGTCGGGATCCGGATTGGGATACACCCATTGTGGTTACAACCGGATGTTGGTCAATAAAGAACGAGTTGTTGTTTTTGCGCATTTGAATGTTTATTTGATCCCCATTTGCGGCGGTTGTCCACCATACACCCAGGGTAATCATGTAATATCCCGCAATTGTGGGTTGGAACTGATGTGATGTTGCATTCAGCCAATTTTGGGGGTCATAATCATCGGTAAACGCAATTACCTGGTCGGATCCTGACGCAATGGTCTGATTTGTTGAGAGTTTTCCCTGCACAACGTATTCTGTGGGATAATATCCGATTCCTGCGGGTCCTGTTGTACCTGTAGGTCCTGTAACTCCTGTTTCACCCACGGTGCCAGTAGGTCCGGTGGCACCTGTGGAACCAACAGCTCCTGTAGGTCCTGTGGCACCTGTATTCCCAACAGCTCCTGTAGGTCCTGTAACTCCTGTATTCCCAACAGCTCCTGTAGGTCCTGTAACTCCTGTTTCACCCACGGTGCCTGTAGGTCCGGTGGCACCTGTATTCCCAACAGCGCCTGTAGGTCCTGTAACTCCTGTTGCGCCACCAGTGCCTGTAGGTCCGGTGGCACCTGTATTCCCAACAGCGCCTGTAGGTCCTGTAACTCCTGTTGCGCCACCAGTGCC
>JACCEC011543602.1_pt1 | contig 10024 bp, 9 predicted proteins | sample 7450121 | NCBI WGS metagenome assembly JACCEC01 (sample SAMN15323455, study PRJNA562643) | freshwater metagenome | isolation source: river surface water | place: USA:Blue River Watershed | collected 2017-08-18 | reverse complement strand
TACAACTGCCAAAAATTTCCCGAAAAGATCGAAAAGACTTTGCTTTAACACGGGATCAAAAATTCGCTTATACCCCTGTTTTCCGCGATAGCTTCAATACGTTTCAATCCAATATCTGGCAAAAAGGTCAGCCTTGGGGGAATTTTCATCCCCAAAATTTAAATCAGTATTATGGGGAGACATCGGTGGAAGTAAAAGACGGTTTGTTGCATTTATACAACATCCATCAACCCAATTTATTTGAACTTCCCGAACAATCTATTTCATTTTTTAAAGAACACCATAACGATTATTTACTGGTTAAACGTGAAAATCAACCGCTAATGGACACCATCCGAAATCCTGAGAGTTTAATTAACAAATCGGCCCTCAAATTGTACGGAAGCATTCCAATGAATGTGGGTCTAATAAACACGTTTCACAGGTTTTCAACTACTTACGGTTTTTTTGCGATTCGATCCAAAAATCCCCAAGGTCCTGCCACCTGGCCCGCATTTTGGCTTACTGGCAAACAAAATTGGCCTCCCGAAATCGATATTTTTGAAATGTATGGTGGTAAAAATGGTAAGAAAATTCATACTCAAACGGCCACACTGCATTTCGGTAAAATTGAAACACATACCAAAGAACATTTGGTACGAAAATTCCGATTAAAAGCTAACACCGACCAAGAATTTCATATTTATTCCTGCAAATGGACCCCAAAACGCGTAGTATTCTACACCGATGGAATTAAGGTAAGATCCATTCGTTTCAATCGTTGGATGAAACAATATTTTCAGGAACCCATGTACGTTGTACTCAACAACCAAATTCAATCTCGGTACTTAGCCCAATTACAAAGTTTAGGATACCCTACATCGGATTTTCAGGTAGATTGGATTCAAGTATATTCACCCCGCATTATCTTCGCACTATGAAAGGCATTGTCCTCGCAGGAGGTTCAGGAACCCGATTGCACCCGTTAACCCTCGCCATGAGCAAGCAGTTAATGCCGGTGTACGATAAACCCATGATTTATTATCCATTGTCTGTGTTGATGATGGCGGGCATTAACGAAATACTTATAATCAGCACACCGCACGATTTACCTCATTTCCAGCGATTACTGGGCACTGGGGAGCAAATTGGATGTAGATTTGAATACTGCGTACAACCTTCACCCGATGGTTTAGCACAAGCGTTTATTTTGGGTGCCGATTTTATCGGAAATGATTCCGTTGCTCTGGTTTTGGGTGATAATATCTTCTTTGGTTCTAGATTTCAAGAAACTTTAAAGAGCAGTGTAGATCCTACGGGGGGTATTGTGTTTGCTTACCATGTGAGTGATCCAGAGCGTTATGGCGTGGTGGAATTTAGCTCTGATTTGCAAGCATTATCTATCGAAGAAAAGCCCGTTTCTCCAAAATCAAATTACGCTGTACCGGGTTTGTATTTCTACGATAATAACGTAGTTGAAATCTCCAAAAATCTAAAGCCTTCTCCACGCGGAGAATTAGAAATTACCGATGTAAACAAAACCTATTTGGCAGAAAATAAACTTCAAGTTCGAATTCTTGAGCGCGGAACGGCATGGCTGGATACAGGAACATTTGCCTCATTAATGCAGGCCGGTCAGTTTGTCCAAGTAATTGAAGAAAGACAAGGTTTGAAAATAGGTTGTATCGAAGAGGTAGCCTGGAGACAAGGATTTATTAACAGCGAACAATTGTTAAAAGTGGCCCAACCCCTTAAAAAGAGCGGTTACGGAAGCTACTTAGAGAAAATTGTAAACCTGTAACGTTTAGTTACTGAGTAAAAAGAACTCTCCGTTACCACCGTTGGGAATTTGAGATTTCTTAATCACTCTTGAAAAGGACAAAATTTAAATCCTTTCGCCCAAAAACAACATTGCAGTTATTAAATTGCCTTGATCAGGTAGTATTGCTTTTTGCCTTTTTGAGCAATCAGGTATTTTCCATGCAATAGCTTATCAGCAGAAACCACCAAATTAGGATCTGCTTCCTTAGTTTTATTAAATGCAAAACCGTTGGATTGAATCATTTTTCTCGCTTCGCCCTTACTTGAAAAAATAGTGGTATTTACTGCCAATAAATCCAAAACGGGAATTCCATTGTCTAATTCGGATTTAGCTACTTCAAACATCTCCATTCCTTCCAAGGAAGCCTCCAAGGTTGTTAAATCCAAACCCATCAAATCATCGGCTGAACCATTCCCAAAAAAGATCTGCGTAGCTTTTATAGCCATGTCTAAATCATGCTGAGAGTGGACCCGAATGGTCATTTCCTCGGCTAAGGCCTTTTGAACAATCCTTAAATGTTCATTACCAACAGAATCCTGAATGATTTGTTCAATTTCGACTCTGGACTTTAATGAATAAATTTTTATGAATTTAATTGCATCTTCATCCGCTACATTCAACCAAAACTGGTAGAATTTGTAGGGCGTTGTTTTCTTGGGATCTAGCCAAACATTCCCTCCCTCGCTTTTTCCAAATTTAGTACCGTCCGACTTGGTAACCAGTGGTGCTGTTAAAGCATATGCTTCACCACTTTCCATCCGTCGAATTAATTCTGTACCCGTTGTGATATTACCCCACTGATCGCTACCACCCATTTGCAGTTTACAACCTAATTCACGGTATAAATGCAAAAAATCATACCCTTGAACTAATTGATAAGAAAACTCAGTAAAGGAAATCCCCCCACTTTCCAAACGGTTCCTAACACTGTCCTTTCCCATCATATAACTAACCGTGATATGCTTGCCTACATCTCGAATAAAGCCTAAGAAACTCCAATTTTTAAACCAATCGTAGTTGTTCACCAATTGAGCACCATTATCAAAATCTCCAAAATCGATAAACTTCTCTAACTGCTTTTTTTGGCAATCGATGTTGTATTGTATGGTAGCCTCATCCAATAATTTTCGCTCGTCCGATTTTCCACTGGGATCGCCCACCATTCCGGTAGCACCACCCACTAAAGCAACCGGTCTGTGACCTGCCCGTTGGAACAACATTAACTGGGTAATAGGAACCAAATTACCAATATGGAGTGAATCCGCTGTTGGATCAAAACCCACATAACCAGTAACTCGCTCCTTATTTAATAACTCCTCGGTGCCAGGCATGATATCGTGCATCAATCCGCGCCAGCGCAACTCTTCAACAAAATCAAAATTGGGTTTAAACGACATATTTTTATTCTTTTTCCCTGTTACCGATTATGCTTGAAATTTTCTCCTTCAACTCATCAGCCTGTTCTTCGTCCAACCCACTAAGTTGGAATGAAACTACCTGCGCAGTTTCTTTAAGCATAAAATTAATTTCAAATTCCAAATAATCAATTCGTTGTAAATAAGACCAAGGTATGTAATTGTATCGTGAAAAGAAGTGTTGTCTCCAACCTATTCCGGTTTCATCTACTTCAACAAAATAATCGCCTGCTCTCTTTTTATAAATCCAAAGTATGGTTGGAATTACCACCGCTAACCATACGAATCCTCCACTATAACCAAACAAATGATTGTGCGCACCCCAACCGAAGAGTGCTGCAATAGACATTACAATTAATGCCGGGGTTTCGGCACGACGTTTAGGGATTTCAAACCGAAGTTTGTCCATGTTAGATTTTTACGAATCGTTTTACCGAAGTTCCATTGGAACAGAAATAGATACCTGGAGTTAATAAACGGGTATCGATTACCAAATGAGTATCGTCTTGATTTTCAATAATTACATCCACTCTTCTACCCGTTGCATCCATTACAGTGGTATTTTTTACAGAATTATTATCAATCATATTAACAAACAACTTATCATTTACTGGATTTGGCATGATATCAAAAGTCGCTGTCGCACTAGTAAAATCTACTGAATTCATACCATTCACTTTCATGGTAAAATTCCTAATGGTATCCACGCGATTGTAGGGCAAAGCACCACCAATTTTTGCAAAAATGGTAATTACCATCTTTAAAGGATAAGTTCCCGCTTTTGTAGGAGTTCCTGAAAAATTTACACAACTTGGCTGAGAAGGAAAAAATACGCAACTGTTATTCAAGCACTGGTGGGTGATACCTGGAGGCAGTCCGATAACTGCTTTCAACACCGTAGAATCGATGATTACTGCCTGTCCAAACACTGTGGTATCTTTGATAGACAATATCGTTGTGGTTGCTGAATATGGTTTGTCTTGATCTGCATCCGGAAAAGTAGCTGGATAAAACCCTGGAACTGTAATGTTTTTATCGGGGGTGCACTGAGCGTTGGCTTTGTTTACGATAACCATCGCCAATAGCATACAGAAAATAAATAAAGGTATCTTTTTCATAGTGCGAAGATAATTGTTCGGGAGAGAAATATAGTCGAAAATGTAATCACGGAAACTACTTAGAATTGAAAACATTTTTTAATACATGACTTGAGCCAAAAACCAAAAAATGTACGAAACCAAACCAAACTATCATCCCACCAATTCCTTGCAATCGAAAGCCTTGCCAATTTAATCGAACCATTGCAGGAAACGCCTCTAAAAACAACAGGTTACCCATCAACAATCCGCCCAAAATAAAAATCACCTTATGAGCAATTGTGAGCCTAATTTGTCCGTCTACCCATTCTTTTACAATTAGGGCAACGATAGGCAGTTGAAGCATCAACGAATAATCGCGTTGGTGAGGAAAGGCTATCGGAACCACTCCAAGAAATAATGCCATTTGCCAAAACGACTTGTTATCATAGTTTCCTTTTTCAATGATTTTTAAACCCATCCAAGACAAAAACAACACCAATAATCGAAAAGCTTGAGTAGACCAAAACACTTCGCTATGACTCCAATGAAAACTGTGAATTGTTGACTCTCCGGGTATATGCAGAGATGTCATATACTTTGTAACCAATGCACCAAAATCTACAAATCCGCCTTCACCTACTTCTACAATATGACTTCCTGAAAATGGATTGATATTTTTAAACCATCCCTGTACCAACTCTACATGATAATCAAATGGCAAATAACCAAAGGGTACGACAGCTAACAATGTAGTTAGGAAAATAACTGTAAAAAAAGCACGCCACTGCTTTTGTAAAAAATACTGCCCCAAAATGAAAATCGGAAGTACTTTAATATTAATCCCTAAGGACATGGGCAATAAATTCTTTACGCTCGGTGTGTCCGGATTTCTAAAAGCACGCAAAACACCCCAAACAACCAAGATGGTCATCTGTCCATAGAGTAAGTTGAGAAAACACCATCGCCAAGTTATAAAAGCCAAAACACCCCAGAACCAAACTTTCTTCTTAGTCGATACAAAACTAAATTTCTCATTTATTAGCTGGGAAATATCCCAAATCAACCAAACCATGAAAAAACCCCAAATCAATTTCAGTACAATAATTGAAAAAGGAATCTGCTCAGGTAAGAAGGGAGTATTTGGCAAGAAAGTAAATGGCAGCAAAGCAGTAGCAAACAAAGGACTGTAGTAGTATTTAAGCACCCACCCTTGAGAATCATATCCTGGATCATACAAATTTTGAAGTGAAGCCAATCGCTCAGCCGCAGAAAAGAACAAATTCAAATCGTTGGACGTACTAACCGCTCGCAGAAACGGCCAAAGTAATAGAAGCGCAAACAGGCCTCCAATTATTTTTAGTTTTTTTCTGGGATTTTCTTCGGATGACATGGTTGCGCGAAAATAGGAATCAATTTGTTTACTTTGATTTTCTTCTGTGAAACAAACCAACTAATTTCGCGCCACGCTGGCCCTGTAGTTTAATGGATAAAACGAGCGTTTCCTAAACGCTTGATATGGGTTCGATTCCCGTCGGGGCTACTTCTTTAAAAATCTCGTCCAAGATTTTTGCCAATTCTCTATCCTTATCGGTAACCCTATTACCCGCATCGTGCGTCGTTAACTTCACACAAACTCTGTTGTAAACGTTACTCCATTCAGGATGATGATCGATTTCTGAAATCCTAATTGCTGCCTGTTGCATAAACAACATCGCCATTTCAAACGAACTAAAAAGATATTCTTTCTCTAAAGAAATCGCTGTTTCCTTCCAACCAGAAACTTGCATATTTATTTATACAAAATTAGCAACCTTCGTTGGAATCAAGTTCTGACTGAAAATTTCCGGTTTCGGACTGACAAACAGGTACCGGCATTCCTTTAATTTTTGATGCTTTGGTGGAATAAAATATAACGGAACTTCCTTTACCCGTGTACTTGTATGCATTATCAATCAACAAATCTGGATAAGAATCCCCATCCAAATCACCTACAAATAAAATCTCCACCGCACCATCGTCAAAAAAGGGAATGTAACTCAACATCGTCTTTTTCAAATCTTTACCCTGCTTATCGGTACTTTTTAATATTAAGCGATACTTCGAAATATACTCCAATCCCGATTGTTCTTTAGTGCGAGTATGTAAGCAATTGATTTTATATTTACGATCCGATGAGGTGAATTCCAACGAGCTGGAATCCGTTAGAAAAACTGGCTGTTTAATCAAATTTTTTACGGTTGATTGGGGCTTGTTAATAACATTTTCACTCAGGGCAAACAAACATTTAGCGCCCATATTAATAGCCATCGGCCAATAATATCCAACATGTCCAAATTCATCCTGCGAATTCAACATATCCAACGGTTCGTTTATGGATTGAATGGAATAATTCATGGTTGAACTGTCCAACATCAACCCATAAAATTTCTGCTTTAAATAACGTTCGGCTTGCGATTGATCGTAGTACCCCCCTGGGATTACCATGGTTGCATCGGCCTGAAAATTAAAAGGAAAACTCCGTTCGGCATCGGCAACAGGAAATTCCTCCACGGCATCGGGCATTAGCAAACTATCTTGTACCGATTCTGCAGTATTTTCGGATGAATTACAACCAACCGCCGCTAAAACCAAGCAGCTAGAAATCACATAATTGACGTATGACATTCTCATAGTTGCGTGCAATATACAGCCATTATTCATTGTCTAAAATAACTCAACTGTAATTTTCGTTTACCTTTGATAGGCAAATCGTATACACGACCATGAAAAAATTAATTTTACTCCTTGCTGCATCCATTTACGCAGTATCCTCTTTTGCTCAAGCCCCTGAAATTCCCTTTATCGAAATACAAGCCAAAGCGGAAAAGGAAATCACTCCCAACGAAATTTATGTGATGATTACTCTGTTGGAGGTTCAAGACGGTAGAAAAACATTAAAAATTTCGGAACAGGAAATCAAGCTGAAGAAAATTGTAAAAGACCTGGGAATTCCTACCGAAAACCTAACCTTATTCAATGCTCAAGCCAACCTGCAAAACATCAATACTTGGGGTAAAAAGGATGTAGTTGATAAGAAAGTTTACAGTTTAAAGGTAGCAAATGCCGATGTATTAGGGAAATTATACCAAGAATTAAATAAAATTTATATTAACCAAGCTTCCATTTATAAAACCGCTTATAGTAATCAAGACAGCATATATCAAGAGTTGCGTATTGAGGCCATGAAAAAAGCGAAAAAACAAGCTCAAGTTATGACTCAAGCCATCGGTGAATCGCTTGGCAAACCCTTAATTATCCGCGAAGAAGGTCAGCCCTATCCCATGCCAATGTACCGCGGATTTGTAGGAATTCAAGACAAGTTTGAAGAAGCTGATGCAAACGGAATAGTGGACCCGTATACCATTGAATTCAAACCCATTAAGTTTGAAATATCGGTGTACGTAAAATTCTCCTTGAAGTAATTACAATCGAGAAAATAAGTTAAGATAGAACGAAGTGGCTTCGTAGAACGACTGTCGGGATACATGTTCATTCTTGCCATGAATACCCGATAAATTGTTATTATTGAAACGGTAAGGTACGAAACGATAAATTCGGTTACACACCCTAGTATAGTTTTTACAATCTGTACCCGTAATAACCAATCCAGGCATAGGTACGGCATCGGGTATTACGTCTTTCAAGGTTGTAGTAATTTCATTATAACCCAAACCGGAATTGGGAGAAATGGGGGAGGCTTCGTAGCTGTCGCCGATTTTGGTAATAGATAAATTCTTATTTCCTATAACCCGCGACACTTGGTCAATAATATCTTGAATATTTTCACCAGGAAGTATTCGGAAATTAACAATTGCTTCCGCAAATGGGGGTACAACGTTTTCTTTTTCTCCGGCCCGTACGATAGTTGTAACGTGCGTTGTACGAATGGTAGCGGCGGTTTTTTCACCTCCTTCCAAAACCATTTTTAATAATGGCTTGGTAATCCATAAGTTAGAAAACAAGAATTTATATCCGAAATTCATGTAGGGAGCAGCATTTTCGAACAAACCACTAACCGGTCCATCCAACCGGGAAGCAAATTGAAAGTTATCCAATCGATTTAATGCTTCGGCCAATTCTGAAACAGTGTTTTGTTGCTTAGGCCATGCGCTATGTCCACCGGCCACAGATGCTCTAATTTTCAAAGTCAAATACCCCTTTTCAGCCAATCCAATGATAGCCGCAGGTTGTTTCAAACCCGGCACAATTCCTTCCATAATTCCAAATCCTTCATCGGAAATAAATCCAATCTTAATGTCCGATTGTTTTAAATAAGCAGCAATCTCAGCAGCTCCCGATTTACCTCCTGTTTCTTCATCGTGTCCAAAGGCTAACAGAATATTTCTTTGTGGTTGCCTTCCACTAGCTATGAGTTTCTCCGCAGCTTCCAACAAGGAAATAACGGCATTCTTATCGTCCAAAGCGCCACGTCCCCAAAGCGTGTCACCCACGATTTTACCAGCAAAAGGTGGGTATTTCCATTGGGCAGAATCTTCCACAGGTACAACATCCAAGTGTCCTAAAAACATGGCGGCTTCCAAGTTGGGATTTTTTCCAAATACCGTTATTAATACACTTCCATCACCAATAATCTTCCAATTTGCACGAGCAGACAATAATGGGTACTTAACACGCATCCAATCGTGCAATTGCAACAACTGCTGCTTTGAACTTTCGTCCATGGTGCCGTCATCGTTTCCAATAATTTTAAAACGCAACGACTCCGCAAATCGCATAAAACCCGATGAATCGTCATAGGTTAATAGATTTTTTGAGGATTTATTTTCAACCGAATCGGGAGTATTTATTACGGTTATCAAAAGCATGATTAGCAGCAGTGTAACCAAGACTACTGATACCGATTTTATAATTTTTCCTAACATTTCGATGAAATTGTAGTTTATCAAGCAATTATAGCAAATCTTGAACGCTTTAATTCGAATATTATTTATATTTTGCATATAAACGGAACAGGGTTCTTTTTCGTCCAATTATTAACGGTTTCTACTTCCATGAAACAAATACAGAAAATACCATTATTTCTCTTGATAAGCAGTTCATTGGGGTTGTATTTAAACTCGTTGATTTCACAATCCTATGATTCGATTCGTTACGATATGATTCCAGCCAATGTTCATTGGAACAGCCAAACGGATTTTAACACGAAAGGATTTAATGCCGATACATTATCTAAACCGCTATACTGTCAAGCTGAATCTACACCCACTTTTGTTACAAATTGGTCCAAGGGAAATAATTATAATGCTAATGTATCGAAGGCCACCAATGTTTTAGACGCTGGCAGCTTTTATGCTGTAGCCGGTGTTTACTCCAAAAAATCCTACGATTTAAGTACTCATACAGTTCGGATAAAAGGTGCTTTTGTTTGCCGCACTACCACAGTTGGGGATTATAACGAACATTGGTTAGGAGCTATACCATCTACAAATAAAAACTATCATCCCTTAGTTTATGGTACAGGCAATACACCAGAGGGATATCTTGTTGGAGCGTGGGTAGATTGGTGGATGGCTCGAACCCGAAATGACCCTAACACTCCAGACAAAACATTTATCGCCAGGGAAAATTGCAATATGCCCTTAGGTTTATTTTTTGAATCGATGGCGGAATTTAAAATTGTACACGATTCCATTGTGCTTTCCTTGTACAAACTTTCCGCTGTAGATGGC
>JACCEC010326030.1_pt1 | contig 10024 bp, 8 predicted proteins | sample 7450121 | NCBI WGS metagenome assembly JACCEC01 (sample SAMN15323455, study PRJNA562643) | freshwater metagenome | isolation source: river surface water | place: USA:Blue River Watershed | collected 2017-08-18 | reverse complement strand
TGTTTTTTTTGCTCAGTTTGCCATCGTTCTTTTTTTTTTCGTTCGCGCGCGCAACTTTTCTTTTCTTTTTTTCTTTTTTTTTCCTTGTTGCAAACTTTTCCTCGTTTTCTGAAAAACGTGGAGCTCGTTTTTCTTTTCCCGCGGGTAAACAGTATACCAACCATTTCTTTCCTCGTCGTTCCTCGTCGTTCCTCATGGCACGTTCGTTTTCCCGCACGCGCAACAACAACCGTCGCACCCGCAGTCGCCACAAAGCGTCCACGCGCCGTGTGTATTCGAAGCGCGAGTACAACAGCGGCGACGGCATGTTGACCACAGTGTGGGGGCCGGCGATGTGGCATTTTTTGCACACCATGAGTTTCAATTACCCGGTGCATCCCACCGCCGAGCAAAAGCGACAATACCGCGACTTTGTGTACCAATTGCGCCACGTGTTGCCGTGCAAGTACTGCCGCATCAACTTGACCAACAATTTGCAGAAGAAGCCGCTGCAAATGAAGCATTTGGCCAACCGAGACGCGTTTTCGAGGTTTGTGTACGAATTGCACGAGTTGGTCAACAAGATGTTGGGCAAGACGTCCAACTTGACGTACGCGGACGTGCGCGACCGGTACGAGCATTTTCGGTCGCGGTGCACGTTGGAAAAACCCAAAGTGTTTGTGTTCACGCGGCGCGTGAAGAAAGAAAAAGGGTGCACCGAACCGATGTATGGCAAAAAGGCCAAGTGTGTGATCAACATCGTGCCCCAAGAAGACAAATCGGCGACCTTCCAAATGGACGACCAGTGCGTCAAGTCCCGGGGCCCCGACGCCAACCCCCCAACCAAAGACACCGACACCAACAAAGACAAGGGCACGTGAATCGCACCATTCTTTTTTTTTCTCCCCCAATCCAATTCCCGTTTTTTTTAGTCGCGCAGACGCAAACCAGAACAAAAAGAAACAAGGTCGATGGAGTTGCGGCACATTTGGCTCATGGGACAGTATTTTGGCTATCCCCCGTGTTGCATCGACGATTTCATCGAGCGCATGGTCGGGACGCTGGCGATGTTGCCGGTGCAACGAGACACGTGTGAGAACGGGTTCGTGCCGTGCGTGAATTGCGCGACGATGTTGCAACTTGGCAAACGAAAGGCTCGCGTGTTGATCCGGAAGCGGTGGTGCAAGTTCGCGTTTTCGAACGACGACGACGACGACGACGAACGCCGAGACCCAGACTTGGACACGGTCGATTTCCTGTCGTTTGTTGCTTCGCAACGGTGCGCCGACGACAGTCACGTCTCTTACCACAACGACCCGGGACACGACGATGGCCGGGCACGGGCGCACAGTTGTTGACCGACGGAGGGGGGGGTGTGTTACCGCGTGCGTTGCGCGGGGTCGTCTTGGAAAAACGGATCGGCGGGGTTGTCGAGCAGCGAGAACGGCGTGGCCTCGCAACTCTCGGGTTGTGGCAACGGGGCGTTGCTGTTGCTCGCGGTCGCCGTCGGGTCGTTCGTGTTGGTGTTGGCGTTGGTGGTGGGGGTGGGGCGTTGCAGCGCAAACGGGGAAAACGAGTCGTCGATGGGCAACAAGGGGTTGGGGTTGTTGTCGTCGGTGGTGGCCGGAGGGACGTGCGTGACGTTGGCGTGTCGGTCGCGGCAATGGTAGTCGGCGCACGCGGGACACAACGGGGGCACGACGGAGGTTTTCAGGACGTACAGATCTTCGTGTCCGCGAGGAATGTCTCGTCGGCGAATGCCGTCGGGTCGCGCGGGGCGTCGGTGGTGGCGGCGCGCCCACATGTGCGAGTATCGTTGTCCGGTGCTGCCAAAGTATTGCGTGTTGGAATCGCCCACGTCGTCGACCACACCATCGTCCTCGTCCTCGTATCCGTCCAAGTCGAAGGTGTGGGCCGTGCCGCGGTGGTACACGTGCAGTTGGCGGTACGCGCGGTTGTGGTACGCGCGGCTCGACGGGTCTTGCCCTTCCCATTCTCCGTTTTTGAGCAAGGTGAAGTAGAGCGGCGCGCCGCTGCCGTGGTGCGGCGGCAACGTGACCTTCAACGCGATGCGTCCGCGTGCGTCGCGCACCACCGTGACGCGTCCCCCGCGCCGGCCGACGAAACTGGCGCCTTCGTGCAGCCACTTGGAGGACGAGGACGACGACGTGGACATGCCTTCGGCGAGCCGGTGGGTAGCGAGGCCGCACGCCAACACGGCGCCGCATACCAGCGCGGCGATCATCCAGTGTTTGTAGAGCATCGTGGTCGAGGGCGAACTTGAACCTTGGACCGTCGAAAATAATTTTTTTCAAAGAGCGATCGTTTGAAGGGGGGGAGACTTGCTTTTTTTCTTTGCCTCGTGGATCTCCTGATGTCCGTGCGCGCAGCGCATTATTTTTCGCTGGACGTGCGCACCGCGCCGGGCAAGATGGGGTTCACGTGGCCGTACAACACCGCGCCCACGTGGGTGCTCCACCATTGGCGCATGGTGCGGTTCACCGACATCGACTACTTGTCGCCCGCCGTGTGGGCCTTGAACGACGCGCTCGATTTTTCGCGCCCGGACGACGACGCGCCATTGTTCGTGCTCAACCCCGTCGACGACCGACTGCGGGCCGTCTTGCGCCAACGGTGCGCCGCCGTGGGCACATACGCGCACGGGCGGGTCGTGGTCCTGAGCGAAGACGGCCGGCGCGTCTATTGGTGACGCACGCACATTTCTTTGTTTTTGCTCGTTCCGCGGGTTGTTACGTCGGGAGCAGGGGGTCATGACGAAACGTCGATCTTCTTCTTCTTCTCAGGCTCGTCCGCCGTTGCCTTCTCGTCCGTCGTTGCCTTCTCGTCCGTCGTTGAAGCAACGGTGGACGTTGGACCACGTGTTCGAGATCGGCGTCGACGAAGTGGGCAGAGGGTGTTTGTTCGGCCGCGTGTACGCGGCGGCGGTGGCTTTGCCGCTCGACGGCGCGGCCTACGACGCGCGCCAAATGCGAGACAGCAAGTCGTGTTCGCGCGAGGTGTTGCGACGGTCCGCGACGTATGTCCGCGGGTGCGCGGTCGCCTACGCCGTTGCGTTCGAGGAGCACGGCGTGATCGACGAGGTGAACATTTTGCAGGCGACGAAGCGCGCGATGCGCGCGGCGGTGCACGAGGTGCGCGAGGCGTTGGCGCCAATCGCGAGGGTGCGCGTGTTGGTCGACGGCAACCAGCCGTTGGCGACGCTGGGCCCGGAGTGCGAGGAAGTGTGCGTGGTCAAAGGCGACGCGACGCTGTGCGCGATCGCCGCGGCGTCGGTGTTGGCGAAAGAGGCGAGGGACGATTGGGTGTGGGCGATGTGCGACCGGCACCCGTGGTTGTCGGAAACGTACGGGTTGCGCAGGAACGTGGGGTACGGCACCAAGGAACACCTCGCCGCGTTGATGGAACGAGGATGTTCGCCGTGGCACCGACGCTCGTTCGCGCCTTGCAAATACCTCCTCGGACCACAACTCAATGAAGATGGACGCCGCCAAAGCCTCGGCCCAAGCCCCGGCCCCGACGACAGCGACGGCGACAGCCCCGGTCCACGCCAAGACCCGCCGCAAGCGTCGCTCGCCGAACCGGGTGCTGGTGTTTGACACGGAGACCACGGGCGTCCCGTCGTCCCGCGAAATGTCGCCGCCGTTCAATTTGCCCGCCTGGCCGCACATTGCGCAACTCGCCTTTGTCGTGTTCGACGGCGGCGTGCGCCAATCGTTCTGTCGCCTCGTGCGTCTGCCACCCGACATGCTCATGCCCGAAGACGCCAGGCAAATCCACGGCCTGACGACCGACGAGTGTCAACGCGAAGGCGTGTCGCTCGTCAACAGTGCGTTGCCCGCGCTCATGGACGCCTGGGAGTCGTGCGACCTCGTCGTCGGACACAACGTCGCCTTCGACGTCGACATGGTGACCGCGGCGTTGCTGCGCCTGCTGCACCAACCCCAGCACCAACACTACAACCGAGCGTCTTCGAACGCACGCGCCCGTTGGAAGCGCTGGCTCCTCGCCGTGCGCACCACCCCCACCTTTTGCACCATGCGCGCCGGCAAAGGGGTCTGCCGTCTGCCGTCGCAGTACACCACCGCCGACTTCAAACTGCCCAAACTGGTCGAATTGCACGCCCACTTGTTTCCCTCGACCGCGACCGCGAGCACGACCACGACCACGACCACGAAGGAACAGACGAACTCGGAGCCACAGTGGCACGACGCCGGTGCCGACGTGCTCGCGTGTCTGCGCTGCTATTGGTACATGGAGCACGGGCAAGACCCGGGACCCTTGCTCGCGACATTCCAGTGGTGAGGTCTTCCCCTCTTTGTTTTTCACCCACCCCCCCTCCCCTCCCCTTCTTCCCTTTCCCTTTTTTTCCCTTTTCCTTTTTTCCCTTTTTTTTGGAGCTGACGCGGTTCGTTCCCGCTCGCTCGCTCGTGTAGGTAGGTAGGGTAGTAGGGTAATGAAAAAAAAGAAACAAAAAACGTCGTTTGTTGGTGGGGTTTTTTTTAACCGTGTCGACCGCTACCGTACGAACTCTAGTGTCTACCCCCCCCATCCTGACTAACAAACTATCAAACTAAACGAACTAACGAACTCTCAACGACCTTTTTTTTTCTATTCCCCCCTTTTCCGTCGAGGGGGTTCACACGGAGCACGAGGTGCATTCGTCGGTGCAAGTAGTCGCCGGTTTGGGGGCGGCCACGACCAAGGTCGGGTCGATGGTGAATTGCTGGGGCTTGGTTTGTTTCGAGTGGCGCATGTAATAGAGGCCAGTCTTGAGTCCGTTGCGCCACGCGTGCATGTGGATCCGCGCGATTTTCTGGGTCTTGTCGGGTTCGTCGCCCATGTACAAGTTCATGCTCTGGCTCTGGTCGACGAAACACCCGCGGTCTCGGGCCATGTCCAGCAAGTCGACGATTTTGTATTCCCACACGGTCTTGTACAGTTCGCGGATGTGCGCGGGGATCTCTTCGATCTTCTGGATGCTGCCGCGGTCGGCCACGATGCGGTTGCGGATGTCGGGTGTCCACAAACCGAGCTGGACGAGGTCGGCTTCCAAGTGGCGGTTGACGACGGTGAATTCGCCGGCGTTCACGCGGCGCGTGAACACGTTGGACGTGAACGGTTCGAAGCACTCGTGGACGCCGAGGATCTGGGACGTGCTGGCGGTGGGCATCGGGGCGACCAGCAGCGAGTTGCGCATCCCGCCCGCGACCACGCGCGCTTTCAGCGCCGGCCAGTCGTAGCGGCGCGTGCCCGGGTCGACGCCCCACAGGTCGAACTGCAGTTTGCCCTCGCTGGCGGGCGACCCGACGAACGAACTGTACGCGCCCGCGAACTGCGTGCCGAACAGGACGCTGTCGGCCTCGTGCGGCAGGTCGCTCGCGTCGAGCGCGCGCTCGCGCAGTTCTTGCGCCAACTCGACGCTGGTTTCCACGGCGGCGTGGTAGATCGTCTCGAACAGGTCGCGGTTGAGCGCTTTGGCCTCGGGGCTGGTGAAGGGATAGCGCAGCTGCGCGAACACGTCGGCGAGGCCCGCGACCCCGATGCCGATGGGGCGGTGGCGCAAGTTGCTGCGGGCGCACTCGGGCGTCGGGTAGTAGTTGACGTCGATCACGCGGTTCAGGTTGCGCACGAGGCATTTGGTGGCGGCGTGCAAGGCCTCGAAGTCAAAGGTCGCGTCGGGGCGCACGTACGCCGGCAAGGCCAGCGCGGCCAGGTTGCACACGGCGGTTTCCTCGGGCGACGAATACTCCATGACTTCGCAGCACAGGTTGCTGCTGCGGATGACGCCGAGGTTGGCCTGGTTGTTCTTGCGGTTGACGGCGTCCTTGAACAGCATGTACGGCATGCTCCAGGCGGCCTGGTTGACCGCGATGTGTTCGTAGAGCGCGCGGGCGGGCAACGTCCGGTTCGCGCGCCCCTCGGCTTCGTAGCGCGTGTACAAGGCCCGGAACTCCTCGCCGTACACGTCGCTCAGCCCGGGGCATTTGTGCGGGCAGAACAGGGACCACTGCGCGTCTTGCTCGACGCGCTCCATGAACAGGTCTGGCACCCACAGGGCGATGAAGAGGTCGAGCGTGCGCTGTTTTTCCGCCCGCGTGGCGTTGCGCAACGCCACAAAGTCCCAGACGTCGGCGTGCCAGGGCTCCAGGTACACGGCGATCGACCCGTTGCGCTTCCCGCCGCCCTGGTCGACGTACGCCGCCGAGCCGTCGAACACGCGCAGCATCGGCAACAACCCGTTCGAGGTCCCGTTCGTGCTCGCGATCGGCGTGCCTTGCGCGCGAATGTTGTGTACGTGCATCCCGATGCCTCCGGCGTGCTTGCTGATCTCGGCGCACTGCTTGAGCGTGTCGTAGATCCCGGCCAGGCTGTCGTCCTTCATCGCCACCAAAAAGCACGAGCTGAGTTGCTGCACGTTCGAGCCCGCGTTGAACAGCGTGGGCGTGGCGTGCGTGTACAAGCGCCGCGACAACTCGTCGTAGCACGCGCGGATGCGCGCCAACGCCGCCTGCTCGCCCTCAGGGGTGTGTTCCCACCGGTACAACGGTTTGTACAACGCCACCGCCACGCGCAAGTACATGTGCTGCGGCCGCTCGACCACGCGGCCGTGGACGTGGATCAGGTACGCCTTCATCAACGTCTTGAACCCGAACGGCGTGAAGTCGTAGTCGCGGTCGTAGTCGACCATCGCGTCCAGGGCGTGCGCGTGGCGCTCGACGAAAGCCGCGTACTCGGCGTTGACCAGCGGGCGCGGCCGCCCGTGGCCGTCGCAATGCTTCGCCAACGCCCTCGTCGTCTCCGCGAACGACGACGACGTGTTCTTGTGGTGGTTCGAGACCAAGAGGCGCGACGCCAATTGCTCGTATTGCACGCTTTCCCACGCTTGCGACATGCATTGCCGCGCCGACACTTCGTCGATGTCCGACGTGTGCATCAAGTCGTGCAATTGCCCGCCGATGTCGCACACCAGTTGTTGGTAGTTCAAGTCGAGCACGGGGCGGTGTTTCAGGTTGGTCCCCACTTCTTGCATCCGCCGCACGATCGCGTCGAACGAAAACGGCACCACGCGGTCGTCGCGTTTGACCACGCGCATGCCGTGCACCAACCCTTTGGCGGTCGCGTAGTCCATGTCCGCCAACGAATCGGCCGACGCGTGGTTCACACCGTGGTTCATGTGGGGGTCAACACCAAAAAAGAAAAAAAAACAACTCCCTCCCCCCCAACAAAAAAAACAAGAAACGACCGAAGGCTTCTTCTTCTTTTTTTTTTAATTTGTGGAAAGAGTTTTCTTTTTTTTTTCCGTTTTTCCTTTTTTCCTTTTTTCCTTTTTCCCCTTTTTCCGTTGCTCGTTTTTCTTTTTTTTTCGCGTCTTCCCTTTTTTCTGTGCCCATGTCCTCGTTTTTTCGCCGCCGCCCGCCGCCCCCCCACCACAACGCCGTGGTCCCGAACACCGCCAACGTGCGTGCGCCGTCGGCAGCGTTGTGCGCGTTGCGCGCCAAGGTCGCGCCGCACGCGCGAGGATACGTCGGGTCCCGGGGCTACGTCGTGGCCCTGGCGGACTGCCCGGTGGAGTTGCGGACCGCCCTCGTGCGCGAACTGACGGTGCGTCCGCAACAACCGTCGGCGCCCAAGGGCACGCCGCCGCTGCCGACCTTTGCGTGTCACCGCGAGTCGACGAATCACTTGTACTTGCCCCGGCATTACGGCGAGGCGCTGTTCGGTCCGCCGACCCACCGCAAGTACGGCAAGGTCGAGCGCATCCAGGCGACGTGCAACGTGACGCCTCGCGCTCACCAAGCGGACGCGTTGCGCGTGTTCCTCGACCATTGTTCGCCGGACGAGGGCGGAGGCGGGTGCATGGAGCTGTACTGTGCGTGGGGCAAGAGCAAGTGGACCATGCTGGCGATCGCGGCCCTCGGCGTGAAAACGCTCATCGTGCTGCCGACGACGGTGCTGGTGACCCAGTGGCGCGAGGGATTGGCCGCGTCGATGCCGGGCGTGCGCGTCGGGCTGCTGCAGGGCAAGACGGCCGACGTGGACGACCGGGACGTCGTGCTGGCGACGCTGAAGAGCGCGGCCGAGGGCGAGTACCCGAAAGGTACGTTCGACGGGTTCGGGTTCCTCGTCATCGACGAAACGCACCACGTGAGCAGCCGCCACATGCTCAACGTGTTGTTCCGCGTGGCGCCGATGTACACGCTGGGGCTGTCGGCCACGATGGACCGCGCCGACGGCACGACCCCGGTGTTCCAGCGGTTCTTGGGCCCCGTGCTCGTGCGCGCGAAGCGCTCTTCGGACTCGCGCGTGCGCATCGTGCGCGTCGCGTTTTCGCACGACGACCCGGCGTTTGGCGAGACCGAAATGTCCAAGACGGGCACGGTCGCCATGAGCGCGATGGTCGCGAAACTCTGCGCGTTCACGCCGCGGTGCACGTTCGTCGCCGACCTCGCGGTGTACATGGTGACCGTCCTCGGCCAGCGCCAAGTCATGGTGTTGTCGCAACACAAAGCGCTGCTGACCTTGCTGCGCGCGCTGGTCGACGCGCGGTTGCCGGGCGTCACGCGCTATTTCCACGGCGACGCCTCGGCGAAAGAAAAGCAGGAGGCGCACCACGCGCGCATCATCCTGGGGACGTACGCGCAAGCAAGCGAGGGACTCGACATCCCCACCATCGACGGGTTGATTTTGGCCACGCCGCGCGTCAACATCGAGCAGTCGTTGGGTCGCGCGTTGCGCCAACTCGACGCGTTCTCGGAAGAGGACGACGACGAGCATTTCGTGTACATCATGGACGTCGTCGACCCGCACGCGGTGTTCCAGCGCCAGTGGGGGCGCCGCGCCCTCTACTACAAGTCGGTCGGGGAAGACGACCGCGCGACCAACCCGGACGCCACCGTCGGCTACACCATCTTGCGCACCACGCACCGCACCTACGCCGCCGGGCCCGAGCACTACCAACTCGCGCACAACCCCCACAACCTCACCAAATCGCTCCTCGGCAAACGACCCGCGGCGTTTACCACCACCGACGAGGACCGAGACCAAGACGACGGCCGAGAAGAAGACGACGATGACCAAGACGACCAAGACGACCAAGACGACCAAGAAGGAGATAGTGCGCCCGTCGAACAATGCTTGTTGAAGTAAAGTAACCCCAATGAACGAACCCCCCCCTCCCACTGTTTCTTTTTCCCTTTTTCCTTTTTCTCTCTCTTCCTTTTTCTTTTTCTTGTTTCTTTTTTCTTTTTGTCGTGTTTATTGCCCGACGCATGCGTTGGTGGGCACGATGGGCGCGGGGTTGGCCAGCGCGGACTGGTTGGCCGGCAACGTGATCCCAGCGGTCTGATACGACGCCGAGGCGGGCACGTTGCTTTGGAACTGCGTGTATCCGCCTCCTCGCCGAACGGTGCGTCGACGCCGCGACGCCGACCGACGACGACGATGCAGGGGGGGACGACGATGTCGGTGGCACGCGCAATGACACGTCTGGCGCCGACGCGTCAACAACCGCCGGATGCGTTGGCGCAACACGGTCGCCGGCGTGCGACGACGCCGTCCGCCCCTCGTGCCCGTGCGCGGAACCGTCGTGCTGGCGGTAATCGGCGCGTTCATCGTGGACCCGTCGGGGTTGATGACCGTCGACGCAAACGACGCCATTCGAGTTGAAGGAGAACGTGAAAAGAAGAAGAAGAAGAAGAAGGACAAAAGACCCGGTGGAGTGGAGTGGAGTGGAGTGAGGCGCGAGAAAAAAGAAAAAAACGAGAATGAGAAGAAGACGCAGATTATCGATTTACACGTCGGACTTTCGATAAAGGGTTTACGTTTGACGGTTGCTCGTGGTGCTCCTATGGCCGGGACGCTTTTGTCCGGTGCGGGCAATTGGACGAAAATGGACAAAGAGACTGGCCACGAAGCCGAACGTGAACAACACGCCCAAGATGGACATCAACAACAACGGGACGACTTGGGGAATGAGGTTGGCGGCGGCCATCCCGGCGCCGGGCACGGGGGGCGCATCGGCAAC
>JACCEC011344789.1_pt1 | contig 10025 bp, 8 predicted proteins | sample 7450121 | NCBI WGS metagenome assembly JACCEC01 (sample SAMN15323455, study PRJNA562643) | freshwater metagenome | isolation source: river surface water | place: USA:Blue River Watershed | collected 2017-08-18 | reverse complement strand
TGCGGCTTCTTTGGGGTTGGTTGCGCCCATCAAGTCACGGTTTTTCAGGATCGCGTTTTCGCCTTCCAACACTTGGATCATGACAGGGCCAGAGACCATGAAGTCAACCAAATCTTTGAAGAAGGGACGTGCTTTGTGCACAGCGTAGAACTGCTCGGCTTCGCCGCGTGACAGATGGGCCATGCGAGCAGCCACGACTTTCAAGCCAGCCGCTTCGAAGCGAGCGTAGATTTGGCCGATGACATTCTTGGCAACGGCGTCAGGCTTGATGATGGAGAGAGTACGTTCGGTCATTTGGAATTTCCCTGTATTGACTGTGATTGAAATCTGTAACGCAAAGTGCGAAGCCTGCTATTTTAACCGCTCAAAGGGATTTCCCTAAGATTTGCACGCGTTTTTGGTGCGTGTTTTTGTGCCGTCAGCGGCCACCCCGGCCGCGGTTCCCGCCGGGGCCCCCACCGGAGCGACCACCGCCAAAGCTTCCACCTGCAGAACCACCACGACGTGGCGCCCCGCTGGCGCTGCGAGGCTTACCGACCAGGCCGGCCTTGAAGGCTTTTTGGCCGTCTTTTTTGCGTTGACGCTCGATGGCATAGCTGTCTGCGCCGATGTACCCCACCGAGGTTTGCATCGGATCGGGCTGTGCGGCACGCTCTGGCGCCTTACCGCCACGGCGACGCTCAGTTCGCACCAAACGCTCGGGACCGCTGCGCTCCTCTGGGGCACGGGGCGTTGAGGGGCGAGGCCCCACGCTGTTGCCGCGACGGCGGCTGTTGGCGCGTTCGTTGCGGTCATGACGTGATGGGCCGCTTTGCATGGGCGCTTCGGCTCCAGCGGCCTCCATCAAGGCACGGATGTCACGCTCACCGAGCTCGACAAACGCACCGCGCTTCAAACCGCGTGGCAGCACCATGGCACCATAGCGAATACGAATCAAGCGACTCACCGCATGACCGACGGCTTCAAACATGCGGCGCACCTCACGGTTACGACCTTCAGAGATGGTCACCCGGTACCAGCAGTTGGAGCCTTCACCCCCGCCCTCTTCGATCGAGCCAAACTGGGCGGGGCCATCGTCCAACTGAATGCCTGTGATGAGTTGTTCTTTTTGCTCTTTGCTGAGCTTGCCCAACGAGCGCACCGCGTATTCACGCTGCAAGCCAAAACGCGGGTGCATCAGCTGGTTCGCCAGTTCACCGGAGCTGGTGAACAGCAACAAGCCTTCTGTGTTCAAGTCCAAACGGCCGACCGATTGCCACTTGCCTTGGTACAAGCGGGGCAAGCGCCGGAACACGGTGGGACGGTTTTGCGGGTCATCGGTGGTCACCACTTCGCCGGCAGGCTTGTGGTACGCGATGACGCGGGGCGGCGGAGGCGCAATGCGCACCTTCAGTTGACGACCATGCACTTTGATTTGGTCGCCGAACTGCACACGTTGCCCCACGTGGGCCACTTCGTTGTTGACGGCCACATGGCCTTCGGCGATCAATCGCTCCATTTCAATGCGAGAACCCAAGCCCGATTGCGCCAAGACTTTGTGTAACTTGGGCGATTCGGGCTGGGGCAACAGCACACGTTTTTCTGGCGCTGCATCAGCGCGGGTCAGCTCGGCGTCGAATTCGCCCGAGACCACATCGTCAAAGTCGAAAACGGTGTCGTCGTCTAACAAGTCATCGTGTGCTTGGTTTGGTGCGCCACCCAGGTCGTGGTGTTTAGTGTTCATTGGGTACATCGCCTGTTGGGGTGGGATCTCTGGGTGAGGAAAGTTCAAAAATCGGGGCATCTTCGCTGCCCATCCATGGCGCGTCTTTGCTGTCGCCCGCGCCCTCGCTGGGCTCCAGCGCCATGTCCATTTGCAGGGACGGATCGTCTTCACCCAATCGAACAAACGCATTGGCTTGCGCTTGGGCGCTGTCGTACACGGGCAACTGGTCGAGTGAGGCCAGGCCTAAATCGTCCAAAAATTGGCGCGTGGTGGCGTACAACGCCGGGCGGCCCACGGTTTCTCGGTGACCGATGACCTCCACCCAACCGCGGTCTTCAAGTTGTTTGAGCACCAAGGAATTGATGGTCACACCTCGCACGTCTTCCATGTCACCACGCGTCACGGGCTGACGATAGGCAATGATGGCCAAGGTTTCCATCACCGCACGTGAATATTTAGGCGGTTTTTCGGGATTCAGACGGTCCAAAAATTCGCGCATCTCGGGACGACTTTGAAACCGCCAACCGGTGGCCACTTGCACCAATTCGACGCCGCGTTGTGCCCAGTCCAGCTGCAGCTCTTCCAGCAAGGTGCGAATGGTGTCCGCACCCAGGGCGTCAGAGAACAGCACGCGCAAATCGCGAATCTGGATCGGTTGGTGCGAACAAATCAGGGCGGTCTCAAGTACGCGCTTGGCATCCACGGTGTTCATCGTGAGAGTTCCGGGTCAAGGGTCGAGGAAAGGGCCTACGAAAATTCATCTCGAGGCAGGCTGGGGCGATGTGTCGCCAAATCAGAGCCAAAGGGCTCACCGCTTTCACAAGCGTGCAAGGCAATTGTAACGGAGGCGCTTGGCAAGGCCTAATCGGGGCGTTTCAGGCCCAACGCGGCCAGTAAGGCCAGCATGTCCTCGGGCAGCGGGGCTTCAAATCGTAGAGATTTACCTGTCACAGGATGGTCAAAGCTCAGGCGAAATGCGTGCAAGGCCTGGCGATCAATCCCCAAGGTCATGGGACCCGCATACAAGGAATCACCCACCAAGGGATGCCCCACGTGCGCCATGTGGACGCGAATCTGATGGGTGCGCCCGGTGTGCAAGGTGCATTGCACCAAGCAAGCCTCTTCATGGCTGCTCAGACATTCGAAGGTCGTGTGCGCTTCTTTGCCCGGCAGGCGGTCTAGGTCGACCACCGCCATGCGCAGGCGGTTGCGGTAATCGCGCCCAATGGCGGCCACCACATCACGCACGGGGTTGCCATTCCATTTGCGGTAGGCCACGGCCAGGTACTCGCGATGGACCTCACGCGCTGCAATCATGGCGACCAACGCGTCCATGGCTCGGCGGTTCCTGGCCACCACCATCAATCCGCTGGTGTCCTTGTCCAAGCGATGCACGATGCCTGCGCGCGGCAGCATGACCGCTTGCGGGTCCAAGGCCAGCAGCCCATTGAGCAAGGTACCGCTCCAGTTGCCTGGTGCCGGGTGTACCACCAAGCCGGCAGGTTTGTGAATGATCCGCAAGTCATCGTCTTCGTAGACCACGTCCAAGGGAATGTTTTCAGGCTTGAAGGCTTGGCTTTGGGGAGTGGGCTTCAAGGTCAGTTGGTATCGCTCACCCATGCGCACTTTGGCCGACGCCTTGCTCATCATGCGCGGCACAGGCTGCAAGCACTGGACGCAGCCTTCGCTGAGGAGCTGCTGGGAATAGCTGCGCGAGAACTCCGGCAACAACACCGCCAACGCACGGTCCAGGCGGTCGCCATGCAGGTCCGTGGGGATCAGCAGCTCGCGGGTTTCAACCTCCGTTCCCTCCAATAAATCGATGGGTTCATCCAACAAAACATCCTCGTGCGTGGCGACAAGAGGACTTGGTTGAGCCGATAGAATGGTTTGACTTTGCTTCAAGAGGTTGACCTGTGGTGTTACGACTCAAATTATCGACTGTGTGGATGGCCATTGGCCTGTCAAGCGCCATTCTTTTGTCTGGATGCGCTGACAGCAACTACGACCCGACCAAAGACTGGAGCGTCGACAAGCTGTACAACGAAGCCAAAGATGAAATGGCTGCCGGTGGTTACGACAAAGCCATTGGCATGTACGAAAAACTGGAAGGCCGCGCCGCGGGCACGCCTCTGGCGCAACAAGCGCAGCTAGACAAGGCCTGGGCGCAATACAAAACCAACGAGCCAGTGCAAGCTGTGGCCACCTTGGACCGCTTCATCAAGCTACACCCCGCCAGTCCTGCTTTGGACTACGCGCTCTACCTCAAGGGTTTGGTGAATTTCAACGAAAACTTAGGGCTCTTCTCATCGTGGGCCCAACAAGATTTAGCCGAACGTGACCCCAAACAAGCCAAAGAATCGTTTGAAGCATTTCGCGAATTGGTCCAACGCTTCCCGAACTCCAAGTACGCAGAAGACGCCCGTTTGCGCATGGCGTTCATCAAGAACTCCTTGGCACGCTCAGACGTTCATGTGGCCCGTTTTTACTTTCAACGTGGCGCGTATGTCGCCGCCATCAACCGCGCGCAAACCACGGTTCAAGAATTTCGTGACGTGCCCGCGGTGGAAGAGGCTTTGTTCATCATGGTGCAGTCCTACGATCGCCTGGGCTTGACGCAACTGCGCGATGACACCAAGCGCGTGCTTGAAAACACCTACCCCAACTCACCCTACCTGTACCCTGAGCGTGCAACGACTAAAAAGTCGTGGTGGAAGCTCTGGTAAACCTTCAAGGGTTCAGCGTCTTTAGGCGCTGAATCAATTCTTCTGCCGATTGCAAAGGCTGCATCGGCGGCAAAGCGGCCAACAAACGTCGACCATAGCCTGTGGTGACCAGTCGGTTGTCGCACAACACCAAAACACCCTGGTCAGACTCGGAACGAATCAAGCGCCCGGCGCCCTGCTTTAAAGCCACCACCGCTTCAGGGACAAAGTAATCGTTGAAAGGACTGCGTCGTTGCGCTTCCAAACGCTTGCTTCGGGCCTCAACCAGCGGATCGTTCGGGGGCGGAAACGGCAGTTTGTCAATCACCACCAATTGCAGCGCATCGCCGGGCACATCAAAGCCCTCCCAAAACGTGGCCGAAGCCACCAACACGCAGCCCAATTGCCCATCAGAGGCGCCTTGGCGAAAGCGATCCATCAAATGACGCTTGGGCCACTCGCCTTGCACCAACACCTCGACACCGCTGCCATCGAGCTGCTGTTTCATGACATCACCGATCGCCCGCAAGGCCCGCAATGTGGTGGTGAGCACCAAGGTGCGCCCCCCCAGACGGCGCGCGGCATCGCTGGCCAAGCTCGCCACCTGCGCACTGTGCGCCGGGTCGTTCGGCCGAACGATGTCACGTGGCACGTACAGGGCCGCTTGGGCCGGGTAATCAAACGGACTGCTCACACGCAGCACCGTGGCGGATTCCAACCCGCAAGGTTCGGTGAACCAACGCAGGTGCGGATCGTCACCCAGTGTTGCCGACGTAAATACCCAGCTGCGGAGGCGTGTGTCGTCAGCCGATCGCATGGGGAAGGCCGCATCAAACGGCGACGCCTCTGACTCCTCTGAGGCCAGCGGCTCGTCGTGCCAAGGCGGCTCATCATGCGGGTTGTGATGCCCTTCAACCTCCGCGACTTTGAGCAAACGCTCGCGGACGGTGTCGGCAATGTCGAGCGGGGCTTCCATCAAACGCATTTGAGAGGCGCTCACATCGACCCAGCGCACGGCATCGGGCGCGCAGGGATTGAGAAAGGCATCGACACGTTTGGCGATATCTGCCACACGGTCATGCAAGCGCATGAAATCGGGCGCCAACTCGCTCACGGTATCCAGCGCTTGCAAGGCCTCTACACATGCAGCGCCCACGTCTTGCAAGGCTTGCGCCCAAGCGCCGGGATGGACGCCATCCGGGGCTTCTTCGGTCCAGCGCAGCTTGACAGCGCCGGGGCGCTTGCCGCCCATCAAACGCAACTCACGTGCCGCGCGCTCCAACGTCGCGCAGACGCCTTGCCAATCCGCCAAGCCACGCGCCAACTGCAAGCCCGTGGCCAGCACATCACGGGTGACATCCAGCAACTGAGCTGTGCCCAATTGATGACCCAAAAAGTTGACGCCAATTTCATTGAGCTGATGGGCCTCGTCAAAGATGACCACGCGGACGCTTGGCAAGAGTTCAGCCATGCCGTTTTCGCGCACCGCCATGTCAGCAAAAAACAAATGGTGGTTAATGACCACCACATCGGCACCCAAAGCATCACGTCGCGCCGCGTTGACGTGGCAAGTTTTGAACTTGGGACATTGCGATCCTAAGCAGTTGTCACGATTCGAGGTGATCAAAGGAATCAATGGGGAGCGTTCATCCAAACCGGGCAGCTCGGCCAAATCACCCGTGCGTGTGCTGAGCGACCAGGTCTCCACACGGGACAACAAATGCACCGTATGCCGGTCAGGGAGTGTGGTGTCGCGCCGCGCCATTTCCAGGCGGTGGGTACACAAATAACTAGAACGCCCTTTCAGCAAGGCCAACCGTATTGGCAAATTCAGGGCTTGTACCAAGCGAGGCACATCACGTGCAAACAATTGATCCTGCAAGGCCTTGGTCGCCGTGGAGAGCAACACACGCTCACCACTGAGCAGGGCTGGCACCAAATAGGCAAAGGTTTTGCCGACACCGGTGCCCGCCTCCACCACCAAGCTACCGCCTTGCGCCACTACATCGGCGACAGCAAGTGCCATGTCGGTTTGACCTTGACGGGGTGAAAAGTGATCGGTCGCACGAGCCAGCGCCCCAAACGGTGCAAAGGCCTCTTGCACCAAGTCACGCAAGGGATGACTCATCGGGTTGGGACAGGCAGAGGGGCACCAGGTTCTTTGGTGCGTTCACGCAGTTTTTTCTCGACATCGGCACGGTGTTGCGCAGCCTCACGCTGCTTTTGCTCGTACTCACCGCGCTTGGTGCCTTGCAAGGCATGGTCGATTTGTTTTTGGGCGTTGGCATCCGCACGCTCCCGAGCGGCGGCGATTGCCTCGGCGCGTTGGGCTTCAGCGTCTTTACGGGATGCCTCGCTGTTGCGGTCCTCAAGGCGCCGTTTGGCATCGTCGGATCGGATTTGCCGTTCAATCGCGTTGAAACGCAACTCGTCTTTGCGCAACACTTGGTTTGCTTCAATACGACGGTCTCGCGCATCAAGGCGACAGCGTGTGACATCAAACTTTTGATAGCACTGGCGCACATCTTCTTGATATTGATTTTCCAGCTTTTTGCGCTCGCCCTCGAGCCTTGCACGCTCCTGTTGACGCGCCTCTTCGGTTGGGAACAGCGCCGCACTGTCGACCATTGGATTCGATTCTGCGGCCCACACAGGTAAGCAGGCGAACAAGCTCAATGCAAGAAGAATATGTTTCATGTCAGAGCAGTGTCGACCGTGCGACGTTCCAAAGCCAAAAATTCAGCCGATTGCATTTCGTTCAAACGCGAGACGGTACGCGGAAATTCATGCGACATCGGGCCTTCGGTGTACAGCTCTTCGGGCGGAACTGCTGCAGACATCATGAGCTTCACACGTCGGTCGTACAACACATCCACCAACCAGGTGAAACGACGCGCTTCGGCCGCTTTGTTCACCGGCATATGCGGTACATCGCTGAGCAGCACGGTATGAAATTGGCTGGCAATTTCCAAGTAATCGTTCTGAGAACGTGGCCCCCCGCAGAGTGATTTGAAATCAAACCACACCACGCCACCCGCTCGCCGGCGTGCTTCAATTTTCCGAGCTTCGATGTAGAGCACCGGATCCTCGTCTTGGCACTCAGCCAAACGGTTGAAGGCATCGGTCATCTTGGCGTCGGCACTTTCACCCAGAGGACGCAGGTACAGCTCGACTTGCTCCAACGTGCGGCGACGGTAATCGGTGCCGTTGTCCACGTTGATGACCTGTAACTCTTGGTTCAATAACTCGATCGCAGGCATGATGCGGTCGCGGTGCATGCCGCCCGGATACAAATCGTCCGGCTTGAAGTTGGACGTGGTGACAAAGCCTACCCCGTTGTCAAACAAGGCATCGAGCAAGCGGTGCAGGATCATGGCGTCGGTGATGTCCGCCACGTGAAATTCATCAAAGCAGATCAACTTATAGCGCTTGGACATTTGCTTGCCCAACACATCCAATGGGTTGACGGTGCCTTGTAGCTCACGCAGTTCACGATGCACTTCGCGCATGAATTCGTGGAAATGCAGGCGAGTTTTGCGCTGAATCGGAACCGCTTCAAAAAAGCAATCCATCAAAAAGCTTTTCCCGCGGCCAACCCCGCCATACATGTAAACACCACGCGGAATGGGTGGCCGGTTGACCAACTTCTTCAGCGTGTTCGAACGCTTCTCTTTGTAGGCCGCCCACTCGGAGGCGCAGCGCTCCAGGGCATCGATCGCCCGCAACTGTGCAGGGTCACTTTGAAAGCCTCGAATCTCGAGTTCTTTGAGGTAGTTTTGATGAACGGGTTGATGCACGGTCATAGGCCTCTATTGTGCCTTGCTCATGAAAAAAGCCCGTTGTGGCCAACGGGCTTTGAATGCGCAAAGCAAGGGAACTTTTTAGAAGTTCAAAGTGCGCTTGTCCACCGCCAAAGCGGCCTCTTTCGTTGCCTCGGACAACGAAGGATGGGCATGGCAAATACGTGCGATGTCTTCAGCCGAAGCTTTGAACTCCATCGCCACCACGGCTTCAGAGATCAACTCGGAAGCCATGGGGCCCACGATGTGAACGCCCAAGATTTCATCGGTCGCGGCATCAGCCAAGAATTTGACCATACCAGTCGTGTCGCCCAAAGCGCGTGCACGACCGTTCGCGAGGAACGGGAATGTACCAGCCTTGTAAGCCACGCCGTCGGCCTTGAGTTGCTGCTCCGTACGGCCCACCCAAGCAATTTCGGGGCTGGTGTAGATGACCCAAGGAATGGTGTTGAAATTGACGTGACCGTGTTGGCCAGCGATACGCTCTGCTACTGCAACGCCCTCTTCTTCGGCCTTGTGCGCAAGCATGGGGCCACGCACCACGTCACCCACCGCCCAGACGCCGGGAACGTTGGTTTTGCAATCGCCGTCCACCACAATCGCGCCACGCTCGTCGAGCTGCAAGCCAATGGCTTCTGCGTTCAAACCGATGGTGTTGGGCACACGACCGATGGACACGATCAGTTTGTCCGCCACCAATTTCACCGCTTCGCCTTTGGCGTTGGTGTAGTTGACGGTGACGTCTTTCTTACCGTTGACGATCTCGCCGACTTTCACGCCGAGTTCAATCTTCAAACCTTGCTTGTCGAATGCCTTCTTGGCCTCTTTGGCGATTTGCTCGTCCACAGCGCCCAGGAATGTGGGCAAGCCTTCGAGGATCGTCACGTCCGCGCCGAGACGACGCCACACAGAACCCATTTCCAAACCAATCACGCCTGAGCCAATCAAGGCCAGTTTCTTAGGCACAGCACCGACGCGCAAAGCGCCATCGTTGGACAACACGTTGACTTCATCAAACGGGGTACCAGGCAACGCACGGGCGTTAGAACCGGTCGCGATGATGACTTGCTTCGCAGTGATGGACTCTTCTGTTTTGCCTGCCACTTTGATCTCATAACCACCATCAGCCTTGCCAGCAAAGCTGCCGCGACCGTGGAAGAAGGTGACCTTGTTTTTCTTGAACAGGTACAAGATGCCGTCGTTGTTTTGCTTCACGACGTTGTCCTTGCGGGCAATCATCTTGGCCACGTCCATCTTCACATCTTTGGCGGTGATGCCATGGTCAGCGAAGTGGTGGTTGGCGTGCTCAAAGTGTTCGCTGGATTGCAGCAAAGCCTTAGAGGGGATGCAACCCACGTTGGTACAAGTGCCGCCGGGCGCTGGGCCACCGGCTGCGTTTTTCCACTCGTCAATACAAGCGACTTGGAAACCGAGTTGTGCAGCGCGAATGGCTGCGATGTAGCCACCGGGGCCACCGCCAATGACGACGACGTCGAATTGTTTACTCATGATGAATTTCTCTTAAATGAACAACGCCCCCAAAAGAGGGGGCATTGAAAACAGGTGATTAGATGTCGAACAACAAGCGAGCTGGATCTTCCAGCGCTTCTTTCATCGCCACCAAGCCCAAGACAGCTTCGCGGCCGTCGATGATCCGGTGGTCATACGACATTGCAAAGTAGTTCATGGGGCGAACCACCACTTGGCCGTTTTCAACCATGGCGCGGTCTTTGGTCGCGTGTACGCCCAAGATCGCAGATTGAGGTGGGTTGATGATCGGCGTCGACATCATGGAGCCGAACGTGCCGCCGTTGG
>JACCEC010598752.1_pt1 | contig 10028 bp, 10 predicted proteins | sample 7450121 | NCBI WGS metagenome assembly JACCEC01 (sample SAMN15323455, study PRJNA562643) | freshwater metagenome | isolation source: river surface water | place: USA:Blue River Watershed | collected 2017-08-18 | reverse complement strand
TCGTCCATCCGAGGAAAAAGCGCCGCGCGCCACAAGCCGTCTTTCCGCAGTCTCGCGACAGCGCGAAACCAACAAACCAAACCCATCACCAACACAAGGCCCCCAACCGACCAACGCTCGACCCCCGCCTGCCGGAGAGCCAGACCAACCGGAACCCCAACCGCCGCCAAAACCAATAACGGCCTCCTCGCCACCTCGACCGCCCTCGCACAAACAAACCGCCACCTCAACCGCCGCTCCGCATCTCGCCAAAACAGTTCCGCCGATTCCCTCGCTACGGGACGACGTTCAGAAAAAGGCGGTCGCTGAGGGAAATCTGACATCGGGAGTCAGTCTTACTTCCGAAACGGTAAAGAAGCCATCTCCCAAGCATTCCCCACTGCCAAAATAGCTTAGCCAATGAATCTCAAAGATTCCCGCACTCTGACACGGTCCTCCATGAGTCAAACCTACCCGGCAAATCCGCGCCGAACGGCAGGATCAACCCTCCGAGCCTACAGAAGGTGCCCCATCTTTAATCTCTTTGTTTCAAGATACTTTTGATTGTGCGGATTCGGCGGCAACGCAATCGGAATACGCTCAACAATCTCCAATCCGTAACCCTCTAATCCAATTACCTTCCTCGGATTGTTGGTGAGAAACCGCATCTTCCGTACGCCCAAATCCACAAGAATCTGCGCTCCCACACCGTAGTCCCTCAACTCCGCCGGGAAGCCAAGGCTCAAGTTCGCCTCAACGGTGTCCAAACCCTGCTCCTGCAACTTGTAAGCATGAATCTTCGCCGGCAAACCGATTCCGCGCCCCTCCTGCTGCCGCATGTACAACACCACCCCGGAACCCTCCGCCTGAATCCGTTCCATCGCCGTTTTCAACTGGCCACCGCAATCGCAACGGGCAGACCCAAAAACGTCCCCCGTCAAACACTCGCTATGCACACGCACCAACACCGGCGCGCCACTCCCCACATCCCCCTTCACCAAAGCCACGTGGTGAGCCCCATCCACCAAGCTCCGGTACAGATGTAACTCAAACTCACCTGCATCCGTCGGCATCTGTACCCGCTCCTCCAATACCACCAACTTCTCACTCCGCCGCCGGTACTCAATCAACGAGGCAATACTGCACAACTTCAACCCATGCTGACGCCGAAAAGCCTGCAACTCCGGCAACCGAGCCATCGTGCCGTCCGTATTCAAAATCTCACATAAAACGCCGGCCGGCTCCAAACCCGCAAGCCGCGCCAAATCCAGACTCGCCTCCGTGTGCCCCGCACGCCGCAACACACCTCCCTCCTTCGCCCGCAACGGAAATACATGCCCCGGTTGCACCAAATCCTCCGGCCGCGCCCCAGGGTCCGCTAAAATCGAAATCGTTCGCGAGCGATCCGCCGCCGATATCCCCGTCGAAACCCCCGTCCGAGCATCCACCGACACCGTGAAATCCGTCCGATGACTCTCCCGATTCTGCGCCACCATCCGCTGAAGCCCTAACGCATCCGCGCGACCATCCGTCACCGAAACACAAATCAACCCTCGGCCATGGGTTGCCATAAAGTTCACCGCCTCCGGCGTGATCCGTCCCGCCGCCATCACAAGATCACCCTCGTTCTCACGATCCGCGTCGTCCGTCACCACCACCATTTTCCCCGCCCTCACATCCGCAATCACCGCTTCGACCGAATCAAACTCCAACGCTTCAGGCTCGCTCATCAGTTATCCTTTCAAAATCAGCATCCCCCCCTCATGCCGCCGTCTCTCCCAACGGCGCAATCAATCCACGCAACGTCACACACAAATCCTCCATCGCCCCTCGGTACACCCCAGAAACCGCCGCCGAAACCGGTACCGACTCCAACTGCCCCCGCGCGTCATCCAACATCGCGCACCCCCGCTCCACCGCATACCGCACCGCACCCGCCTCAATCGCCTGTCCAACCAACGCACGAACCCCCTGCTCGTCTCCCGACAAAATCTGAGCCGTCATCCGCGCTTTCTCCGCCAACGAAGCCGTCCCCAACAAATGCAAAATCGGCAACGTCAGTTTCCCCCGCCGCAAATCCGAGCCCAACGTCTTTCCAATGCGCTGCTCGTCCCCCGCCAAATCAATGCAATCATCGTAAACTTGGTACGCCGTCCCAATCTGCATTCCAAACGCGTTCATCGCCGCGCAAACCTCTGGGGAAGCCCCGTTCAACGCAGCCCCCAGCTCCGCCGCAATCGCAAACAACGCCCCCGTCTTCATCCCAATAATCCGGTAATAATCCGGAACGGATAACGCAAAATCGAAACGCCGCTGCGTCTGCACAATCTCTCCCGTACACACCTCACTGGACGCCTGTGCAATCCGACGACAAATCCGAATATCGTCAAAACTCGCCGCTAACCGCAGCGAATGCGCAAACAAACAATCCCCCAACAGAACTGCCACCGAGTTCCCCCAGCGCGCATTCGGGGTCGGTTGCCCCCTCCGCACGTCCGCGTGGTCCAAAATGTCGTCATGAACCAACGTCGCCGCATGAATCAACTCCACCGTCACCGCCAACCGCCGGTGCTCCTCCGTCACACCCCCCGTCAATCCCCCTGCCAAAACCGCCATGGCCGGACGAAGCCGCTTCCCGCTGCTCTCAATCGCATACGCAACGTGCTCCTCCAACGCTGGATCAAACTGCGCCGCCTGAGCCCGAATCTCCGCCTCCACCTGCTCCAAATCGGCACGGACCGGTGCCAAAATCCGTCTCAAATCGCCCGCAGACCCGTGATCCCCAGACCACGCGCCCGGAGACACTTCACCCCCAAGTTTGACCGATCCGTCAGCCGCAGGGTTTGGAGAAAGAACTTCAGCGTTCACAAGGTGAACCTTAGAAGCTCGACCCCGAGAGTCAACGGGCCGCAAACCGCCCCTCTGCAAGCCATCTCCGGTCACCGGATCTTTTGATCCGGCAACTCCTTCTTAACCCCTTCATCCAACGGCATCTTGTCCCGCTCCGGCGTCAACCCTCCCTCCACCATCCTGCGCGCCAACTCACTCCGCAAAGACGCAACCGTTTCCCGATGCACCTCCACCGCTGCAAGGTTGCGCGTCTCATCCGGGTCCACCGTCAAATCGTATAACTCCTCCGGATGGCGGTCAGCCCCACCATCCCCATGCGGATACCGAATAAACTTCCAGCGATCCGTGCGCAACGCCCTCACATTCGGTGTGTAAGGAAACTGCTTTTCGTAGTTGTACTCGTAAAACCAAGAAGTCCTCCACGCCGCATCTCCCTCCCTTACCATCCGCACCCACGAACGCCCCTGCACCCCGTCCATCGACGACGCCCCGCACAACTCCAACACACTCGGCGCCACATCCAACGTCAGCACCTGCGCCGAAACCACTTTCCCCGACGCCAACCCCGGATACCGCACCACCAACGGAATCCGAATGGATGCCTCATGCGCCGTCCGCTTATCGACCATCCCGTGCTCCCCCTCAAGCAACCCATTATCCCCCATAAAGAGAATCACCGTGTTGTCCAACTGGCCCGACTCCTTCAGGTAAGCCACCAAACGGCCCACGCTGTCATCCACACTCAAAATCGTGCCCCAATACCCATGCACCATGTTCTCGAAATCTTTCACCGCCTCCGGCCGATCATCCGGAAACTTTTTCCGCCAATCGAAAAGGGGGCCGTAAATGCCGTGCCACGTATACAGCCGATCCTTGATCCACGCTGGCTTGTCCGCCAACTGAAACGCAGTCGCCGGATACGGCACACGAACTCCATCAAACGTATGCGCATACTTTTCCTCCGGCGTGTAAAAACTGTGCGGCGCCTTGTGCCCCAAACACATCGCCCACGGACGCCCCCCATGGTCCCGCTTCATCCATTCCAACGCCATGTCCGTCACCGTCGTTGTGTAATACCCCGGAATCACCTTCGCCTCCGCCCCGTTCACGCTCCACGGCGTGTCGAAGTACTTGCCCTGACCTTTATGCGTCACGAAATCGTCAAATCCAGCGCGCGGCTTGTCGTTCTCCTCACCCATGTGCCACTTGCCCATGTACGCCGTGTGATAACCGCTCTCGCGCAACCGACCGGGCCAATGCGGCAACCGCGCCGGCAACTCCGTAAAATTGTCCCGAACCCCATGGGCGTGCGCGTACCGCCCCGTCAAAATCGAGGCCCGACTCGGCGAACACAGCGACGTCGTACAAAACGTGTTCGCGAACCGGACCCCCTCCGCCGCCAACCGGTCAATGTGAGGTGTTTTCAACGATCCGTGTCCTGCACACCCCATGGCGTTCCACCGCAAATCGTCACACAAAATGAACAAGACATTCGGACGCCCCTTGGCCTCCGCCGCCCCAGCCAAGGAAGCCGCCAGCACCGACGTTAAAAGGCCCGCAACGCACCAAAGCACCCGAACTCCACCGAGAAATACAAATCTACCCATCCCTCGACCAAGAGCGAGTTCTGGACCCGTCACGCCAACCCAGCGTTTCTGCGCAACTCCGACTTCACGTCGCGGCAATACCCCTCCAAATCCGAGGCCAAAAGAATCCCCGAAACGATCACGACCCGGCGCGCCCCAGCACCCAACACCGCCTCCAAATTTTCCCGTTTCACTCCGCCAATGCAAAAAATCGGCACCGACACTCGACGATGCACTTCCGCAATCTCCTCCAACCCAATCGCCGGACGCCCCGCCTTGGTAGGGGTTGGATACAACGGACCAAACCCAATGTAATCTGCACCCTCGGCCTCCGCTGCTTCCGCCTGCGCCAGAGCATGCGTCGACTTGCCAATCAAAACGGGTGGCACCTCCCCCGCCAACGCCCGGCCCGCCCGCCAACGCGCGTCGGCCACCGCATGGTCGGCCTGCCCCACATGCGCCCCATCCGCCCCCACTGAAGGCACCAACTGTGGAAAATCGTTCAAAATAAGCGGCACCCCCGTCCCCGATAAAACCTCCGCCACCGACCCCGCCAACCCCTCCACGTCCTCCTCCTCCCAGCCCTTGGCTCGCACCTGAACCAAATCAACCCCCCCCGCAACCATCCGCTCCACAATCAACGCCGCATCCGCAGGGTTCGCATATCCCGTGTCAAAAATCCCGTACAACAGCGCGTGAGAAAGTCGGTCCGACATATGCGGGAAAATAACACCCGAAACCCCCGCGAAAAGTGGACAATAACTTCGCTCAGCACTCGCTCGCGCACGCCCGAGCTCTCGTGGTCGTTTCATCACATCACTCCGCGCACCGATTGCCCACGTGAACTCACAAAGCGCGCCCCTCCGAACTCAGCCGGAAAAGCGTCTCGCCATACCGTCAGTGACCAGCTTGCTTTTTATCTTAACTTCCTCCCAACCATGCGGTTTATCTCCATTCTCCTGGCCTCACTCCTCATCCTTTCTGGAACAACCGTAGCCGCCCCGAATGTCCCCACCTCAGAGTTCACTTCCACCGACATCAAGAAGGCGAAACCCAACGCGAGTGGCGCATACCTGTTCCCCGGCCAAGGCCCTTACCGGGTCGCTCTTCGGGTCGGCGATGATCGATCCTGGCTAGACTTGATCTACGAAAATCAAGAAATCCCCCTCGCCAGCCAGACCTTTGAACAATGCCCAGGACAAAAACCATGGAAAGCGAATGCCGTCGTTCAATGGCGGGGATACCGCTCTGGGAAAGGTTTCTCGCCTTACGGCATCATTTTCCGGATGTACTCCGAAAACCCCAACGGGAAAAAACCCTACGACACGTTGGTCGTTGTGAAACTCGAAGGAGCAAACTCCCGCGTGGTCGGTAGCGTACCAGGAAGCGCTGGAAACGCCGCAGCAGAGGCATTGGCTGACAAACTGTGCCGCCCCTAAAACCGGCCCAGCAACCGCCCCTCAGCGCATTCAAACCTAGATCAAAACCGGACCGAGGTTTCGGCTGGAGGCTCGGTGGCCCCCCTCCAAGCAAGTGAACTTCAAACACCAATCCGCCTAGGCGTCCCAAGCGCTCCTCGACCCACCGGTGCGGAATCAGGCCGCTTCCCACTCAAACGCCGACCGAGAGTGGGCACCCCCGGTTTGTCAGAGAGACCGCTCTGAGTCCCCACAACCACCGGCAACCACATCTCCCCAGAACTCGGGAGCTTGTCCCCCTGTTTTCAATCACCAGAGATGACAGAACCTTTTTTGCGGGTTAGAAGATTCTCTGATAGTTCGCACAAAATTTTCTTCCCGTGAAACTCCTGACTCAATTCTGGAACTCGTCCATCGGCAAGAAGTGGATCGTCGCGCTAACCGGTTTAGCGCTGATCGGCTTCGTGTTCGGCCACCTCGCAGGAAATCTTCAGGTCTTCGCCGGCCCCGAGAAAATCAACGAGTATGCCGCATTCCTTCACTCCATCCCGAAAACCCTGTGGGTAATGCGTATCGGCCTCATCGTCGCATTTGTCACTCACCTCGTTGCGACCATATCGCTAGTGACCGCCAACAAATCCGCCCGTCCCGAGGCGTATGCCGTCACTAAACATCAGGTTTCGCGTCTCGCAACACGCATGATGTTCGGGAGTGGCTTGGTGATCGTTTCCTTCGTGGTCTATCACCTTCTCCACTACACCCTCCGCACAACCGACGCCCGCTTCAAACTCCTCGCCGACGGCGGGAAACTCGCCTCCGAGAACGATGTGCACACGATGCTCGTTCTCGGCTTTCAGAGCCCGCTCGTCTCCGCGTTCTACCTGCTCGCAATCGGATTGCTCGCGGTGCACCTCAGCCACGGAGTCACCAGCGTCTTCCGCACCCTTGGCCTCACCTCTCACAATAACGCCACGGGGCTCGTGAAACTCGGCAACCTCGTCGGCGCGGCGGTCTTCGTCGGATACGGTTCGATTCCAGTCGCTGTGCTCGCCGGATTCCTCAAGCTTCAAGCCTGATACTCTCACCCACCCTTCAACCCTTCCAAGCATCCCTGAAACAATGAGCATTACCCTCGATTCCCGGATTCCCTCCGGACCGCTCGAACAGAAGTGGGAGAATCACAAGTTCGAATCCAAGCTCATCAACCCGGCCAACCGCCGCAAGTTTGAGATCATTGTCGTCGGCACCGGTCTCGCAGGGGCCTCGGCTGCCGCGTCCCTCGGAGAACTCGGGTATAAGGTGAAAGCCTTCTGCTACCAAGATTCGCCGCGCCGCGCGCACTCCATCGCCGCTCAAGGCGGAATTAATGCCGCCAAAAACTACCAGAACGACGGTGACTCCGTGCATCGTCTATTCTACGACACCATCAAAGGCGGCGACTTCCGAGCCCGAGAAGCAAATGTTCACCGTCTCGCCGAAGTCAGCGTTTCCATCATCGATCACTGCGTAGCACTCGGCGTCCCCTTCGCTCGCGAATACGGCGGACTCCTCGACAACCGATCCTTCGGCGGTGCCCAAGTCTCGCGAACCTTCTACGCCCGCGGTCAAACCGGCCAGCAGCTCCTCCTCGGAGCCTACTCTGCGCTGAATCGCCAAATCGCGGCGGGTTCCGTCGAGATGTTCCCACGAACAGAAATGCTCGATGTCGTCCTCGTGGACGGTCACGCAAAAGGCATCGTGGTACGCGATCTCGTCACGGGCACGATTTCCACGCACGCAGCCGACTGCGTCATCCTCGCGACCGGAGGGTACGGCAATGTCTTCTACCTCTCCACCAACGCAAAAGGATGCAACGTAACGTCCACGTTCCGCGCCTACAAACGCGGAGCGGCGTTTGCCAACCCCTGCTACACCCAAATCCACCCCACCTGCATTCCTGTCAGTGGCGATTACCAATCCAAGCTCACGCTCATGAGCGAATCGCTCCGGAACGATGGCCGCGTCTGGGTCCCAAAGAAGAAGGGCGACAACCGGCCCTCCGACCAAATCCCAGAGGACGAACGAGATTACTATCTCGAACGCAAGTACCCCAGCTTCGGCAATCTCGCCCCACGCGATATCTCGTCACGTTCCGCAAAAGAGGCGTGCGACGACGGGCGCGGAGTGGGTCCCGGCGGCCTCGGCGTTTACCTCGACTTCGCAGATTCCATCAAACGCTTGGGCGAGAACAAGATTCGTGAGCGCTACGGCAATCTGTTCGACATGTACAACCAGATCACCGGAGAAAATGCCTACAAAACTCCGATGCGCATCTACCCCGCCGTGCACTACACGATGGGAGGTCTCTGGGTGGACTACAACCTCATGTCCAACATCCCCGGTCTCTTCGTCCTCGGCGAAGCGAACTTCTCCGACCACGGGGCCAACCGACTCGGCGCGAGCGCGCTCATGCAGGGTCTAGCCGACGGGTACTTCATCATTCCCGCCACCATCGGAAACTACCTCGCTCCGAACAACGGGAAGCGGCCAACCACCGATCATCCCGCGTTCAAGCAAACGGAAAACGAGGTGCGCGATCGCATTAAACGCCTCTTGGCCATCAAAGGACGGCGCTCTGTGGAGTCGTTCCATCGCGAACTCGGACTCATCATGTGGGACAACTGCGGAATGGCCCGCAGCAAAACCAGTTTGGAGCGCGCCCTCAAACGGATTCCCGAACTCAAACGCGAGTTCTGGGAAACGGCCGCAGTCCTCGGCGAAAATGAATCGCTCAACGTCTCGCTCGAACGCGCAGGCCGCGTCGCCGATTTCCTCGAGTTCGGCGAACTGATGTGCCTTGACGCCCTCGAACGCAACGAATCCTGCGGCGGCCATTTCCGTACCGAATACCAAACGCCCGATGGCGAGGCCCAGCGCGACGATGAACACTTCGCCCATGTCGCTGCGTGGGAATACGCCGGAGAAGCATCACGGCCCGTCCGCAATATCGAACCTCTCAACTACGAAAACGTTAAACTCGCCACCCGGAGCTACAAATGAACCTTCACCTCAAAGTCTGGCGTCAGAAAAACGGTCAAACTCCCGGCCGCATCGAATCTTACGAGGCCAAGAACATCCCTCCGGATTGTTCGTTCCTCGAGATGCTCGACATCGTCAACGACGACCTCGTTTCTCGCGGCGAAGAGCCCATCGCATTTGATCACGATTGCCGCGAAGGCATCTGCGGCATGTGCTCGCTCACCATCAACGGCGTCCCGCACGGCCCCAGCGAAACAACCACCTGCCAGCTGTACATGCGCAAGTTTCATGACGGAGAAACCATCGTCATCGAACCGTTCCGCGCACGCGCATTCCCCGTTCTACGCGATCTTTGCGTGAGCCGAGCATCCCTCGACCGCATCCAACAGGCAGGCGGCTTCATCTCAGCGCACGTCGGCGCAGCGCCAGATGGAAACGCCATCCCCGTCCCCAAGGTGGAGGCAGACCGCGCCATGGAGGCTGCCGCGTGTATCGGCTGCGGCGGCTGCGTCGCAGCGTGCCCAAACGCCAGTGCCATGCTGTTCGTCGGCGCAAAGGTCACCCACCTTGCCTCGCTCCCACAAGGTCAGCCAGAACGCGAACGACGTGCGCTCGCCATGGTGAAACAAATGGACGCAGAGGGCTTCGGTAACTGCTCAAACTACCTCGAGTGCGAGGCTGTTTGCCCCGCAGAAATCCCCGCCAGCGTCATCGGTCAACTCAACCGCGATTACGCCACCGCTGCCGTCAAATCGACGGTCTAAGCATCCAACTCCGATTCGAAAACCTTCATCCGACCGGCTGGAACAACCGTTCCACCGGTCGTTTGATTTTGTCACCTCACGAAAAGGAACTGCTTCGTATTCAGAAGCGTCTGCACCACATCCTCCGGCCTCGCCAAACCATCGCTCGCCGCCTGCTCCCACCGCGCAACCTCTCCCGCGCTCGGACGACGCGACAACACCGCGAGGTAGGCGCGCTCCAGCATCTCCGCGCGCGAGCGACACTGAGACAGCCCAATCATGAGCGGAGACATCGGTGAGAGAATGCCGTCGGACGAAACCATGCCGCCATTCATCATCAACAACGCCTGCGGAATCGAGGACATCAGGTTCGCATTCTCAACGTAGTCGCGGTCGCTCTGACCCATCGTGCGCAAGAAATGTCCGCGCGGGGC
>JACCEC011245212.1_pt1 | contig 10030 bp, 10 predicted proteins | sample 7450121 | NCBI WGS metagenome assembly JACCEC01 (sample SAMN15323455, study PRJNA562643) | freshwater metagenome | isolation source: river surface water | place: USA:Blue River Watershed | collected 2017-08-18 | reverse complement strand
TTAGATTGGCATAAATATAGAATAATATTGGCAACAGTCCATAGACGAGAAAATTGGGGAGAACCACTCCAAGATATCGCCCAAAGTTTCTTACAAATTTTAGAGCGATTTCCTGATACAGCCTTATTGCTGCCATTACATAAAAATCCCACAGTCAGAGAACCATTGCAACATTTATTAGGCAATCATCCGCGAATTTTCCTCACAGAACCCTTAGATTATAGTGAATTAGTGGGGGCAATCCAGCGATCGCATCTCATCCTCACCGATTCCGGCGGACTCCAAGAAGAAGCCCCCAGTCTTGGTAAACCAGTCTTAGTTCTCAGAAACACCACCGAAAGACCAGAAGCAGTCACCGCAGGAACAGCCAAACTCGTAGGTACACAAACCGTAAACATTGTCACAGCCGCAAGTGAACTACTTAGCAACCCGGCCGCTTACACTAAAATGGCCACCGCCATTAATCCCTTTGGCGATGGCCATGCAGCAGAACGCATCCTGCAAATAGTTAAAAACTACTTAATTAACAACTGATATAGCGGTATGCAGTTGAATGAAATACACACTGAAACTGATAAATCTTACAGGAAAAGGCTTTACCTGCCCCCATAACAGTCAACCGTCACCTAAATACCCAAAGCTCTCCGAGTAGATGGCCCAACCACACCATCTACTCTTAACCCATTTCTTCTTTGGAAGTAACGCACCGCATTAATAGTTCGTGAACCGTAAACACCATCAACTCGAATCCCTAAAGCTCTTTGAATTTCTCGTACTCGTTCGCCTCTTGCGCCATATCCTACCGTAATTCTGCCACCAACACCATATCCGGAACGGTATCTGCGGTGATAATAGCCAGGAGAGTTACTAATCCATCTTTCAGCCACATAGTATCCCCGGTAACGTCCCGAAGAAATTCTCGCAAATCCATGTCTAACGCCACCTGTTTCACCAATATAAGAACCATTACGGACACAATTAACAGATGAATATTCAGTGCTAGGACCTGTCCGCACATAAAGACAACTTCCATTAGTTCTTACATACTCTGCTGAAGCAAACTGCATTTGAGCAACTGTAGTTAGCAAAATCGTCACACCAGTCAAAGTTAACCAAGCTGAAGATCTAAAAAATTTCCGCCAATTAAATGACAATTGCGGCAGATTTGAGGATAAATTTGCATTTGTTTCCTCACCTTCTCTATACATATATGAATAAGCCAAATATTCCATAATCACCTGCTCCTTTATCCGAACTTTTGCAATACTTTTCTTTTCACAACAATACAGAAGTATCCGTTAAGAGGATGTTTGAAAAGTGGTAAACCCTAATTTTCATCAAATTTTTACCCCCCCTTAATCCTCTTATCAAGGCGGGAAACAAGAAAATCTAGTTCCCTCCCCTTACTAAGGGGAGGGTTAGGGTGGGGTAAAAAATATTTGATACATCAACCAAACACTGGGCTATGAAAACTATTTACAAATTGAACTTATGGTCAACCATAGAGAGTGAGGGGTTCAATTATGTTGAGGAAAATATTCTACAAATATTTCACCTCTATATTCAAAACAGCACAGTATGGACACAGCCATATTATCGTTTTAATCTTTATAGATTTTATACTGCTTCATCATCATACATTCGCTGCTATATTCCGCCATTTAAACTGTCACAACAGGTATTTGTAATGAAATCATCAATTACTCATGGTCGTGAGTAGTTTTAGTTCCTTAAACTAGGAGAAGAGACAAAACTATCAGTGCGAATTGGACTACCATTGTGCCAAATTTCTACTTTTTCCGGGCTAATTAAGTAGGAAAAACTGCCATTATCTGCCCGATATCTATTTTTGTTAACTTTCCCGGCCGGAATTTTTAAAACTTGACTTGCTTGTTGTTTCAATTTCCCCACATAAAATAACTGGCCATTTTCCTGACAAACTTTAATACTTAATGTTGCTGTCTCACCACTTATGACTGGAGTTCCATCACATCCAGTAAGATTACTAACGGGTACAACTTGCTGTGTGATAGGAGCAACTGGATAATTTACTGGTGTTTTAACAATACTAGTAGATGGTAATAAATTTAGAGGATTGCTCGCCAAATGGCCATCTGCATAAAATTCAAAATGCAAATGGGGCGCGGTGCTATTGCCTGTTGAACCCATTTCCGCAATAATTTGACCTTGTTTGACCTGTTGTTACCAGTAGGCGGCTATTATGTCCGTAAACCGTCACACTGCCATTGAGATGTTTAATTTCGATAAAATTGCCTAATCCCCAATTATCCCAACCCGCTTTGATCACTGTTCCATTGGCGGCCGCTATAATTGGAGTCCCTTTTGCACCAGCAATATCAATTCCCTCATGTTGCATTTTCCGAAAACCTTGAGATAAAACTCCCTGAGTTGGCCAAATCAAGCTAGTAGTAGGTAAAGAAGTAGGATTAATCAACGAAACAGTCTTAGTCAAAGCTGGAGTAACTTTACTTATCACCAAAATAAAGGAGATGAAAGCCATCAAAACATAATTAGAAACGCCGTAAATATTAACTTTTTTCATCACTTTCTAGCCTAATAATTACTATAGCCACAAGAAGGAAGTCACCCGTCAAGGGATTGACAATTTTGGGATTTGTACTGAAAATGCCCAATCCAAAATCTAAAACTTTCGGTTATGGCTGCCGTGAATCCACGAAATGCTATAGTTATTTGCTATTTCAGCCTAAAATGTGTCACATCAGGACAATAAGTTGGTTAAATTTACAACCTCTCAAAAATGACTATTTCCCAGATGCGTCAATAAGAAAATTAAGCAATAAAATACACCCGCTCAAAATTTTAGCTGTGTTAATTTTTTGATCTACATCTCAAAATTCAGCTATAAATGAGTGGTGAGACACCTTTGATCAATTTTCTCATATAGTTTAGGATATGGCAGCAATTACAGTGAAATAGATTAGTAACTCACATTGCCCAGCTACCCATTTTTTTTAGGTATACTTCCCAAAAACTTATACTAATCATCATCCTTAACCCTCATTGTGCTGATTTTTAAAGAAAATTCCACTCCAGAAAAAAATGATAGAGCTTTGAATAAGCTTCTTTTTAGCACTAAATCTGTAACTCTGATGGCTTGCATCCTTTCCCTATGCGTCTGGTGGGGGTCAAAATCAGTCCAAAATCAATTTTTACAACCAGAGGCAATATTAGTGTTAGGCGGTTCTACCTCCCTATTAGAAAGAGAAAAGTTTACAGCCCAATTAGCTAGTCAGTATCCAAATATACCGATTTGGATATCTGGCGGTAGTCCACCACAGTATACAAAAAAAATATTTGCCAATGCCGGCATAGATCTCCAGCGTTTAAATTTAGATTATGAAGCTGTAGATACGGTTACTAATTTTACTACCTTAGTGGATGAATTGCAGACTCGTGGCATTAAAAGTGTTTATTTAATTACATCCGATTTCCATATGCGTCGTGCTTGCATCGTTGGGGAAATTGTTTTAGGTAGTCGGGGGATGAAATTCAAGCCCGTCTCAGTTCCCTCAGCAAATTCCCCAGAACCCATTCAAAAATCCATTCGGGATGGTGCAAGGGCAATTGTTTGGTTAGCTACGGGTTATACTGGTGCTGATCATGCTAAAAGTAAGCGTTAGATTCGGTAAGGAAGTTTAAATTTTTAATTTTTAATTAGCGGACAATTCCCAATCTTGCCACAATTTGATACCCTAGCTGAAACAGTTTTGAGAAAAGTTAAAGCGTGGAAATTCAACTTGGGCGGGGAAAAAAGGCTCGCCGAGCCTATGGAATTGATGAAATTGCTCTAGTCCCTGGTAACAGAACACTCGATCCGAGTTTAGCTGATACCAAGTGGAAAATTGGCAATATTGAGCGAGAAATCCCCATCATTGCCAGTGCAATGGATGGAGTCGTAGATGTGAACATGGCTGTGCGCTTATCCCAATTAGGAGCATTGGGTGTGCTCAACCTAGAGGGTATCCAGACTCGGTATGCTGACCCTGAACCGATTTTAGATCGGATTACTTCCGTGGGTAAAGATGAATTTGTTGCCCTCATGCAAGAACTATATGCCGAACCAATAAAGCCGGAATTAATTGAAAAACGTATTCAGGAAATTAGACAGCAGGGCGGTATTGCGGCAGTTAGCGCGACTCCAGCAGGTGCAAGTAAATATAGTCAAGTTGTAGCCGAAGCAGGAGCAGATTTATTTTTTATCCAAGCGACAGTAGTTTCTACTAATCACCTATCTCCAGAATCTATTATCCCACTGAACTTAGCAGAATTTTGCCGTTCCATGCCTATCCCCGTGGCATTAGGCAATTGTGTAACTTATGAAGTCACACTCAAGTTAATGAAAGCTGGAGCAGCAGCAGTATTAGTAGGTATTGGACCTGGTGCTGCTTGTACTTCTCGTGGTGTGTTGGGTGTGGGTGTACCTCAAGCTACAGCGATCGCTGATTGTATAGTCGCTAGAGACGATTATTATCAAGAAACAGGTAAATATGTCCCTGTGATCGCTGATGGTGGTTTAATCACTGGTGGAGACATCTGTAAATGTATCGCCTGTGGTGCAGATGCAGTCATGATCGGTTCTCCATTCGCTAGAGCCGCCGAAGCCCCCGGACGTGGATATCATTGGGGCATGGCTACCCCTAGTCCAGTCTTACCTCGTGGAACTCGGATTAAAGTGGGTACGACAGGAACTCTAGCACAAATACTCACAGGTCCTGCGGGTTTAGATGATGGTACTCATAATCTTTTAGGAGCTTTAAAAACCAGCATGGGAACTTTAGGTGCTAAAAACATTCAAGAAATGCAGCAAGTTGAAGTTGTCATTGCTCCTTCCCTACTTACGGAAGGAAAAGTTTACCAAAAAGCTCAACAGTTAGGTATGGGTAAATAAAAGATGGGTAATGGGTAATGGGTGAAAATTCCGCCTGTTTCCCCGCTCCCGGTTGGTGAGCGAAGTCGTTCCCAAAGCATGGTGTTACCCATACCGCTACTCCCTTACCTCCTGACTGTTCCTCCTGATACCGTCAGAAAAACTTTTGTATCAGTCTGAAGAATCTACTGAAAAAATCTAATATCTAGCCTACAATAGAGGTGGCGGAGACGCACGTTTCCGTTCACTCCTCACACCACATTCCGCTCGGACTAATGTTCGGGCGGTTCCTTATTATTATGATAAGTTTTATCGCTTCTTCGTAAATGTACATGGTTTACCCCTAAGAGGATGTTTTTGCTGTGGTAGAATTTTCACCAAAGTCAGAAACATCTTATTTATGTAAAGGTTTTTAGGTATGTCAGCAGCGACAGATGTTACAGATTCCACGTTTAAGCAAGAGGTACTGGATCATGATGTTCCGGTACTGGTTGACTTTTGGGCCCCCTGGTGTGGTCCATGCCGAATGGTAGCTCCTGTTGTGGAGGAAATCGCGGCTCAATACGAAGGACAAATCAAGGTGGTCAAAGTTAATACTGATGAAAATCCTCAGATTGCTAGTCAATACGCTATTCGCAGTATTCCCACACTGATGATTTTCAAAGGAGGAGTAAAGGTAGATATGGTTGTTGGTGCTGTACCTAAAACCACTTTATCTAACACTTTAGAAAAGCATCTAGCTGAACAGAAATAAGACTCCTGTTGAGTTATTCATTGATAAAATCAATGATGGGATGAGTAGTTAGGGGTTGCACCAAAAAGTTGTCTGTGAGGGGGGAACAGGGAACAGGGATCAGGGAACAGGGATTTTTCTTAGTCCTGAACTCCTGACTCCTGATCCTGGTATATGTTTTTTACTTCCTCAACTGGCAACTTAGGTTACAATATAGTGCCAATTATTGTGGCATAACCCATGACCTCAGAACCGTCGTTTTCTTCCTTAGATTCCCTCAAAGCCGATCTGGCTGAGTTAATAGATCGTTTACCCACACTCAAACACCGTCAGTTTGTTCAACAATCATTGACGACTATTTTGCAGCTTGCTGATACTGAAATTGAACGTCTGGACTGGAAAATATTATCTGCGGCTTTAGCAGATATGGAACGTGGTTTTAAATTATTTTATGATTACCGTCATGTACGGAAAATTACTATTTTTGGTTCGGCTCGTCTAGCCCCAGATGCTCCAGCATACCAAATGGCGGCTGCATTTAGTCGTGTGGTTTCCCAATTAGGATTTATGGTGATGACGGGTGGTGGTGGTGGTATTATGCAAGCGGGTCAAGAAGGTGCTGGTAGAGAAAATTCCTTTGGTTTAAATATTCAGTTACCTTTTGAACAACAAGCGAATCCCATTATTCAAGGTGATGCTAAACTAATTAATTTTAAATATTTCTTTACCCGGAAGTTATTTCTCCTCAAAGAAAGTGATGCTGTGGCTTTATTTCCTGGGGGTTTTGGTACTCAAGATGAGGCTTTTGAATGTATGACATTAAGCCAAACAGGAAAATTTGGGCCAGTTCCTTTAGTTTTAATTGATCAACCTGGAGGTGATTATTGGCGATCTTGGGGTAAATATATTGATGAGCAATTGGTAAAAACAGGGTTGGTTAGTCCTGATGATCCTAGCTTATACACTATTACAGATAATCTAGAAGTTGCCTGTCATGCTATTACCTGTTTTTACCAGGTTTATCACTCTAGTCGTTATGTTAGGGATCAATTAGTCATCAGGTTGCGAGAAGATTTATCAGATGCTCAAGTGGATGCACTGAATAGGAATTTTAGTGATATTCTAGTCACAGGTAAAATTACTAAAAGTCAAGCATTACCCCAAGAAGGACAAGATGAAACTTCTGACTTACCACGATTAGTCTTATATTTCAATCAGCGAGATTTAGGTCGTTTGTATCAAATGATTAGCATCATTAATCAAGTGGGAACGTGCAGTCTAGAGGAAGCAGCACATCCAGAAAGAAAGTAAGCTATACCCATTTATGAATTAGTCAAAATATACAAAAAACAGCAACCAGGTAGGAGAAAACTTTATTTGGCACTATCATAATTGATGTTAGTCAAGTACATGAAATGTGTTGCCTTCTGGTGTGATCAGTATTTCTGATTCTTGGCTGTTGATTTGCTCAACCCTAAATTCTCAGTTGATGATAACTAAATACTGATAAACATAATCGGGCTTGTATATTAGTAAAAGTTGCTAAGAAAAGAGAAAACGTCAAATTGAAAATTGTCTCATTTTGAGGTTTACGCCGATGAAATTGAGGACAAATGTAACAAATTACCCCATCGAGGAATTTCACTATGCTGGAATTATTAGGATCAGGTTTGTTTTCCTTATGTTTAGAAATGGCTAGGGTGCAGCTTCAACCTCTACAAGCTTTAAATGTCTTAGCTTGGCAAGGTAGCCCTAGTGTTGTTCTTGTGCCTGATCCTAGTCCCACAGCAGCTATGACAGTACAAGAATATTTGCGGGGTTTAATCTCGTCACAATTGATTGATCAAAGTCTTATGCCATCTCAGGGGGTTTGGTTGCAATCAGGGGCAATGTTAATGGCGAATCATCAAGGAACTATTCCTTTACCGGCTGCTTCTTTAACTAAAGTTGCCACTTCGTTGGCCGCTTTTAAAACTTGGGGACCCAATCACCAATTTGAAACTTTAGTTAGTACCAATGGCAAGTTAGTAGATGGGGTAATACAAGGTGATTTAGTGATTACTGGTACTGGTGATCCGATGTTTGTTTGGCAAGAAGCGATCGCTTTGGGTAATACTCTCAATCAAATGGGTATTAAAAAGGTAAAGGGCAATTTGATTATTAATGGCACTTTTGCCATGAGTTTCCAAAGCCATCGTTTTTTAGCTGGGGAACTACTCAAACAAGCATTAAATCATGAAAATTGGTCTGGTACTATTAGTTCCCATTACTCCACTATGCCCTCTGGAACTGCTAAACCAAAAATCAATATTACTGGTTATGTTAAAGTAGAAAAAGAAGTTAAATTAGGTCAAACTTTACTGGTACGCCATCTTTCCTTACCGTTACAAAAAATCATTAAGGAAATGAATGTTTTCAGTAATAACTATATTGCCCAAATGTTAGCTGATAACTTGGGTGGAGCAGATGCGGTTAGTAGCATAGCATCACAATTAGCTAGAGTTCCCAAGTCGGAAATTCTTCTGATTAATGGTTCTGGTTTAGGTACTCAAAATCAAATTTCTCCGAGAGCAGTGTCCGCTATGTTTATGGCATTGCAACGGGAGGCTAGTCTTTATCAATTTACTTTAGCTGATTTATTTCCTACCTCTGGACTAGATTACAGGGGTACAATCCATTCCCGCCATATGCCAAAAGCAACTGTAATGAAAACAGGTACTCTCAATGATGTTAGTGCTTTGGCTGGGGTTGTCCCCACACGCGATCGCGGTTTGGTTTGGTTTACGATTATTAATCGTGGTTCAAATATATCTGCTTTCCGGTCTGCACAGGATAAACTTTTACAACATTTAGAAAAAGAATTGGAAGTATCTACGGATATTCCTGCTCCTCTAGTTCCCCATTTAGATAATTCTTTACCTGTTTATGGTGAAGCAGAACGTAATCAAATTGTATATAAAGGTTAGTTTCTGTCTGAGTTTAGCGGGCAAGATGCCCGTATAAATATCACCTAATGGCAATTAAAATCTCAACTGTCTGTACTTATCTTGTAATTTGTCTCAATCAGGATGTCCAGGATTAGGGGATTTACAGGATGTTTTTGATGATTGTTTTTTGGATGTTGGAGATTTTGAGGATATGGTTTGACGATTGATTGTTTTTCAATGATCAAAAACCATCTAACAATTACAATCCTTTACATCCTTTAATCGGCGGTTATCCAGATTCAGACAAACAATATATTAAACTTCTATTCATTTAACCAACTAAAAATTTGACCTACAGTAAAATTTAAAGACTCTGCAAAAGCCGGAACAGGTAAGCTATCTGTTTCTAATTCCAATAATAGCATACGTTGATCGGCAAAATAGACAAAAATTAATTTTTCTTCAGGGTCAATTAACCAACCCATTTGAGTACCATATTGAAGACAATGGAGAGTATTTCTAACTACTTTAGTTTGACTTTGTTCAGGAGAAAGTATTTCAATTGTCCAGTCAGGAGGGATAGTAAAAGTATTAGCAACTTCACCATCTTCATCGCGGGGAATGCGTTCCCAAGTGAAGACGGTAATATCTGGTACAATGGATCTACCACCAAAGGTACAGCGTAATTCAGAGTATGCGCGGGCGATGTGTTGGGGTTTGAGAATGGTATTTGCAGCAGAGATAAAATCGCTTTGAACTGTGCTATGTTTTCCTTGGGGCATGGGTTTTTGAATGATTTCACCGTTAATAAATTCCCTGGCTGGTTTTGTTTCTGGTAATTTGAGAAATTCCTCAAGGGTTAGGGGTTTGATAGGGGTTTGAACCATTACCGTTTGGGGTTAGTGGATGATCAATATTGTATCTTATTTTAATTATTTGTCAGAATCAGGATGTAAGGATTTAGAGAATGTGGTTGTAATATTGAATTATCCCTAATTTTCATTAGCTTCTATCAAAATAGTATAATAGAGTTGATCACCAATTCTAAAAGCTGTATGAGAAATTAATTGATCCATCAAAGGTTTAACATTTTTGTATTTGTCAGAATCAGGATGACAATATTAGGATGATGAAATTGGGTAATATAATTATTACATACTGCGTAGTTAATCCTCTCATTTAGCAGATAAGTTATTTCATAAATCGGGGATCTAAAGATAAAATTCATCATCTAAAATTTGTTCAATGGTAAAAGGACATAAATCAGGATATTCAGATTCATCAGGAATAGGAACTCCAAAAGATGCGAGTTTTCCTTCTTTAATAGCAATATCCTTACCATCTGCATAGGAATCTGCTAAAATTTTCGGTAAATAGGATTTCAAAGATGGCATTTTTGATAATTGTTTTTTGATTCGTTTACGATGTTCAATTACTGAATTATACCAACTATTTTTCATT
>JACCEC011240364.1_pt1 | contig 10030 bp, 17 predicted proteins | sample 7450121 | NCBI WGS metagenome assembly JACCEC01 (sample SAMN15323455, study PRJNA562643) | freshwater metagenome | isolation source: river surface water | place: USA:Blue River Watershed | collected 2017-08-18 | reverse complement strand
CTTGACCTCGGCGTATTCGTCGACGACGCCACCATCCCACGCCGGGCCTTCGATGCGCTGCGGTCTGTCGAGCCCGACCACGACCAGCGTCGCACCCGTGCGGAACCGGATTTCCAGGTCGGACTCGCGCGGCTCACCGGCGATCCACTCGGGAGGGGCGAGCGCCTTCAGGTCCTCCCAGAAGATCCGCTTGGCCTGGTCGCGCGTCGGCGCCGCGGCGAAGTAGCGGGCACCGACCAAGGGCGGGCGCAGGCAGCACCGAATCAACCGCCGCTTAGCCCGCTCAGTCTTGCCGGACCGGCGGCCGGCGCCGACCACACAGAAGCGGGCTTTCGACGTCTCCAGACGCATCTGCTCGGTGGCGGGCAGGAGAGGGGTCCATCGGTCAGGGAGCACCGGGCACCCCGTTGCGGCGGTCGATCTCGGCAAGGTCGCCGAGCAGCTTTGCCGCACTCGCGATCACGCCATCGTCCGTCGGCTTGTTCCCGTAGCGGCGAGGGTCCCAACAGGCCAGGAGCTTGAGGCGCGTCTCGATCCTGACCTTGCTGCGCTGGATGAGCGCCGAGTTCGCGCGCGCCTTGCCCTCGTCGTCAACCAGCTCGTCGCCGCTGTCGTCGTCGGCGATGTGCATGCAGTCCTCGGCGATCTCGTCGAAGCCGATGTCACGCGCGCGCGCGACCCGTCCGGCAAAATCGTCGTCCTTCGCCCTCCACTCATCCACCGTCGACCGCTTCGGCTTCCCTGGCTGTCGGCAGTAGCTGCGCAGGGTCTTGCCAGCCGCGATCCACTCGCAGATTTCGTCCGCGATCGTCGGGTCAACCAACGGAACACGCGGCGGCCTGCCCATCCTGGGCCGGTCGTCGGTCTCACTCATGGGACCCGAGTCTAGGACTTGGGAACCGGATGCGCTAGCCGTCGCCCGAGGTCTCCCGCCACTTCACCCCGGACAGGTCGGCCAGCGCCTCTACCAGGTCGTCGATCGGGTTGTGCACGATCGCCCTCCAAGTATTGACGCCCATCGCATCTACGATCAGCCGCTCGATCGCGATCAGCGGCCAGCCACCATCCTCCGCATCGTTCACTTCGACGAACACGGCCCGGCGATTGCCATCCGGCCGCGTCCAGATCACCTTCGGCAGCTCGGCGGTCATGCCTCGGCGTCCTCATGGACCGGAGCCGGCGCCAGCCCAGCAATCCTCCGCTCCCGCTCCTGATACGCCTCGCGCAAGGTCGCCACGTCCGCCGGCACCATCTTGGCCTTGATCTGCGGCGTGATATCCCTGCCCACGGCCTTCAGCGCCTTCGAGTCGCCCGCGAGCATGATCCTGGCCGAGAACTCGCGCAGCAGCTCTTGCGACCTGTCCAACCGCTCCCGATCCATCCGGGCGATGTTCTCGGCGTCGAGTGTTGCAGTCTCGTCCGGGCTCGCGATCTGAGCCTGCACGCCACCGAGCAGCGGCAGCAGCGGCATACACAGGGACTCGAACGTCGGGTTCTCGAACGACCTGCCGGACAAGACGCCCGTTCGATCCTTCTCGGCGTAGGCCACGATCGTCGCGATCTCGCTGGTCTTCCTCGGCTTGATCGACTCCATCCGGATCAGGATGTGCGGCTCGTAGGGCGTCTCGCCCTCGGCCTTCATCTTGACCCCGACCGCCTTCAGCTCCTGCGTCTCCTCGTCGGTCGAGTACTCGGTCCCCTGCCGACCGCACAGGATCACGTGCAGGTTCGACGACAGCAGGAAGCTCATCAGCTCCTTGTAGGGCTTCTTGATCTTGCCCCATGCGTGCATCGGGATCGTGCCGGCGCTGGTCTGCTTGCCGCTGTAGGACTGGATGCACGCTTCCCACAGGTGCGTCATGCTGTCGATCACGACCACGCCATACGCTTCCTGGTCGATCTCGCGCACGGTCGCCAGAACCTCGGTCATGCTGCGCGTGTAGATCGCGTCGAAGTCGAACGCCTCGGGGTGAACTTCGCGAGCCGCAACCGGCTGGCAGTAGAAGTCGGTCCCGTGCTCCGTGTCGACGTAGGCGACGCGCTTCTTGGTGACCCGACCAAGCCCTTCCGCGATCAGCAGCGCGGTGAAGGTCTTGCCCGACCCGGGCGGTCCGTAGACCCCCATCTTGAGCGCGGCCTGTTCGGCCTTCGCCTTCCTGAATCCAGCCATGTCAGCAATCTCCGTTTGGATGAGCTACGCCCTGTTCAATCTCGACGCGCAGAGCCCGGAACGTTGCAGCCGGGTCCGCCTCGTCGATCGTGACACCGCGGGCGCGTGCGATGTCCGCGAGTCTGGTGATGATCTCGGCGCGCGGGATGCCGGCGCGTTCGGCTGCCCAGTCGAGCCGGCGGGCCTCGGCCAGTGCGTCTTTCGCTGCCTGCAGCGTCATGGCCCCACCTTTTCGACGAAGTAGCAATCGACACCACGATCGAAGTCGATGGTGACCTCGAAGCGCTGACCGTCCGCCCACGTCAACGCGAACAGCGGCGGCTCGCCGTCCAGCCGCTCGATCGTGTCCGGGTAGCCACGTGGAAGCTCAGGCCGATCGCTGTCAGCCTCGCACCAATCGCGCGCGGCGGACAGGATCAAGCCGTCATCGTGAAACGGGTCGAACTTGCGCGCGGTCATGGGAAACGGGCCGAACTTGCGCGCGGTCATGGTTGCGCCTCGCCATCAAGAACGCGCAGGCCGGAAAGCCAGCGCCAGTGCGCGACAACGTCCGGGTGAGCCATGCCGACCGCACCGTCCAGGAGCTTCCTGGCGGCCTCTCGGATATCCTTCCTTGTTCCCGGGTGTGCCAACAGGTCGTCAGCCGTGACGGTGAAGTCCTTCAGGTATTGCGGGTAGAGCAACTTGCCGAAGTCGATGAGCTTGAATCCGTGGCGCATCCCGCGAGTCCTTCGCAGGATGTCCATGTCTGCGCATGACGCCTGGAACCCCGTGATTCCGAGCGTGTGAGACATGTAGTTGAACGCCGCCGTCGCCGCGATCGACACGGCGTAGACGCACGTGCCGTAGTCGTGCTTCCTCGCGGCCAACAACTCGACGATAGCCAAGAGTTCCGCAGTCGTCTTCGGCCACGGAACGTCGAAGCTCCGCAACTCGCCTTCCGTCGCATTGGCTAGATCGGTCACTGCTGCACCGCCTTCGCGATCTCGTGCCGGAACGCCGGCTCGTTCATCAGGTTGCTTGCCCGGAGCGCCGTGTTGAGCACGCCGAACCGCAGCGCGGTCCGGCACTGCGCGGACGCCGTCCAGAACGGGCCTTGCCAGTCGAAGTCGTGGTTCTCCATGTCGGCGAGCACGCCGCATGCGTCGAGGTAGAGCTTGCGCAAACGTGCCGCGATCGAGATCGCGAAGTCCCCGTCGGTGGCGACCATCTCAGTAGCCCTCCGCGCGCCAGATCCGGTCCCGGATGTACTCTTCCTCAGCCGCCTCCTGGAGGTCGTAGGCGAAGTCCATGTCGGCCACGACGCCATCGGCAATCGGGCACTCGGCGCGCAGCCGCTCGAGCGCCGCGGCCACGACCGGCAGCGAAAAGTCGGTGTCGCGCGGGTCCTCCCGGTCGAACGTGCCCCGCTCGAAGCGGGCGAACGTCGCGTCCTCGGTCGCCAGAATGGCGATGCAGTCGGCCCTGGAAAGGATCTTGGTCGTCGGTGATGCTGCGGTCATGGGCTCGGTCATCGTGATCGGGTTCGGGTCCGGCGGCGCGCTCTCCTGCCAAGTCGATCGTGTCGCCGGGCCGTTCTTGATGTCGCCACTTATCGCCAGTTCTGGCGTTGCATTCAACCCGAATCTTGCTTTTTCCATCGCCGGAACTACCCTGCACCAGCGTGCATGAGACCCTCGAAGGCCTGATCGACCACGCCCGACCCGGCGTTCCGCTCGAGGATGCCGCCAGAGCCATCGGAATCAGCTCGGCCGCCTTCCGCTCGCTGCGCCGCGGCCTCGTCGACAACCCCCACCGCGCCACCGTCGCGGCGATCGCCCGCTGGTGCCGGGTCCCGGTCGCCCGCGTCAGGGCCGCCATCGCCGCCAGCCGCGCCGCTCGCGCCCAGTAGCTTCGCTCGGGCCTTCGCGATCTCGTAGCGCCGGCGCCGGGCGTTGTAGGCATCCTGCCGCTCTGTCCCTTTCTCCGACGGAAGGCCGTGCAGGCGGATCGACTCCGCGAGCGCGATCAGCCGCGCCTTCTCCAGCACGGGGGCGATCTCGGCCCGCGATCGCAGGTCGAGAATCTTGATGATCTCGGCCTGTGTCGGCTGGCGCTCGCGCTTCAGTTGCGCGCGCCTTCCCGAGGTCCGGTTCAGCTCGGCCAAGCACTTCGGCCCGCAGGTCTTGACGGCCCGCCTGGCCCGCGCCTTCTTCGGGCCGCCGCACACCACGCAGCGGTCAAACGTGGGACCTGTGGGCCGCTGCGTGGCAGCCCGGTTGCGCGCCCACTCCCGCTGTTTTTCGCGGCGGCACTCGACGCAGATCCTCGCGGTCCCCTCGATGCGCACCGCTCCGGGCAGCGTCACATCGTGGCCGCGCTCGCAACGGCCGGACGGCCACCGATCGGGGCGGCCCGTCTGCTTGTGGTGTGCGCGGCTCATCGCTTGCGCTCCCAGCTTCCGGCGTCCACTTGCCGATCGTCGGGGTAGACCACACCCTGCAGCGCGTCGGCGATCGTCTCGACCATGCCGTGCGCGTCGCGCTTGGTTCCGAGTTTCTTCCCGTTCTTCGGCTTGCCGCTTGGCGTCCGCTCGGGCAGGAGCCCGATCTTGCTCGCGCGCACGTGAACGATGTCGGTGTCGATGTCGTGGATGACGTCGAGCCGGATCGCGTCGTCCTCGTCGAACGGCATGGTTGCGGCGCCGCCGCGCGCGATCGCGCGTCTGGCCGCGCTGGCAAGGTCGCGCTCGGACGCGACAGCCTTGGCGCTCGGCACGAGGAACATGCGCCGGCCGCGCTTGATCCACCGCTTGCCGTTCTTCTTCGATCCGGGCGGCGTCGTGACCGAGAACGTGATCGTGTGGCCGATCGGCTTGCTGCTCATCTGTCAGTTCCTCGACGGGGTTTCGGGTTTGTGTTCGCCGCGCAGCATCGCGACCTGAATCTCCAGGCGTTCCAGGTCTGCGACGGCGCGCGCCAGGATGTTGGCCGACGCGCCGGCCATGGCTCGGATTCGCCTCTCGCACTCTGTGATGCGACTCGTTGCCGACGCGGCGGCAGATAGAGCACCGAACGCGGCGGCTCCGAAGATCGCGAGCAGAACTTCGATCATGGCGACACCTTCGACTTTGCCTCGTGAGACCAGATCCCAGCGTCCACCTGCTGGAACTTTGCACACCAGCTTTTGGCAAGGCCCTGCCACAAGCTGCCCTGCCTTCTCCAATCGCATCCGTCGACCGTGTCGATGAGCAGGAACGCGCTCTTGACCATCTCTTTCAGGACGGCAACCTCGGCCCGCAGCGCCTCCGCCTCGCTCGGCTGCCGCTCCGGAGCTGGGCGCATGTTCGCCAGCACGTCGAACTGTGGGCGGTCAGTCACCATAGCGGGTTCGTCCACTCGGCGTAGCAGGCCCTCAGCGCCGCCTCGACTTGCTCGGGCTTGCCCGTGATCCAGTTGAAGCGGATCGTCACGCTGTGCCCAGCCGGATACGCGCCACTGCCGTGTGATCCAACAACCACGCCGTAGCCGCTGTTGCGCTGGGCCAGCGCCTTGGTGGCCGCGATTGCGTCACCTTCCAGGTCGGCGATGGCCGCCGGGTTACGCATGACCTTGACCTCCATTCGCTCCTGCGGCCCGATCGCGTCGCGCTCGGTCGTGTCGACCAGGAGTGCGTAGATCCCGAGCGCGGCCTTGTCGTCGGGGACTCCCTCGCGGCCCGTGTGCAGGATCGTGGCAGCGTGCCCGCTGGCCCACACCGGCGGTTGACGCTGCTCGGGCAGCCCAGGGTCGAGCAATCCAACGCGGGACCTGAACCCGTTCCAGCCGCGCCGCCGCGCTCCCGCGATCGTCGGGTGCGGCGCCCCGATCCACTCGTCGCCGCGCAGCAAGCGGCGCTCGCCGGTCTCGAGGTCGAGCAGGTCCGCGCCGCCCCGTGCAATGTCCGCGATCAGCATGCCGGCCGATGCCCACGCCTTGGTCATGTTGTCGGGGCTGCCGTCGTGGTCGTGGATCGTGAATTCGTAGGTGTGGCACCGCCCGTCGATCCGAAGGATGTGCGAGCTTTCCATCGTGCCGCCGGTCCACAGCATCTGCGTATCCGCCGGCAGGTTGGCCGGGACCGGACGGCGCCCGTAGCCGTCCTCCAGGTTGTCGGGATCGAAGTCGACGATCGCGTAGCGGCGCCGCTGCACACGCAGCGCCCCTTCGTTGTTGATCCACACCTGCACCGGGTCGCCGATGGATGGATAGAAGATCGTGGTCCCGGCGCTACCGCCGTCCTCGGTGGGGTTGCCTTCGTCGTCGGGCGTCCGCCACCGGAGATTGCCCAGGAAGCACTGGCCGTTGTCGTAGTGGCGCAACCAGTGCCACGACCCGTCGGCCATGACGTGCCGGATCGACGTGACCGCGCCGTTTCGCTCGCTGATACCGACCACCAAGAACGTACCGTCGTGCAGGTGCAGCGTACGGAACGTCTCGGCGTGCGGGTTGGCGGTGGTCGGGTTGCCGGGCAGAATCCACTCCAGGCTCGGATCGTGGATTGCGCGGTAGCCGCGACAGAAGCCGCCGGACATGACCGGGCGGGCGTAGACGAATCGTTTCATGGAGTCTTCTCCTCGGCCCAGTAGGCCGCGTGGCACTCTTCTCCGTGTTCGCATCGGGCACAGCGCCCGCTGTCATCGTTTGGCGCAACGAACTCCTGGCACGGGTCCGGGATGTCGCGGCCCCACTCCAAGTAGAGGCACTGACAGTGTCCTGGCATCGGAACGAAGTCGTGGTGCGCGTCCTCGAGCTCGCCGCAGCACCTGCATCGGGCGCGGAACTTCCGTTTCACGGGACCGCCTTCAGTTGCGTGATGATGTTGTGGAGTTCGGTGCGCACGAGATGCCACCGATAGAACGCGCTGCCGGCCAGTTGCTCGATTCGTTCGACGGCGTTGCGCGGCTCGCGGTCGCCCCGCATGGCGCGCAGAAACTCGGCCTCGTAGTCCTGGCGCTTCGTCAGGTCGATGGCCTCGCCGCACCGATGGCGGGCCTGTATCCACAGGATGAACGCCCAGCCTGGAACGTCCTCGAGTTCCTCCATGATCTGCCGGCAGGTCTCGGTCAGGGGCGCGGCGAACGACTGGTCGCCGTAGCGCTTCGCCCCGGCGGACCAGCGCTTGCGCAGGCGCTCGGAGAACGTGGCGAAGGCGGCGTCGAGGCCGTCGGTATCGGTCTTGGTCACGACATCACCGGCCCGAGGATCGTCGGATACGGCGACTCCTTGTTGTGATCGAGCCTGCTCATCTGGAGGATGTAGGCGTCGCCGCGGCGGACGCCGACGTTCCCAGAGATCCAGCGGTTCCACGCATGGATCGAAAGCCGCTCCTTCAGGTCGGTCCGGTTGAGGGTCAATCCGCCTCCGGGCGCAACGCGGCCTGTCCGCCGCGCATCACCAGACTCCTGCAGCCGGTTGCGAAGCAGCAGCCTTGGATCGCTGGCCTCGAGCGAGGCGCCAGTCTTGACCGCCACCCAGAACCCGGTCGCCGCATCGGCCGATGCCTGGTACGCGAACTCGACGTGCAGGGCTGCGGCTGAGGATGTCGCGATCCACTTCGTGTTGATCCCGCGGACCACGCTGAGGGCGTCCCGAATCAACGCGATCTCGCTCATCGCCAAGCGCTTGACGTGGGCCGCGTCTTGCATGTCAGCGCTTTCGTTGTAGCGGTCGTGCGTATCGGTCCCTTCCCGATGACACTTCCGGATCCGGTGCAGCGCCCTCGTCACCGCGCAGACCATGATCCCGTCTCCCATGCCGGAGATCTCCAAGACGTCGCCTGTTGAGCGCGGCTTGCCAACGTCGACCGTGTGCCTCGACGTCTCCGGGCTCAGGCCGGTCACCACGATGACCCTGATGCTCTTCCCGCTGTCGACGCATGCCTTGAGGCGGTGCTGACCGTCCACCAGCTCAAGGTTCCGGTCGAAGCTGATCGTGGTCCCGTTCAAGGCCCAGTCGCCGCGCTCGATGGCCCTGCGCCACTGGTCCACCCTCCGCAAATCCATCTTGCGGTTGGTCTGGTTATGCCCGTCCAAGATGAACGCCGCATCCTCCGGCGAAATCGTCAACGTGCTCGCCGAGTAATCGGCCGTGAGCCATGGGATCTGTGTGTTTCGTGCCATTCTGAATGCCGGTCCTTTGTCCGGGTTTGTGTGTTGGCCAGCGATCTCGGTCTTGGTCATGGTGCCCCCCTATGACTCTCCCAGTCGAACACGACCACGCGCCCGCCGCTCTCGCGAAACCTGTCAATGATCCGGTCGCCGAGCAGCTTCGTGACGTCAGCGAGCGGCAGGTTGCTCAACAGCAGCGTCGGCCGCACATTCTCGTAGCGCTCGTTCAGGATGTCGAACAGCAGGTTGGCCTCGAACTGGCTGCCGAACTGCACGCCGACTTCGTCGAGGATCAGCAGGTCGACGCCGGCAAACGCGCGGATCGCCTCCGTCTCACTCTCGGCCGACTCCTTCTGCCAGCTCGACTTGACGCGCCGGATCGCGCGCTGCACCGTCGTGAACGCGACAGAGCACCCGCGCTGCAGCACGGCCATGGCGATGCCGGCGGCAAGGTGGGTCTTGCCGGTCCCTGGCCGCCCGACGAGAAGCGCGCTGCGCCCGGTCTCCATGGCCTGCTCGAAGTTGGCCGCGAACGAGTTGGCCCACTGGAGCGCGGCAGACTGGCCGGGGAGCGCGGCCCGGTACGATTCGAGGGTTGCGTCCTGGAACCGTTTCGGGATGCCGGAATCGGCCAGCTTCGCCAGCCAGCGGGCGCGCTGCGACCGCAGCTGCTCGGCCTGCCGCTCTTCGGTTTCGCGCTCGAGGCGCCCGGCCTCGCACTGAGGGCATGAGGTCCAGACCTCGCCAAAGACCGCGACCGCGCGGGCGATGAACGGGCCGTGCAGGTCGCACGAGGACGGCTTCGTGCGCGTGTCGGCCATGGCCTTGGTGAACGGGTTCATAGTGCCTGGTTCCACTCCCCGCCTTGGCGGTAGTCGACGCCAGCGAACGAGGTTGCGGGCTTCTCCCGCTCGACCCACGAGGCCTTGAAGCCGGCCCAGCCCCTGGTGCAGCACTCCGCGATCACGCGCTCGATCGGCCACTTGGCCTTCACGGCCTCGGCCTGGATCTGGCGCATGGCGGTCTCCGTCAGCGGGGCCTTCTTGGCGGCTCGGAGCTTGATGAAGTCTTGCCACAGCCCTTCCGGAACAGGATCGGGCCGCGGAACGCGGCCGCGCTTCTTCTCTGTCTCTGTCTCTCTCTCTGTCTCTCCCTCTTTCTCTCTCTCTGAGGTAGCAGGTTGCAAGCACTCTGCTAGCGCGCCGCTAGCAGCCTCAAAGAACCCAGCGCGCAAAAGCCCTTCCAGACCGCGCTTTATGTCGGTTTTCGGCATCCGCAGCCGGAACTCCAACTCGTCGAGGTCGGCGGAGAAGGACCCGTCCTCGCTTTCGCACGCGAGCAGCCACAACAAAGGCGCGAGAGCCTTGCTAGCAAGTGCTAGCAACATGAAAGCGCGATCGTTGAGCAGGTCGCGGTGGAGCTTGATCCATGGCGGCGACCGGTCCTTGTAGTGCTGGAACTTCTTCCAGTTCCGGGGCACGAGCACGGACGGGATCTGGATGTCGTCGGTCACTTCGATTGCCTCCCACACCGGTGCCTCGCCAGCGCCTGCCTGCTCTCGCCCTTCGGCGCCTGGTCCTCGATCCAGAACGCCTTGCCCTCGTCGGGATCCACGATCCGGTGGTAGACCGGCGTCGTCGGGTCCATCGGGGTCGGCTTGTGCGAGCCGTCTGGCTGCATGACCGACGCGAACACGATCGGGGCGCCGCAGGTGGCGCAGGGCGTGGTGGCGT
>JACCEC013323641.1_pt1 | contig 10031 bp, 3 predicted proteins | sample 7450121 | NCBI WGS metagenome assembly JACCEC01 (sample SAMN15323455, study PRJNA562643) | freshwater metagenome | isolation source: river surface water | place: USA:Blue River Watershed | collected 2017-08-18 | reverse complement strand
GTGGTAACAATGGGTAAACCATAAGCTGCGGCTTCATGAACTTTATGGGGAATTCCGGCTGCGTATCGAGTTGGGGCTACAAATAATCGAGCTTGATTATAGAAAGGAGTTAAATCATCAACTTTGCCTAATAATTTGATTGATGAATTGTTTAAATGATTAACTTTGTGTTTGATTTCTTCAACAGTATTATTTCCAATAATAATCAGTTCAACAGTTTGACCGAGTTGTTGTTGAATTAGGGGAAAAATTTCTTGAGTTAGCCATAAAACAGAATCAGCATTAGGAGATTCTAATTCATAAATTGAACCCACAAAGAGTAAATTTTTCCGTTCTGCAAAGGGTTGAGGAGTTGGATGTACTGAAAAACGATGACCTAAAATGCTAACGTTTGTATAGCCTTGTTCAAGAAATTGTTGTTTTTCTTGGGGAGAAACCGTAATAATATGATGGCTATTTTTAGCAAGTTTAATTTCCTCTCTAATGGCTTTTTGACGTTCTTCTTCGCTAAAATAGATATTATTTAAACGTTTATATTCGTAGTCACGAATACTAAAGATAGCTTCAGCATCATAAATTATTTTAGCAGATTTGAGAAGATTATCTTGAGCTAAAATTAAGTTTAAATGTTTTATATTATGGGGACGGCTAACAAAAACTAAATCATAATATCCTTGGCGTTCTTTGAGGAAATCTTCTAGCATAACTAACCCATATCCTCTCATCACTTCAACGGTTTGAGAAATATCTGCATAAATTGTTGACCAATCTTCCAGGTAACGTAAATCCCCAGGATAAAAGGTAATGAAATAACCTAAATTAACCAGAGTAGATAGAATAGAATGGCTGCGGGTATAGCCTGAACCTACCCAAGGATGAGGGATTCTATCATCAATATACAATAGTCGTTTTTGTTTTTCTCTGGCTTGAGTTCGAGCAAAGATTAGATTCTTGAGATCGGCAGGATATTGAGATTGAAACCAGTCTTTATGTTTTTCTTGTAAAAGTTTTTGGTTTTTTTCCATTAAAGCGATCGCATGATCACTAGAACCGGAATGGCTAGAACTGGCAAACTCATAATGGAGAATATTAACGTTAGGATCATATATAATTTTTCTACCGATTTTTTGCAAGCGAATACAATAGTCTGTTTCTTCATAATAAGCAGGTTGATAATCTTCATCAAACCCACCTAATTGTAAAAATAAATCTCGTCGAGTTAAGAGAAAAGCCGCAGAACAATAATCAACAGACCGTTTAAATAGATATTGAGGTGCATTCGGTGAGTCTCCCCGTCCATAACCTAAACAAGTCCCATCTTGCCAAATAATACTCCCCGCTTCTTGCAAAGTTCCATCGGGAAGGATCAGTTTTCCACCCACTGCACCAATATCTTCTGAAGAGTTAATTGTATTAAAAGCAGAGGAAATACTATCTCCTAAAATTTGAGTATCATTGTTTAAAAATAGCAGATAATTTCCTTGAGCAATTTTGTTAGCTTGGTTACAAGCGAGAAGATAATGAAGATTTTGCTCATTAAGGATAATTTTTGCACCATTGATCCGTTTTAAAAGTTGGCGAGTAGCATCAGTAGAATTGTTATCAACTAAAATCAACTCAAAAGATTGAAAGGGATTTCTGTTCAGAGAAGACAAACAACTTAAAGTTAACCCGGCTCTATTATAGAGGATAATAATAATACTAATTTCAGGATTTTCAACGAATGGAAAATGCAGTTGAGAGCCAGTATTTAGAAAACTATCCAGGGTAATTTGATTAAGGCTATCAACGGCTTGTTTAGCTTGGTTAAGTTGCAAGGGAGACTGTGTAACTGATATGAAATTTTGGTTAAGGGTATGCTGTTGAATCGAGTTAAAATCCTTTAATTGAGGATGGTTTGGTTGTAGCTGTAGCACTTTTTGATAAGCAAGTTGAGCTTGATCAAAGCGTCCTTGTCTAGTCAATGCTTTAGCTAACCCCAGATAGAGATCGGCATCCTTGGGGGAGATCTCTAAAGCTTGATAGTAGGTTTGTAGATTATCAGGGTTCTGCTGAATCTTCTGTTGATATAGGTTAAGAAGGTGCGTCCGTTCTGATAATGCTTGCTGTTGCAGGATATCCCCAATTTTTTGATGAATTCCTGGGAGATTTGGGTTGAGTTCGAGGGCACATTTATAATAAAAAATAGCTTGGTTCCATTGCTTTTCTAAATAAAAAGATTCAGCGATTTGTAAACATTCAGTTATTTGATTCTGCATTACTTTGAACTTAACATCTCTATTGGTAGCAATTTTTAAATAAATAGTGGAATTAAAAAATTATTTTTCTAAGTTCTTCAGTATTTTTTTCTCCTCTATATTTATAACATATTTGAATTTTATTAAAATTATCCTTGGTAAACTTAATTGCAAAATCAAGATCTTTTTTTGAGCTAATTTTTCGATGTTGGCTTTCATAATCAAAAGAAATATTTCCCGATAAATTCAAATATTGTAGAATTCTAGTAACTTGAAGCACACTTTCAGACCATATTTCTTCATAAGTTATTATTAAAGGTTCAATTTGATATTTTTTAAAAAATTGTCTCCAACCAAATTCCTGTTCTAAAATATGTAAAAGCCATTCCCAGACTCCTCCTTCATTATAAATAAAATCTCGATCATATTCATTTTTAAAATTCTGATCTAGTGAATGATAAACCTGAGTTTCAACAGCTTTATATAATGACATAGCTTGACTAACTAAATTTAATCTATACAGGTAAATATAATTAACATTGTGTGAAAACAATAATTTTTCTTCTTGTAGCAAATTTTCTATAAGTTGAAATTGGAAAAAAGACATTTCGGCACCAAATACACTAGGACTATGATCAGGATTTGAAGCTCCAAATCTAATAATGAACTGAATATACTCATTCATGTTTTTACAGGAAAAGCGCTTTAAATTTTCACCTAAAAAATCAGGATTAAACCACTCTTCAGGTAAACCTGCAATATCTGTCTTTATTAACATTTCTGTTAACCAGGAACTACCACTTCTGGGAGTAAAACATATAAAATAATATAATGATGGAGGGGCAGTTTTCAAAATTTCCTCAACTTTTAAAACTTCCTCAGCTTGTTTTGCTGTATTTAGCTGAAAGTTATCATTCATATGTTTTCACAAATCATTTAGGACTACTATAACCCATTTTCCAACTAACATTTCACTTTTTTTATATAAAAAATAGTTGGACTTTAAATAATTATCTTAATCTAAAAATCGTTCAATTTTAAATTCAAAAATGAAATCTGGATTTATGATTTCTATAATATCATTAGTATATCTTGATTTTATTAGATATATTTCATGAAACAATGGTAAAATAAGTTCCAACATATTTAATAAAAAACTATCACAAAAGATTAATATTTTTAAATTGTTATTAGCCTTTTCATTATTTTTGTACAAAATATATTCAGATATAATACTCCAATTTAAAATTTTTCCAACTAAAATTACTTCATGTAAAGATTTATTTTTAATCTCAATTAATCGCAAATCATCATTCTCTTTAAATACATATTTATTATAAATTGGAAGTATACCCTCATAAAAATAAAAATCATCTTTTATATTTTCCAATAATAGATCACCTTTATTTGTATCCCAGGTTAAGTCTCCAAGACCTAAACCTAATTCAGATAGGATAACATTAGGTTGTTTTATTAAATTAATTTTTGGCTCATGTATAGTTACTTTTAATTTTTTCTGAATATAATCGCAGAAAAAATAAAATACTGTTAAAGTTCCTTTTCTATTTATATGTGTGTCTGTTTTGTAATAGACATCATCCTTATTTTTCAATATCTCATATAAATCTATTACTCTATCACCTAATTGTTCTTTGTATTTATCAATTTCGTTCCTGTACAATATTTTAATATTATCTGGTAAATATTTTTGACATTGAACTGATTTATCGGGATAAACAAATAAATAATATTTATTAAGATATTTATATTTATCTAATAAATTATTTGATATATTGCATATATTTTGAGAATGTTTTTCTAATTCTGAATTAGAATCATTAGTTAAAAACAAATATCCACTTTTTCCAATTAAAGTTTTAATCATATTGTAACACAAGCAGTAATATAAACATCATGTCCAAGTTAAAAACTATTTTCATCAACTTTTAAGTGAATAATAGTCATTTAAAAACGAATCAGCATAATCATTACTAATGTCAATTGTTCTTTGCTGTTCACGACATTGAACGCCAAAATTATATAACGCCTCAACCAGAAAAGCAACATTGGTATTGTGATCGATTAAATAGCCTACTCCCAATTGGCGGACTCTTTCACTCACGGCTCCAATATCAAAAGCAAAAGGATATAAACCATTTTCTAGTGCTTCACTCAGAGTATAGCAATAGGTTTCAGGCACTGTCGTAAAAAAGGCAACGAAATCCAGTTTACTTTGGCTAATTAAATAATTAAGTTCTTTTCGCTCATAAGCACCAGAAATAGTCACATTTGATAATTCTTCAAACAAACTATTATTTGCTGTTTGACCAATGACTATAAATTCAATATCCTTCTGAAATTTAGCTGCATATTTTGCACATTCATAAAGAGTATTTAACCCTTTTATTTCTGATATGCCACCAATTAAACCGACTCTAATGGTTGATTTATAATCATTTTGGGAATGTAAGATAACCGTCTTTTTAACATCAGGATGAGACCTTAATGTAAATTCAATTTCAGGGAAATATTTACTCATTCGTTTAGCCATATCTTGACTAGGAACAAATATTTTTCGAGCAGGTTGTAATAATCTTTTGGAATTTATTCGCCACTTTTCTATACTATCTATTTCTTTATAAATTTTTTGTAAACTTTCGTGGACTCCATGTTTCTTAATACATAATTCACATTTTTTAACCGGAGGCTCTTGACAATATTTACCCTCATTCTGACTCAGAGTTACCCTGGGGCAGATTGACGCATAATCATGAAGAGTAATATCATAGCTGAGAGCTAACCCTTCTAGTAAATTTTCAATAAAATTATTAGGGAAACCGATTGTATGGTGAATGTGAACATGGAATACACCCAAATCTTTTAAATCCTTAATTAAAGATTGGCTATCAGTGACCAAATTATATCTGGCTAATAAATCCAATTTTGGAAAAGTTAATTCAAGCCAATCGTTTGATTTGGAATTTGGTTTAAGAACTAGACTATTTATATTTTCTCGTTCTAAAAGAGATACTAAATCTTTAATATGTCTTTCCGTGCCTCCCCCTAAATTATGGCTTATCATTAAAATAAAGCGATCTTCACGACGTTTTAATCGTTCTAAATCAATATTTCTCCGCGCAATAGCCAAAGGATCGGATTTTATAAATTCCTGAATAACTAAATTATATTCAGGATATTTTTCACTCAGTAATCTAGCACTACGATTGATTAAAGAAGTTTTATCATCGGTAAAAGATTGACTACCAACGTGCTGAACAAATACTCCTGGTACTGCAATATGTCGCCAACCTAAATCTAACGCTCGCTGACACCAATCAACTTCTTCCCCATACCCTCTACCCCATGTTTCAGCATCAAAATCACCAACTTCTATTAAAGCATCGCGACGAATGTACAAACAGAAACCATGACCTGTAGGAACATCAATCACAATATCTTGATTGACTCGTTGACAAATTTCACCTAATTCTTCCAAAGTTAAATCATTTGGTAGATTTTCGGTTTCTTGGCAGTTAATAGGATAACTAAAAATTGTTGCGTTATTACTCAAAGGTGTTCCTGTGGCAATTCTCTCTTCCTGATATACCGCGTCTCGTAGATAATCTAACCAATAATCTGTAACATAAGCATCTGAGTTGAGTAAGACAACATCTAACTGTGTATCAGACTTCATTCCATTATTAACAGACTTCACAAACCCTTCATTGTTAACATGATTAATTAATGTGATCTGACCGGACTGAGCTAATCTATCTAAATAACTGTGAATTTCAGGTTCAGGACTACAATCATTAATGATAGTGATTTTATAAGGATAATTTCGTTTTGATGTAATGAGTCTCTCTAAACATTCTTGTGTTACTTTTAAATTTTTGTATACAGGCACAATTACATTCGTTGGCAGTTGTTTTCTAGCTTTCCACCATGATAAATGATGACATTGTATATTAAATACATCCTTTTCATTTTCATCACCTTGATAATTTCGTAATATTCTTTTGAGGTTAGGAAATAAAGCTTTCATTAACCATCTTTTTTCGCCTACCGTTAAAAAATTAAGCTCTAATATGTTTTTATTTAACAATGAAATTAAGTTGATTTTAGCTTCTTTAGAAAGAATTATAATAGGAGTATTAAGAATTGGTAAATAGGAATTTTTTAACGTTAAAACCACCTCTGCACCTCGCCAATTTTCAGCAGGAAGTCTGACAAAAAAGCCTGGTTTTTCAATTTTGAAAAGCTCCTTGACATCATTGCGGGGCAAATTAGCTATAATTGATTCATATTTTAGTCCATTAATATAAACATCCAGTTCTAAACTATTCTGAGGAAAATTAGGATCAGCTACCCATCCTTCTATTTGCATATGATTTACTAGATCAATATTTCCTATTAGGCTCGATGGGTTGTAAATGACTTCATGGTTTATTGAATGAGCTCTAAACGAATCTTTTTCGGCTGATTTTAGATTTTGAATAAGAGGGCTAACAACCTCAACTAAATCAGGTTGAATATAAAGTAATTTTTGGTAAATATCTAGTGCTTTTTGATATTCTCCCCTCTGATACCAAGCATTTCTTAATCCTAAATATAACTCAGCATCATCGGGCTTAATTTCTAATGCCTTTTGATAACTCTCTATATCCGTTGGATCATTTTCAATTGCTTGTCGATAATAACTTAATGCTTGGTCTAATTTTCCTTTAACTTGCTGATGTAATGCTTGATTTAATTTTTCTTCCACATCTGGCAGATCAGGTTGAATTTTTAAAGCTTGTCGATACGCTTCAACAGCTTCATCCCAATGTCCTAACTGCTCAAAGCTTCCGGCTAAATTATAATATGACCATACAAAATTCGGATCTAACTCAATCGCTTTTTTATAGGCTGCGATCGCGTCTTCTAACTTTTCTTTTTTAACTAAAACATATCCTAAATTATGATGAGATAAAGCAAAATCACTCTTCAACTTGATCGCATTTTGATAAGCTTGCGCCGCCTCATCCCAACGTTGCAACTCCCGCAGTGCATCTCCTAAATTATTATAAGACCAAGAAAAATTAGGATTCAATGCAATGGCTTTTTGATATGCAGAAACAGCATCTTCGTAACGTTCTAGTTTTAGTAACACATCCCCTAAATTATGATTCACCGAATCCAAATTAGGGTTCAAGTCGAGGGCTTTTTGATAAGCATCAGTCGCTTCCTGCCATTGTCCTAATCCTACAAATACATCCCCTAATCCTTGATAAATTTCAGCCCGATGGGGTTCCAAATTCAAGGCTGTTTGATATTCCGTCAGGGCTTTTTCCCACTCACCCTGTTCTTGAAACGTTTTAGCTAAACCGTAATGGGTTTGACCTACACTGACCTGGCGAATGGAGGGGCGACGGGAGAAAGAAGATCCTGATGTTTTATTTTTTTTCATAATGACTATTAATCAAATTTATAAATTAGTAATTGCAGTCAAAGATTGGGACAATTCAGTCGCCCGTTGATAGGCTATAGATGCAGCATTTTGATCACCTTGCTGTCGGAGGGTATCTCCTAATTTCTGATAAATTTCCCATAAGTTGGGGTCAAATTCTAGCACTTTTTGATAATAGGTCATGGCTTCTGAATATTGACCTTGATTAAACAAAATATCTGCCAACGCTTCATAGACTGAAACAAAATTACTATCTAACTGCACAGCCGCTTGATAACAATCAAGGGCTTCTTGCCACTTTTCCTGTTCTGCATATAAATCCCCTAACCAAGCATTTAATTCAGGATCTTGCGGTTGAAGCAGTTGTAGAGCTTTTTGATAGGCTTGTTTTGCAGACTCTACTTGTCCTTGAGCTTGCCATGCTTTAGCTAATAAGTGATAAGCATCTGCTTGGTTTAGTTCCTGCTCAATGACTCTAGCACAAATCTCAATACAAGCATCCCACTCACCCAACTCTAAATTTTCTGTTGCTTCCTGAAGCAAAGGATGTAAAGTCTTAAGGTTTTGAGGATAACCATTAGCAATTGTCTTTTCTGCTGTTTCGGGATTTAGAATTTGTAATCGTTCTACCCAATGGGGATGGTGCTTGGTTTGTTGAGGATCAAGTGCTAAAGCTCGACCATAACAAATCATCGCCTGAGTTTTTTGTTCCCGTTCCCAAAAGCTATCCGCCAGTTGCAAATAGTCCGTAACCGTTCCTAATTGAGGTTCTAACTGAAAAGCTTCATATAAACAATCCTGAGCATTTTCAGGCTGCCCCAAAGCTTGCCAAACTTGACTTAACTGGCGATAAGCCACCGATGTTGGCTGTACCTGAATGGCTTTTTGATAAGCAGAGATTGCCCCGTTCCAATTTTCTTGAGTTATATAGAGTTCTCCCAAACAATGATAACCTTCCTGTAATTCGGGTTGTAGTCGCAGTGCTTTTTGATAAGACTTTCGAGCGACTTCTTGTTGACCTAAAGCAAAAGCAGCTTTTCCGAGTAATAAATAGACCCTCGCCGCTTTCGGGTTAGCCTTAACCAGTTGTTGGCATCGGTGCAGACATTGCTGATATTTTCCTTCTTCAAATAAGCTTTGGGCTTGTTGTAAGTTGATCCCCGGAACAATGGTTGTGTAAGATACAGAAATTGATCTTTCAGGCTCTATTCCCTTGAGTTGTTGCAGTGGTGTTTGTGAGAGTTGAGGTTGCCAAGAAAGAACCTCAGCTGCCATTAGGGGAAACAAAGGTTGGGACTCTGCTTGATGTTGATGGCTTTGGCTATACGCTAACGCTTGGGTCAGGGTTTGCATCGTCATTAAGAGTCTAGGGTTCAACTCCATCGCCCGACGATAACAGGCGATGACATCTTGCCACCGTCCTTGTTGTCCTAATGCTTTCCCTAAACTATTGTAGGTTTCAAAACTCGGATTTAACTCAACCGCATGATGATAGGCATCAATGGCGGCTTCTAACTGACCTTGGGCTACTAAAACTTCCCCTAAATTATGATAGGCTGTGGCATTGGTTGGATCACATTCTAGGGCATGACGATAACAGGTTGCTGCGGGTTGGAGTAAACCTTTTTGCCAAAGTAAATGACCTAATGTTAAATGATCTGTTGCACTAAAGGCAGTGGGTTCTATATTAAATCCTTGATACCAATATTCAATGGCTTGATCTTGATATCCTAATTGCCGCAATACTTGACCTAAACGGTGATAGGCTATGGCTAAATTCGGATTCTGTGCGATCGCATTTTGATAAGCTATAATTGCTGATTTCCAATCTTGACGTTGGGCGTATAAATTTCCCAAGTTAGTATAAGCAATAGCATCTTGAGGGTTCAACTTTAACAATTCCTGATAGCTTTGTAAAGCGGCTTCTAATTGATTAGATTGATACAAAGCTTTTGCCATCAGGGAATAAGCTTCTCGCTTCGTCTGAAGAGATAACTCTGAATTTTTGCTCAACAATATTGCATTTTGAAAACAAGCGATCGCTTTTGAATTTTGCCCCTGGTCTAATAATTTTTTCCCTAACTCTAAATGTTCGGTTTCAACCGCTTGTTCTGGTTGCAAGCCATAACTTTGATACCAACATTCTGTCGCTTCCTCTGTTCGATTTAATTTTGCCCAAACTTTGGCTAAGTTGCGATACAATTTCTCACATTTCGGCTTGTATTTTAGGGCTTTTTTATAAAATTCAACGGCTAATTCCCATTGCTGTTGTTTCGCATATAAGCTGCCTAAATTTCCTAACGCTTCAGGTAAGTCCGGCTGTAACTGAATTGCTTTTTCATAGG
>JACCEC011078554.1_pt1 | contig 10031 bp, 10 predicted proteins | sample 7450121 | NCBI WGS metagenome assembly JACCEC01 (sample SAMN15323455, study PRJNA562643) | freshwater metagenome | isolation source: river surface water | place: USA:Blue River Watershed | collected 2017-08-18 | reverse complement strand
GTTCTAGTTCATAGTCGCTAGGAAAGTGGCGTAGTGCGCCGCGGGCACGGTCTCTGATAATGCTTGGGACCCTAGGTGTTTTGCCAGGATCACAAAGTTCTTCCAGTAACTTCTTACCTTGCTTTAATGCACGGTATCTTTCGTCTGGTAGTGTCATTAGAATTCTCCTTATCCAAATGGGGGAGGTTTCCCTCCCCCGTAGCCAGATTAGGCCTTATTGTTGCGGGCACGAATCATTGCAAGAATGTCCTGTGCCTTATCGCTGTTAGTTGTCTTTGGTACAACTACTGGATCAGAAGTTTCGAATGGTGCTTCATCATCGGCTGATGCACTAGCGACTGGAGCCTGTACTGCTGGAGCAGATTGTGCTACAGGTGCAGATTGTGACGCACCTTCAGGTACTTCTAGTCCATATGGACGATAGTAAGCACCCCACTTATCAGTATCATATGGACGACCATCTACTGATGCTTCGAACATTTCCTTGATAATGCGTAGTTCTGCTTCGCTAGGCTTCTTTGGTAAGAAATCTGCTAGGTTAAAGAGACCATGTGCCTCGATTGCAGCCTGCTCAACTTCAGTCAATGGGCTTTCTTTACGTGCCCAGTTACTTGTTGAGTAATCTGCATACCCGCCCTTGCTGGTCTTCTTAATATTGAAATCAAGACCATGCATATAGTCAGTTGGGATATTTTCCATTTCAGGATCCATCAATGAACTCTTAATGATAGTAAAGATTTGTGGACTGATAATGAATCTGCGAATTGGGTTAGCAGGAGTCTTGTCATCACCTAGTGGGTTTGCACGAACAAAGCCTTGGAAGAGATAACTACGCTTCTTCCAATACTTGTTTGCAAGTTCCTTAAGAGTGTCATCCTTGTACCAAGGACGAACCTCCGCAAGAACAGGACAGTTGTCACCATACATTTCTACGCATGGTACTTGAACTACTGTCTGCTTGATGTTAGGATCACCCTTAACGCCATTGAATGGCAACTTGATAATTTGACGCTCTACCCAAAAGAATGTGTTATTGGTATCTGCATCAGGAAGTAGACGAATGGTAGCGATTGTACCTTCGGTCATATTCCAGTGGGGATAGATTGCGTTATCTGATTGTGCGCCTGATGCGCCCTTTTGTGCTTTGTTTTCTTGTGCCGCGATACGGGCACGGATTTCTGCTAGACTTGCCATTTTGTTTTCTCCTTTAAAAAATGCCTATTTTGAGCCTAAATGTGTTTTGTATATCGTTGTCGGAGACAACTAACACAGTATCAAGTATATACAACACTTGATGCTATGTCAATAGTATTTATGCCGGATATGGTAAACCGCACGTTTTAAGTGCGGTTTTTAGTAAACTTAATTACCCAATAAACGTTTTAGATCATCTAACGGATCACGTTCAATTGATTCGCTAGCACCTACTAATTTGCCTACTGCACCTTTTGGTCCTACCTTCTCGGTTGGGCCTAATTGACCTACACGCTTTTGGTTAGCGTCAAGACCTTCGAAAGTATCTGTATCACCATCACCGTAATCTTTTTCAATACGATCCATCATGCGATCATAGATTTCTTCAAAGTCATCATCAGGGTGAAGTCTATGATCGATAGAGATATCATCATACATATCTTGCAACATTATTTGTGCTTCTGTTCCAAGTAAACCGTTGATACCATCTTCAATCATTTCGTATCCATCATCACCTGCGGCTGCGATTTTAGCAAGAGTTGCTTCACCTTCAGTGCTGAAGCCTTCGTCAAGTTCTTCCTCTTCACTTAGACCAACACCTAACTTAGCAAGCGCCATCCAAAAGTTTTCATGGTTTCCGCCTGATGATTTGCTAGCGCCATCTACATCACCCTTAAGTCTCGACAATGGATTATTTGATGATGGTTTTGTAGTTGCCTTAGGTTGATCCTTTAATTGCTTTAGTGCGGCCTCAATCTCTTCCTTCTTATGTGACAACTTCATCTTTAGTTGAGGATTCTGTTCTGATGCCATCTTTGCTTCAATTTTCTTCAGTGCCGCAGTTAACTTTTCTTCAGTTGGCTGTTCTGCTTCACCAAGACTTGCTGTACTGTGCTTAACACCTGCTAAGTGTGCATCAATACCTGCCGTGTTCTTCATGCCCCACTTCTGTGCGGCTTTCTTTGCGGCTTCATAACTTGAATTAGCGTGACATTCAAATCTGCCCTTCTTAGCATGTAAGCAAATATAAGGACGGCCTTCACTTGATTCTTCTTTAATCAAATGTGATTTCATTTCTTCTTTAGACTTTCCATATTTCTTATGAAAATTCTTGTCATCCATGTTTTCAATATCGATTTCTAATCTTCTATTGGCTTGCCATTTAGGACTAGTAACTTTGGTACCAGCCTCATCTAAATCAAATGCGGCTAAGTTGCTTTTTTCTGTTGACTGATTGTGACCTAATGTTTCTGCACCAGGTGCTTCATCAAGCATTTCATCAGCAGGAACTGCTAAACTCTTTGTAGTTGAATCCATCTTTTCACTGATAATATCATTTGCCCAACTCTCAAGTGCTGTTACTTCACTCATCTCACCTAAGTTCTTACGCAAACGTGATAGAATTGGCATTACGCTTTCAATACGTGGATCAAGTGTTTCTTGGACAAATAGTTCATTCAAGTTTTCATCACCGTCTGTTTCCATCAATGTTGGAGTATAACTTTCAAAATATGCATTATAACCGCGATGACCACGCATCTTGCCTAATGTTTCACGTAGGTTATTGTAGTGATTAATACCCTCATTGATTAGTGGTTGTGCTGATTCATTAAACTGCTTGTTTCTTGTAGCACGAACAAATCCTGCCATGCTGTTGTATTCTTCACAAAGGCCCTTGATGTGATTCCAACGCTCATCATTTGGAACTCCGCCTTCTGCCAAATGTCTTGCGTATACTTGTGCAATGCCTGGGCGAGTTGTTGGTGCAAGAATTCTTTCACCTAACTGATTTTCTAAAAAGATTTTTGAAATGTTACGGAATCTCTGCTCACCCTCTTGAATTTGGCGAGTGTGCTGTAGAATGATTTTAACAGTAGGTACACTGTCGTTATAACTGGCTTGTTTACCCATTGGATAATAGCCTTCGTTGACTTTTTCTTTCATTTTAACGTATTCCCTCTGTCTCATATCATCACTAAGTCTGTCTTTATTGGTTAGTTCAAAATCTAATTGCTTTCTTTGCGCCCAATTGCTCAAATGCTTTTTGAATCCTGACCATGAATCATCGTAGTCTACGCCCGGAGTTCTACCATCAGGACTGTCTTCAATGTCATCATCGTAGTAAAGAATTACTTTACTAGCATTGTCGATGGTTACCCAAGCCTTACCATAACTTTCTCCATCTTTACTAAAGACGAACTCCATAACGTCTGCTTCCTGAGACGCAGAAACGTCTTGATTTCTAGCGTTTTTAGAAACAGGTTTATAACCTCTAGTCTTTAAAAGGTCGTATAGTTGCTTGTTGAATGATTCGTTATCTAGTGCCATAGTGATATTTAGTCCAAAGTCCTCAACCTAGAACAGCAAAGAAAGGAAGCGGAGCAATAATATCCTCATGGTCCCTAATTTGACTTTCTAAATCAACGTGATAATCTGATAAGTGCTGTAAAATACGCACCACTAATAGGCTGGCCATTACTAAATCATCAGTGTCACCGATCTTAGCCGCATAACTTCCCCCACTAGCAACAAATGCTTTTAATTCACTAATCAATGCTCTACTATGAACCGTCATTTTTTTAGATTCTACTAATGACTTGAATTTAGCGCATGCTGTTAGTTTAGGCTTTTGTGTAGTATTGAATCCTCTGCGCTTTTTGCCGGGTTCTGATATAAAGACACCGGGAATATTGCTCTCGCCGTATTCATTTAATGAAATGAGTGCGGCTTCACCGATACTGTTATTCTCTAATGAGTAATATAAGTTGTTTGGCTCACCTGTGCATTCTGCAATATACTTGTTGATTTGCGCTAATAACTTAATTTGATTTGGAATGTCAGTTTTGTTGTGCTTCCATTCACCTACTTGTGTAGTAGTATTTGCTTCATAAATCTGAATGGCTGCGTTGTCACCGCCTGTACCTAAACTAGGGTCTAATGCCGCAACATATATGTTACCCTTAGTAGGTTTTTTATACCAACGTACTTGACCCATGCGTTGAACTGGTTCGATACCCTCTAACTGAATAAGGGTGTTAGGATTGATTAATGTTTCATCTGCGATAATGAATTCACAACCGATCTCACGATTGAAACGATCTTCGCCCAATTGGGCTTTCATTTCATCGGCCCATTTCTGATCACGACCGGGTTGTTCATGCCAGTAAGCACGATATGATTTAAATCCATTAACACCTGTATCAGTGGTGTTACCAAACTCATCTTCAGTTTTATTTGCCTGCTTCCAAATCAATGCGAATTGATCTTCGTCACTGTTTGGAGTGCTAGTGATAATTGCTTTACCACCTGTAGATAAGGTAGGCGTGATTGAGGTCCAAAACAATTCAGCAATGGAAGGTCTAACGAATGCAAACTCGTCTAAGTATAGCAATGAGATAGACATACCGCGACCCGTATTTTCTGTCGTGGTTGCTGACACGATTCTAGATCCGTTCTCAAAATCGAGTGAACCTTTATTATAGGTAGTCACGCCTGCCTTAATATGATCGGGGCAGTTTTCATATGCATAACGAATACGTTGCATAATTTCCTGCGCACCTGTGTATTTGTGTGCCGCAATAAGAATTGTACTATCAGGTACAAACATAGCGTACCAAAGTAAGTATCCGGCAGCACTAGTTGACTTACCACTCTGACGAGGCATCAAACTAATACTGTAACGATAGTTGTGGTAAGTGTGAATAAGTCTTTTCTGATAGTCCCATGGATGATAATTCATACTACCCTTTGTAGGGTGCTGAATCATAAAGAAGTTATCCATGAAGTATAGATAACCAGTGTCAGGATCACAGCACTTGATAAAGTCCTGTAGTTCTTTATCCGTTTTGAAAACTGTTTTAGTGTATGGATCCTTCACCAAAGAAGGTGCATTGCCTTTGCTCATAGTAAGTATTTATGTACCAAATACTTAGTTAGTGATTTCTTCCCAACCAAACTTCCAAAGTAAATCACTATTAGTTTGAGTATATGATACTGCTAATGTTAAAGTGATAGGGGCACCATTGGCATATCGTTTAAGTTGAAGTCTTTTTGATACATCTTCACTGATGGCAAGACTATCTCTACTGCTAGTAATACCTGCATACACTACATTACCATCAGTTATTGTATCAGTAGTAGCACTAACTTGAACTACACTTGTAGCACTAGCATTACTCCAACTAGCGTTAGCCAATGTAGCATTTTCAATTAATTGAAATTGACCATATCTAACATCAACCAATAATAAATCTATTTGAGCAGGTGTCACAACAGCGTCAGGGTAACTTGGATTCAATCGTATGCTAGCAAGACTTGTCAATGTATTAGCACTTGATATTCTAGTTGTGCTAGTTCCATTTGTGCTATAATTAATAGTTGCGCTAGGATTATACCCGCCTTCACTCATTACTGTGCTACATATTTGCTTCATTGTGCTAACACTACCAGTAACACCTGTGTTTGTTATTTCGTATCTTGGATTTAGTGTAGCAGTTGTCATATAAACTTTTGTGTTGCCAGCGATGTTAGCGTGTTGGAATGTATGGCATACTATGAACTGTCCATTAATGACGAATCCTGTACGAACATTACCTACACCTAGCCATTCAACATCTAGCCAAAAGATTTGAACTAGACTTGGGTCTAAAGTAATACCACTAGGATTAGTTGAGCCTCCTGCACCAGTTAGATTATCACCGTTCCAACTACTCTGTGCTACTCTTGTATCAACGGCAGCACCACTAGTATAACTTCTTACTACCATATACAATGTGCTACCATCTTGCTCAAAGAATATACCGTTTTGGCTTGTGAAATGTCCTACACGCTGTCTTAGATTTGGTTTAGCACTTGCGAAGGCAAATGTGTTCAATGCTAATAAACTCTTACCTGGTTGATATGCTTGCGTTGTGTATGATTGAACGATAACACTATCACCACTGGCAGTTCCAACTGCTAAGTTGAAACTACTTTCATTCTGAACATAGGTTCTTGTTCCGCCACCTGATAGTATAGTGCTAAACTGTTGACCATCTAAATAACGATTTTGTGCATCAAATAGTGTGACTGGGTTACTTACACGCAATCTACCAAACGCATCTAGATTAGTGCCACCTAATGCTACATTAGCAGTGCCGGTTACACTTACATTACCTGATACTACCCAAGGATCAGTACCCTGAGTTACTTCAATATTAGCATTTGTGATATTGGCATTAACATTGCCTTCTACGATCCAAGGGTCAGTACCCTGCGTAACATTAACATTACCGGTGATAGTATCAACTGTGATATTACCGCCTTCTACTGTTACGGGTAGTGTATTTCCACTGATATCAACATTACCAAAACTGTCAATGCCAATATTACCTATAATGACATTAGCATTGCTGATATCTATCTGTGAATCTGTACGGACATAAACATTCCCGGTAGTTTCATCTAGGGCAAGGGCTTGCGTGATATTACGCAGATACCAAGGGCTTACGTTTGCTGGTTCAGGATATGCCATAAAAATACTCTCATAAATGTTATTCTATGAGAGTATTTATGCGTTTTATAGATTACTTAATATCTAGAGGTCTTGCTTTTTTAGCAACAATACAGAAATACTTTTCTTTAACTGATGCAGTTTCGCCTTCTTTACCAGTAGGCATATTTAAATCAAATTCAAAGTTATTAAATTGTTCGATATCAAAACCTGTGCGCATTAGTAGTGCTGCCAACTGATTAGCACCTAAAATGCTATAGTGATTGGGGTTGAATTCGTGTTTACGTTCGCAATCTGGGGCAGGAACTTCAATGTAAATCTTTGAACCCTGCTTCAATATACGATTATATTCCATTAAACTAAAGATAGGATATGGGCTATGCTCTAATGCATGACGTAAAAAGATGAAGTCTACACTTTCATCATAGTATCCATCTTTTTGTGGTAAGAAACTCAAGTCATATTTCTTAATAGTATGACCCTTACCCTCACAGATAGCAATGTCGCCGGGGCTTAGTGTTACACCATGAACATTGGTATATTCACGCTCTTTCATTTCATCTAGGAAATAACCAGGACCACATCCTAGATCAAGAATATGTGCATCTTTAGGTAGATTTAATGGGTCAATATACTGCTTTACGACCTGTGCTGTTAAGTTTTTGTGAAATTGGCTGTCGCCTTCATCATAGATATGGGCTGTGTAAAGCCATTCGTTGTAGAATTTTAGTTTGATTAAATCAAGTGTGGAATTGATATCGATTAAATTTTTCATAGAAGTCCTGTGTTTCTTTAGTAATACTTATACAGCAGGACTGTGCAGAAATTATTTTTTGTAACCCTTAAAAGGTTTAACTGGGCTTTTAATGTTAGTGCTAGGAAGTTCATCACTATCTAAATCTCCCTGATTCAAGTCAGTATATGCGGTGCCCATAGCCTTATATGCTTTCTTAAGCATACGTTGTTCTACGTCTGTATAAGGGTGTGCAGTATTGAATCTACCGGCCCAAGATTCTTGGTCGATGACAGGGTCGATATCACCGTCTGTGCATGCTAATGCCATACCCAAACGATTCATTTCATAAGTTCTATCAAATCCGTTTGGATCACGAAACTTATGCATTCCTTTACTAGCATATCTTTGACGTTTGGTTAGTTTAGCGGCTTTATAACTTTCGCTAATGAATTCACTGGCTCTCATCTTTTATATCCTTTGAAAGCCTTGATAGGTGACTTATCCCCAGTGTCATCCATTTCGTCACTGCCGGGAGTACTGGCTAACTTTTTACCACGTTTTCCTACTTTACTTAAGGCCTGATCAATCACTTTACCTAGTTCTCTATCAAACTCAGACGATACTATTTGATGTTCTCCCCAAGTACTTTCTGCTCTAAACTCAGGTTCATGACCGTCCATTACACCGTCATCTTGTCCTTGTTCACTTCTGACTGCGGCAATAGCAACACCAAAGCGATATAAATCATAAAAGTCATTGTTTTTTAAATCAGGAATAACATAGGTATTAGGTAGTGCTTTACTTGCCACTTCTAAACCATCATGTACTTGATCCAAACGTTGTTCGGTGATGAATTCTCTTGCTCTCATTATTAATCTTCTGTTGTTAAGATTTCATCATCTTCCGTAGTCATAACTGAATCTACGTATCCATCAAGAGCCAATTCTAAGCCCGGTACAGGTGTTCCAATGAACATAATTTGGGATGAAACAAAGTGAAATACTGATGAGGTTACAAGTGGAGTACATAAAACACGCACGTTTCCTCCTACAACATCCATATCAAATGTTGCTAGTGCATTACCAAAGAAAGTACTACCATAACCTGTAAATTTTACATTGTCTTTGTCGTTATTAATCTGCGCATATAATTGGATAGTCTGACTATCATCAGTGCCCGGATCATCACTTCTAATGTAAAACTGACCCTGCGTGAATGCGTTTGCGGGTGTTTCAAAAATAACCTGATCTGCGGTGTCACCTACAGTATAAGTGTTACTTGTATTAGTAAATGTAGCAAATAGATTGCTAAAATTGTTGTTAATCTTGCCAAAGGCAACACGTAACGGATCACCTTCACCATCATTGGGTAGTGTACCGATATTGATAATTTGTTGTGTGGCCATACTATTGTTCCATTAATATCTAGTATTTATCACACTAGAGTCAGAAGATTACTTAGTGGCCTGCTCAAATAGTTGTTTTTGAGTCTTAAACCACTCTACCCACGCTTTGTTTTTACGTGAGCATTCATGATACTGAACCATGTTTTTAACGTCAGTACGCATTAAATCGCTTAATTTAGCACCCTCAGGGAGTGTCTGAAGCGGTGGGCAATCCTCAAGCAGTGTGTCGGGGGCAGTAGGAAATTTAGGGGCTACAGGAACTGCGGTAGTTGCGCATCCTGCTAGGATAAAGCATGGAATGAGGATTAACTTCTTCATTGTGAAACCCTCGGAGGCAATAACATCTTATGCTCTTTCTTCTCATCAGTTGGTTCTGCTTTTTTATCTTCTTTAAGATTAGTAGCAGTACCCAATGTGGCTGCTTCATTGTAGACTTTAATTACATCTTCTGGAATTACGCATTGATTGTCATATTTTACAATCTCACGGTCTACATACTTAATAATGTCATCGCCCTTTTGACGGATAACTCTAGTATCTTTAATAATCTTTTCTACGATTTCGGTGTTCTTTTCTTGAGATTTAGCATTGGCTTCTGCTAGTTTTGCTTCTAGTTCTTTAACTGCCACTTCAATCTCTTTCTTGTGTGCAAGGCCGCCCTCAAGATAGATACCAAAGGCTAAAATGATTACACCTACAATTTGTGCAGGTGTTTTGTATGTATTGATTACGGGTATCATTCCTAAGAATGTTGCACCTAGGAATAACAATAGACCGGCAAGAAATACCAAATGAACGAATAGATCGGGAAAGAATGTTAATAACCACATAGCAACTTTATTTAGTATAAAAATCCCGAATTTTTCCTGCTATGTGTTCTACTTCTCCGTCTGTAAGTTCAGGATAGATGGGCAAACTTAATACCATGCGACTTAGCATTAGACTAGTACTAATCATATCTGGGCTAGGCAAGTTTCGTGCCACCATTAACTCACCCAAACACTTTTCATAATGGATTTTAGTTTCAATACCATCAACGATTAGATTGCCGTGTAACTTATCACGCTCTTCGGTGGCAATAACAAACTTTTGATCAGCATGTTTGATGAAGCCTTCGCTTAAACAACGGATGGGCAAGTCCTTAAATCTATCGATATAATATTCTCTGATTTTCTTCCTACGTTCTTGCCATGCGTGAATATATC
>JACCEC010672092.1_pt1 | contig 10032 bp, 7 predicted proteins | sample 7450121 | NCBI WGS metagenome assembly JACCEC01 (sample SAMN15323455, study PRJNA562643) | freshwater metagenome | isolation source: river surface water | place: USA:Blue River Watershed | collected 2017-08-18 | reverse complement strand
GGGCTTGATAGCTTGTAAGCAAAAGGCTACATAACTTTAAACAATGTAATAGACACTTTGGACAATTCATTTACTAAAATCGCTGTTATCTAGCTGTAATCAGCAACATGGCTATTTAGTGTTTACCAAAATGACTCTTTACTCAATATGGTGATTTGTAAAGATATGTAAACTAATAGTTATATTTTCCAGGTCATCTATCATACCTATTATTAATTTTCTATATCTTGTTTCATATTTGTCAAATTATGATGAAATGTTAACTTTTAAAGACAGTTATACAATTAGCTTAGTCTGGTCTAATAAAGTTTAAATATAAATACATTTATCAACCTAAAGTGGTAATAATTTAGGACTTACCCAAGATGTAACTAAACCTTTGATTCTTTCCTAGGGGTAATTCATGAATTACCCCTACTTTTGTTCTGTTTTGCGTAAGTCCTATAATGCTTGTCTAACCGTTGATTGCTTTTTTAACCGTCTGGTAAAAAATTGTTAAAATATTACGATAATATACTTTACGAGTAAAACCGATAACATAAACTTATTATGGAGTTAAATTCCTTACCCACTGAGGTAATTTTGACACATCCACGTCAGTCTCTGGGAAAATTACAACTTGATTGGACACCTCAACCCGGTAACTATCTTGATGTTGACGGCAAAACCTACGCTGTTTTAGAGCGTCGTCACAGGTATGAATTAAAAGCAGGACGCTATAGTTTACATAATATTGCTATTTACGTACAAAAAGCCAACCGACTGGAGGAAAAAAGTTTATTTGAGGGACATTGGGTTATAGGTGATGCTACCTGCAATTTTAATGCTCACTCCGAAATTATCCGTTGTGCAGTTAACCCAGCAGGCCCCTGTAATACTTGTCGGTTCTATGAAAATTAAAGATTAGGGAATAGGTGATAGGTGAGAGTCAACCATTCCCAATTACCTCACCCAGTGTTAACCTTGTACCATTCACAAAATCCCATCCTGACTGGGGACGTTTCCCTGTTAGTTGCACTTCTCTCAGTAGCAGTAAACCTGAGCCTGTTTGGATAATTGCACCTAAACCTTTAGTAATATTCACTACTTCTCCCGGTTGACCTGATATGGTTGATAAATCAGGTATTTTGTCTATTTTTTGTTTTAACTGTTCTGGTAATGCGTGAATATATTCAGGTTCAAGGGGAACAGCAGCAGTAATTTTTACCGGTTGGTCGCGAAAGGTGGCGGTACAGTAAGGATAAAAGCCACGAATTTGATTATGTAATTGAATGGCGGTTTTTGTCCAGTCTAAGTTATAGTCTGGCTTTTGAATTAAAGAGGCGTAGGTCGCAGTAGTATGATTTTGAGGAGTGGGTGTGATTTCCCGACGTTCTATTTTGTATAAAGTTTCTATGAGTAAATCTGCACCAATAATAGCTAATTTTTCGCCTAAAATTTGAGCGTTATCTAGTAATTTAATAGGTGTAACTGCTTTTAAAAGCATATCTCCCGTATCCATGCCCTTATCCATCAGCATGGTTGTAATCCCGGTTTCTTGTTCTCCGTTATATATACACCACTGAATTGGGGCTGCTCCTCGATACTGGGGTAAAATAGAACCATGGACATTAATACAACCCAGTTTAGGTATATTTAGTATTTTTTGGGACAAAATTTGTCCGTAGGCAACAACGACAAAGACATCTGCTTGTATCTGCTTGAGTTGTGTTAAGGTTTCATCATCTTTTTTAATTTTCTCTGGTTGCCAAAGAGGGATATGGTGTTGTGTAGCTAAAACTTTAACTGCTGAAGGTGTAAGTTTATTACCACGCTCTCGGCGTTTATCCGGTTGTGTGACAACTGCTATTACCTGAAATTCTGGGTTTTCCAGTAGTTTTTGTAAGGTGGGAACTGCAAAATCAGGAGTGCCAAAAAATACTACTTTCATTAGTTATTAATTATTAATTATCTGTCATGAATCATATATCAATGGTAAGTATGTTCCTCATCACTGACAACTGACTTAATTTCCATTTTAATAGAATTATGTTTAGCGTTTTTGCCCGGGGGAGATAAATTTTTAGAGTTTGATGGTATAGTGTTGAGTATTAGTTGAGCAAAAATAAGGTTAATCAGCTATAATTCTAGGGTAATCTTAAACTATCGGCAATCGCATCTGCCATTGATAGGTTTTATTTGTCTAGCTGTGTTTTACAGTTAGGTGTTTGTCCGCCTAACAAGTCAAAATTATTGGATCATTTGCCAGGTTGAAAATAAACTCTCTTTGCTTAATCGCAGCATTTACCAATATATATTGCAGTTTGTAAATTTGGTTACTTCAGTTTAACTTTCGTGTTTATTATTGATTGTGCATCCCATAAATTGAGGTTAGCTAGAGGTAGAGGGCTTTTCGTGGCATAGAGTCTCAACTACTATGATTACAAAGCCACAACTCAATTCTGCTGAAAATAAAGATAGCTGTATTCAATTTATTTGGATATGAATTTTATCTAAATCAACAGGAATTAGGGCAGGTATTGAGGAATGTAATTTAGTGTTAAGTGGAAGTAATTCCTGATAAAAAGTATATCAAGATTAAGAAGGAGTAAATAGTGACAATCAAACTTTTGTAAAGCGATTTGACATTTCCGTAAGTTATCTTGTAAAACCTCGTGGTTTCCTGATATAGATATAGTCATAACTTTTCCTATTCTTGTATAAATACTGCTCACATTTAGCAACTGTCCCTAGAGAGTCTGATCATGCTTAAATTCCTTTTGGTGTCAGGATGGTTTCGTGTCCAACCATTTATCACATACATTGCCCTTCTTATTATCATTTCACCGTTACTAGGAATGTCTTTTCATGCTACTTTTGCGAAACAATCGGAAGTAAAAAAGATTAGTTCCAACAATGGGAAGTCTGAGGCAAAATTGGCAGAAAGGGGGATTTTTAGCAAACTAAATTTACAATTTGCTGAGGTGAATTCTCAAACAGGAAAAATATCTATTGGTGAAGGAATACAAACATTACCAACTGATGAAGTTATTACTGATGCAAAAATAGATAATTCTAATCATCTGGTTCGTAAAACTAAATCATTATTAGTCAATTTGGCACAAAATCAAGGACAAACATCTGTTAATGAGATTAATTTAATTCAAAAATTAAGAGATGCAAAGGACGGGGGAGTAAATGATGAATCACAAGATTTAGCAACATCAACTGTGACACCAAGAAACGCCGAAATACCTGTCAGTGAACAGCCAAATGAGTCAGAAATAACACAGGCTGATCCCATAGGTAGTCCCCATCCCATACCCTGGCAATGGATCATGGCTACTCAGGAAAAGGTTGGGGTAAAAGGCGGTGGTATCAGATATTATAGAAGTATTCCTATAGTTTCTCCTGATGGTAGATACGCAATTTATAGCCGGGTGCAAATGGAAGTGAAACCGGAAATGCACAATAGTAGGGTTAATAGCGTCTTGTTTGTGGAGGATAGACAAACTAAGCGGTTACGGGTGATGACATCAACTAATGTGATGAGTGATCCCCTATTAAATAAACAGGCTCGTATATCGGTAGATACTGACGATGATGGTAAAATTGGGGTGTTAGTACCTGTGAGTTGGTCCGAGAAGGGCGATCGCTTTTTAGCGCGTAAATTTGTCGCTATTTTCAACACCGCAGATGCTACAGATCAAGCTGTCATTTGGGATCTTCAGCAAAATAATATTAATGTGGTTCATCCAGAAGAATCAAAAGATGATCATGAGAAGATAGCTATTTTGTTAGGTTGGAGTAAAAAACAACCGAAAAATGTCTTATTCCGTGCTGGGGAATTAGGTGAAGAAAATTGGCCTTTGATGCAGGTAGCTAATGATGGTAAAACGGCCGATGTGTCAGGGGAAGGGGATCAGGCGGTAACTTTTGGGCAAAGAGGCAAAATTTGGGCAGATCCACAACTTGCTTCTCGATAATTAATCAAATCTTAATTAATACCCGTTGTTGCTATAGGTAACAATGGGTTATTTTTTTATAGTTTCGTTTTCTGCGGCAATTTACAGATTTTGCGGTGGGGTAATAAATACTAGGAGTAAATTATCAAATAAAATTCTATGGACTCTACAATTATAGCCTTTATCAGGGATCTTTTAGTAGGTTTTAAGATCCCCGACTTCTAGCATAAATTAATCCTTTATAAATAAACTTGAAAACAGAAGTCGGGGATCTGGAGACGTGGTAAAGGAAATTGTAACCAGATCGGGTTTATATTGACGTATTACCTGGAAAATAGTATTATCTTCCGTGTAGATGGTAGTAAGTAGTAAATTTTATGTCAGCAGAATTTTCTACCCCAGACAGTTTATGGATTATTACTGAAGAAGTGGCAGAAACCTCAACCACGACTATTAGCGGTGCTAGAAGTAGTGGTGATACAGGTGGATTATTGGGAAGTAAAACTACTGAAGAACAAATAATAGTTACTAAGGAAAAAGACAAAGTAGTAATTACTAGGCGTAAAGTTGAGGTAACAAAACTCAAGCAGGAAATGAGGGGATTTATACAAGCTATGCGAGAATGTTTAGATGAAGCTGATACCGATGACTCTAAAATCCGCCTAGACGAAGTGGAAGTTTCTGTAGAAGTCAATGGAGAAGGACAACTGAGTTTATTCGGAACAGGGGGAAAAGTAGGCGGTAAAGGTAGTCTAACTTTTAAATTCAAGCGACAACCATAGATTAAAATGGGTAAAAATTGGGCAATTAGTATCGGCATTAATCAATATGATAACCTGCAACCCCTAAACTTTGCTAAACGGGACGCAGAAGCAATGGCCGCTTGGTTTCGGGAAGAAGCGCGATTTGATCAGGTGTTTTTATTTACAGAGGACTCTCCACCCATTCCCGCTAATCCACCAATTCCCACTCAACCAATTTACGGACGAGTCCGGCGATTTTTGCAAGCACAATTTGAACAACCTCTATTAAAACCAGAGGATAATTTATGGTTTTTTTTCGCTGGACATGGTATGCGTCATGCTGACAAAGATTATTTAATGCTTGCAGATAGTGATCCTGGTGATATTGAACATACAGCTATTTCCGTTGAATACATCACCGAAAGATTGCGTCGTAGTCATGCTGATAATGTAGTTTTGTTATTAGATGCTTGTCGAGAAGAAGGCAGTCGTAGCGGTTTGGGACAAGGTAGAAATAACTATCAAGGAGTGATTACTTTTTATTCTTGTGCTGCTAACCAGAAATCTTGGGAAATTGCCGAATTACAACATGGTTCATTTACACACACATTATTAACAGGTTTAAGATTACATGGTGAAGCTAATTGTGCCACTGTGGAACGATTAGATAGATATCTCAATTCTTCCGTTCCACAATTAAATACTAGATATCAAAAACCAATTCAAAATCCCTATCTCAAGGCAGAACCGCCATATAAAATGTATTATATTTTGTTAGAGCAATCTGCTACAATGAGAGACGTTGAATCATTAAAATTACAGGCATCTTTATCTGAAAATGCTGGAAACTTTGAGTTGGCAAAACAAATATGGATTAGGGTTTTAGGAGTGTCTCGTGCTGATTTAGATGCAGTATCGGCTCTTGAAAGAATTGCAATTAAAAAGAATAATTCAACACCGGAAACAATTCCTCAGTCGGTTGTTAATCCTGAATCTGCTACTTCATCTAGAGGTGATATGTCACCGACACAGATACTTGAACTGGCTGAAAAGATTAAAGAAAATAATCGCAAACAAGAGGAATACCGACAGGCTGTTTTAAAAGAAGTTGAACAACAGTTTCCTCTAAATCAAAAAAGTATTGATAATTTATCTAATTTACAAAGATCCTTTCAACTCAGTGAAGAGGAAGTATCACGAATAAGACAACCAATTTTTATTCAGAAAGAAGCAGAATATAAAAAACGCGAAGAAGAAGAGAGAATCAGAAGAGAACAAGAGGCTGAAAGAATTCGCCAACAACATCAGCAAAATTTAGACCAGTATCAACGGGAATTTTCAGCAAAAATTGAGAGAGAATATCCCCTTCATCAAGTAAGTAGAAATAAGTTCAAAAAACTACAAAACTCTTTGCAACTCAGTGAACAGGAAATACTGCAAATAGAACGGCCAATTATTGCTAAAAAAGAAGCCGAATATCAAAAACTTCAGGAGGAAAATAGAAAACTATCTGGAAATTCTTCAGGGTCAAACCCACCTCCTATAAAACGCAGACAATTTTTAATTTATGCTGGTTTAGGAGGAACAGGTTTAGTTACCACTGTTGTATTCAGTCAGATATTGAAGCCTAAAGTACAACCTAAACCACTTGAATTATTAACATTTACATTTACAACTAAAACAGTTAACAAAACAGGGAAAATAGTTAATCTAGAGAATCATCAAGCTAAATATTTTAAAGAAGATTTAGGTAATGGTATCACCTTAGATATGGTACAAATCCCTGGTGGTTCTTTTATGATGGGTTCACCAGAGTCAGAAAAAGGTAGGTATGAAAGTGAAAGTCCACAACATCAGGTAAATGTACCTGGTTTTTCTATGGGTAAATTTGTTGTGAATCAAGAACAGTACCAAGAAATCATGGGTAATAACCCTTCTAGTTTCTCAGGGGCAAAACGTCCTGTAGAAAACGTATCTTGGAATAATGCTGTAGAGTTTTGTCAAAAGTTGAGTCAAAAGACAGGACGGGAATATCGTCTACCCAGCGAAGCAGAATGGGAATATGCTTGTCGTGCGGGGACGACTACACCCTTTCATTTTGGGGAAACGATTACAACTGAGTTAGCTAATTATAATGGAACTAACACCTATGCTTCCGAGCCAAAAGGTAAATATCTTCAACGAACAACAGATGTAGGTAGTTTTCCTCCTAATGCTTTTGGTTTGTACGATATGCACGGCAATGTCTGGGAATGGTGTCAAGACGATTGGCATGATAATTATCAAAATGCGCCTAAAGATGGTAGTGCTTGGACAAGTCAAAGCGATAATCGAAAGTTGCTGCGCGGCGGTTCTTGGGACTACTATCCTGTGCATTGCCGTTCGGCTTATCGTGACTATAATGATGCGGGCTTCGACAACTCCGACCTCGGTTTTCGTGTTGTGTGTGGTGCTGCGTGGACTTAGTAGTCCTTTGCACTCTTGCGCTTTTGCTCTTTGTCCTTCTTTTCTTTACCCTTGAGAGCGTAGTGGAACGGAGCGATCTAAAAATTTTTATTTGAAAAAGCGGGTATGGCTGAATTGAGGTATAAAATTCCCAAATTGAACTTTTAAAACACTTACCTTTGCGTCTTTGGGTGAGACTAAAATTCATACCCATTAATCAGCAACACCCTTCTAACTACTCTGAAGGAGTTTCATCAACAGACTTTTCCGCAACCTTTCTTACTGCTTCAATATCCACATCTAAATTTGCGGCTATTTGTTCTACAGTTAAACCTAACTGTAATAATAGAGGTACTGTTTCCAACTTACCTTCCAACTTACCTTCCAACTTACCTTCCAACTTACCTTCCAACTTACCTTCCAACTTACCTTCTAACCTACCTTCCAACTGACCTTTTATTTTTGCTTCCTCCGCAACTTCTTGAAAATAGCGTGTTTGCTTTAATTCATCCAGAGTAAACATGGCTTCAATCTCCTGACGAGTTAAATTACTTAATTTGTAAACCAGGATCGTCTCTAACAATTCTAAAACTTTTTGTCTTTTGCTGACATCTGCCAATTGTTGTCGAGATTTTTGGATTAATTGCTTGGTATGATCAATTGCAGTTTCCTGTTTTTCCACTACTAGCTGTACCATTCCCAGTCCGATAGAATTATCGGTTGTTACCTCCAACTCATCTAAATAAATGACTGTAACTTGCTGACTCATTAGCAAACCCCGATACTGCATTGGTACACCGGGATCTAAACTACGTTTAGCAAAAATCGCTACTGCGTGAAAGTCATTCTTAGGTTTATATTGATTGAGATAAACAAAGATTTCGGTAAATAACCGCCAGTAAAAGTCTGCTTTCGGTTGAAATTGAACTTCTACAAAGTAAATCGGTTGTTCAGGTCTATCTGAATCAGGTATAAATAACCCATCAAAGCGAAATGCTAGTTCTTTAATTTCTACAGAAGTAAATTGATATGCTTCCGCTTCCGTGGCAGGTTTACCAAGTAATTCAAACAGGATACTCGGTAAAGTCTGGAAAAGTTGATAGAATATGGTATCTGTTTTCACCAGCTTGATCTAATTTTACATGACTTTAAAACTAACAATCTCAAATTTTGTACTCAAAACAATGGATTTTGGAAATAACCATAAGGTGTCCATTGTCCACAGTATACTATTTAATAGTGGGATTGTGAAAGTTTATTTAATATCAGAGGGGTATTAACTACAATGATCAAGCAATTATTTCATAATCGTGTGGCCGTACTGGCAACAATGCACCATAAAGAAAAAGTAATTGCACCTATTCTAGAGGAAAATTTAGGAATTAATGTCATAGTTCCTGAAAACTTTAATAGTGATATTTTTGGAACTTTTACCAGAGAAATAAAACGCCCAGATACCCAAATTGTAACTGCAAAATTAAAAGCCCAAAAAGCATTAGCCATCACAGGAGAAACTATGGCCATTGCAAGTGAAGGTAGTTTTGCTCCCCATCCGAGTTTTCCGTTTATTTATGCTAATCGAGAAATTATTGTTTTTTTAGATCAAGAACTTGATTTAGAAATTATTGGTGAAGTATTTTCTACAGAAACTAACTTTAATCATCAAGTGATCAATAGTTTATCAGCAGCTGAAGAATTTGCTAATAAAAGCGGATTTCCTGAACATGGTTTAGTGGTTTGGTTTGATAAAAATGATCAAGATGAAATAGAAATAATTAAAGGTATTAATACCAATCAAAAATTAGCAGAATCTGTAAAATTTGCTTTAAATAATTCCCCCAATGGTAAATTACATATAGAAACAGATATGCGAGCGCTTTATAATCCCACGCGGATGAAAAATATCGCCCTAGCTACTCAAGATTTAGTGCAAAAAATTAATAGTCAATGTCCCCAATGTTCCACATTAGGATTTACTATCACTAATAAAATACCAGGTTTACCATGTGAAATGTGTTCTCACCCCAGTTTACTAACTTTAGCAGTGGTTTATAAATGTGAAAAATGTGGTTTTCAGCAACGAAAATTATTTCCCGATGGTAAACAATTTGCTGATCCAAGTTTATGTGAATACTGTAATCCTTAACCAACATGACCGAGGAAAAACTCTTGAAAACCTTCTTTTCTTCCTGTTCTTAGTTCCTTCGTGGTTAATTTTTCCTGTGCTTGTACCTAAATCTCCGACTTCTGAGATCAATTTATAATTTATGGCCACAATAAATAAAAGCAGTCAGGGATCTGAATTAACATACCTCAATTCTTATATTTTTCCCTTCCTTATACCTACGTTCTCATATAGGAATAATATTTGATTTATGAAAATATTCGTAGGATGCGTCAGGCTTGCCGAACCACACCCTACAATACCTATTTTTTTCAAAAATCAAATATGAGTTCTAGATAATAGATAAATCTTGTATTCCCGCCAGTTTACCCGCTAGAATTATACAAATTAAATGCAGTACAACTTAATTCTGATCTAAGATATTTTTTTATGAGTCTGATGATCCCAACTGAAACTAAACGTATAGAAGAATTACGGCGATTGTTACAACAAGCTGGCTATGCTTATTATGTTCTAGATGCGCCAATTATGGAAGATACAGTTTATGATCGGTTGTATCGAGAACTGCAAGAATTAGAAATCAAATATCCCCAACTTATTACTTCTGATAGTCCAACTCAGCGCGTTGGTGAACGTCCTGCTACCCATTTTACCTCAGTCCGTCATAATATTCCCCTCTACAGCCTGGAAAATGCCTTTAATATTGAAGAATTGCAAAGTTGGGATCAACGTTGGCGGCGACACTCACCAACTCAGTATGATACCGGAGAAATAG
>JACCEC012766160.1_pt1 | contig 10033 bp, 13 predicted proteins | sample 7450121 | NCBI WGS metagenome assembly JACCEC01 (sample SAMN15323455, study PRJNA562643) | freshwater metagenome | isolation source: river surface water | place: USA:Blue River Watershed | collected 2017-08-18 | reverse complement strand
ATTTAAAATTGTATTAGAAGCCGAAGAAGGCAAATATGTAGCTATCGGTGACAGTCATGCTTCGGCAGTGGCACAAATGGGCGGACGAGCCTGGATTAATTTGGCTGTAGGTGGTGCGTCTAGCAGAGGCAATCATCCTAAAATACAAAAAATGTTAGGTAACATTTCAAAGGTGCCTAAGGGTTCAGTAGTATTAGTATGCCTTGGAGCCAACGATACTGCCAACGCTATGACCGCTGGTAGACCTTCCAGAACTCCAGATGCTATCGCTTCAGATGTCGCGGCAGTGGTAAGCAGAGTCAAGGCACAAAACCCATCAAAAATTGTTTTTCTATTATTTCCTAATGGTCCAGGCAGAGGCAGTAAGGATGCTAAGTTCTATGGCGGCAAATTTCAGGACCAAGTTCGCAGCGCAATCAAATCAGCGATCGGCGATATTCCTATTATAGATTTAAATGGCAGACCATTACAGCCTGATGGTGTACATGCTGTGTTTACCGTTTACAGAGATGTGGCTAGAGAAGTTATGGGATTGGCAAAGCCGTCACAGGTTTCACAAGGTTCAACACCTGAACCAGCAGGAGGTGCAGCTGGTAACAAAGATGATAAAGAGCAACAGCCATTAACACAAATAGAAGTACCTATGGGCCGTGTTGGACCAGAGATTGCAGACATACAAAAAGTTTTAGTAGCACTGGGATATGAATTACCTAAGTATGGAATAGATGGTATCAGAGGTGCAGAGACCAGCGGTGCTATTAGACAATTTCAAGCAGACAATAAATTAAAAGTAGATGGTGATCCAGGACCAGAGACTGTAGGTAAACTTAATGACATACTTAAATCTAAACCTGATCTATCTAAAAAATTAACTAAGAGTAGCACCAGTGATGTTAAGAGCCGTGTCCCAGATAGAGAACTAGGCAACTACACAGGTGATGCAGGAGCCGGGGTTGGTGAAACAGGCAACGCTAGAGAAGCAGTACAGTTCTTTATTAGCAAGGGATGGACACCGGCACAGGCTGCAGGTATAGTAGGAAACTTACAAGCAGAGAGTGGACCTAACATGAAAACTAACGCCGTAGGCGACGGCGGCAAGGCCTATGGTATAGCACAGTGGCATCCAGATAGACAGGCAAACTTTAAACGTGCTTATGGTAAAGATATTAGAGAAGCAGGGTTTAAAGAACAATTAGCATTTGTTCAGTGGGAGTTAGAAAACACAGAACGCAAAGCCGCTGCCATGCTACGCAAAGCAGAAACTCCACAACAGGCTGCATGGGCCTTTGATGAATATTATGAGAGAAGTAGTGGTGCTCATAGACAAAAACGTATAAACAATGCATTAGCCCTAGCACCTAGAACAACATCAATAGCATAATATGAGTTTAGCAGGAACCTTACTGATAGCGCCTCCCAAAATGAAAAATTCATTTTGGTATAAAAGTGTTATCTTTCTCACTGAGCATCATCAAAATGGTAGCATGGGTTTGATACTAAACAAACGCAGTCAAATGACAGTAAGTGAGTTTACAGAAAATTTGGGCCCAAGAATGAACATACCAGGTAACATCTATTTAGGTGGCCCAGTAAATGTTAAAGCATTGAGTATGCTACACAGCAGTGAATGGAGTTGTAGTAATACCATGCAGATCAATGATAGTTTTTCTATCAGTAGTGCAGAAGATTTATTAATACGTCTAAACGATGGCGATGCTCCAAGGCAGTTTAGACTTTTTCTCGGACTCTGTGGTTGGGCTCCGAGACAACTTCAGGAAGAACTCAAAGGTACTCCTCCCCGCGACCACAGCTTCAGCTGGCTCACAGCATCAGCAAATCACGAAATTGTTTTCGACAGCGATCTTAAAGATCAATGGCATCAAGCAGTAGAACGCTCCGGAAACGAGTTTGTCCAATCAATCTTGGCTTAAATACGTTTTGAGTGTATAGTACATACATTCAAAAACCGGGTCTGTAACACTAATCAGAAAGGATTCAAAATGGCAGATTGCCTAGTACTTAACGCTGACGGTGCTCCGGTCAACTACTTGCCATTGTCTACTATAGACTGGCAGGAAGCAATTAGATACATGGTTTTGGAAAAAGCCAATGTATTGGAATGGCACGACGATTGGGTTGTGCGCAGTGCTCGCTGGGAGACACCTGTACCTGCGGTTATCATGTTGAGAGATTACATGAAACCCAAGACCGGAGTACGTTTCTCAAAGAGCAACGTTTTCCTTAGAGATCGATATGTTTGCCAATACTGTGGCGACAAATTGGAAAAACGTGATTGCACATTGGATCACGTATTGCCTACTAGCCACGGTGGTAAAACTACATTTGAGAATACAGTTACAGCCTGTAGTCCATGTAACGCCGGCAAGGGTAATAACTCTAAGATCAAACCTAAAATCAAACCTTACAAGCCAGACTTCTGGGAATTGGTAAGTAAAAGAAAGGCCATGCCTTTTAGTCTCAGACATGAAACTTGGAAGGATTATTTAGGGATATGAAAAAAGGAATATTCTTTGTGCTAGGTTGGATATGCCTAGTTATGGCATATATTGGTCTAGTCACACCGGGTATTCCTTTCAGTATTTTCCTAGTTGGTGCTGCCTACTGTTTTGCTCGCAGTAGCAAACGTATGGAGAATTGGATCTACAATCATAAACACTTTGGTCCTTTCCTATTAAATTGGGAAAAGAAACGTGTGTTCCCTCAAAGAGCAAAATATGCTATGATTTTAGTAATGTCCAGCAGTGTCATTATTATGAGCTTTTTTGTTCCTATCCGCGGTGTTATTTACAGTGCTATATTCATGGCTCTGGTAGCAGTATGGGCATGGCGTTATCCCAGTACTGTGGAAGAATGGCATCGCCGCAAAGACAATAACGAAAAAATCGGTTGGTTCAAATAACACATTAGGTAAATACTCGTAAGAGGAGATCCTAATGAAAAAGTTACTATTGGCACTGTTTTTCGTGCCACTAACTGTATTAGCACAGAAAACACCACAGGGTGTTACATACGACGCACAAATTATAAGGGTGAATGACGGCGACACAGTAGTAATCAGTGCGCCGTTTCTTCCTAAGCCGCTTAAACCTGAGCTTGCCGTCAGAGTCTACGGAGTCGATACACCAGAAAAAGGATTTAGAGCTCAATGCCCTAGCGAAGATCAACGAGGACAAGCAGCCACAGCCTTTACAAAACAAGCCGTGGCATCAACCCAAAAGCATCAAGTTACACTCTATGCGTGGGACAAGTTTGGTGGTCGTGTATTGGGAGATATCATACTAAATGGTGTTAGCCTACGTGCCGAATTGATCCGTAACGGATTTGCCCGTGAGTATTTCGGTGATGCAAAACAAAGCTGGTGCAACTAAAATGAAATTAAGTCATTATCAAATCTTCGCACAACTATGTGAATCTATTGTCGAAGCCAGTACTACTTTAGATCTGATCAAAGGTAGCCCAGGTGGAGACCCAGTGGTAAAAAGTTTACATAAAGATTTGGGTCTTGCTCATAATTTAGAGTATAAACAAATTGATAAGATCACTTGGAATGATCTGAAGAACGCATATAGAGGTGCATGGGTAATTTTAATCGGTGCTCAAGGCACTGGTGCTATCAAAGCTACATCTGGAGCCTACGAAACATTGGCCAGCGACGGTGGCGATGTTGAACGCATGAGTAATAGTCGCAGTGATGCTACTATGAACTTTTTAAAAGGCAAAATTGGTAGGATACAAAAATACTATGTGGCCAAAAATACAGCATATGTTTCTGATAAACAAAAGAGTAGAGCCGCAGCCACTGCCGAACCAGGTGCTGGAACTATTAATCAAGAAACATTAGTTAAAAAATTCAAACCACTTTGGACCAGAGCAATAGCAACTGCTATAGCAGATGTCAAAGGCCATGTTTCTAACATGATTAAGAACGATGCTTTTGATAAAGCAAGAAATAAAATAGCACATATTGAAAATTTACAAAATGGCTTAGACGCAATAGAATCGGGAAGCAATGAAGTTCCTAACTTTATCAGTACATCAGTAAACACTGCTGTACTAATGGCAGCAAGTCATCATTATCCAGAACAAACTGGAAACATAACTAGAGGTTATAGTAGAGGCTATACTTCAGAAAGATCTGAAGGACCTAAGATGTTGTTACAGGATATCAGTAAAGGCGATACCGCTAAATTAGGTACTGTGTTATCATACTTTAAAAGGACTTTGATATCAGGATGAAAATACAAACCCTTATCAATGAAGCCAACGTAGCGGCTAAAATAAAAGATCCTAAGACTATTAAGATGTTAGGTATCGCTATGCGTCACGACCATACATTGCCTAGAAATAAAGTAGCGGCAATGGGTCCAGGTGTTTTTCGCAGTACAGATGATCCTGAGCTACAAGCAGAAAATAATAAAAAACTTCTTGATCTCTGGAGCGAACTATTAGATAGCAGTCTCCGTTCAACTGACTACGGTGATATTTCACAAGACGGCAAGTTTGACGAATGGTTAACACGTCTATACATCAATGGCATATTAGAATATGAAGATGTAAACGGTGAAGGTGGAGATGCTTTAGGTGCATGGAAGGCACTGAGCATACGTGGCAAACTAAAACCAGAACATCAGGACTTTAATAGATTCCGTAATCTTAAACAAGTACAAAGTATAATTCAAAATAGAGAATACAGAAATGAACTAGATCGCATTAGGGATCAAGAAACAATCGAGAAACACAAGCGTGACCGCAAAGAAGTAACGCTTATAGACGATAGTCGTTTTCTAGTAGTTGTACCAATGAACTACGGTAGTTGCTATACATTTAATAACAGCGCAGGATTCCGTGCTAGTTTCTGTACAGGTTCTAGTTCAGGAGCAACTTGGTTTGAACGCTATGCCAAAGATGGTCCTGTGATCTCAGTGGTAGACAAAGATAACTTTGAAGATGTTAATGGCAAATGGCAAATACATGCGCCTACTAATCAAATGAACAACGGCAATCAAAGTATCAGCTACAGCAGAGGTGATGCTAAGTTTGCAGAACTATTTCCAGGTTTACTTAGAAAGATTATTGTAGCACTAAGATCCAATGGTGAAGAGATTAGGGAACAGTCTAAAATCATTAGACCAGGCGGCTATGATATTAGCGCAGCCGCAGATGATTTAGAAAAAACTTTCCCAGCATCATTTGCATCAGAAGAAAAGAAACCTGAAAAAGATCAAGACAGCGAGCAGGATGCTCCAGCAGCTGATGCTGATCAACCACAACCAGATAACAGAGAAGAAAGAACATACGTAGTTACATTGATTAGCACTGGAAGGCAAGCACGTATACAAGCCACCAGCGAAGAAGATGCTAGACAACGTGTAATACAGCGCCACCCAACAATAGATACTAATGATCTACGCATAGAGGTGGAAAATGCATAATGAATATCCAGTATACCCAGAGGAGGATGGCTATGATCGCCCAAGAAACCCTTACAGTCCTGTTTAATAATTTTTTAAAAGGACTTGCAATCTATGCCATAGGTATGAGTCTAGCCTATGCAGGTGATATAGGTCAAAATTATAACGACTGGTGTGATCCAACTTATTGTTGTAACCCAAAACCAGTTAACGAATAATAGGAATAGTGATGGAAGAATTACAAAAAGCAGCCAAGGTAGCATTTGCTAGTTCATTTGCTTTTTATCTAAAAGCACACAACTTTCATTGGAATGTTGAAGGCACTGACTTTAAACAATATCACGATCTATTTGGTGGTATCTATGAAGAAGTCTATGGCAGTATCGATGACTTCGCAGAGAAGATTAGAGCTTTAGATACATATGTTCCCGGAAGTTTAGAAGCATTTAGTATGTTATCTCGTCTTGATGATGAGAACGGAGTGTTGCCCATACCTGAGATGGTACGTGAACTGTTAGAAGATAATAATAAAATTATCAAAATACTTAAGATAGTTTTTCAAACCAGTGAACAGTCAGTGGAACCAGGCTTCAGTGATTTTATTGCAGGCCGCATAGATGCGCACAGTAAACACGGTTGGATGCTAAGATCTAGCCTAAAAGGATTTGAATAATGAACAAACTTTTAGCACTATCGTTAGTTGTTGTACTCACAGGATGTAGCACAGTCAAGGGCTGGATACCTAGTTTTTGGGACGATAATCAAAGTGCTAAAATAGTAGACATACGCAAGGCCGCAGAAGACATTGACTGCAAACAACCACAGCTACCACAGGCCAAAAACATACAGAATCAAATACAGTGGTTTCAGCTGTACAGCGAAAGCAAAGGATGGCGTCAACAGGATGTGTTAAAGATTGTAGCACCTATGAAAGAAACTGTAGACGATTGGGCCAAACGCAGTGCAGAGAAGGAAGGCAGTGCCACATACTGCGAGATAAAGAAGAAAGCAATACAGGCACAGAGTAAACGTGCAGCCGAAGCAGTGTTAGGGAGATTTTAAATGTTTGAATCACTACAACAATTAACTGGATCAAACGATCAAGCAGTGGCAGCACGAGCACAAATGGCATTACAGATTGCCGAAGCATATGCTCGTAGAGAACTCAGTGAAAGCGAATACAAAGAACTAATGTTAGACTTAGTGCGCACAGATAAGTTAGATGAAGAATGCAGTGACTTAGAAGCAAAAACAATGCTAGTCACTGCTGTGTATGCTGTTGCACAAGTAGTTTAAGTTAGTGTTTCTTTCAGTGCATCAACCAATTGATACATCATGGCATCGTCATGATATGGTGTAGGTGCAAATCTTAAACGTTCAGTGCCCACATCAACTGTGGGATAATTGATTGGCTGTACGTAAATGTTATAATCGTTTAACAGCTTATCACTTATTTCCTTACACTTTTTAGCTTCACCTACTAGCACCGGAACAATATGTGTAGTGCTACACTCCATCAAAGGCAAATCATTATCCCTCAATAATTGTTTAAGTTTTGCCGCACGTTCTTGATGACGTACTCTAACATCGTTATGCACTTTGAGATATTTTATTGCGGCCATTGCACCTGCACAGGTCACTGGGCTCATTGATGTAGTAAAGATAAACCCTGCGGCAATACTTCTTATAGCATCAATCACAATTTGATCAGCGGCAATATAACCACCCTGTACTCCAAAGGCTTTCCCAAGCGTTCCATTGACTATGTCAATTCTATCTTGTAAATTGAATTCTTCAACTTTACCTGCACCTGTTGCTCCATATAATCCTACAGCATGTACTTCATCAATATAAGTTACAGCATCATATTGATCCGCTAGATCACAGATCTCTTTGATTGGACTAACATCGCCGTCCATACTGTAAACACTTTCAAATACTATACAGGGTGTATGACCTGCAAGTTTGACCATTTGTAGTTTAGTTTCTAAGTCCTGCAGGTCATTGTGTTTGAATATAGTTTTAGGTGCGCGGCTATGATTGATGCCTATGATTAAACTGTTGTGATTGTTGCTGTCGCTGACAAAATGTATATTAGGTATGATTTTACTTAGAGCAATTAGGCTCCATTCATTGGCCACGTAAGCACTGCTGAATAACAGTGCTTTTTCTTTCTTGTGCAGTTGTGCTAGTTCATATTCCAATGCCACATGATAGTGACTGGTTCCCCCTATATTACGTGTACCGCCACTGCCAGAGCCAGTCATTTCCAAAGCAGTTCGCATAGCATCTATAACTACTTTATGTTGGCCCATGCCCAGATAATCATTGCTACACCAGTTGACTATGTTTTTAATAGCATAAGGGCCGTACCAAATAGCCTGTGGAAATTTGCCATTCTCCCTGACAATGTCATTGAACACACGATATTTGCCCTGCTCCTTGAGGGAAGATAATAAATTATGGAAAGGTTCTTTGTTAATCATAGTAAAGTATTTAACGATAAATATCCAGTGAGGATACAAAAATGCGAGCCACAGAAATAATCAGAGGGGTCTTAGACCTAATCGATCAAGTAGAGCAACAGGAACAACAAGCAGATATACCTGTTATAGTTGCAGCCAAAGCCGAAGTTGAGCCTGGAAATCCATTAGATGATAATGTGCGTAGATTTAAACAGATTGTGGACCTAGTCTCCAACGATCCAGACCCAGCAGGTTTTGCCAACGAACCAGAAGAACGTGTGGCAGACATAGATTCAGTTACCGTAGATGCAGGTGGAGGATGGATGAAGCCCAAACATCCTAGCGATATACGAGGCGAGCATCCTAGTATGTTTCCATTCTTTCAAGGAATATCTAAGGATTAAGAATGGCAAATATTAATTTAACATATTGGGGGTTGACCGGAGTCAAAGGCACTGTTACAGTAGACGAAGCTGTGCTAGTAGATGGCTTGATCACTGCTATAGCCACTGACGAAGGCTTAGACACGAATTACTATGTTGTCAGCAAATTAGATGATCCCAGTAAAAGCAGTTACTATTACAGTGACAGTAGCACAACAATAAACACTATAGGTATTACAAACGGCTCAGTACTGTTGTGTACACCTAATCAAACTGGCAGTAAAGAACAAAGACAAATACAGAAATTAGATATAGCACAGCGTAAACGCCAAGGTGGGCCAGCTGATGACAGCAGTGTGGATGTGCCTTATTATAGAATATTAAACGAATATGATAGAGATAGTTTGCCTACAAAATATGTAGGCAATGACATTGTGGATAATGCAAATCCTGCTGGATTACTTCCAGGAAGACCATGGACTGGGGCTCTAACAGCTCCTGCAGTTTTTACAACTAATTTGGTATTAAACTTAGATCCCGAAAGCACCAGTAGTTATCCGGGCAGTGGCACAACTTGGTTTGACATAGCAGGCACAGCACAGAATCTTGCACTAGTTGGATCGCCAACATTTACAAATACTACACCTAAGTATTTTACTTTCAATGGTACCACACAGCGAGCCACGGGCACAGACACTGGAGTAATATCAACCACAGCTTATACTAAATCAGCCTGGTTCTACTTAAACGGTTACCAAGACAACAACATATTCAGTGGTGATGGACATTTTATCTATATGGGACCACAGGCTAGTATAGACAAAAAAATATACTGCGGACACGCGGATTGGGGTAGCTTTACAGCTTTCCCTTCTGTAGCTACTATAAACCTAAGTACTTGGTACAATGTCACACTGACATTTAGTACAGCCAACGGTATGACACTATACATTAATGGTGTACAGGATTCAACTTATACAGTTTTAAAAACAGCACATCCTGGAACAGGCACAGTTAGTGTGGGTGCGTATGTCACGGGCAATCTGTTAAAAGGTAGAGTTGGTAAGGTTCTGGCCTATAACGCAGAACTAACAGCGGCACAGGTTCTACAGAACTTTAATGCTACTAAAGCAACATACGGATTATAATAATGGCACGTGATCCACAGACTAATCAGCCTATAAACACCACTAACTATGTGCATCCTGAAGACCCTGCATTAAATGATATACATCAAACTCTGAAATATGATTATCAAGGTCAACCAACAATAAGGGTCATTGACTCTCAGGCAGGATACACTAGCAAAAACAGAATTAAAATATCAGACTATCAGACTTCATTCTTCAACACCTTTCAATACGGTAAAGAATCGGACGTCTGGGATGAAAGCACCACATTGGGTGGATCGGCCACGCACGATGTTAATCTTAATCAGGTCCTTATGTCGATAGGCAGCACACTGGGTTCTAAAGTCGTTCGACAGACACGCAATACCATGCGATACATTCCTGGAAGAACTTCAACGCTGACCTTTGCTCTTAAACTACAAACACCCACTGTTGGCATTAGAAGACGTTTTGGTCTGTTTGATGAGAACAACGGATTTTACTTTGAAGATGCTGGCGTGTTAGGTGCTGATGGATTACCTGAATACAATGTGGTCATACGGAGTAAGACCACCGGTGAGATAGTAGAAACTCGTGTTCCCCGTAGTCAATGGAATGGTGATAAGTTAGATGGTAATGGTCCT
>JACCEC012056673.1_pt1 | contig 10036 bp, 4 predicted proteins | sample 7450121 | NCBI WGS metagenome assembly JACCEC01 (sample SAMN15323455, study PRJNA562643) | freshwater metagenome | isolation source: river surface water | place: USA:Blue River Watershed | collected 2017-08-18 | reverse complement strand
GCTCCGCCGAGACCAACCGCCAGATCATCGAGGTCTCCCACGCCTTCCAGCAGGCCCACGAGCTCGGCATGGCCACCGTCCTCTGGTGCTACACCCGCAACAACGCCTTCAAGAAGGACAAGGACTATCACGTGTCCGCCGACCTCACCGGCCAGGCCAACCACCTCGGCGTCACCATCTGCGCCGACATCATCAAGCAGAAGCTCCCCGAGAACAACGGCGGCTACCTCGCGATCCAGCAGACGGAGTCCTCCTACGGCAAGATCGACAAGCGCATGTATACCGACCTCGCTTCCGACCACCCGATCGACCTCACCCGCTACCAGGTGGCCAACTGCTACATGGGCCGCATCGGCCTGATCAACTCCGGCGGCCCCTCGGGCAACAACGACTTCGCCGAAGCCGTGAAGACCGCGGTCATCAACAAGCGCGCCGGCGGCCAGGGCCTCATCTCGGGTCGTAAGGCCTTCCAGCGCCCGATCGCCGAAGGCGCGAAGCTCCTGCACACCATCCAGGACGTCTACCTCACGAAGGAAGTCACGATCGCCTAAGGCGACCGCTGCCTCCTGACCGAAGCCCCGGCACCCGCCGGGGCTTTTTGTTGGGCGGCGAGGAGGCGAAGTCGGCTCCCGATAAGCGGCAAGCGGACAGCGGTTGACGGCCAGAAGAGCCCGCAAAGCAAAGGGAGACCGGAAAGCATGCTGCGGAAATAAGATCCCCAGCCCATCATCCGGTCTCCGGTTTCCCTTGGTCTCGTTTAGCTGTCTTTCCCATCCGCCAACCGCCACCACCCTGCTCGTCACCGGCCTTATCAGCTTTATCGATACCGCCCCGCTCCTTCGCCCTCGCCCCGCGTCCCGCGGCTCCCCATTCTGCCTGCATGTCCCTCCCTCAAGGTTTCCGCGAATGGCTGGCGAAGGAATCCCAGCTCTGGCAAGACGAAGGCATCCTCCAGCTCGGCCAACGGGACCGGATCCTCGGCCGCTATCCGGCGGAGGAGAACGCCACCGGTCGCATGGCTTTCGTGCTCCGCACCTTCGGGGTGCTGCTCCTCGGCGCAGCGCTGCTGCTCGTGATCGGCCATAACTGGGATGACCTGTCCCGCACGGGTCGCCTGACCACGGTCGTCGCCGGCCTCTGCGGATTGCAAGGCATCGGCCTCTGGTACCTCCACCGCGATTCCCGCCAAGGCTCGGTGCTCGGCGCGCTGGCCGGCTGCATCATGTTCGGCGCCGCGATCGCCCTGACGGGCCAGATCTACCACCTGGATGCGCATCAGCCGGACGCGCTCCTGGCCTGGTGCGTCGGCTCCCTGCCCTTCGCCATCCTGCTCGACTCGACCTTGCTCTACGTGGGCGGCCTGCTCCTCGCGTGCTGCTGGCTCGGCGCCGAGACTTCCCACTCCTTCCGCTCCTTCCTGCCGGGCTACTCCCAGGACCCACGCCCGCTGTTCTTCCTGCTGATCGCGCCGGCCGCCCTCGCGGCTTACCGCCGTCACCGGTCGCTGCTCGCCGGGGCCGTCGCCTGGTCCCTCATGGCCGCCTGGATCTGGCGCTGGGAACTGAGCGCGCAATACATGCTGCTCCCCTTGGTCATCGCCTCTTTGCACGAGGTCGGCGACGCCCGGGCCCGGGGCTGGCGCTTCATCGGCGGCCTCGGCGCCGCCATCGCGACGATGGTGATCGGCGAGATCAGCCTGCCGCTGTCCGGCCGCTTTTTCGCGACGGGCAACCCGGCCTGCTGGCTCATCCTCGGCGGCGCGGCCGTGGCCCTCGGCTTGGCCGTCCGCTCACGTCAGCTCCTCCGCATCTGGCCCGCCGGCATCGCTCTGGCGATCCTGCTCATCGGCCTCGGACATGAGCTGTTCGGCAAAGACAATGACGTCTTCCAGGTGCTGGCGATCGCCACGGGCAACGTCGCCACGCTCGTCCTTTCGGTCTGGCTCATCCGACTGGGACTCACCGAAGGCCGCCTCCGGCCTTATGTCTACGGCTCGCTGGTCTTCCTTCTCTGGCTGATCGTCCGCTACGCCGACATCAGCAAGGACCTCGGGATGCTCACGATGGCGGCCTTCTTCGCCCTCCTCGGCGTCATCCTCTTCGTCCTGGCCCGCGTCTGGAGGACCCAACGTGAGGCGTATCAGCCTGAGGTGACGAAAGACTACCGTCCGGCCTGGCTCGAATCGGCCATCGCTTTCGTCACGCCGCATCGCCGCACCCTGCTGTGGACGGCGGTCGCGCTGCAGGTCGCGACCATCGGCTGGATGGTCTGGCATCATCGGCAGCCCGGCGACTCCGGCGAACGGATCGTGCTCCGCTGCCGACCGGTCGACCCGCGCGACCTCCTCAAAGGCGAGTATGTCATCCTCAGCTACGATTTCAGCACGGTCACGAAAGAGCATGAGCGCGGCCTGCTGGCGGAAATCCCGCAGCTCTTGCCGACGCCGAACGGATCCGGCGCGACGGAGCGCCAGTTCTGGGACCTTCCGTGGGACATGACGATCTACGTCCCGCTGAAACGCCTGCCCGACGGCAGCGCCTTGGCTGGCGAGCCGACCTTCAGGCGACCGAAGGATGGGCTCTACCTCCAAGGCCTGACGCGCGGCTCACAACTGCGCTTCGGCATCGAGGCCTACTACGTGAAGGAAGGCGAAGGCCGTAAGTGGGAAGACCTCGCGCGCCGCGGCGAACTCGCCGCGGAGATCGGCATCCTCCCTGATGGCCGCGCCGGAGTCGTCTCGCTCAAGGCCGTCCCGAAGCCGTGAGTCCACGCTGACCAGGCGTCACGCGACAAGCAAAAGGCCCGTTCCTCTCACGAAGACCGGGCCTTGGTTTTGATGGCGTGACTGCTTACTTCGCCGGGACGAGGTCGGCCTCGGTCAGCATGGGCTTGCCGACCTCGCCGCGCAGGGCCTTGACCTGCCCGGGCGTGACGGCCGGAGCGGAGTTGCCGAAGCTGTTGCGGACGTAGGTCAGGACGGCGGCGATCTGCTCGTCGGTCTGATGCGGCAGGGCCATCATCGGCGCGGGCGGAGCATACTGCTTGCCGGAGACGGTGATGGGGCCCTGCAGGCCGCGCAGCTGGATGCGGATGAGGTTCTCGACGGGGCCGTTGACCCAGTTCGACTTGGCCAGCGGCGGCGCGAGGACGGTGCCTTCGCCGTTCGGCCCGTGACAGGCCATGCAGGTCATGAAGGCCTGCTTGCCGGCGGCCAGGACGGCCGGATCGACGTTCGCCACGGCCGCGGCAGCCACAGGCTTGATCGTCGAGATGTCGAGCGGCTTGGGCTCGGCGGGCTTGGCCTTCTTGGGCGCCTTGTCGAGGGTCGCGAGCCAGGCGACGATGTCGCGGACTTCGTTCAGGGTGAGGGCGTCCATCGCCGGCATGCCGGAGACGGGCGCGCTCATGGCCTTGATATCCTTGCGGGCCACGCGCCAGCGGTTGCCGGCGACGTCGACGTCCACGTGCTCCTTCTCTTCCTTGATGAGGGTGCCGACCAGGGCGCCGCCGTTGGCGAGGTCTAGGTTGACGGTGCCGTAACCGGAGACGACGACGGCCCCGGAGTTCACGACGGATTCGAGGAGGTAGCGACGGTCGCCGCGCTTGGCGATACCGGCGAGGTTCGGGCCGGCTTCGCCGCCCGCGGCATGCGAGTCGTCCGAAGCCCGGTGACAGCGCAGGCACTGTCCGGCCGGCAAAGCGGTGAAGAGTGCGAAGCCGTTCTTGGCATCGCCGCCTTCGAGCGCGGGCAGCCACTTGGCGAGCTTGTCGGCGCCGCCGGCGATGGCCTTCCGCGTGGCGGCGAGGGCTTCCTTGACGGAGGCCTCGGGACGCTGCGCGGAGGCTTCGAGGAGTTCGATCGCGGCCGGGGAGACGCCCTTGGCCTGTTCGAGCGCCTTGAGGCTTTCGACGAAGAGCGCGTCGACGCCGGGAGCCGTCAGCTTGGCGAGAGCCTTCCAGGCGCCCTGACGACGGGCGGCGGAGCCGGCCTTGGCCGACTGGGAGAGCTCGATGAGGCCCTGAGCGGGATTGAGCTGGGCGAGCGCGCCGAGGGCGACCATGGCGACTTCGTCCTGCTTGTCCTTGGCGAACTTGCCGGCGACTTCGGCGAGGTCCGCCGGCTTGCGCTCGAGCCAGAGCTCGAGGGCCTTGGCGCGGGCGGAGCCGGTGAGCTTCTCGTTGCCTACCAGGCCGGCGAGCAGATCGTTGGAGAGCGAGGCGACCTCGAGCTTATACTGCTCCACCAGTTCGAGGGAGGCGCGCAGGATCTCGGAGTCGCCCTTCAGCAACGCAGGCAAGGCCGCGCTCAGGCTGGCGCGCAGCTCCTTGGCGTCACGGGCCGGCAACGGGGCCCAGTGGCCGGTCGACTGGTCGACCGGATACGGATTGGCCCAAAGGGCGAGCAGGCGGAGCGCTTCGGCCCGGGCCTCGGCCGGCAGCTTCTCGTTGGCGGCGACGGCCACCACGCGGGCGGCGTTCGCTTCGCCGCCGAGACGGAAAGCGCTGTGCGTCAGGCGACGCAGCATGAAGATGGTCCATTCGCGGGAACCGAGGTCGTCGATGAGGGCGGCGACAGCCGGCCGGCCGGCTTCGAGCCCGAGGTCATGCACGGCGCGGATGGCCTCGTCGGCGACGATCGTCGACTTGTCCTTCACGAAGCGGGCGGCGGAAGCGTCCAGACGGCGACGCAGGGTGATGACCGCGGCGAGACGCACGGAGGCGCTGTCGTCCTTGGCGACGGCGTCGAAGGCGGCCGGGGTCTTGCAGAGGTGGTCGATGGCGAAGGAGCCGGCGTGACGCAGCACGGGGTCGGCGTCGGAGTTCTCCTTGAGCATCGCGAGCACTTCCGGAAGGTGTTTCTCGGCGCCGAGTCGGGCCGCGGCGATGGCGGCGAAGGCACGCACGCGGCGCGAAGGATCGAGGATCAGCTTGCCGAGCGGCAGCTCGTCGCCCTTCAGCGGGGCTTCTTCCAGCGCGCGGACGGCCTGGGCGCGGACTTCGGCGTCGGCGTGCGCGAGCAGCGGGACGAGGCGACGGGCGGCGGCGGTGCGCTCTTCGAGGGACGCCATCGGGGTCGGGCCCTTCCAGGCAGAACCGGGGGCGATGGCGGCGCCGCGACGGGCGAGGATGCCGAGCCCCCAGATGCCGTGCACGCGCTCGAGGGCGTGGGCGGACCGGGTGGCGGCCGAGAAACGGTCCGCGGCGTCAGGACGTCGGGTGAGCTCTAGCTGGGCGCGCAGGCGGACGCGCTGGTCGGCGTGCGCGAGGAGCGCGGCGAGCTCGGCGGACGAGGCCTTGGCGATGCCGCCGTTGATGAGCGCGGCCACCGGGGCGACGGCGTCGGGCTTCATCATCTTGCCGGCCTCGAGGGTCACGAGACGGCCGGCCTGATGGGATTCCCAGCCGGTGATGAAGTCGGAGACGACGAGGCGTCCCTTCCAGTCATACTCGACGTCGGTCGCGGCGACGCCCCAGAGCAGCTGGTGCGAGGAGGTCATCTTCATGCCGGCGCCCGCGGGCTCCATCTTGAAGGACCAGATGCCGGACGCGCCGGCGGAACCGCGGTAGTCGCAGATATGGAAATGACCGGCTTCGGATTCGAGGAAGCCCGCGCCCGGGTGGTAGGTCAGGCCGGACGGACCGGAGCTGATGTAAGCGGAGGGCGGGATGATGAAGGCCGGCTGGGCCGGGTTCTGGAGCTCCCAGACCTTCTCGGTCATCCAGCGCGAGAGCGGACGCTGCTCGAGGCCGATCGAGCGGTGGAAGGTGTGCATGGCCTGGTGCTCCATCTCCCAGCCGGAATCAGCTCCCTCGACGACGTAGACCACGCGGGCGGCGTCGCCCTGGTCGGAATTGTTGTCGACGGAGAAGGCGTTGCCGAAGTCGTCGAAGGCGATCTCCTTCGGATTGCGCAGGCCGAAGTGGACGACCTCGAAGTTCGTGCCGTCAGGTTCGAAACGGAAGACCGCTCCACGGTTACGGGAGTCGTATTTCTTCCCTTCCTTGGTGGTGAGGTTGAAACCGCGGTCGCCGATGGTGCCCCAGACGCGGCCGTCGGGACCGATGGCGAAGCCGTTCATGTCGTGTCCGGAAAGCGAGATGCGCACGCCGAAGCCGTCTTCGATGACCTTGCGGCCCGCTTCGACGCCGTCCTGCTTGGCGTCATGCAGCATCCAGAGTTTCGGGATGCACGCGAAGTAGACCGTGTCGTCCCAGGCCATGACGCCGGCGCCGGTGCCGTCCAGGACGTCGTTGAAGCCGCCCGCGAAGACCTTGTTCGTGGTGAATGTGCCGTCGGCCTGCTCGCCGCCGACGTGGCGGATGAGCTCGGACTTGGCGGTCATCCACTCGTGGGAGCGCTTCGCTTCCCACTTCTTATGCAGGGCGAGACGGTCGGCGGTGGTGGCCGCGGCGAGGTCGTCATGATACCAGTAGAGATGGTTGCGGTCGTCTTCGACGCCGAAGCGGAAGCGATGGGTCTCGGCGACGTAGACGGAGCCGTCGTTGCCGAAGCCGATCGCGGTCGGCGAGGTCACGCCGGTGACCTTGCGGTCGGCGCTCACCTTGAAGGTGGCGCCGGGGACGAGCGCGGCGCTGCCTTCGCCGGCCACGCGCACGAGGCTGCTGTCGGCCTTCGGCTTCGGACGGCCGCCCTTCGCGAAGTTCGGCTTGTCGTCCGTGGAGAAGACGAAGTGATCGGCGGCGACGAAGCCCCACGCGCCCACGTGGTCGTCGACGATGCGGATGACCCCCTTCTTCCCCTTGAACTCCGCGATATCCCAGACGGTCTCGCGCAGGGTGAGGTCGTTGGCGCCGGTCGCCTCACGGACGACCTTGCCGCCGACGAGGAGCTGGACGGCGGTCTTGCCGGGGTGATTGCCGCCCGCGACGAGGAACCCGAGCTTGGCGTGGGTCAGCTTGATCTCGGGCGAGGTCAGCGAGCCGGTGGCGGCGTCGCCGCGGTGGCCGGAGCAGACGAGCGCGTTGCCGCCGTAGTTGCGGAACTCGCCGTTGACGCCGTCGACCTTGCCGGCGATCGGCGCCAGGCCGAAGCCGGTGCCGGTGGTCTGCCAGCTGTCGAAACCGTCGCCTTCGAAGGCTTCGATGACCTTGGTCTCGGCCGTCAGGACGGAGGCCCCGAGGCAGAGGGTGAACGTGGCGAACAGGGAGGACTTCATCGGGAAAAAGAGGGGGTACACCTCAGCAAAGGAGTTGTTCCCTTCAGGTCGAGCGTGGCCTCCAAAAACTTCCTTTTAACCGCGGACCGCGTGCAGGACCTGGAACTTCGCCCCGAAATGCGCCGGGTGCGTCAAGGCCCGCAGGCGGCCCGTGGCCTCAGGGTCGCCCGACAGCGCGATGCGCTCCATCTCGGCGCCGGCATATCTCACGAAAAACGCCTCCTGCCGGTCCACCCGGACGTCTCGGAAACCGGCGGCGGCCAGGACGGGCTCGAGCCGGTCCCAGAGCACGTGGCAGGTCAGGTCCTGCGAACCGAGGTTCTCCAGGATCGCCCCGGAAAGCTGATGGCTGCGATAGGCGCGGGCGGTGCCGGCCGGAGAAGACTCAAGGCACTGCGCGACGGTCTTGCCGTAATCGAGCAGGATGACCGCGCCGGACCAAGACCCCGCGAGGAGCCTGCGCAACAGCTCCTCTGCGGCCAAGGGCGCGTCTAGGATCCACCCTTCGTCGGCGACGGGCAGCGTCCTTGCGAACTCGGCCGCGGCCGGGGTCGCGAACTCCGCGAGAGGCTCGACGGTCAGTTCATCCCCGTCGACCCGGACGCCCAGTTCGCGCCAGGCTCCGTCCTGACGGACGAAACGATGGAAGGGTTGCGCGTCGAGGAGCTCGTTCGCGACGAGCACGCTGCGCGCAGGAAAAGCAGGCGCGGCGCCGAAGCGGAAGGTCCGCAGTTCGGCGAAACGCGGAGCGATGCCGGCGTAATGCGATTGGCCGGGCTCGGCGCCGACCTCGACGAGGGCGTGCGCCTTCGGGTCGCCGACAAGCGACTTCGCCGCGCCCGCGATCAGCTCCCCGAACATGGGGCCGAGCGCCGCCGCGGTGGTGAAGTCCGTGCCGGCGGCCTTGCCCACGCGCGGCCGGTCCGCGACGTAATACCCGAGCCCCGGGGCGTAGAGGGCCGCCTCGACGAGGCGCGCGAACGAGACCACGCCGCCGCGGGCCTCGCGACGGAGCAAGGCGACGATGGCGTCATGTCGGGCCGCGGGCTGCACGTCAGGAGCGTTATGCGGTCTTTTCCGCTCCGCCAGACGAATCGGGATTGAGCCGACCTCCGAATTGGGCTGACTGCAGGCAGATGATCCTCGCAATCGAAAGTTCCTGCGATGAATCGGCCCTGGCGCTCTTCGACCCGGGCCGCGGCCTCGTCCGCGAACTGATCAGCTCGCAGGCGGCGGAACATGAGAAATACGGCGGCGTGGTCCCCGAGTTGGCCAGCCGGATGCACCTCTCCGCCCTGCCCCTCCTGCTGGCGGACTTCCGCGAAGAACTGGCGGAAGCCCGGACCATCGCCGTCACCCGCGGCCCCGGCCTGCTGCCCTGCCTCTCGATGGGCGTGACGCTCGCCCGCTCGCTCGCGGTCGCCCGCGGCCTCCCGATCGTCGGCGTCAACCACCTGCGCGCCCACGTCCACTCGCCGTTCATCGCCGTGCATACGGCCGATCCGGCGGGCTTCGCCGCGGCCCGCGCGGCCCTGCTCCCGCATCTCGCGATCGTGGTCTCCGGCGGCAACACGCTGCTGGTGAGGCTCAACGAGGGACTCCGCCTGACGGTCGTCGCGCGGACGGTCGACGACGCCGCCGGCGAGGCTTTCGACAAAGGCGCGAAGCTCCTCGGACTGCCCTACCCGGGCGGGGCGCTCATCGAAAAGCACGCGCAGCAAGGCGACGTCCGTAAGTTCGTCTTCCCCCGCGGCATCCCGGAGAAGGCCGACCTTCGTCTCAGCTTCTCCGGACTCAAGACCGCCCTGCGCTATCAGCTCGAAAAGATGTCCGACGCGGACGTGGCCGCGGCCATGCCCGATCTCTGCGCGGGCTATCAGCACGCGATCATCGAACAGCTGGTCGCCAAGACCGGCGCGGTCCTCGACCTCGGCGGCTACAAGTCCGTCGGCCTTTCCGGCGGCGTGGCCAACAACCGCACGCTGCGCTCCCGCCTCACGAACGCGGCGCAGCAGCGCGGTTTGCCGATGCTGGTCGCCGAGCCGAATCACTGCGGCGACAACGCAGGCATGATCGCCTTCGCCGCGTGGGCGGACGTCGGCCTGCCCGTCGGCCCCGCGGCCGTGCCGGCGGCGAGCCTGACGGTCGATCAGGTCTAAGCGGCCTGCTTGACGAGTTCGGTGAACGCCCGGAACTGCGGGTGCGTCGCGTCCCCGAGCATCGCGTAGAACACCGTCTCGGTGGGCAGCACGTGCGCGCCCGCCGCCCGCAGGGCTTCGAGGCAGGCCTGGCCGTCCGCGGAGCGACGACCGGTCACGGCGTCGGAAAGGATCGTGACGCCCAAGCCCTCGCGCAGGGCGTCCATGGCGGTCTGGTAGACGCAGACCGGGATTTCCAAGCCGCAGATGAGCAACTGGCTCACCTCGGACTTGCCAAAGGCCTCGGCCAGACCCGGGGCGCCGAACGCCGAGAAGGCGGTCTTGCCGAAGACGGCGCGTCCTTCGCCGGCGACGGCCAGGAGATCCGGATGGGTCGGCCCGAGCTTGGCCGGGACTTGTTCGGTGAACAGGACGGGCACCGCCAGCAGGCTGGCGGCCGCCACGGCCAGCCGGCAACGGCGGAGGCAGGCCTCGCCCTCAGGCATGGCCTTGAGGAAGGTAGGCTGGACGTCCACGACGAGCAGAGCGACGCCGGCGGCGGGGGTTTCGGACATGCCCGGGAGACTGCCCGGCAGGGCCAATAAGTCAGCCGCAAACCGCCGTGAATGGGGTTGCCCGCCCCGCCCCGCCCGACTTCTCTTAGCGGTCATGGACTGGCAGGTTAAACCTATCGCGCGCGTCTGCGCCGCTTCCGGCAAG
>JACCEC011988274.1_pt1 | contig 10036 bp, 6 predicted proteins | sample 7450121 | NCBI WGS metagenome assembly JACCEC01 (sample SAMN15323455, study PRJNA562643) | freshwater metagenome | isolation source: river surface water | place: USA:Blue River Watershed | collected 2017-08-18 | reverse complement strand
TTGCCGCCACGAATGAACCATTCGACAAGGCCACGACGTCGGTGAGTTCATTGGAGGACAGCCCGTCAGGAACCCCGGTGCGGCGGACGCCGTAGTTCCTGACGTCGATGGTCAGCAGTCCTTGTTGCGCCGTCGCTACGGCGACCTTGGAACCATCCGAGGAAAGATCGACGGACCTCGCGGTGGCATGGGCGCGCTCGTAAGGTCCGAATAGATCGTTGAAAGGCTTCTTGCGCGGAAGCCAGAATGGCGAACTAAGCAGTAGGAACAGAGCGGTCAGGGATAACACCGCGGAAGCGAAGGCGTTCGTGATGCTGATCCGACCGACGCCAGGTTCGACATCATCGGACAAAGCGGCCAGGCGAGCAACCGGGTGAGCCTTCGTCCCTTTAGCGAAATTCTGCCATTGCAAAGGAGCAGACTGCATGACGTCGCCCCATGCGGCTTCCGGGTAATCATCGGAACTGAAACCGGCCTGAGCCGATGCCAGCAGCAAGCGCGCCACGACAGGACCTTTCTGCGCAGAACTTAGCCCTCCGGATTCGAGCTGGCATCGGTAAGCGATTGCGAGACAGATGGCGTGGTGCGGTAGACGAAGCCCAGATTTGTTCCATTCATCCGTGCCAGACTTCTCGGAACCGTAGACGGCGATGAAGTCATGGGGCAGGTGTTCGGCGGTGGCCTGCGAGACGAGCATGAAGGCGAACCGCGTATTCCTCGTAATCGCCGCGTGCCGCCTGAAACCGAGCACGTAGCGATCGAACTCCCGACGTAATGCGAGGGTGGAGACGCGGGCCTGAGGACGGAACAACGCGATGGCGGCCTGCATCTCCTTGTCTCCTCCAGGATCGTCACGATGCACGATCAGCATGACGTCACGGGCATCCTCCAGCAACGGGACGATCAGCTTGGCACGGACGTCGCGCGCGCCATCCGCGCCTAGGTCGCCGCGGCCCCGGGACGAGGACCTTTGGAATGCCCTCATCAATACGGTCCAACGGTTGATGAAATCATCGGGCCAGCGCTCGGAGACGTCGCGGGAACCCACCCCGGGCGTGACGAGGATACGATGCAGGGCGACCTCATGCGCCATCGTCGAAACGTAACGCTCGATATTCTCGAAGGTCGGCCGGGATTGCACCTCGGCCGCATGCCGATCGGCGGCCCGGCTTACCTCCTCCTCGATGGCACGGCTTCGCGTCCGCCGAAGCCCTAGGATGCGCTGGACTCTTTCGCGGACAGACAGGACAAGCCGGGCGCTGAGCGCGGGGGGACGCAGCTTCGCTCGGCTCGGATCGACGTCGAGCATCCTGGCATACGCAGAAAGCAGATGTTCCCGTCCGGAAGGAGTAGCGGCGAAAGTCCTGGCGATCGCCGTGATGACGAAGTCAGCGACATAGGCACGTCCGGCGATGACCGAAGCGAAGCACGCCAGCAAGGAAAGGAAGGCACGGTCATCGCGGTAGGCGAGGTCGCAGAAGAGGAGGAAGAACAGGGAGAGCACGGTGGCGCCGCCCAGACAGAGCAGGTGAAATGCCGCCCAGAGAGGATTTCGCGCTCGGCTTGGATCGCAGAAGAACAACGGCCCGATGATCGTGATGACGCACACGACTAACCAATCATGAAGGACGACGGTGGCGAGGGTCTCACGGCAGTATGGCACGCAAAGGAGACCGAGGAGCACGCCGAGCATCGCGATCACCGTCAGAAGATACAAGCGAGGCAACACGACCCCTCGGCGTCTGACGAACGACTCTAACTGGCTGAGATACCGATTCATCATGCCTTGATCTGGATGTTATTCCATGCCGGCCCTTCCTGCATCCTGCGTAGAGTTTGCCCGACGGCTTCGGCGCGGATGAAGAGCAAGGACGAGCGCCCCAACGCGCAGCCAGAATCCGCGACGGTCGAGGCACGAAGCATCGAACTACTGAACGATAAGCCGGCGTCGACAAAGCGATTGACATGCTCCTCTAGCCTGCTGGCGAGCATACCATACTCCCCTTGGAGCTGAGTCCTGGCCGTGACATCGATTTCTTCCTGCTGGGAAACACGGGCCAACAGTGCTTCGCCGTCTGACGCGAAACCTGCGCGACACTCGGACAAATCCTCGGCTTCGATGCTGAGGCGATCGAGGGCTGCCGGGAGCGCATCGACACGGGCACGGGCACGGGCGACAGATTCCCTGAGAGAAAAAGGCAGGCTCATGGCAGTTGCTTCAACGAGTCAATCGCGGCGTTGATCTCATCCAGCAAAGGAGGATCGAGCGGGTTGCGGGAACGTAGGTATGTCGATCGGGCGGACTTGAGCCTGCGCGCCGCCTCAGACCTGAACTGATCCCAGGAGCTTATCTTGCCGGCGGCTATCGGATTTCGCCTCAGGATATCATCTGCGGCGAGCGCTTCCTCGAGCGCGGCAATCGCTCGCTCCAGCACGACGAGCGCGTCCTGCGAACCCCTTACCTGGATCTGAAGCCCATCGAAAGATACGCCTTGGAGCAAATCGTCGAGCCTAGCCTGAAGCTTGGCGATCTCAGCGTCACCGTCAACCAGGAGCCTCCTTCCCTCCTCGACCTCGGCGATCTGCCCGCGGATAGACTTGGCTTTTTCCAGCAGCTCGCGCGCCGCCAGGCGAGGATCGCCGTCCTTGATCATGTCAGCGAGGGACTTCTCCTCCTGGCGTAGAGCACGGATGTTATTCTCGCGTTCCGCCTCTGCATTACGGACATCGACGCCCGCCAGCCTGACGGCCTCCCGGCGACGGGTGATTTCGGAAGTCTGATTCGCGACATCCTTGAGCTTGTCGGCGAGGGCGGTCTTGGATTTTTCCAGGTTCAGCAACTCATCCCTGACTTCCGCCTCGCGGACATCGCACTGTGCATAGGCCAGACGTAGTTTAAAGGACTGCAGCTCCTTGGCATGCTCGAGGTCGGCGAGTGACCGCATCTTCGCCGTCAACCCGTCGAACTCGGCGACCCTTGCTGCGTCGAGGGCTACAGAATGGCCAAGGCGTTCGATTTCGGATTCGACCCTGGTGGACTCGGCTTCGAGACGTGCCACCAGTGAAGCCGACCCGGCATGCGCCTGCACCACCTCATCCTCCGCCCGCTTGAGTTCGGCCAGTCTCTGGGTCAAGGCAAGGTCCTGCGCCTTGATTCGCCCGAGTTCGGCCTGGGCATGCGACCTTACGGAGTCGTCGAGCATCTTCACGTACGACTCCAGCAGGGTCACGTTTTCCTGGAGCTGCTTCTGCAGTCGTATCCAATTCGCGGACTTCACGGCCGCACCGCTGACGGCCTTCTTGAACGACTCCGTCGTCTGCTCAAGTCCTTCACGCGTCAGTTTCGCCTCCGCGAACAGCGGCGCCGCCATGTCCTTGGTGGCCTGGACGTCGTCGCGCATGGCACCTAGGCTGGCGTCTAGGCCTTCCGCCTCATTAGCCATCTGATCGAAAAGAGCCTGAGCGTAGGCGTCACGTTGGGCCTTCTCCACCTCCGCAGCCCTATGCCAGGCCTGCTCGGCACGGACCGAGAATTCACGATGACGTTCTTTCTCCTCGGCGATGAGCTCCGCCCTGACCACAGGCCCAAAGACGCCGAGATGCTTGCGATACCTCTCGAACGGCTTGAATTCAGGGACGATTACGGCCGAGACACCAGCAAGCCCCTCGTCGCTCTGCGCGCAGGGATCGACCAACGCCCATGCGGCACCGCTCGCCCCGACCGAATCGAAGAGCGACGACTTGATCGCTTGCTCCCAATCATGGTCGCCAGGCATCTCAGGTAAAAAGCGATACCCTTGGCGAACCGCCAAGCGGCAAGAATCTAGCTGTGAATCAAGGATACGGTATGACCTGACGTCACGATAAGACTCGAGTTCGGGGACGTACTCGCAACGAAAGGCATAGAACGTGGCATCCGAAGCCGGGTCTGCCCAACGGGCGTACGACAAGGCGCCCTGGCCGGACAACTCGGCGGCGTCAACGATCCTAGATATCACCTTGGCGAACAGCGGAGTCTGGTCGCTGATCACATACACCCGGCTATCTTCGGCCGTTGCCCGATCGTCTCTGGCGAGCCAGACGGGCATGTCCACGGAGCTATCTCCGAGGGCTTCGGCGGACGAACGAGGGAACAGCGGCCGGTCTGGGGTGTTGAGGCTGAGTTTGACGAAGGAACCGAGTCCGGATTCGTCGCTACGGGTCCAGCTGAAGAGGACGGCTTCAAGGGCGCCGTCTTCTCCCCGGAAAGTAATCAAAGCCCTGTTCTCCTCGAGTTGATCTCGGACAAGGACGGGGACCAGCACGACATCGTTCTCAGCCTCGAACATCCAGCGGCAGGAACTCCCCAAATGGGTGAAGACCAGACGGCGTGAATCATCCGAGACTCGGATCACTTCGGCGCTCGGGAAAAGCGATTCCAGGCCCCCCCCTGTGACCCCCTCCTTGGAGAACTCGACCATGATGCAGGTCATAGGCCCCTTGGCTGCGCTGGTCATCGTCACGATGGCAGCCCGGGCGCCATCGACGTTCGTCACTTCTTCCAGCAGGTTCTCGAATCTGCCGCTTCGGGACTCCAGCATGACGTGCCTCACCTCACCTCCGTCGCCGGGAGCCGGAGAGGCGATCCTATAGAGCGAATCTCCGCCGCAGAATGGCTCAGCATCGAACTGAGGCGGCATCGTCGCCCTCGAGTCTGCACCGAGCTCCTTGAGCAGGCTGTCCCACGCCGGGCCGGTCGCGTTGTCGAGGCACGACTTGTCGTTCACTATCAGACAGAGACCTTTTACTTCCGGCCCCTTGCCTCGATGCAGCGTGATGCTACGTAGCACGCGCAGACGATCCTCGGTCGCGAGACTGCGACCTTCATTACGGGTGAGGAGTCGCTTCACCAAAGCGAAGCATGCCGGCTGGGACAGTCCAGGCCCGTTTCCGCCGACGGAATAGAAAACCTTCATGCGGCACCCTCCTGTCCGAAGAGGGCCTTGACGACCTCGCAGCCCAAGGCGCCGGGAGTATCATGACTGCTCACGATCGTCGACCTAACCTGATCGCTGGTGAACCCGATGACGCGGGCGTTCAAGGTGCAGGCGGCCGGATCGGCGAGAACATCCGCCCGGCAGATGTTCTCGCAATCATCCGCGCGCGCAGGGGCGGCTTGCCCGAGACTGAGCAGCACCAGCATGGAAGGCTCGGATTCCTTATGCGTGCTGCCGCCGGTTTCCTTGAGGCGACGGAGCGTGACGGCAGAAAACAACTGAGGAAAGGCCATCCAAAGGGCCTCAAAGCAGGAACGAGGACTACGTCTTGCGGATCGGAGGAAATCCGGCGGAAGCCTGCGAACCATACGCGAAGTCCCGCCCAGCGAGAGGATGACGTTGATGTCGCAATCGATCGGACTGCTTTCCATGGACTGCGAGAAATGGTGCAGGAAGTAGACTAAAGTGGCCCGGTAGAGATTGACCTGCAAGAACTCACGCCCTTCCGTCCCGATCGGCGGGACGGAGCGTACCTGACGGTCGTCGTGAAGCGTCACCCTGACCTCCATCTTGCGAGACCTCTTGTGAGGGTCAGGCTGGGCATGATAACGCTGATTGATGTCGGATTCTACGACCTTGAGGGCGAAACGTAGCCTAAGCCGTTCCTTCACGTCGTCGTGAATCTGGTCGCCAGCATTGAGGAGCACCAGGTCAACGGGCGATATCCGGGCGACATTGTCGGGAAGCGAACCGATGGATCGCTCGAAAAAATCACCGGCGTCGCTTCGACGCCGGGACGGATCCTTGTCACCCGCTCGCACGGAGACCGGGAGCTGGTTACGGGAGCGATAGACGTCGAGTTCTTCGACGAGGGCGTCCAGCTGTTCGTCGACAGCAGGCAGCTCCTGGAAAAGGAAGACGTCGGTCTGACGGCTCCGGAAGGAACTGCTGAACGGAATCACCTTCTCTCGACCTGCCTCGTCTGCCACCAACCTGTCAAGATGCTCCCAGAATCTGGCCCAGCGGGCCTGCTTGCCTGACTTCGGTGACAGCGACTTCAGTTCCTCAGCCACCAGTTTTTCTACGCCCGAGGAGACACAGTCCTCATATTCTGACAAACTCCAATACAGGTGGGCGGTCGACTTGAGGTGCCGTGCCGTTGCGACCAAGAGGACCTTGCCGTGATCGATATCCCCGATGCGCCCCGGCAGCGCCCTGCGGGCTACCGTCTCGAGCATCTGCTCCCAACCCTGGCTCGCAGGACGGGATGCGAAGCCACCGGGAGTCAGCGCATTGATCGGCTTAGTCACCGCCACGAGGAGATCAAGGACCAGCAAAGGAGGCAGGAAAAGCCGCTCATTCAAAAGGCTGCCGTAGACCTCCGGAAACGCGGTGACCACGGCACGGGACGGCGCGGCCTTGCAATAGATCTTCCCCAGGGTCTCTATGTTTTCCCGCTGCAGGCTCATCACGCTCAGTTGGCCAGGTATGCGGATACTTTGTCGGCCAGGCCGCGACGACCTTGCCCGGACCGGGAGACGTGCCGGAAGACGCGCAGGTGCCCGTCCGAGCGCTTGGCCTTCGAGGCCGCCTCGTAAGGCTGCGTCGGGTCCAGACCACGGACGAAGTCCAAAGCCGCCGCGAAGAACCAGAGCTGCGCGAGAGATCGGTCGGACAACCTGGCGACGGAACGGCAATCCCGGAACATGCCGATGAATTCCTCCCAACGCTTCACGGCGTTCTTACCCGAGGAGTCCCTGAGCATCGCATGCAGGATGGCCCTTCCGCAGCGGAAATGATTCGTCGTGATGGATGCCGAAGCACTTTTCACCTTGCCCCTGCCCCAAGTGCTGAGCAGGCGCTGACGCTCTCCGGCTACCGCCTTGCTGAGCAGCTCCCATTCAAACTTATCCGGATTGGGACGATCTAAGACAGGATCGACCCAGCATCTCACCGGAAAACGGTCGAAGAAAGCCTGCATCTCCTCCTTATCGGGCGGATTATTGGCGGCGCCGACGACGGCGAGCAACGGCACCGGCTTGAGTCCTTCGCCGCTGTCGTACTTCTTCTCGTTGATGATCGTCAGCAAAGTATTGAGGATGTGGCTGCCGCCGCGAAAGACCTCGTCAAGGAAGGCGACCTCCGCCACGGGCATCTTACCTTGGGTGTTTCGCAGCGCCTTGCCCTGCACCAGGCCGTTAAGGTCGATCGAACCGAAGAGCTCCTCCGGCATGGTGTGATTGCTGATGAGGTAATCGAAGAATCCTGGGCCGCTGACTCCGGAGGCTTGGGCGACCGAACGCACGAGAAGGCTCTTGGCCGTCCCCGGAGGCCCCATCAGCAGCACGGAAGTACCCGAGAGCAGACCGGCGGCTACGACGTCCACCTCCTCGTCCCTGGCGACCAGGGTTCCCTTGACGTCATTGGTCATGGCAGAAATTTCCGACATGACCTTCGGCTTGAGGGCCATCAGTTCAGCCGTACCTGCCGGGTCCGCCAGCAAAGCCGCCATTTTCGCCTCGAACTGATCGGGAGGTAAATCGAACATACTGCTAATGTTATAGATAGGTCAGAACCGGCTATGCAATGGTGCGATTGAGGGCCGACGGCAATGCCGCCGCCTGCTCATGCGCGCAACCGGCCACGAGGGACGAAAAATCAGCCAAAAACGCCTCTTTACGACCCGGCGGCAGGAGTCTCCAGCTCACCTTAAGCCAGGTGGAAGCCAGGGCGCAGATGATCAAGGGAACATCGTCACGCTCATGCCTAGGTTGCTTGACCGAGCCGCCCGGGAGGTAAGCCGTAATGAGCGAGGGCCACTGGTCTAACTTATCCTTGGAGGCAGCGCCGTGGCGAATAGCGGCCTGCAACAAGCCATGGAAAGATTCGCGTCCCAGCAGATCGCCTCCGATGCGGGTTCGCGGCAAGGTGTCCGGCAGTTTCCCCTGCCTGAGTCCTGCGAGCACGTCGCTCATCAGCGCGATCTCCATGGTTTCGTCAGGAAGCGTAACTTGTCCCTGCTGGGCCGCAATGGTCAGATGGCTCTTGGCGAATGGCACGAGGCTAAGCAGAAGCGCGTCGGTGAGCGTGGCCGAGGTTGCGCGTTCGCGCATCGCCGCCATTACGGAGTGAAGGGAGAAAAGCCTTTCCAAATCACTGAAGGATGGCCCCCCTTTCCGCGAGTGGTGCAGCGAAGCTTCGTAGAAGAGTCCCAACCCGAAAGGAGTGACGTCAGGGAAATCATTGGCCCTTCTGGGTATCCCGACGGAAGCCCCCAGACCAGACGCTCCGTCGATGATCTTGGAGGCCCGAAGGGTCGCGGCCGACAGGATGACAGGATCCATGAACAGCCTGACCGCGACCCAATGATCCGAGCTTGCCTCCCAAGGCTTGGCTGAAGCGGATCGTCCGTCGCCGATGCGTGATAATGCGGCGACGACGGTCCTCGGCAGCGCATCGTCGGATTCCTCAAGGAAAGCGGCGCAGATTGCTTCCGATATCCCCACATGCAAGGCCAGGCTCTTGCGCGCGCGGTGCACCGACTCGCCTATGGGTCCTGGCCGGCTCATCCCCTTCTGACTCGGAGCGAGGAGGCCCCGCCTTTACCGAGCGCGTATTCGACCTCGCACTTGGGGCAGACATGACTGAAGCCTTCCTGCCCTTGCTTCACGCCCCCAGCGCAGGAAATCGAGCCGCATTCGGGCCCGCAGATCACATATTTATCGATGCCGCAGTAGGGACATGCAGGCGGCGACGACACGATCGATATGTCGATCGCCTCACCTGCCCCGGCCTCTTTCTCAGGCTCGATATCATCAGGCGAGACAGGATGGGAACGATGAGCCTTGAAGGTCTCCTCCGCTCCATCCCATTTGAAATGCATGATGAAAGGACGACGCTTGGCTCCGCAGACGGCACGGAGATAGAAGTCCCCTATCACACTCTCATCGGGCAGGTGCTTGGCGTCGACCAAGGTCACGCCGACCGGCAGGCTGTCGAGCATGGCACGTCCGCCTCGGTCATCCTGGGAACGACTGGCATCCGTCAGGGTCTCGCTCATCCAGAAGAAGAGCCTGTCAAGAAGCCCTGCCTCCATGGATTCGGCTTTCAGCAGGATGTCGGAGATCTTCGCAAGCGAGCGGAGGTCGGCGTCTTCACCGCATCCGACGACATAGAAATTGGCGACCAGATCGCCGACCATGGACTTGTAGACCTTGAGCGACTTGTCGAGATCGTCCGTCGGCTTACCGTCGGCCAGAAGGATGATGATAGGCCGCCAATCCCCGCTCTGGACCTTGTCACGACGCGTCACTTCATCACGGATGCGGGCGGCGAGCAATTCAAGGGCGGCGCCGAGAGCGGTCCCGTTTCCCAACCTGACAGGCGGCATCACGGCGTCAGGCAAAGCCGTGAGCGGCATCAGCACCTTGGCGTGACTGGAGAAACCGATAATCGAGATATGGACCGTCTCGAGGGCCTGCGGATTTACGCTCAGCCGTGACAGGATGCTTCCGATCCCGCGCCGGGCGGCGGCAAGCCCCTCCCCCACCATGGACTCGGAGCAGTCCAGGAGGATATAGACGGGAAGACGCCTGAGCATGTCAGGAAGGAATCCGGATCAGCAGGATCCGGCCGTCGGTGTTCAGCTGGAGCTGCATGTTGTTCACGACGTCCACTTTCTCGCCCTTGGCGATCGGCTTCTTCGCACCCCGCTCGATCATGTTCTCGAACCCGAGGTTCTCGAAAGCCCAGCCGGTCTGCGTGCGGATGAATCGTCCTTTGATCGGACGATCCGACTCCTTGACGGACATGTTCTCATATCCGATCTTGCTCTCATGCCAGGAGCCGAGGGTTCGGTCATGCACGACGGTGATGCTCGCTCCGTCCGGCTCATACTTGCGGGAATCACCGGTTCCGGAGGGAGAATAGAAGGTGCCCTGCGGATAGGAGTAGGAGGTCGTTCCGCAGAAAGGACACTGGTACTTCCCGAAATAGGCGAAAGTCTTCTGCTGGCAGTGGCTGTTATTGCAGGGCACGACCATGGCGAGCGTCTGCTCGAT
>JACCEC012993540.1_pt1 | contig 10037 bp, 6 predicted proteins | sample 7450121 | NCBI WGS metagenome assembly JACCEC01 (sample SAMN15323455, study PRJNA562643) | freshwater metagenome | isolation source: river surface water | place: USA:Blue River Watershed | collected 2017-08-18 | reverse complement strand
CAACGAGTTTACCAAGGCTTCGTTTGAACGCACCTTTATGGTCGACGACACCATTGAGTCGGAAGGTATCAAAGCCGAATACCAAAACGGCGTCCTGCAAGTAACGTTGCCTTTTGTGCCTGGGAGAGATTTTGCTTCTCGTTTCCTACATAAACTCACTCAGCTCTAGCCAGCGCATTTCTTTCTCTTCCAACTCTTCGGTAATGCGCTCCACTGCTTTGGCCCACACGGCAAAATCCTCGTGCGAGCCAACGCCACCGTTCATTTTTTCAACAAAATCCGCTTTTTGACTTTCCAACTTCACCATGTCGCTTTCCAACGTCTCAAATTCACGTTGTTCTTTAAACGATAGTTTGCGCTTAGCGGTTGTTGGGGCAGGCGTGGTCTCAGCAGCTTGCAGACGAGGGACTGATGAAGGTTTAGCGGCGGCGGCTTGCTCTTTATTTTCGGCCAAGAAGTTGCGGTAGTCGGTATAGTTTCCTGGAAAATCACGGATGTGGCCGTTGTCTTCAAACACAAACAAGTGATCCACCAAACGGTCAAGGAAGTAGCGGTCGTGGGAAACGATGACCAGACACCCTGGAAAATTCATCAAAAACTCTTCGAGCACATTCAGCGTTGTGATGTCAAGATCGTTGGTGGGCTCATCGAGAATCAAAAAATTAGGCTCATGCATCATGACACGCAAAAGCTGCAAGCGACGTTTTTCGCCCCCGCTCAATTTTTCAATCATTGTTCCTTGCTTATTGGGCGGGAACAAAAATGCCTGTAAATACTGCGAAGCCGTCACAGTTTGTCCCGTCCCTAAGCGAATCACCTCGGCCACGTCTTTGACCCAATCCACCACCCGTTGGCCATCTTTGTATTCCAAATCCGATTGTGTGTAATAGCCAAACTGCACAGTATCGCCGCGTACCACTTGGCCGTTGTCGGGACGAAGTTCGCCCGTAATCATGTTGAGCAACGTTGACTTTCCTGCACCATTTTTCCCCACAATACCGATACGGTCGCCTTTTTTGAAGGTATATAAAAAATTGTGGATGATGGTTTTATCACCGTATTTTTTACCGACGCTATGCAATTCTACAATCTTACTTCCCAAACGCGTCGATTTGATATTTAGCTCAATTTGGTTGTCGTATTTACGTTGGTGTGCCTTTTCTTTGGTGTCTTCAAAGGCATCGACGCGGTACTTGGCTTTGGTTCCTCGGGCTTTGGGTTGACGACGAATCCAGTCGAGTTCTTTGCGGTATAAATTTCGCGCTTTGTCGATTTCGGCGGCTTCTACGGCTTCACGCTCCGCTTTTTTCTCCAAAAAGTACGCGTAATTGCCTTTGTAAGTATATAAACTTCCGTTATCGAGTTCGACAATGACGTTGCACACCGTATCCAAAAAATAACGGTCGTGCGTTACCAACAGAAGCGTGGTGTTTTGGGTATTAAGGTAATTTTCGAGCCACTCCACCATGCTCAAGTCGAGGTGGTTGGTAGGTTCATCCAGAATCACCAAATCAGGACTTTCAATAAGCACTTTGGCCAATGCAACGCGCTTGCGCTGCCCGCCCGACAGTGTCCCGATTTTTGCCTCAACGTCATAAATGCCTAATTTCCCCAAAATTTCCTTAACCTTTGCCTCAAAATCCCAGCCTTGCAGCGAATCAACTTGTTCAATGGCACGTGCCAACACCGCATCGTCGCCTAGTATCAGCGCGCGTTCATATTCTTTGACTGCCGTAGCTACAGGGTTTTTTCCCGAAAAAAGTACTTCCATAATAGGTAGCTGACCGTCAAAATCAGGCGCTTGGTCGAGGTATCCCACTCGAATGTCTTTTCGAACACTCACCACCCCTTCGTCTGGCGGAGTGAGTCCCGCCAAAATGGTCATCAACGTCGTTTTTCCCGTACCATTGGCTCCAATAAGCGCCACTTTATCGCCTCGACTTAGCCCCAACGTCATGCCTTTGAACAGCCACTTATCGCCAAAGGACTTCGATATATTTTCTGCAGATAGGTAATTCATACCGCAAAGGTAGTAAGCATTCAGTAACCAAACCGATTTTCCGACTTTATACTTTCGTCCAACATTCATTTTAACACCCTCTCAACATCCCCATGAATCGTCGCACCTTTATCCAAAGTTCCGCCGTTGGCGCTACTACCACGCTTTTTTCGCCTTACGGCATTGCCGCGCCCCGTGCTTCTAAATACCGTACCGCCCTCATCGGCACAGGCTGGTGGGGAGGAAATATTCTTCGGGTAGCCATGGCGGCAGGTCAATCTAAAGTTGTTGCCTTGTGCGACGTGGATCAAAATCAGCTTACTAAAACCGCCGCCGAAGTAGAAAAGCTCAGCGGCGATAAGCCTAAACTCTACCGTGACTTCCGCGAGCTTTTGGCAAACGAAAAACCCGAAATCGTCATCGTCGCTACGCCCGACCATTGGCATCCGCTGATTTGCATTGCAGCCGTGCAGGCAGGAGCGAACGTCTATGTCGAAAAACCGATTAGCCATACCATCAACGAAGGCAAAGCCATGGTAGCAGCCGCTCGAAAAACAGGTAAGATTGTTCAAGTAGGTACACACCGTCGGGTATCGCCCCACAACCTCTCGGGGCGCGATTTCATCCGTTCGGGAAAAGTGGGCAAAATAGGGATGGTTCGGACGTTTGTACATTACGGCGGCGGCCCAGGCCAAGTAACACCCGACTCCGAAACACCCCAAGGGCTTGATTGGGACATGTGGTGTGGCCCTGCTCCATTGCGACCTTTTAATGCCAAAATTCACCCCCGTGGATTTCGTCAGTTCTTAGATTATGCCAACGGACAGTTGGGCGATTGGGGCATTCACTGGCTCGACCAAATGCTTTGGATTATGGAAGAAAAATACCCCCGAAAAGTCTTTTCAACGGGTGGACGCGCCATCAAAACCGATAATACTGATTCTCCCGACCACCAAGTGGCAGTGTATGAATTTGAGAATTTCACAGCAACTTGGGAACACCGTCAATTTGCGGGAAACAACGCTGAAAAAACGCACCCACAACAGGCCGTAGGCTGCTATTTTTACGGAACAGAAGGTACTTTTCACATGGGCTGGCTCGACGGCTGGACGTTTTACCCGACCGACTCAAAGAAGCCTATCATTCACGAAGATGCCAAACTTGACATGCCCGACCAGCAAAATATTGCTAACCTGTGGGCCGATTTTTTGATGTCAATTGAAAAAAATCAACCGTCGGTATGTGACATTGAGCTGGGCTACCGCTCTACCAACATGGCGTTGCTCGGAATGCTTTCGATGAAAGCAGGGCGAAGTATTGAGTGGGATGGTGAAAAAGGGCTCATCAAAAACGACCCCGAAGCCAATAAACTCCTCGAACGCCCCTACCGCAAAGGCTGGGAATACCCAAGAGTGTAATTTGAATTTATAAAATCATTCTTAATCAATCAGGTTAAACGTATTAAAAAACAGCCTCGGAGAAGCAATAAATAGTGATTTTTTATTTTAATGTGTTTAACCTGTTAATCAATGAAATTCCCTAAGGTATAACAGCCAAACAACTTGCAGCTGCGACCAACATAAACAAAACTCCCCATTGGGTTAGGGGGCTTTTTATCCAATGAAAAAAATCGTATTTCTGATTCTTTTACCACTCCTTATCCACGCCCAAACGTTCAAAAATCCGTTGTTACCGGCTGGAGCAGACCCGTGGTCGATTTACAAAGATGGGTTTTACTACTACATGCACACCACAGGCAAAAATCTGAGCATTTGGAAAGTAAAAAACTTGACCGAACTTGCTTCTGCCTCACCGACGGTGGTTTGGACACCACCTGCGACGGGGCCTTATTCCAAGGAAATTTGGGCACCTGAGTTGCATTTTCTCCAAAACAAGTGGTACATCTATTTCGCGGCCGATGATGGCCACAACCGCAACCACCGATTATTTGTACTTGAAAATACCTCGGCAGACCCAACGCAGGGAACATGGAACATGAAAGGCCAACTTAAAACACCACAGGATAAATGGGCGATTGATGGCTCGGTATTTGAGCACAAAGGGCAGTTTTACCTGACGTGGTCGGGGTGGGAAGGCGACGAAAACGGCCAACAGTCGATTTATTTGTGCAAAATGAGCAACCCGTGGACCTGCCTAGGCGAACGAATCAAAATCTCTGAACCTCAGTTTTCGTGGGAAAAACACGGTACTATCAGCCGTCCTGGCCCCGACGATAAGCCGCTGGTGTTGGTCAACGAAGGCCCTCAGTTTTTGAAAAGCCCTAACGGTCGGGTCAATATCATTTTTTCTGCCAGCGGCTGTTGGACAGACTTCTATTCGTTAGGGATGATCTACGCTTCTCCCAACGATGATTTGATGAAACTTACCTCGTGGAAAAAACACCCAACGCCCGTGTTTTGGGCCGAAAATACCAAAGGTACGCACGCAGCTGGCCACAATAGTTTCTTCGAATCGCCCGATAGGCGTCAAAACTGGATTCTTTACCACGCTAACAGCGAAGCAGGTCAGGGATGCGGCGGTAAGCGTTCGCCTCGAATCCAATCATTTACGTTTTTGAAAGACGGCACGCCCTCCTTTGGTTCGCCTGTTTCTACCAACCAAGAATTGACAGCACCGAAGTAATCATGTCTATTTGAACCATATAAGACATAGTAAGAAAATATAAGGCTAATAATGTCTTATATGGTTCAAAAAATCTACTTCATCACAGGAGGCACATAAAACTTCCACGAAGACTTATAATCGGGCGAAAGCTTTTTGTTGGTCATCACGGCGCGTACCATGTCCACGGGCAATGAATTTTGCTGCATGATGGCATCGTGAAACTGTTTGTAAGTCATCTTTTTGGAATCAACTAGCTCTTTTTTAAGGGCATAAAACTGGAACGCTCCCGTCATATACGCCAACTGATAGAGCGGCTCGTACCCACCCACAAACGAACGGCGCACCTCTCCCTCGGCATTGGCACGCTCGTGCCCTACCCTATCCACCAAAAAGTCAATACACTGCTGCGGCGTCCATTTTCCCAAGTGGTAATTGAGCGAGAAGATAATCCGAGCGCAACGGTGCATTCGCCAAAATAACATCCCTACGCGATCTTCGGGCGACTGTGGGAAGTTCATATCCCACAAAATCATTTCCCAATACAAAGCCCAGCCTTCGGTCCAAAACGGCGTACGGAAACGACGGTATGTTTTGTAGCGATTGTTCATAAACCCTTGTAAATGGTGTCCCGCAATCAGTTCGTGATGAACGGTGGCACGCGAAAAGTGAGGGTTATTTCCCCGCATACTCATTAATTTATCTTCGTGCGACATGGCAGCCGTAGGGTACGAAATCAGAATCGTTTCTCCTCCCAAGAAAAACGGACTAAACTTCTGACGCTCTGCCGACATCATCGCCATCCGCCAGGTTTCTTCCGCAATTGGCGGAATCGTAATCAAATCATTCTTTTTAAGAAAATCAACTGACTCATTATAAAGTCTCAAAATCATGGCAGGTTGTTCGCCCACGGGTACCATCGAGTTTTTTACTTTTTCTTGGGCTTTTTTCCAATCATCGCCAAAACCCATTTCGCGCGATGCTTTGAGCAACTCACGGTCGCACCACGCAAATTCTTTGTTGGCAATATCAATGAGTTCTTCGGGCGTGTAAGAAATAAATTCAAATTCGAGCTGTCGGATGAGTTCATCGCGTCCCACGGCCACGCCATTGATACCACTTCCATCATCTTTTGTTTGAGCCACCGGTTTGGCTTTTTTAGCAAAAAATGACGCATACGACGTCAATGTGCTATCAAGTTTTTGGTACGGCTGTGGCACCCACCACGTAAAATCGGGGTCGTAGGCATTATAAAATTCAAACACACTTTTCATCGCAGACTTTAGCCCCGTGGCCGTTCCTGAGGCTCGGTCGGCCAAAATTGGGTCAATCTTATCGAGTTTTTCGACCATTTTTCGTGCTTCAGTCACCTCACGTGCCAGGGCATTCAACTCAATAGCTATTTTTTCACCCTCCACCGAAGTCCCACGACGGCGCGATTTTTCTAGGGCATAAATACGGTCGGCAAACGGGAACCACGCCTGAGTCTGCGAAACTTCACTAGCTTCTTTGGCCAGCTCCCGTAAGTCCACCTGCAAATTGCGCTGAAATAACAGGTAATCAACCTGACTATCAACGGGTAATTTATCAAAATCCAGTTTTTTTAGTTGTTGGAGGTAATCGGTCGAAAGCCGTTCCAGACGCTGTCGGCGCTCGGGAGAGTTTTCGATAACGTAAAAACGGATTAGGCTTCCTCGGTCGGCGGCGTAATTGGCCATTAAATGATGCACGTCGCTCGTTTGTTTGTACAAAGAAGAGAGAGGAGCGGGTTGTGCCAGTACGATTACACTGGTACTTAACAACAACGACACACTCAGCAACATAGGTCTAAGTTGGAGCATAGAAAAGGGCAAGTTTGTGAATGAATGTGTGAATTTAGGCCAAATTCTTCATACTATTGCGCACGGCGCTGCATTTTAGACCCTATCTTCGATGTACTGGCCTACTTTGCTTGGCTACAAAACGACCCTACTTCTTTTAACATTTTTAATTCGGATGGAATAGGTACTCATTATCAGCTATTTTCGGATCTCAAAAATGTTTTGCTTTACCCGCGTTCGGCAGGTTTTACGGAAGAATCGAAAGTACGCTTGACACAAAAAGTGATTGCTAATTTGACATCTTTGTAAGCAAACGCCGTACCTGCAGTTACTCCCAACCGCAGCAGGGTTTCTCAAAACCTGTTATTGAAAAATACGCGTCGAAAACGCTAGGCCGTATTGCCCCCGAACTGTGATTCAGGGGCAAAGGCGCTTAGCGAGCCTACGGTTATAAGTAACCGCAGCACACTTATTATTTAATATATCTAAAATCCTCGTTTCCTTTGAGTTGAACCAGCACCTCGTACATGAGGTTGATTACATTTTGCACGTCGTCTTTGTGGACGGTTTCCACGGTGGTATGCATGTATTTCAATGGCAATGAAATTAAGGCTGAAGCAACTCCTTCGGTCGCATAGGCAAAAGCGTCGGTATCCGTGCCCGTCGAGCGACTTACGGCTTGGCGTTGGAACGGAATCTTTTTGTCTTCCGCTACCCCAATCATCATGTCCAACACATTGTTTTGCACCGCAGGGCCGTAACACAATACAGGCCCACCGCCACACTTCATGTCTCCTTGTTCTTTTTTCTTGTACATCGGCGATTGCGTATCGTGCGTTACGTCGGTACAAATCGCCAAATCGGGTTTCAGGCGACGCACAATCATCTCGGCTCCGCGCAGTCCAATCTCTTCCTGAACGGCATTGACAATGTAGAGCGTAAACGGAAGTTGAACATTATTTTCTTTCAAACGACGCGCCACTTCTGCAATCATAAACCCACCCATGCGGTTATCCAACGCACGTCCTACGTAATAACGATTATTCATTTCAAACAACCCATCCGAAAACGTAGCGACCGTACCCACGTGGATACCCATTTCTTCCACTTCTTTTTTGCTGCTGGCCCCTACATCAATCGTCAAATCAGCCACTTTGGGGGCAGTGTCTTTGGCGAGGTCACGCACGTGAATGGCAGGCCACCCAAAAACTCCCTTAACCGTACCCTTTTTTGTGTGCAAATTGACCCGCATCGACGGCGCAATCAGCGCGTCAGAGCCACCGTTGCGGATAACGTAGATGTAGCCATCTTCGGAGATGTAATTTACAAACCAAGAAATCTCGTCCGAGTGAGCTTCAATCACCACTTTGTACGGCTGTTCGGGATTGATGATACCCACGGCCGTTCCGTACGTGTCCACGAGGTAATCGTCAATGTAAGGCTTCAAGTAATCTAGCCAAATTTGTTGCCCCGACGATTCAAAACCCGTCGGAGAAGCGTTATTTAAGTAATTATAAAGAAATTCGGTGCTTTTGTCTGACATGATGTTTTTGCTATTTAACTCACTACTCATTTTTATGAATACAAATTTAATGAAGCGCATGATAAGCTCCTGCTGATATTCTGCTCAGAACCAAAATTTACGCTTTTTTTCGTCGATAAAGGCGAACGCCTTCCACTTCTTCTACCAACGTATAATGCGCCCGAACGTATTTTGCAATGATTGGAAATTTTTCGTGGCGATAGTTCACATTGTCAGGAACATAAATGGTTGACACATTCGTAGTCATCGCATCCATAAACAACGCAGGTTTATTTTGGTCTAAATCATCAATCAATTCGCGTTGACGATGCGTTTGCAAGGGGCTCTCGGTATAAATCCAGTACGAGTGAGGGAGGCGATTACCCGCAGGCAAGTGTTCGTACACAAAAAAACGATCGGCATACCCCCAAATCGTCATTGTTTCGTTGGGAAAAATATTTGCGCGTATTGCCTTGCGTATCATTTTGTCTGACTCAGGCAGTAGGGGAATCGTTCCCAAAGGAAATTCGACCACGTTTCTGGCACCTTCTAAGGCGATTGCTAAGAGGGCAACTGTCCACAAGCTAGAAAACATTTTTTGGGAAAAATACAAAGAGCAAAAACTCGCCAAAACAACCGCAGGGACAAACAAAAACAATAAATAATGGTCAAACGGATTTCCTGCTTGTAAAACGGCGTATAAACTTACCAAGGCCACTCCCACCGCAAGGCCAATCACGGAGCGGGAAACCGCCACGCGCCGCGAAGGACATCGTAAAAACTGAACTATCCCTGTCGTGATGAATACAAGTTGAACTATCCAAAAAACACGGGTAGCGGCAGGCTGAAACACAAATCGCCCAACGGTAAGTGGACTAAAACGGTGGCTGGTTTCTAGTTTTGAATGAACAGTAGAAAAGGAGTAATAATAATAGTTCCAGAAATAATCATTCCAGAATGTCTCCAGTTGGTCGTAGTAATAATAGTACCCATTTACCAGCGAAAGAGGTAAAATACCTCCCCCTATCAACGCCAAAAGACGTTTCCGTTGTTGGGTTTTGAGTAGAAAAAAAGCAAGGAAAAGCGCCAAAATCAGCCCCATTGGAATGGTTTGAAACTTGGCAAACGGCAAAAGACCCAACCACACCCCCAAAAGAAAATAGCACCACGAAGGATAAACGTTGTCTTTCAGTTTGATAACCGCCCAGAAACCCACCGTCAACATCAGAATACAAACGTGTTCTGAATTGTAGGTCATAAAACTAGGCCATAAATGAAACGCTTGGAAAAAAAGCAGAGGAGCGGTAAAAAGAAATGACTGGGCGGAGGAAAACCAATGTTTAAACATCAGAAAAACAAACGTCAACGTCGGGACCCACAGCATGACTCCAATCCCGTCGGCCAGTGCCCAATCGACTTTGATACCTGCCATTTCGGCCAACGCCAAAGGGAGTACCGTGAGTGGGCGGCTGTCGGAATAATTGAGTAAAGTCCACAGCGGACGATCAGAATGCGCTGTACTAATGGCCGAACTAATCCACGTACTCGTATCTACATCTAATTCGGTAGGAATTTGGTAAAACCATCTAAAAGCTATGAATACAAGTAAACTGCTGACGAAGAGCACATTCCACCAATTATCAGCGCCTTTTAACCTCATACGTTCTTAGGAACCATTATCACAAAAACCGAACTTCCAAAAGGGCCTTTGCCCATGATACGTTCTTCGATTTTTACCAACCAATACAGCGTATTATTGATGAAAGACGGCGGAACTGCCACATCAGACGACTCTTTACTGAGGTCAATCCACCCCCGCTTCATCTGAAACCGTTGCCATGCCCGTACTGCCATAATGAGTGGCGATAAAAAGAAACTCCAGTAGGTGGCGTAGGTCACTTCCAAATCAGCGGCTTTTGCCAACCTTTGCATGTCTTCCTTGACAAATCTTTTTTGCCCTCCCACCACTACATCGTGCACTCCCGCAAAAGCAGCATGGGCGTTATTATTAGTAATAAAAATGCCATTTGGGGTCAATTTAGCCTTAATTGCGGTTAAAACATCCACAATGACT
>JACCEC012464950.1_pt1 | contig 10037 bp, 7 predicted proteins | sample 7450121 | NCBI WGS metagenome assembly JACCEC01 (sample SAMN15323455, study PRJNA562643) | freshwater metagenome | isolation source: river surface water | place: USA:Blue River Watershed | collected 2017-08-18 | reverse complement strand
TCAAAGGCTTGGCACCCGCAGGCCGCTTGGACATCGATTCGGTGGGCTTGCTGGTCATGACACAAGATGGCCGCGTTGCGCGGCAGCTCATTGGCGAAGACTCTGACATGGAGAAAGAGTATTTGGTTCGTGTGACTTGTGCTGGGCCCCAGGGCGATATTGCCGTCAACGTGCAGGCGCATTTTCCGGCGGCACAGATGCAAAGGCTCCGGCATGGCCTTAGCCTTGATGGCAAGCCGCTCAAGCCGGCGCAAGTTGAATGGCAAAACCCCGAGCAACTTCGCTTTGTGCTGAAGGAAGGCAAGAAGCGTCAAATTAGGCGCATGTGCGAGCAAGTGGGCCTGAAAGTGGTGGGCCTCAAACGCATTCGAATGGGGCGCGTACACCTTGGGGCCTTGCCGGTCGGGCAATGGCGCTATCTCGGTCCCAAAGAGTCTTTTTAAGAGTCTATTTGAGGCCCCTTGAAATTTCCAAAATCACCCCAAAATCAGTGATTGCGGCTGATAAAGCCCTTGCTGCCTAGGCAGCAAAACTCCTCCAACACCTCTTAATTGCTGTTCAGAAGATGACTAAAAAAACACATGCCTTCCAAGCTGAAGTAGCCCAACTGCTGCACTTGGTAACGCACTCTCTGTATTCCAATCCAGAAATTTTTGTTCGCGAATTGGTCTCCAACGCTTCAGACGCATGCGACAAGCTGCGCTTTGAAGCCCTCAACAACGACGCCCTGTACGAGAGCCAACCCAACCTCGAAGTGCGCTTGTCTTTTGACACCGAGGCCAAGACCTTGACCATTGCCGACAACGGCATTGGCATGACCGCCCAAGAAGCCATTGACAACTTGGGCACCATTGCCAAGAGCGGCACCAAAGACTTTGTGAGCAAGTTGTCGGGCGACCAAAAAGCCGATGCCCAACTCATTGGCCAATTTGGTGTGGGCTTCTATTCGGGCTTCATTGTGGCCGACAAAATTACAGTCGAGACGCGCCGCGCAGGTGCACCCGCCTCCGAAGGCGTGCGCTGGATCAGCGGTGGTACGGGCGACTTTGAAGTGGAAGCCATCGAGCGCGCAACACGCGGCACCAGCATCACCCTGCACCTGCGCGAAGACGCACTGCAATATGCCAACACTTGGAAATTGAAAGAGATCGTTGGCAAATATTCTGACCACATCAGCTTGCCCATCTTGATGGAAAAAGAAGAGTGGAAAGACGGCGAACTGATTGGCAAAGACGAAAGCGAAGGCCGCAAACCTGGCGGCATGGTCAAGACCGGTGAATGGGAAGCCATCAACAAAGCCACGGCTTTGTGGACACGCCCCAAGAAAGAAGTCACAGACGAGCAGTACAAAGATTTCTACAAACAAATTAGCAAAGACTTTGCAGAGCCCCTCACTTGGACACACAACCGTGTCGAGGGCAGCACCGAGTACACCCAACTGTTGTTCATCCCTTCACAAGCACCGCAAGACTTGTGGAACCGCGACAAAAAAGCGGGCATCAAGTTGTATGTGAAACGTGTGTTCATCATGGACGATGCAGAGGCACTCATGCCCAGCTACCTGCGCTTTGTCAAAGGCGTGGTCGACTCTGCCGATTTGCCATTGAACGTCAGCCGCGAACTGCTGCAAGAAAGCCGCGACGTCAAAGCCATTCGCGAGGGATGTACCAAGCGCGTTTTGTCCATGCTCGAAGACTTGGCCAAGAACAATGACGCACCCAAAGCCTCAGAAGATGGTGTGACCGATGTGGTGAGCGAAGAAGACAAAGCCAAGCAAGGTCAGTACACCCGCTTTTACAAAGAGTTTGGCGCCGTACTGAAAGAAGGCTTGGGCGAAGACTTTGGCAACCGCGAACGCTTGGCCAAGCTGTTGCGCTTTGCCTCGACATCGTCAGACGAAGTGAGCGTGTCCTTGGCCGATTACAAAGCACGCATGAAAGAAGGCCAAGAAGCCATCTACTACATCACCGCCGACACCCTGGCCGCTGCCAAACACAGCCCTCAGTTGGAAGTGTTCAAGAAGAAGGGCATTGAAGTTTTGCTCATGACCGACCGCGTGGACGAGTGGGCCTTGAACTTCATGCACGAGTTTGATGGCACGCCCATGCAAAGCGTGGCCAAAGGTGCCTTCGACTTGGGCAGCTTGCAAGACGAAGAAGAAAAGAAAGCCGCTGAAGAAGCCGCCGAAACTTTCAAGCCTTTGTTGGCCAAATTGAAAGAAGCTTTGAAAGACAAAGCCGAAGACGTGCGCGTCACCAGCCGCCTGGTGGACTCACCAGCATGCTTGGTGGTCACCGACAACGGCATGAGCATGCAGTTGGCACGCATGCTCAAGCAAGCGGGTCAACAAGCACCAGAATCAAAACCTGTGTTGGAAGTGAACCCTGAGCACGCTTTGGTGAAGAAGCTGGAGGGCTCTGTGCACTTCCATGACTTGGCCAACATTTTGTTTGACCAAGCATTGTTGGCCGAAGGCGGTATGCCCGAAGACCCAGCGGCGTATGTGCGCCGCGTGAATGCTTTGTTGGTCTAAACCACAAAGCTCAAACCATTAAGAGCGGCTCCTGCATTTGCTCGAGCTGCTCTTCTAACATTTGAACTTGACCGCGCCAGTAATCTGGCGTTCCAAACCACGGAAAGTTAATTGGGAAAATAGGGTCGTCCCAACGCCGCGCCAACCACGCGCTGTAATGCACCAAGCGCAAGGTGCGCAATGGCTCTATCAAAGCCAGTTCGCGCCGATCAAAATCGCGCACCTGCTCATAACCGTCCAGCAACATGCTCAACTGGCCCGCGCGTTGTTTGCGATCGCCCGACAACAACATCCACAAGTCTTGAACAGCAGGGCCCATGCGCGCATCGTCTAAGTCGACAAAGTGTGGGCCACCACCTGGTAAATCGGCAGGTGTCCACAAAATATTGCCAGGGTGACAATCGCCATGCAATCGCAGCATTTGAAAATGGGGCCAATCACTGCCATGCGCAGAACCTAAGCCAGCGGTGTGCATCGCATCCATCGCTTGCTGCCAAACGTCTTGCCATGCACGCTCAACTTCCATCGGAATGGCTTTGTTGTTAAACAGCCAATCTTTGGGCTCTTGCATGAACGTATCGATGCTGAGCGTTGGGCGGCTGTGAAAAGGCATGGCTGCGCCCACTGTGTGAATGCGCGCTAAAAATCGACCAATCCACTCCAGCACTTCACCATCGTCCAACTCAGGATGGCGACCACCACGGCGTTCGCTCACAGAAAAAGAAAAGCCTTGAAACTGAGACGCATGTGCCGCAACACTGGCTTCGCTTTTAGAAAAAAACTTGTGGTGCAAGGTACGACCTTGCAAATTCAAAGGGGGCACCACAGGCACTTCCGCAGCGACCAGTTCGGCAGCAAAGTCGTGTTCTTCTTGAATTTGCGCATCAGTCCATCGGCCTGGCCGATAGAACTTGGCCACTACACCGTGTGGTACCGCTGTGCCATCGGTTTGAGTTGGCGCACGTTCCGTTTCAAGCTGAATCTGATAGACGCGGTTTTCGTAGGAGCTGAGCGCCGTCAACCGACCGTCGCCCATCAAGCCGATATCGGCCATGGCGTCTAGCACCACATCGGGCGTGAGTGATGCATAAGGGTGCAAGGCATCCCACTCGGGAGGTCCTTGCGAAAGGTCATTCATTCTTGCGCCAGATCAATATTGGTAAACGCCGTGACCCGTTTTGCGGCCCAGTCTGCCGGCAGCCACCAACTCTTTGAGCAACGGGCAGGGGCGGTATTTGCTGTCGCCAAATTCTTTGAGGTAGACCTCCATCACGGCCAAGCACACATCCAAACCAATCATGTCGGCCAACGCCAATGGGCCAATGGGTTGGTTGCAACCGAGCTTCATGCCCGCATCAATGTCGTCGGGGGTGGCCAAGCCTTCAGACAAAACAAACAGCGCTTCATTGATCATGGGCACCAAAATGCGATTGACCACAAAGCCAGGGGCGTTCTTGACGGTAATTGGTGTTTTGCCCAACGCTGTGGCAAGTGCGTGCACGGCATCGTGTGTTTCATCGCTGGTTTGCAAACCGCGAATAATTTCCACCAAGGCCATCATGGGCACGGGGTTGAAAAAGTGCATGCCAATGAAGCGGTCTGCACGCGACGTTACCGCCGCCAACTGCGTGATTGAAATTGAAGAGGTGTTGGAAGCAATGATGACTTCAGGGGCCAGCATGCCATCGAGCTGCTTCAAGATTTTGACTTTGAGGTCTTGGTTTTCTGTGGCCGCCTCAATCACCAAATCGGCGCTCATGAGATCTTCGTACTTTGTGCTGCCTTGAATTTTTGACAGCGCATTGGCTTTGTCGGCTTCTGTGATTTTTTCTTTTTTCAACAAGCGGTCTAAGCTACCCGACACTGTGGCAATGCCTTTGGCCACAGCCGCTTCTGAAATGTCCACCATGACCACGGGAATGCCAACCACTGCACATGCTTGTGCAATGCCGTTGCCCATGGTGCCTGCGCCAATGATGCCTACTTTTTGAATGATCATGATGTGTAAATAGAAAAGTTAATGAAGGAATGAATGGGTCAAGTGTTGAAGCGTTTGCGCGTTAAGGCCAGCGCCACCCAGAAAGCAACACCGCCCACAACGATTAGCAAGCTGAGGTTGGGCAGCACATTGCTGGGCCATTGGTCTAAGAACAATGGTCGCACCAACTCAATGGCTGCCGTCAAGGGCAAATAATCGGTGATGCGCTGCAACCACTCCGGCAATTGACTCCGCGGAAAATAAATGCCCGACAAAAACATCATGGGCGTTAAAAACAAAGTGAAGTAATACGTGAAGAAGTCATAACCCTTGGCCATGGCATTGAAAATCAATGCAATGCAACTGAAGGTAACACCCACCAACCACAACACGGGCCAGGCCAACAACAATTTCCAACTGTGGCTAATGCCCAAGATCAGCATCACGCCCAAAATAGCGGTGACCGTGAACAAAGCTTTGTATGACGCCCACAGCATTTCTGCCAACACCACGTCATCCAATCGGACGGGTGCATTCATGATGCCGTCCCAAGTTTTTTGCATGTGCATGCGTGAGAAAGCTGAATACAAAGCTTCAAACGAAGCCGCATTCATGGCACTCATGCAAATGCTGCCGCTGGCCAAAAACAAAATGTAGGGCACCTGCTGACCGCCGGTGTTGACTTCGCCCACCAAAGCGCCCAAGCCATAACCAAAGGCAACTAACCACATGAGCGGCTCTGCAATGTTGCCCACCAAACTGGGCAGCGCCAATTTGCGCCACACCAATAAATTGCGCAGAAATACGGGCCACCAACGCATTGACAATTGGGGTGGCGACCAGACGGAAGGTGTCACATGTTGTGGGTTCATCATGCGTTCTCCCTAATTTGTCGACCGGTGAGCTTCAAGAATAAATCCTCTAAATTGGCTGGGCGGTGCAAGCTGCGAATGTGCGGCCAAGCTTGCAAAGCCATCAAAAGCGGCTGCGCTTGAGCGGTGTAGAAAAACACGGTCTCGCCACTCACTTCAACGCGCGCAGCGTGTTGCCGCAAACCTGAGTCGGGCGCAGCCAGCGCCAATGCGCCTTGGCCATACAACTCCACCACATCGGGTTCTAGGTGCGTCGCAATCAAATCGCGGGGCTTGCCTTCTGCAATTTTTTTGCCGTGGTCAATCACCAACAAGCGATCGCACAAACGCTCGGCTTCGTCCATGAAGTGGGTCGTCAGCAAAATAGATTTGCCTTCTTGCATCAACATTTGCAAACGCTCCCACATCAAGTGGCGGGCTTGCGGATCGAGTCCTGTGGTGGGCTCGTCCAACATCAACATTTGCGGTTGGTTAATGAGCGCTCGCGCCAAACTCAAGCGCCGTTTCATACCGCCTGACAACTCGCCGGGCTTGGCTTTGGCCTTGCTGGTGAGTGCGCCAAATTCCAACAAAGGCCCAATGCGCGCCTTGATGTCGCGGTCTTTCATGCCAAAGTAACGGCCATACACCAGCAAGTTTTCTTCGGCAGAGAAATCGGGGTCCAAGGTGTCCATTTGCGCCACCACCCCCAAGCGAGCTTTGATGGCCAAGGCATCCTGAGGCATCGAAAAATTCTCGAAGTAAGTGATGCTGCCGGCGTCGGGCGTTGTTAAGCCCAAACACATGCGCAGTGTGGTTGTTTTACCAGCGCCGTTGGGGCCGATGACGCCCAAACATTCCCCAGGAGAAATGTGGAACGACAAATCGTCAACCACGGTGTTTTCACCGAAGCGCTTCACCAAGTTTTCAACATTCAATAAATACGACATGTCTTGATTGTGCCTCGCTGTCACTCGTATTTTGCTGACCTGATCGGGGTCCTTGCTGTTTTGGTGACAGCGCTTGGGTTTTTCTTAACAATATGTATACTTATTAAAAATTCCCCGCTAAGGAGACCCACTTTGAATCCCAATCACCCTGCCGACTCTTTAGGCCGCCTCGAAGACCTGCCAGCCGACTACATAGCCGACATGACGGCCCTGTCGATTGCGCCTTTGTGGCCCCAATTAAGGGGCTTGCTGCCCCGCGGCAAACCCTCGCGGGCCACTCAGCCTTTTGTTTGGCATTACTCAGATGTGCGCCCGCAACTCATGCGCGCCGGCCAACTTACGCCCATTGAAAAAGCCGAGCGCCGTGTCTTGGTTCTGTGCAACCCCGGCCATGGCATTGAGAAACTGGTAGCAACACCCACCATTTATGTCGGCATGCAATTGATCTTGCCAGGTGAAGTGGCGCCCAATCACCGCCACACGCCCAGCGCTGTTCGCTTTGTGGTGGAAGGCGAAGGTGGCTTTACAACTGTGCAGGGCGAGAAATGCCCCATGCACAAAGGCGACCTCATCCTGACGCCCGCTGGCTTGTGGCACGAGCATGGCCATGAGGGCACAGGCCCCGTAGTGTGGCTCGATGCACTTGATCTGCCCATGGTTTACAGCATGGAAGCGTCATATGCCATTGAGGGCCCGTCACAAAACGCCAGCCCCGATTTGGACGCTTCTCAAACCAAATACCGCCGCGCCGGCTTGGTACCCTTTGGCTCATTGAGCCAAACAGCGCGTGCGCCTTATCCTCAAATTCGCTACCCTTGGGTGGATGTGCGAGAGGCCTTGAATGCACTCGACAAAGGCACACCCAAAGATGCGGCGGTGCAACTGGCCTACGTCAACCCCGAAACAGGCGCGCCTTGTTTGCCCACCTTGGGATTTTCTGCGCAGCTGCTTCGAGACGGCGCAGACTTTAGCCCGCGCCCTCGCTCAGCCAGTTCGGTCATGCATGTCATTGAAGGTCGCGGCGAATCTGAAATCGATGGCGTCACTTTGAAATGGTCTGAAGGCGATACCTTGGCCATTCCTACCCACGCACACGTTCAACACCGCGCCAGCAATGGCAATGCCTACCTGTTCCATGTAGACGACGCGCCCACACAGCGTGCATTGGGCTTTTACCAAGAGTTTTAAGCACCCAGCAAGCCTTCTACAATAGTCCCCCATGTGAAACGAGGGAGCTCGCGTGTCCGATCAATTGGCAGTATTGCCGCAATACCTCATGCCCAAGCAGGCCATGACCCGTTTGGCGGGCCGCATGGCCAGTGCTCAATGGGGCGGCTTCACCACGTGGGTCATCAAGCGCTTTGTCAAACGCTACCAAGTCAACATGGCAGAGGCTGTGCACGAAGACCCTGCTCACTACAAAAGCTTCAACGAGTTTTTTACACGCCCCCTCAAGGACGGCGTTCGTCCTTTGGCGGCCAGTACATGGGTTTGTCCTGTGGACGGCGCCATCAGTCAATGTGGCCCCATCGACAAAGACCAAATTTTTCAAGCCAAGGGCCATCAGTACAGCACCCGCGCCTTGGTAGGCGGCGATCAAGAATTGGCTGCGCAATTTCAAAACGGTCAATTTGCCACGCTCTACTTAAGCCCCCGCGACTATCACCGCATTCACATGCCCATCGCTGGCAAATTGCTGCGCATGATCCATGTACCCGGCGATTTGTTTTCCGTGAACCCCACCACGGCACGCGGTGTGCCCGGCTTGTTTGCGCGCAACGAACGCGTGGTGTGCGAATTTGAAACCGCACAAGGCCCCATGGTGTTGGTGCTGGTGGGCGCCACCATTGTGGGCAGCATGGCCACGGTTTGGCACGGTCAGGTCAACCCGCCACGTCCGGGCATCGTGCGCGAATGGCGCTACGACACTCAAAATGTGCAGCTGCAAAAAGGTGAGGAAATGGGCCGTTTCTTGTTGGGCTCCACCGTGGTGATGCTGTTTCCGCAAAACAGCATTCAGTTTCCGACCGATTGGCTCAGCACCCGCCCACTGCAAATGGGCGAGGTGATGAGCAGCAGTTAAGGCTCGATTAAATTTCGATTTTGGAGCCCAACTCCACCACCGAGTTGTTGGGCAACTTCAGAAATTCGGCCGCTGCACTGGCGTTCAAGTGCATTTGCGCAAACAGCTTTTCACGCCACGTGGCCATGCCACCACCAATGGTTGGAATGACAATGTCGCGTGACAAGAAATAGCTGGTGGTCATCGGGTCAAGTTCCGCACCATGGCCCTTAAGGCTTTCTAAAGCCTTGGGCAAATCGGGATCATTCTTGAAACCATAGTTGACGATCACCTGCCAGCAATCGTGGCCCAAGGGTTCAATTTCCAAACGCTTGTTCATGCCAATCCAAGGCACTTCTTGACTGCGAACAGTGACAAATAAGTTTTGACGGTGCAAGACCTTGTTGTGCTTCAAGTTGTGCAGCAAGGCATTGGGCACATTGCCAGGCTCGGCGGTTAAAAACACGGCCGTGCCTTCAACTCGGACGGGTGGTGCCACAAAAATGGCTTCCAAGAAATCGACCAAGCTGAACGACTCTGCTTTGAGTGAGTTGTTCAGCAATCGGCGGCCATCACTCCATGTGAGCATGAGCAAGAAAATGCCACCGCCAATGACCAGGGGGAACCAGCCACCTTCAAAGAACTTGAGCAAATTGGAAGTCCAGAACGCAAAGTCGACGATGAAGAAGAACCCTGTTGCGCCGATGCACAAATAGAGGGGCATGTTCCAGTTGTAGCGAATCACAAAGAAGGTCAGTATGGTTGTAATGAGCATGTCGGTACACACCGCAATGCCGTAAGCGGCTGCCAAATTGCTAGACGATTTAAACAAAGCCACCGCCAACACAATGAGTACAAACAAGCCCCAATTTACAAAGGGCATGTAAATCTGACCGGTTTCTTTGACGCTGGTGTGCAAGACCTGTAAGCGGGGCAGGTAACCCAATTGAATGACCTGCTTGGTGACGCTGAAGGCGCCCGTGATCAAAGCCTGGGAGGCAATGACGGTGGCCATGGTGGCCAAGCCCACCAGCGGAATGAGGGCCCACTCAGGCGCCATCATGTAAAACGGATTCTTGACGGCGCTAGGGTCGCTCAACAACAAAGCACCTTGCCCAAAATAGTTCAAGGTGAGGGCCGGCATCACCACCGTGAACCAAGCCACGCGAATGGGCTTTTTACCGAAGTGGCCCATGTCAGCATACAAAGCTTCACCGCCCGTCACGCACAAGACCACAGCACCCAAGATGATGAAGGTGGTGCCGGGGTTCTCCCACATGAAAGTAACAGCATAGTGCGGACTGACGGCCCACAAAATTTCGGGATGCGACGCAATGTGATACACGCCCAGAACCGCAATGGCAGCGAACCACACCAAGGTAATAGGGCCAAAAAACTTACCAATGCCTGCCGTGCCTCTTTTTTGAACGGCAAACAAACAAAACAAAATAATCAGGGTGAGCGGAATGACCGCTTTCTTGAAAGCAGGCGAGATGACCTCCAAGCCTTCAACCGCAGACAACACCGAAATTGCAGGGGTAATCACACCATCGCCATAAAACAAGCAGGTGCCAAAAATACCCACCATCAGCAAAACTTTGCGCAGCCTGGGTTTGTCCTTAACGGACTGAGAAGCCAGCGCCAACATGGCCACCAAGCCGCC